>Ga0179593_1442911_pt1 | contig 19525 bp, 24 predicted proteins | sample CZODoug2_1_08_16_FD_185931 | JGI IMG/M metagenome (GOLD analysis project Ga0179593, IMG submission 185931) | Vadose zone soil fungal communities from Angelo Coast Range Reserve, California, USA - CZODoug2_1_08_16fungal (PacBio error correction) | ecosystem: Environmental > Terrestrial > Soil >...
GCATCCACCAGAGGACAAGACGCGACATCTCTAGCCGGGGCCGAGAAAAAAAACAATTCACACGGGAAAAAAAAGGTAGCACGCCGAAGCCGGGGAAAAACGAACAGGACAACTCCAAAGCGCATGCCACACGAAGGAGCAGGACGGGGATGCAAGTGTGAAGGTATATGTCGGATCGCTCAGGGGTATTTCAGCGCGGTACAGAGGATTTTGAACTTGCCGGCAGAGGGGGACGCAGAGGAGACCTTATCGGAGAGTAAGGTTCACCAACAGCAAAGGGAAAGTACAAAAGGGCCAGAGGGCAGGCCAGCCGGGATGGAGGACACTGCGCGCGGGCTTGGGGAGACGGAGGGGAAGTGCGCATGCCAATACCGCAAACTGTGGCTGACCGCAGTGAAAGGAAAGGGGGGAATTGGTTTAACCATAAAAACATTTTATCAAGTAGGGCGCAAGATCCTGAGTAAGGGAATGTAAATGTAGTACCCCAACCTTGCAAAGGGAAGAACAACAAGGGTCCGCAAAATGAAGGCATGGCTGGGCCGTAGATGTCAACAAGGTATGAGAACGGGAGGATGCAGTCGGAGAAATATCGATCAGAGGCATGGAGAAGTCACGACCGGGAATCGATAGACGGAGAAAGTCCACTGGAAAGGAAGAGAGCTAGAGGAAGAAGAGAAAAGAGATAGACTGACCGCCGTAACGACAAAGCAGACAGGGGGGGGGGGGACCCGTCAGAAAGGGGAAAGCGGTAGGACTTTTGCAGTCGGTCAGGGAAAGGTGAAAGTGGTAATAATTTGGCTCGCAACGCAACCATGTTGTGAGAGAAAAAGCGAGAGACGTAACGTTGGGCGGCCTTTTGGGGCGGAAAGCAATGACAACCACTGTGGATGTGTAGTCAAAAAAAAACTATGGGGTAATGAAACGACGGACGGGGTCTCAGAAATGGTTAAACGCTTGTAAGTCATAAACTGCGAGGAGAGAGACAGCAAAGAGGGAAAGGAAGGGTCGGGGGATCAATCCAATTCATCCAACTGTAGATTCAAAGAGTGACGGCAGGGGAGGAGGGGGGAAGAGTTTTCGGAATTCGAGTCCTGAGAGAAAGAGAGAGGGGGGACAAATGCGATTAAGGTCGGCACTCCCGGCGAGTCGGCGGAACTTGGAAACTCAGAAAGGGGTCGCGTTACGGCGAAACCAAGAGCGACCGACCGAGACGCGAAACTGTGAAAAAAGTCTAGATTCAAAATCGTGTGCACCGAGAGATGATCAGGACAAGAGGAAGGGGCAGACAATAAAATCGGACATGGCGCAAGGGAGTCAGCTGACATCACCAGCCGGCGACCAACAAGCAGGAGAGAAATCCTCAGATCACGCCCCAAAGGGGAACTCATGAAATCCGAATAAGCCGAGAGGGGGGCCGAACCGAACATAAAAAAAAGACACTTAGGGATGTCTCGACAGAAAAAGCTCTTGAGAAATAGAAAAACAAGTATTGGAAAGGGGCGTTCGGGACCTGGTGTCTCTAAGGTTCGGAAGGCAGAAAATCTTGGGAAACGAAGGCCTGGCTTCAGAAACAGCGCTGATAGATAGCCGCGTCGCCGTCGACAAACAGGAAAAAAACGAGAAATTTAAAGCTTCAATGAAGAAAAAAGACCTTGATCAGTCGTAGGTAAAAAAGATATCGATAAACAGAACCACACGAGAAGAAGATAGACTAAAGAGGACCAACTGATGAGAACAGGCCGAAGTATCTGACGTTCACTGGAGCCAAACGTTGTGCGCAGGGAAAGAAACGCGATAAAGCTCGATCTCAATCGAGTAAAACAGAATCGACAGAAGCAACTTCGACTAACATGGAAGAACGCCACCTGAAGACCTGTTCTCTCACTGCACAGCAGGTTCGTCCGAAATAGGGACAACCGGGGGGATGCTGCAATCCGCTGTTTACGGGGGTTCAAAAACTCTATTCAATGAAAAAGAGCTGAAAAGGAGTGGGAAATAGAGGGTCGAGCTAGTGCCGTATGGTGGGGGTAGTCAAGGGGAGCGGAGAAACGTTGCCGCAAGGAGAGGGAAATGGCGAACGAGAAAGAGAGGTTTCAAGTCATCTCCCTTAAAAAGAGGACGATTGGTAAAAAAAAGCAAAAGAGAGCGCGGGAGAAATAGAGGAGTCCGAATTTGCCGCGTGAGAACGTCGATGATTCTGCCAGTGGTCAAACACAGAGAAGTGAAGAACGGAACCCCTCGAAATCGGTATTAGACTCAACATTACTCCGTAGTTCGATAAAAACGGAAGGATGTAACTACATGAAGAAATACAACAGGGGATTGGAAATAGTACAGTTTGAGGAGGTGGTAGGAGACCCGACCCACAAATGGAGGTCAACATAGCTGGCCGGATAGGGAAAAAAACGCTGGCTTAGAACCATTCAACGCCAAACAAGGACGAGAAACTACTAAGTCTGGTCATACACCATCGCCTGTCGCAGGGGTTGGGCTATAAACTACACAGAAACAAGTGGAAGAGCAGAGATTCAAGGAATCAAAACTGTACCGGGCATTCCTGAGGGGACGGGGAGGCGGGTACAGACAACCACAAAAGGGGTTGACGCAAGGCGCCCACTGCCTTACAGGGATCCAACGAGGAAATTGAACGAGAGCCAATCTACAATACGAGACGGCGGGAAAAGGCACAGCGGGAAAAGGGTACCGGCAGGGAATAGGGATGCATGAACCGAGCAGTCTGAAATGGCGGACAAGGGCTGCTACTGGGAGAGAGACGAGTCATGGGTCTGGACATGAACACGCGGAGACTATCGTAAAAGAGAAACAAGGAACAAACCTGGACCAGACCGGCAAGGTGCCAAAATTGCAAGCTGTTGGCTCTAGAGTTTGGGGTTCAAAAAGGAGGTCAAAGACGAGGATCGCGAAACGATGAGACAACGATTTTCACCAGCTTGGAGAGTATCAAAATAGACGAAAGGCAGGAGGTTCAGGCATGACGCAGGTGCAGGAAGCCAAAGGAAAGCGCAACGCCAATCACGGCGAGTGACCAAAAAAATTGAGAAAGTGGCTGCGGCTGACAGGGAGAGAGGGAAAAGAAGTACTGTAGTCAGGCCAACAATGCAATTCCAACTTCCTACGATTCAATCTGGCGGTCTAAAAAAAGGGGGAAGAAGAGATCCCGGAATAAAGAACCAACAAGATCCAAATAATCCTATGGGTAGGGGAATGGTGAGGTGGAGGTGAGGAACATACGTATTGCTCGAAGGAGCGAGCGACGAGGAAGGGGAGCTTTTGCTCTCGGCCATGTAGACTAAAATCAATTAAAAATTGCGAAGGAGGGTGGAGACAGAGAGAGAAAAAAAACGTAGGTGAGGGTGAGAGAGAGATGCCTGCCAAAAAGGCCAAGGGGACGCGAAGCAGCTCGACAGGAAAGACGATCACGCATCTAAATGAAAAGAAGTTCAATCAAGCCGGGAATAGAAAGCCAGAAAGGAAAAAATCCACTCCCTCGTCATCACCACGTCTGGAGACAAGTGTTCCTGGTAAAGGAGAGATGAGGGGGGCCGGGGCAGCTGACGGGGGCAGAAGGAAGGTGACTTGTGAAGGGTGGCCGTCCTACAGGACTGGCGTGAAGGGAGTTCAAGAACCGCAAGAATCCATAGGACTACCGGCCTCGACGGGCTTGGGGCAGGAAGAACGCGCGCGTTTTGGGAGGAGTATGTGAAAGCAGAGGGGGGGGGACGAACCCTCCATGAAGATTAGAAAGGGGGGAATTTTTCAGGAAAAACAATGGTGAAAGAGGAAAAAAAAGTAATCAGAAAGAGTAGAAAATACAAGGGGTCACGAGCACTTGAAACTCAGCTTGCAGTTCTCCAGCGGTCCACTGAACATGACAGGGGGGAAAGCTGTACGCGTGAGTGACTGACTGAAGAATAGCTATCACGTGTGAGAAAAAAGAAACCGGAAAGTAGAAGCAACGGACGCATGACACAGTCTCAACTCGAAACTACGGATACAAAACGAAGGGGGGGGGACGCCAGACAGCCTTGCAGCAGTACGAAGGAGCGGATATATCCTGGAACCCTAGTCAAAGCCAAGGGTAAGGTCGAAAGAGGGAAGGGGGGGTGCTGAAAAAAAAGAGAAGGTAATGGGGACCTTTTTTGGGAGGGGAATATCACGGGGGTCAAAAAGGGGGGGGGGGAGGCCATCAAAACCGCGGGGTAATAAAATGAAACGACTGGAGGAGATACAGGGGGGGGCTTTTGAGAATACTCAGGCGGAGACGAGACAGAGAGAAGGCGGGTCGGGGACTCAATCCACTTCAGCAGTTAAGGCGGATTGAGGGGAAGGGATGAAAGGGAGGAGTTGAACAGGAGGGATGGTCAGGAAAAGAGCTGTTCCGAGGCGAGTAAGGGGGGGAGGGCCCGCGAAGGAGAAGGTTTCAGACCCAAGGGAGAAAGTGGAGAGAAAGAACCTCTACTCGCGCCAGAAAAAGCTGCGGCAAAGTAGGGGGGAAGGAATACGGTTCACCGCGGAGAATACAGGCAAAGTAAGGACAGCGTGAGCCATCTACAATCGTCCTGCAATGTGAAGGAAAAACAAGCAGGCAAAAAAAAAGAAGAGTCAAAGCATCGACCAACGCAAGGGTGGGCACGTTGCGAGCCGAGGTTGAGAAAACCAACCGAAAGGATGAAGACAAAGTCGAAGATGATAGGAACACAGCGGAGAGATCAACGTTAGGACAAGGTTCAGGAAGTTCAGACCGTGTTGCGAGGTTTCTAGATTTGGTAGGGGCAGAAAGAGCCGATGAGATCAGGACAACTATTCATCTCCGCGGCTAAGCAAAAGAAAAAGGATCCATTTTAGAAAGGAAATAAGACATAGTAAGCGGGCAGGAATCAGTGGTAGAGGATCTCGAGAAAAAAAAACGGATGAAGGGAGGAGGGATCACCAGAGCTGAGAGAGAACGAGAGGAGGGGACGAATGATCGCCTAATCGTGTTGGAAAAACGGCAGACAGCGGGGGGAGGAGAAGAGCGCATGGAAATGAACAAAATCGGAGATATGGAGGAGTACCAAGATCGCATCCTCAAGTCCGGGAAAAGTCTCAAACGAACGCCGGAGCAGACTGGTTGAAGAAGGACAAGAGCAGGCCCTAGAATCCCCTCCCCGTACCACCGCTGTTCGCAATGCGGGCTCAGAAGGTTATCAGGAGGGAGGAGCAGTGCACAATAATGGTGGCTGAAATGGGAAAAGGAGTGAGGAGACTTCTGGGGGGCCGTCGGCAGGGAGGTGCTGGTGCACTGAGAGGATCCAAAGGAAAAGTGGGGGACTCACGCCTAGGATTGTAGCGGCGACGAACAGCGGGGCAAGTAGCTCTCGTGGTGGGAAAAGAGAGGAAGTAGAAGGGGCAGAAAGAGGGCGACGGGAAACGACAACCTCGTCAAGAAGACCTCGGGGGAGGGGGGAGAAGAGGAAAGAAGTAGCCGGGGAAGGGGAGACGGACAGGAGAGGCCCTCGTCCCGCAGATCCTACGTCTCTAATGCAGGAATAAAAGAATCATAGAAAACACACTGCAGAAAACTACAGCGGATTAAATCTTAAATTGGTGAGGGATGAGGGGGGATTGAACCCAACGGAAGTGAAGCGTTCTCTCACTCCGAAAGAAATTAGACAGGTAAAAACTACCTACAAACAAGAGAAACTCCGGTCTGGGAGTAGAACAAGAACTACGTACGGGGGGCGGAAAAAGACCAACGTCCACAGTGGGGGGAAGGGATATCATACGACCAGTACACAGAAGGAAATAATGTAGGAGGTGTGTAGGAAGGACGTGGGAAAGACAAAAGGATGTCCCATGGAAAAATTAAAGGATAAAAGTTGGAAGGGCCGAGGACAAAACGACGAATTAAGCCGAACCGGCGAACGTGCCGGGACAGGCGGAGATCAATGGGAAAAAGAGAGAGAGTAGAGGAGGCCGAGAGGGCGTTTAACATTTCAACTGCGAGGAGGAAAGAGGAGGGAACGGTCGTGAAAAAGATGATCGAAGAAGAGATCAGCGTCACTTCAAGGCGAAAGAAAAGGACAAAAGAAAAAAGACCGTAGCAGGAAAAAGTGCAGAATGTGGGAGAAAAATGGTGTCAGTTGGAAAGCTGCACCAGGCAGCAGACGGAAAAAGGATGATAACAAGATGTTAAGGGAGAGGGGGCTGGGAGCAGGCAACACTAGGAGAGAAACGGCAATATGCGGGTTCAAAAATGGGGGGGATAGAAATGACAGAAGAAACACGGCGAGGAAGAGGAAAGAAAGTAACGAGACAGCGGCTAGTCAATAGGAATATCTGAGGACGAAAAAAAATTATCAACGAAAAAAATGGGGAGCAAAGGAAAAAAAGCCGAGGAACGTTCCTCGCTGCCCGGAACGTACCGACCGAAAGATCGAAGGGATGTAGTCAAACCTGCATCACAATTGGGAGGGGGGGATGAATTGGCGTCTTGGAAGAGATGGAAAGGCGTGAAAGAGATCAGAAGGAAGGAAGGGTAATAGGGGGAAAGAGTTTCTAGGAAAATGTCGGCGGGGTTGAGCATCTGCAGGCAGCGGGGGGGATGCATCACTCTCAACACAAGATATGAGTAAAAGTATTTATCACCAGAAAAAGCAAGGAGGAGAAAGAAAAGGGACAGAGAAAACAAAATAAACCGGCGCATGTATGGATCGAGCCGGGAAAGCCGGTAATCCTAAACAAAAAAAAAAGACTAATTCAGAGCGGCATGAAAAAAGAGTCTGCCGTAAGTTGTAACTTCGAGATGGGAAGCAATGGGGAAGGAGAAGTTAAAAACATGGCACGCGTTTGGAAAACCCTGACATGCCATACTGACGGCGTCGGGGAGAAGACCACCACCTTGAAAATCTCACAGTCTCCAGCACGCGAGTTGGGGGGAGGGGAGGCATAACATGGGCCGAAACCGACAAGGAACTTCGCGCCTGTGTTAATTTTTCAAGCCAAGCATGGGAATCATCGTTTTCGGTCTAGAAGAGGAGAATACTGTGGTAAACAGGCAAAGTGGAGCCCCAAAGGGTGTCATTGGCCTCCATGAAAGTCCTTTCCATGCCTTTGGGGTGAAATGAGGAGCAGGGAGAGGAACGAGCGGGTGGGCAGCGTTTTCATCAGAGGGAAGCCTAACGATAAGGAGAGAGCCGCAAAACCTCAGGGGAAAACCGCTCAGGCTACTCTGTAAGAGAAGAAGCAAGAAAAGAAGAGTTGAGCCGGAGACGGAGCGGAAGACTTTGCCTTCTTAAGATCAGGTGATAAGTAACCGATGAGGAAAAAAGGGGTTTCGAGAAACGAGGAGAAAAAAGCAGAATGGAGTAATTCGGGAGGGAAAGCAGATGATAGAAAAGAGCACTTTTATGGAAAAAAAAAACAAGGGAGGGTAGATGAAACGAAGTCTTTTCGCGTCCGTGGCTATGGAAGGACGGACTAAAAAAGAAGCGAGGGGAGCTCACAAGAGGGCAAAATGGACGGGGGGTAGGTCTCACAAGCCCACTTCATCAAAACTAATAGTAACGGCGGCGTTTTCGTGGACTGAAGAAAGGAGGGTTATCGAAGGAGAGGAAAATTACGGATAAGAATAAGGGGCCTAGGGCGATTAACGTCTAAATCAGGGAGCGGAAGGGGGCGGAATCAAAGTCGCGGGAGCGACGCACAAACAGGGGCCTGAGCTAAAAGGGCCCCCGCGCCGGCTGAGGCAACTGAGAAGGTGTAGATCGTGTGTCACCATTCTTAACATTACACAGAGTCTCCATATACGAGTAAGGGGAGGAAAGGGACGGGAGGTCGACGGAAAGAAAGATCGGCACAAAAGACATCGAAATAAGAGTCACATCTCCCCGCCACGTCCGGCTGCTAAGATCAAGTGCAGAGAGAGAAAAAGAAACAGCGGATGGCAGCAGGCCGGGAAAACTGTGCAGGAACGCTCGGATCAAAAAAGGGGGAAAGATGTGTGGGACAGGGCGGGCGTTTCCAGTGGGAGAGAAAAGGTGGCGGAGAAAGTTGTCGCGACGATCCAGGAGGTCGCACAAGCTATACGTCAAGGGGGGAGAGCGAACGCTTCACCGGAGAACCATGCGGGGTAAAGGTCAAGATACGCAGAGGCGGCGGGGAAGGAATCAGCTATGGATATAAAGAAAAAAGGAGAAGGAAAAAGAGGGAGATGAGGGAGCTGGAAGCAACGCCCGGAAGATGGAATTCCATATGATCGCCTGGTATCCTGGGGGGGAACGGGGGAAGGCGATAGGATCTCTGGGGAAAAGAAAAAGGAGAGCCATCTGTAATCAAAGATCTCATCAGAACAGTCAGAGAAAAAAAAAGGAAATCATAAGGTGTTCAAGAAAGTTGGAGCACGATCGATTGCTGTCCGATCAGAAAAACCGAATAAAAGACCTGAGTTTGGGAGAAGATAGTCGGGATTAATGAGAAGTGACAAAAAGGGCTAGTGGGAAAGGGAAAGATTTCTCGAGGGTTATAGAGAAGGCGAGGAGCACAAAGTAAAATGGGGGGAAGGAAAGAAGATTGTAAGAGCATACGAGACAGTGAATGGTTCATCGAAGGGTGAAACAGACTATCGAGAAGAATACGTGAAAGACGGAAGGGACGAAAGGGGGGAAAGGAACTTCTCGGTGGGCATAAAAAAAGCTTGGGGAGTGAGGGAAATTGAAGACTAAAATCGATAAAGCCAAAAAAGAGAGGACAAAATTCCCATCTAGACGAAAAAAGAGAAGGAAACGTTGACGAAAAAGGTAAACTTAAGAAACGACGAAAGCGGACTTTTTGAAATCTTACGGTGGGGAAGAATTGAGAAAACAAGAAAAAGGAAGGGCGACTTGGGGGAGTGAGAGAAAAGGATCTAGACAGAAAAATGAACAGACAAAAAGGCAGAAAAACTTCCAGGGGAGGGTGAGATAACAACCAGCAAGAAGGAGTTGGGCTGAAATAAAACATAAAAAGAGTCGATGACAGGATAAAAGGACAAAAATGCAAAGAGGGTCGAGTCGTTTCTAACACAAGGTGGGGAACCCATGCGGAGAAAGGAAAGGCCTAGCCAAGAAGGCCTGGAAAAAAAGAGAAGATCCCTCCGGGACAGACAAAATGAGTGATTAAAGTGGAAAAAGGAGTCAGAGGTCACGGACCGAGCGGAGGGGCCAATTGCGGTCAAGGTAGAAAGGGGAAAGAGGGAGAGTCGAAGGGGGACGGAACACAAGAGAAAACCGGGGAGAGAAGCTAGAAACTAGCAATGAAAGACATTCTCAGAGGGGGAACCAACAAAATGCAAATGAAAAAAACCTTTAAAAGTGAAAAAAGGGTGACTCACTGCGGAAGAAGGACACACGAGGCAAAGGATAAATCAAACTACTAACATGGCAAAAGGGCAGTACAAGAAAATTCACCGCGAGGCAGCAGCTTGCAAAATGTAAGTTCGGCAGGATTGTCTATCAAGAGGGAGAAGACGCGGAAGAATCTCACAAGATAACCGAAGAAGGGCGAGGAAAGAGGGGAGAGGGCTGAACGAAGTAAAAGGGTAATAGCCGACAGAAAAGGGTCGTTCAGAAACAACGAAAAAAAGTCCCAACTTTAGGATCGCTGAGGAAAGGAGAGGCAAAAAAGGAAGATCGCCGATTATGAAAGTGAAACAAAAACGCGGCCATTCCTGCACTTTGAGGAAGGAATGGACGAGGAGAGGGGGATGCATGGGAGGTATTAGTTCCACATATGAGTAAGTCGGCATAGGCCGGTCTAGGGGTAGTTGGATCGCCCGAGAAAAACTGTCCTATTTGGCATTGAACAGCTGTAGCAAATCTAGAAAAAAAACGGAAGAGAGGAAGGAGAGGCTACCAACAGATTCAAGACGGAAACAAAGGAGAAAAAAGATCAAAAAGAAAAGGAAACAGCCTGCGGTGACGTACTGGATGTAGGTACCGAAAAGAACTAGAAGTCAAACCACGCAAGATCTGAGAGGGAAGCAGTGAAGGGATAATAGCGACGATCTTCTTTGTGCGGGGGAGGAGACGGTCAGTAAAATGGGAAGGCGAAAGGGGTGGCCGGGAACGCCAGGAATGCTGAGGACAATTTTCATGCATAGCCAAAAAGGAAAATTCCTAGCCGACTAGCCGAGGGGTCTGAAAAACTGAGACGCTCTTGTTGGGAGGGGATTTTAAAGGCGATTAAAAACCCTCACACATCAGTCTATTTGCGGTTTTTCGACAAGAGGGGAGCTCATGTGAACTAAGTAAAAATTGTGGGAAGAAAGGGGGACACGATTGGGGAGAAAACACTGAATGGTCGCCATTCCGTCCAACAATAAAGGGGTGGCACTATGAAGTGAAAAGTGAGCACTAAAGAATTCCGATCGGGAAAAGTTTTGGAAATCTCCAGGAATAGAGGAGACTGGCGGACCACACGGAAGACCAGTGCCGCCGTAGGGGAAACCGAACATATATGAAAACTGTCAGTACACGAGGAAGGGACGGGAACGCCCTTTTGAAGTCCGTCGAAGGAGAGGGGGGGAGTAACTGGGTTTGACTGGTCAAATGATGGTCATGGGAAACAGTGAACTGTCGGGAAAAAAAGCTGGGCAACCAGGGGGGAGGTATAGCGACGAAAGAATTAATTGTAGGCCTGGGGTCTCAGGCAAACTCTAGAGAAGGGAGGTCAGAAAACACCGCGAGGCATGGTAAGGTCAACGACGCAGTTTCACTCAAAGCCGTGTGGGCGGCACGGGCAAACAGGTGGATGATTAAAGCGAAGCAAAGGAGCCAAGAAGGGGTAAAAAACAAATTTTTCTCACAAAAAATGAACAGAAAAGAGGTTCAAAGAGGAGGGAGGCATGGCGGGGGTTGGGGGTTTGTGGGGAGGGGGGGTGGGGTGTGGTCTGAAGAAGAGGGTGTATCCAATCTCGTCCTTTCAGGTTCGAGTCATCAAAAAGGACAAGGGAGATTAGGGGACTACGCCCTGGGGGCGGGGAGAAAGGCCTACCTTAAGTTCTCCGTAAAAGGAGCCAACGGCGAAATCGCTTCAGACAGGCGAGACTCAGGGCCTAGCCAAGGTAGATGCGAGGTTTCACAGAAGGATCGGATAAGATCGAGAGCAAAAAAGAGAATAGCAATGGAGTTGAAGGAAAAAAGAAAACAGACAAAAAAGAAAAGAGAGCGAAATCCTCGGAGTACGCAAGCCGGTGCACTGCTCGAACCGGAAAAGGGGAACGAACCCGAACAGAGGGAAAAATAGAGCTCATAGTCTTACGCATCTCTATAACACTGCACTAAAGGGAGGTTCGGGGAAAGGGGGGTTCGACTACCGACGAGCTTTTCAGAAATGAAGAGGCAGGCTCAGGAAAAAAAAGGAAAAGATGCGCGCAACAACCTTCCAAGGAGAGATGGTCGGGGGGGAAGATCACTCTCTTCTTCTAAGAATCATGCTTGGTCGATAAAAAAAACAACAAAAGGGAGGGAAAAAAGGAGAAGTACTCGGACCATAAGCTGAAGAAGAAACCTCCGAGAGGGTTGCCGTTCGAATGGATCATTACGTGGGGGGCGCTCAGGGTAGAAGCATAGCGCGCTTGGGACACAGTCTTAGATGGAGACAAGAGGCATTCCTGCACCGGACGACAATGGAAAAAGGAGGAAGTTGAACTCTTTTAAGAAGGGGAGGCACCTCGAGGACTGGAAGAGAATACCGGAAGAAGGCTACATCCCTGTTTCGCTTTAGGCGATAGAGGAAGGGAAGAAACTTGAACACCACGGGTCGGGGGAGGAGATGATAAGGATTTTCCGATGGCTGTGCAAAAAATATTGCGTCTTGGAAAAGACCCGGCACAGGAAAAAAAAGAGTGGCTGGCGCAAACTATGTAAGATGGGGGAAAGTTCGATCGAAGCAACGTGTCATAAAAGGGAGGGGAGCGGCGGAAGAGAAGGCAGAAGGGGTTGGCGACGCAGCTACCTGGATTTCGAAAGTCAAGGACGAAAAGACCGGGAGGAAAAATTTCTCCATAGGAAAGAGGAATTCTAAACGACATCTAAGTTCTAGAAAAAAAAGGAGGACTTAAGAACAGAAAAAGAAAGCCGCAGGTTAAGTTTGTAAATTGGATACCCGAAAAGGAGGAAAAGCGGTGTGAGATAGCTACCGGAAGTTCTGAAAGAAGGAGAACAGAAAAAAGCTATAACGCACGTCGGTTAACAGAACCATCTTTACAAAACATAAATAGGAGGGATCGCTGACGGCATAAAAAAAGAACAGGAAGGAGTTTCGACCAGGCGTAAAAAAAGGGTTAGAATCGGCGGACCCTGCCTTACATGTAAAAATGAGCCTGACGATTCAAAGTCCTGGACGCTAAATTCGAGGCAAAAAGCTGCAGGGGAGGGAAGATTGAGAGTATCATGTCTGAACCGAAGTGACGCAACGGCGACCGTGGGGAAGGTAAAGCAAGGGAGACGGGGCATTGACTCTAACACCATGATCTAAAGAGCTAAAATAAGAAAAAAAAGGAGCGAGAAGCCGTCAGTTCATAATAAAAAAGGGAAAGCCGTTTTTTGAAATGGCCGGAAGGCACACCCTTTCTCGGTAGTGAGCGAAACGGAAAAAATAACATGGACCAATAAGTGTTCGAAAAGGCAAAAAACTCGAGAAGGCGGCAATTTTCGGGTTTCCAGGATAGTTGGAAAAATCAGACGAAACCAGTAATAAGAGGAAAAGGGGAAAAATACCGAGAGTCGATGAACTCTTGATCTGGGATGAGGATAAAAGGGAGGAGAAAAGAAGGAAGGGGGGAGTACCGGAGCCAAAGACGTAAGATTCCACTTTCCAGAAGCACGGGAAAAAACAAAAAAAAAGGTGATAGTCCGAGTCAAAACCGAATATTCGACCTCAGCGCGTGGGTAATCTGGGCGGAAATTCGTGGACTGGGAGGGATTACAAGCTTGGAGAAAAAGGGGGGGAAGTGAAGTCCGGGGGAGAGGTGGGGAGAGGTTTTCACGTTCTCTCCAGGATATCACAGTAAACAGGTTTAGAGGCATCGGTGAGGAAGAGAAAAACAACAACGGGGTGAAGGAAAAGTCAATGAAAACAAAAAATAGCAGATTATCGAAAAGAGAGACGAAATGGGCCGATCACACTATCACCTAACCGTCGAAAACATAAAAAGACTGATCAAGAAGGGAAAGAATACTGCCAAAAAGAAGAACGCCAGAGGAGAACACCAAAAAACTAGATCGTTTGGAGGAGAGAAACTGGCTAGTGATGGGAAGGAGAGGAAAAGGGGACTTTCCTTCGTTGACGGGGAGGGCGAAAGCCGGCTTAGCAGAATTTCAAAAGGACAGAGAACGGGTCACCGAGCAGAAGGGAAGGGATTGCAGTGGGGGGGACAGCAGGAGAGGTGTGGCTGGAATCGCAGGGAACGGGAAAAACGTAAATTGCCGAAACTTCGAGGGGTGAAATTTGTTCGCAAGCATGTGGAAAGATGGGGATGTCTTCTTAGCAAGAGTAGAATAAAGTTTGGAAAATCACAGGGAAAGACACAAAGTCAGGGGGCCAGGGGGACCATTAAAGTACTTGACACTGCAGTGCCCTTCTGCTCGGTGATGATAAAAATGGAAGAGTTTTGAGACCTCGACCGCAGCGTGAAAATAGAAGCGCGCCACGGAACCAACCATCTTAGAGCCGAAGTGAAAAAAAGAATAAGGGAGAAGAAGGAACACCACTCATCCAGTGCAGAAAAGTCCGCCTGAACGTAGTAGAGAACGGGGAAACAGGGTTGAGTGGTAAGGTAAGGCAGGGCTCCGAGCGTGCACCCTTTTGTCGAAGAAGAGAAAAAGAATTTGCAGGGCCTGGAGGAAAAAAGGGATATCCAGCAAAGGGGGAATGTGGGTGGGATTCCAGCCCCAACCGATAGGGATGAAAACGACGCAGTGTCGATTAAGGGGGGGGGGGAGACTGTACGGGAGAAAGACAACGGCGAGATCCGAAAAAAAAAGTCAATGCAAGGTTTCTCTCAAGCTGGAACGAGTGAAAGAGGAGGGCGTTGTAGTTGAAAGAAAAGTACGGAAGGGGTGTGATAGAACGAGAAGACGGAGAAACTATCGCGGGTCCGCGACGTACCGGAAGGGAGAGGAACAGGCAGACCAGAATCCGCGTGAAAAAAAAAGTCAAGTCGCTTCCGCAGCTCCGAAAGAAAATCCGAGAGTCCGCTCTTTTTAACATCGAAGGCCGTCAGTCGGAGACATCGAAAGAGTAATCGGCAAGGGGACGGGATCAGCGCAAGAGGATCACCATGAGATCCAACCAGACTCTGAATCAGAAAAAAAGGGAAGGACGAGCTCTATAAGGCTAATCCGAGAGAGCAAACCGAACCTCTGGATTCAACGAAGTCTGAATCTGACATCAATCAACGTGATAGAAGTGGGGGGGGAACATGAAGGGCAAGGGGGCGGGGTAGAAGAAAATTTTTCAACGTGCGAGCGATCTTGTCAAAAAGGAAGAGGCTCAGAAAAGAAAGGGGGACTGGACAAAGTTTCGGCGAGGAAACAAAAGGAAAACTGGTCGAAGGCAATATCCTCTCGCGGCGGATGATCACTGTACGAAAAGCGAGAGAAAAAAAAACGAGAGGGAAGAAGAGATATACTCCGTAACAATACTGATAAGCATACGCCTAAGGGGGCCGTTCGAATGGAGACGCCGTTGTTCGACGACAGAAGATCGCATCTGCTCACTTGGAAGGCTCTTGCTCTGTCGAACGACAAGAATAAAAGAACCTTCGGAACACAGGGAGAAAGGAAGAAACATGAAGAAGAATGGTTCCTCATTGAGCACGAGAAACGATCTGTCCAGAGCACAGACTGACGGACTAAAAAGTCGGAGGAAAAATCACGTATTAACGATTCATTAGAATAAAACACTGTATCTAGGTTTCGGCCTGGAGCGACGATTTGTAACCAGAAGAGGGGAGGTTAGGAAGGGCCAAGAAAGGGGGAAAAGATTTGCTTTCTACTAAAGTGCCTGGAGACTCAGGGGGGGGAACACGAAGATTAATCCCTTGGAAACAAGAGAGGACAGGAGGCGAAGCGACTGAAGGAAGGTTGGCAGACTAGCATGCAAGGGACGAAAGGAAACAGGGAAGCCGGAAAAGGAAGAAGCACCACCATCTATATTGGGTCATAATTCAGCGAAAGAAAACCGAGTCTTGACCCGCGACGCCAGCAAGTGAAAGAAACGTGGTATGAAACAAAAAAAAGAGGGCCGAATGCAAGCCAAGCTACAAAATAATATTTACACGAGGAACAAAAGCGAGAAAACGGACAGGGAGGGTGAAGTCTACCCATCCGAGCAGGGTGGGGCGGAATACCGACAATACAAATGGAGGATATGAGACGAAGAGAACAAAGCACGCAAACGAGGTTTCTAGGAACGTTCTCGACAAAAACAGGGTGAGCATCAGGCCAAGAAAAGGAAAGATAGCAATGAAGTCGAAGGGGACTAGCAAAGGGACTATGGAAGAGAACTGAAGTGGACCAACGTCTGCTTTGGCGTTAAAAGAATGAAGGAAGATCGAGGGCGGCGGACCGAATGAGGCCTCTTCCTTTGAGGGAGACGCGTAAGCGGGGGAGGTTAGCGGGAATTACAAGGAGGAGAGAAGAGCACTCAGCAGCACTTCAATTCCGCAACAAACAAGTTCAGGGGAAAAATTAAAGGGCATGGAGGAAAAACGGCGCTGTTTTCTCAATGGGTCGGACACGTAGGCGAACCGGGGAGGCGAAGATGAAGAACACATTTTCACACCATTCAACTTGGCTAACCACCTAAAGCAGAAGAGAAAAGGCGGGGTTCGTCAAATGACTCATTTAAAAATAAATCTGAATCTCAAAGAAAAGAAAACGGCAGGCCGAACGCAAGAGCAGGTCTTAGGACTGAAATTTACCTAAAGAACGACCGGCAGCCTCGAAACTAAGGAATGGCGCCACTGGAATCGAGGAATTAAGCGTAAAAAGAAAGAAGAGGAAAACTCACCAAGAGGACAGAAGAGGGAGTGGTTAATTCCTATTGGTCAAGGTATTCTGGAAGGGGGAGGAAGAAGGCCCCCGGTCGGGATATAGAAATTAGTCGGGAAAAGGGATGATGTGGGATAGTTGGGGTCCAAAGAGGGCAGCCAATGTCGAAAGCGCTTCATTCGGTCTCTGATGGGGGGGCAGCTAAGCCAACACAACAACTTAAGATGGAGAGTATTCACAAGAGGAATAAAACAAACCTAGAAAGAGGACCAGGACAGGCGAAAAAAGAGACCAAAAAAACCGTCCGTAAAGGCGCGATTCGATCAAGTCCTGATATCCGATAGAAAAGAAAATGGGCCAAAAATGTCAACAGAAACGAGAAAGTTAAGGGGGAGTAGAGAGAATAAGACTTTTTAGGGGGGCTATGACGAGATGTTGAGGGACAGGGAGAGGTTGGCCGGACTCAAGGAAGCTTAAAAGATAAGAGTGTAACCCGAAAGACAAGAGAAAGGTTCATCTCTTCCTCGAACTGAGGCTGATGAGGAGCGCGGGGGGGCGAGGAGTTGAAAAAGAGAGTGCCGGAACCCGCCATGGAATCCGGAAGAGGAAGTTTGAGCCAAAGGGATCGGGGATCTCTTTTAGAAATCCTAGTCGGGACATGGGTGGAAACAGTCAACGGGGAAAAAGTAAAAGTGCAAAATCCTGGAGCCTGCAGGTCACTGCCCAAACGTGGGGGGGACATAGGAAACTTTAAGGGTGTCAAGTACGAGCGATTGAGGAGGGAATACTACGACAGAAGCCTATGACGATGCGCACCAAAGGAAGACAGGGCCACGACTCTCTTTCAACAAATCTCTAAGAAACGCTAAACGAAAAGTTGCCAAGAGACGTGAAGACGAAAGGTAGAGTATATGTACTTTGAAGGAAGATTTTAACATTTACGGACAGGGTCAAGGGGGGAGTAAAACAAAAGGGGTGACTGAAGAACGAGCGAAAGCAAGAGTTTGAAGGCCTTTTGTTGGGGAAATCGGAGAAAACTGGGAGTGTATTTCTCAGAACCAAAACGAGATGTTAGAACTAATGGAAGTCAGAGAGGTGGTGGGTGGACGGAGGGAATCCATGCGTCGCTGGGGAGCTCAGCAGAGTCAAAATGGCGTGGGGTGACTACAAGAAAGATGACATACAAAATTACTTCAACGCTGGCGATGGGACTTCGGGTTGAAGCGGTTGAGAGAGAGATGTACGAGCGAAGACTTGGCCGATGGCAGAAGGTACTTGAGAAAGGGAAGATAGTCTTGAAAACAGGAAAACTCCGTCGAAGTGGATCGGAGAAAAATGTCAGACGGTCAGTGATCCCTGCCATCGATTGGGAAGGAGACCAAGAGAGGGGAAAAAGATTAGCTAGAAAGTCAAGAGGTCTCAGTTCTCCATACATCTTCCTGGCGCAGTTGGGAGGGATCAGCTACAAAAAGCAAAAGAGGGGAAAAAGCGCAGCGAGAATAGATCAAGAGAAAAACGATAGGGGTGGAAACTTCTCATAATAAGGATGAAGAAAAGCAGGAGGAAGAGGCGGTGTCCGGATTCTGCGGGTAACAACAAAGGATAAGTGCTCAATTTAGTAACAATGGAGGGGGTCAGAGGGTGAAGGATTGTCTCAATGGGAGTGCAGAAGGTGTAGAACAGGGATACGATCTTGAAGAATTCTGAGGCGATAGGGGCGTTGGAACCGACACGGACGTCCCGGAGGAAAACATCAGGGAAAGGATGAACTCTAGGAGAAAGGCAGGTATCCAGCTATGGTAGATGTAGAATTCAAAGATCAACGAACACAACATGATTATGGAAAGAGAGAGATATAGCCAGGACCTAGCGATCAGGAGCCGAATAGGGGAGATGACTAAATTAACATGAAGCTTGGGCTCAACAGCGATCGCATCGCGGAATACGGCATCATCGGATCTTTCTGGCGATTAGAGTCCCAGACGAGTAAAAGGAAGGAAAAGTCCAAAGAAGATAATTCAGAAAGTAAAGAACTAGTCAGGGAAAAGAAAGCCACTGAGGAATACAGCATGTTCAGCGATCCAGGGTATCTTAGTCAATGAGAGGCAACTGTCGAGGGGGGGGAAGAATGTAAGGATGGTGTAGAATGCTGAGGGGGGATATCTGTATTGATGGCTGGAAACGTAAAATTGCAGCAAGCTATGAGAGAGCACGAGAACAGAATTGAATATCTCAGAACAGGTTAACACATCGAAAGCAAAATGACGTCTTTCAAAAGCGAGGATGGGGGGAGGAAGCGAAAGGTATCCTTTTGCTCCTATCACCTCACCAAGGTTACAAGAGGAAAATAAAATAGGAATACACGTAATAAGAACATAGCAATCAGGGAACTATCTATCCGGGAAAATCTCCCGTGAGATAAAAAACCGAAGACTTAAGAAAAGGAAGGGTGAAAAGGAGAACCAGCGGGTGAATAAGGGAAAGTTGGATAGTTTTAAGTTAAACACGAACCAACAGAAGTGGCCTTTTCTTAGCTCGAGCCCTGGGGGACAGGGGAGACGGAGAACAAATCAACACGGAAGCTAGAAAAATACCGGGACGTTTCAATACTAAAAAAACATAAAGCGGTGGTGTGGATAAATACCAATCCAAGGGTGGCTATAGAGCCCATATCAAAAGGAAATCAAAATTAGGAGGGGTAGCGTCGTTGAGGAATACAAGGGGGGGGCCGAAAGAGAGCCCACTAGAGGGAATGAGGGCAAAAAATTGACGAGCAAAAAGATAACCCGGCGAAGCGGCAAAAACATCTCGTGTCAAGGCTGTATAATATAGAGAGTTCTTCTGAGGGAAATGGAGGACCCTAAGACACTCCACAAAAACGGCGAAAGGCTGAAGGGTAGGGCCGAAAGGTAGTACATACAGGAGAATGGTACCAAATCTGAAAAGGACTAGTACGAAAAAGCCGAAAGAAATAGACGGAAAAATAAAAACTTCATGGAAAAGAGAGGAATGGGAGACCAAGACAACCAAGGGGGTGAAAGCAATTTTCTAGGGAAGTAGGAAGAGGAGGGGAAAAGCGATCCAACTTGAAAATGATTGGACGAAAAAAGTCACAATCTCGGTCTTAATGATACGGGGCTAATGTCAAAGTCATCGAAAAAAAAGTGAAGCCTCAACGGAATCCCTTCAGAAGTGGGAACGCAGGGGGAGCTGGCTGGTGGCCTTAATGATACTAAGGGGAACGAGTCCAGTTTCAGACCTGAAAAGAAAACAAAACTGTAATCAACTAATGAACGTCAGGCGGCCACGGATAACTCCTGGGGGATTTCCCTAACACGCATCCGAAAGGGGAGTGGTGAAGTGCCGTATTTGAGGGATACCAGTGCTGGTGAGAGAAAGGACCCCCTTCTTTAAAGATTCCAAAGAGGAGTCGGGTTATCGTTGTTCAATCCGGGCCTGTCTAATGGTAGTGTACTAGTAAATGGTTTGAC
>Ga0179593_1574423_pt1 | contig 19525 bp, 15 predicted proteins | sample CZODoug2_1_08_16_FD_185931 | JGI IMG/M metagenome (GOLD analysis project Ga0179593, IMG submission 185931) | Vadose zone soil fungal communities from Angelo Coast Range Reserve, California, USA - CZODoug2_1_08_16fungal (PacBio error correction) | ecosystem: Environmental > Terrestrial > Soil >...
CTAAAAAGGGGCGCGAAGGGACTGAATCTTTAAGAAGAGAAACGGGGGGCAAAGCCAGAATGAAGGCTAGTATCTACCTTTCCGGAGAAAAACAATGAGCCTAGGAAGGAAGGATCGAGGGAGGGGATATTCGCATAGGAGAAAGGAGTGACGAATTTTTTAGCTTAGGGCTTGATTCGAGCCGCCCATAGTAACGTGCGGCCTCAACCACGAAAAAAGGAAGATGCGGGGCTAACTGCTGGTGTTCTGATGATTCATAAGGAAGGATAGAAAGCGTAAAGGTTAAGGAATCCGAACCCCGCCTCGGCTGTGGAAAGGGACGGGAAAAAAAGGGCACGATTTCCTAGTGGGAAACACGTGGGGGTTGTGTAGCCAGAGAAAGGGGAGGAAGGGTATTGGCGCGGGAGGGGGAGTTTCGTCAAAATTCGGGGAAGGAGGGGAAATGAAAGTCTAACTACATAAAAAACCGGTTGTGAACCGGACCACTGGGGGGGCTAAGGGTTTATGAAAACACTATGACAACTATCTCGGGGTGGATAAATGGGTGAGAGGTCAAAAAAAGTACTCGAACAAAAGGGGAGAAGTTAAATATGGGGGGTTCATAGGTAAGGGACCGGAAACACTGGGAACGGACTACGCATAAGATCAAGGACTCCGTAGTGGGACGAGGGGGGGGAAGGGCTCAATGCATTGAGCGCGGGGGGCATAGAGTTTTCTCTCTCAACAAAGCTTTACGCTTCTAAGTGCCGAAGTAAGCAGAGCTTTGTGGTTAGTGCGGGTATCGCGCATAGCTTGGCGGCAGGGACGCGCGGCGTGTCTCTGTTCAAAACGGAGTGCGTTCTTCGATTGAGGGGGAGTTCAGCAAGGCGAGACGCCGTCCTTCTCTTGCTGCCCGCGCCGAGGGCTCCTCAAAGATGCCCTATGGGTGGTCGAACGGAGGGGATTCCTCCCTACGATTACCAAAAAAAAGCTCAGGAATAACATGAGAAGTTGGAAAGGGACCTCAGAGGTTTTCCTATAGTTTCCTGTAGAGGTGCAGATGGGGAAATCAGGGTTTGTTCTGTAGAAATGAAGGTGAAAACTGCAAGTATGGAATGTCGTCTATCTCTTTTGCTGGGGACGGGGCGAAGGCCAAAGGAAAGTGAAAATTGAACCATGGCAATCGTCGCTAATTGATCCACGGCGTGGCATCAAGCCGGGTAAAGGAGAAGGACTTGCAGGGCGATTGTGGTATTAAAAAAGGGGGAAGGAGGGGGCAAACAACAGGTTAGAAGGGAAATCAATGTGGTTTGGGGGGCTGGGCACTCGGTCATCCTCTAAAAAAGAAAAAGACATAGTGAAGGTCGGCGGGGGTTCGCTGGAAACACGTGAGAGGTCAAAGCGCATCGGTGGAGGGTGCGAAGTGCTGCTCCAGGCGCAAGGGAAGGGGGGGGATAGGGGCGGACCACGAGTTTACCAGGAGGGAGGAGAGGAATTGACCAAAACACCACGAGGAAAGGAAGAAGACGACGTGAAGCAACGAGTAAAAAAACAATCTCCAGGAGAAAAAGGCGAACGGGCCTAAGCGAAAGGAAACTTAGATCACCATGCGCAGAGGGGGGGGGGTCCATACTGAAAACCTAGGCCTAGAAAGGATAACAGGGGACGCGGTGACCGAAGAATCAGGGACAAAAAAGAAGATGAATACTCGGGGAGGAAACTCCAAAATCCAAGAAATGAAGAAGGACAAATGGATCTAAGTGATTCAAGGAAAATGTGGAGAAAGAACTGATAACGAGCACGTGGTTCCAAGTTTTACATACCGTGGATGGGATAAAGTTACGCAACACTATGTCGAATTCTCTAGGGGAGGCCTGGAGCCCATTCCGACCCTCACACAGAAGGGAACTGATGCTCTATCAACAAGGATTCAAGAACAACCCTATGCGTGGAAACGGCGCGAAAGCATACCAGAATTTGAAAAGCTAAGAAGTGATACAGGGGTAGAAACGTATTCAAGGGAAGGTGACGAAGAGCAAATTCGGGAAGATCTCGATCCAACCAACCATTCAGGGTGCTCTTGGCTTAGTAGAGGTCAGGTATCTGTGGAGGAGCGTGAGTTCCTGATCACCGGGGTAATAAAAAAAAAACTATCTAAAAAATGGTTTTGAATCGCACTAGCAGAGGAAGTCAATCAAGGGCTCCGTCGAGAAGAAGGGATCCAACACAGAAGGAATGTCGGCAGACCCTTCGCCGGGACAACGGCGTCGAACCGAACAAATAGGGAGGGCAATTAGAAAATGGAGCAACACACAGACGACACGAAAGACTGCGCTGCCTTGGAGTGACCGCCAAACTAATTCTGGTTAGACGGGTCACTACTGTTTACTAACGAGGGAAAGGAAGTTGTGGACGCGCCGGTCCCCGAGTCCACCAATAACCTGAGGCGGGTGGAAAGGGGGTTCCATCCGCGAAGAAAAGGGGACGGTTCGTGGGGAGCGTATAATAATACGCACGCATTGGGATCCGCAAAGAGAAAGAAAAGGAAAAACTTGTGAGGAGGCTCGCGGCAAAGTCATTGGTAAAGAAGACGGACAGTTTCCAAAACTAAAACTCCCAAGGTCTGCTGGGGTACGACGACCTACCTCGAGGGAAGGCCTTCTGAAGAAAATAGGAAAACGACATCTTCCAGCTATTGGCATCGGTCAGATGTCAAAGAAGAGCAGAAGGAGCGTTATATGGGAAATTCGGAGGGGAATAAAGATCAGCAGCGCACTCAGAAGTCACCGCAAAAATACTCTCGATCTGAAGGAGAGACGCAATTGCGGGGATCAGCACGGTCGGAGCCCATAGATTCAAGGAGACAAGGAAGGAAAACTTTACCCATGTTAGCTCTCTTGGAATAGAGAAACCTGCAGTGAGGCGGCGTTAGGAAAGATAGAATGGCGAGAATAAGGTAATACTCAAAGAGGCGGGGGGGGGTTTGGGGTGGGAGGAGTGAAGCGACGGGGACTATCAAAGTTTCCGCGGAGCGAGGTTAGGAAACAAAAACCGAAGGGATACGCCAAGAGGACAGTAAACACACGATTTTATCGCTTCTTGAGAACCGGAGGACCGAGAACTGGTGATAAGCAGTTCGAACCGAAAAAAAAAAGACACACCATAACACAGACTCAAAAGGGCTCCTGCGATGGCGGAAAAGTGCCGGTTATAACTTTTGACAGGTGATGCACCACAAAACAAAAAAGACTAAATATGCTACGAGTATCAGAAGGGACTGATTGGGTAACGGGAAGTCTTGGCGAAAAAAGCAAGCAAGATCAGATGTATAAAGGAAAGTGTATTCGCCCCATAACGCAGGCACGCTTAGTGAGAAGGAGGATGGGGTCAGTACACAACGACCAATACAAGGGGACCGAAAAAAAAATAACGAGAGAGTAGTGGAAACAGCGGGTTTCACGAAATATAACCACAACAAAGCAAGGGCCGAGGACAGTGGCCCGACGAAGCCGAATAACCGCGGAAAAGAGGTTTGGCATTCCTCGTACGAGGTAAACGCGCGGGAAGCATTTTAGCTCCGAGAAAAAGGAAGAGGGGAGATAATAGCCATGCAGAATAGGAAAAGGCCAATCCATCCCGAATGGTGCTCGCCAATCGTGAGCAAAGAAGTACAAAAAGTATATCTATCCTGAGAAAACGAAGGTTCGGAGGAATGTCTCTCAAAAGCGCCGGGGAAAAGGGGGGGTGTCGTCATTAGGTAAAATAACTATCCGAAGAAACAGGAAACAGGGACAATAGACTATTTGTGCAGGCATTAACCAGAAAGTCCATAAATTACGAGAAAAAAAAAAAAACAAAACCCAGAGCGTCATAACCTTAAGCGATCTCTGGGCATTCACAGGAGAAGTTGGAAACGTGACATTTGGGTGTAAATAAAAAATCGCGAAAAAAATAACCTCCCAAAAAAAACACAATCGCTATAACAACACAACCGAGTCAGAAAAGAGGTGGGGAAGTTTATTGGGAGTGCGCGGCGCAATCAGGGGGTCCCAAAAGAAGCGCTGATGGAGCTGGGTCCAGAAATGAGGGCGTGGGATCACTAATGCCAAGGAAATCGAACGTATTTAAAATCAGGGAGTTAAGGGTAGGGGGTGGCTAACGAAACTTAAGAAGTATGGGGGGACATTGAGCAAAACAACATAACTTTCATCAGCGATGGGACGGGGGACGAGCGTAAAAGCCTCAAACAAAACGCGGTTGGGGCGAGGCGTCTCCAAGAGAAGCGCCCATTCCAATTGAAGAGAGGGTCTCACGAGTTAATATGGAATCGAATTGTTTGGGAGGGGAGATGTACTTTATGGGGCAGTCCCGAAGAAAAAACGAGGGGGAGGGCTTTGAGGTGGAATTGGGACGGGGTATGCCGCGCAAGAGGATGGGGGGGACGATTAGAAAAATGGGTTTGGGAGGGGATCTTAGAAAAGGCAGGGGGGCCTTCTGGCGATGCTGGCTCTTCATTTGAGGGTCAATTCAAGGCGTAAGTGTATGCTTTGGTGGGCAGGTGCATCGAAGTTAAAAAAGCTGGAATACTTTAGAATGGGGGGAAGTGAGATGGGGGGGGGGGCAGGGCCCGCTCAACTTGTTAGATTAACAATAATCTCATTAGTTCCTCGCTTCGTGTTTCGAAAAAAAAGAACTTCTAACGTAAGAGCTGACAACCCGGGGCATGTAGGTAAAAGTAGTTTACGGACGCGGGGCTCAAATTCCACAGCGCACGCGGTTCCTTAATACTCTCGATTTATTTCTAGGGGTTGTAACGAGGACTCCGCGGGAGAAAGAGGGGGGGGATCCAAACCCTGTCTGAGCAGAATATTCTCCAAACCTTTACGAAATTCTCAGAATTAAAGGGAGAAAGAGGGGAATCAAAGGTTTGCGTAGGGGTTCGTGGGAAAGTAGTGGGAAAATCAGATTAACACAGGCCACTTGCTTGCCAGCCACCGAATGGATGGAAACGAGAATTTTTCGGGAGAATTCTTGTGTTGGAAAATCACTTGACGGCCTCTACGAAATGCGACGCGTCAGCAGCCAAATCAAGAAACCACATAAACTAAAAAACCATCCCCAGAATTTTTTAAGACCTATCCTCCTCAGTTCACTGTAGAAAAGAAGCCCAGAGGAAAGGGCGGAGGAGGGAAAGAGTAGTACAAACAAAGTGTTATCTCTCCCGAATTACTAAGCAGAGTGAAATATTCTATAAAATGGGGGAAGTGAACCCTTCCAAAATATGAAAGGAAGGCGCTCGATGCTTATCGCAGAAGGGGGCGTTGCAAAAGGGAGTGTCTTGAGGGGAGGAAGTCAGAAAAAAGACGAATGAATCCGACGAAGGTGCAAACAAGCGACCTTCAATGAGGAGGGAAATGTCTGCTACGACACGAAGAGCGCGGGCAGCAAAGCAACACGCGCAGCGGCTGGGGGGCAAAGTCGGGGAGCAAGAGAGTAGTGTGAGGCCTCGGAATGGGAAGAATCGGGTGGGAGCCACCGCGCACGAAAGCCCAGAAGTCTGGTGTCGTGCATTGACGAGGAATTGTATTGAAAAGAGCCACGCGAACGTACGACAAAGGACGCCAGTTAGGGACCCAGCTATGCATCATAGAAGGAAGGGGGTGATCCTTTAGCGGTTCGAGAAGCAGGGGAGATTGAAGCTTCGAGGGAAGGTTAGAAATTCTAATCGCTCTGAGTCAAAAAATCGCCGCAATGAGGAGAAATGTTTTACAAGAGAGCCTTGCGCGGAGGGGGCGGATGCGCCGCGCGCGAAATCGCTGACGAGCGTGTGTTCGACGACGGGCGGAGAGGGACGAGATGTAATGGGGTCACGGGGCAGGCGTGAGAGGTTGCAAAAGGAGTGTCGGTAGATTGATTATAACGTGATCAGAAGAGGCGTAACGTCGGCAGGTAAGGACTGAAGTCCTCGGGGGGATAGGGTGTGGGGGGAAGAGGTCGGCGAAGCGCGATATGCAATTGGGGGCACCTTAGAAAAAATAGCCATACTTTGCATTTCCTCGGGAGGCTCGGGAGTTCAAGTCTTCAAGGCTGCACTTGGGGTTGGCGGAGAGGGGGTCATGTGAAAAGGAGGGAAGAATGGCGAGAACGAAAAAAGGGAGCTGATGGCCTGCGAATAACCACGGCGTAATGAGGGGGGTAAACCTAAGAATTGCCTTGCATCAAGAAGGGGGCCTTCCTGAAAAGAGAGGAATTGCAGGCCGAGGGGGGATTTCTGTCGATGGAGCCAGAAAGGTTATCCTCGATAGGAGTTTTTTAGGCACGTCTTCTCCAAATAGAAACGGGGGAAGCATGCGCAGGGTGTAGCACAAAGCCGGCGATTTTCGCGAAGAGGGTGTTGCGGGGCAGAATTTCCTGGAATCGGGGAGGGGTCCCTTTTTAGGTGTTTGGGGGGTGCGGCGGCATGAAGGCTTCAAAACGTTCAATCGATGATCCTCAACCACACAAACAGATAAAGAGATCAATCGAAGTGGAATCCAATAAAAAGAGACGGACGCAAAGGAAGACAATGCCTCCGAAGGCGCTCAGTGTCCTGACCACGCCGCCCAATTACTCGAAATCTGGACATCAGGAGGAAGCAGTAGAACAGGTGTACTTAGGGGAGAAAACGAGAAAAAAAGAAAGGAGGCTAACCTCCGCGGAAGTCTCAATCTGGCCAGAAGACACCAATCAGAGGAACTGAAAACGGAATTCCACGGGGGGATGATGAAAGCCTGATAATTCGAAGGAAGAGGAACGGGTGAAAATTAGAGAACGTGGTGGATCGCGCAGACACCCGGCCCTCAAGGGGGGGAAGAAAGAAAACTCCTCAAAAAATCGAACTCGGTAAAGGCACCAGCACTATACGGGGAAAGCCGCTAAAACACTCAAATGCAAAAGCTCAGAAAGAGAACGGCTCAAATTGTCGCAGCAGTGAAGATGGCACGGGAAACACACTAAGAGGAAAGATCGCACCGGACGGGGAAGGCAAGGAGAGCCGTCTTCAAAAGTGACTGATCTTCCCATAAAAAACAGACATCACCGGGGGACAACTCTCAACTCCTAGGATTACCATAAGAAAAAAGCTCTTGAAAAAGAGAAAGAAGAGAGTCCTCGCCCCAAATCATATGAATTCAATCGGTGAAACTTCACAAAAAAAGCGACCAATATCCGGAAGGCAAGAGCTCCATAGACTTCCAAAGCGCGCACACAGATGGACGAGAACTTTCAGAAAAATTCTAGCTCGGTATACTTTTAAAGGTTAATTACTCCCAATTCATCGATTAAATCACTAAAGGCAGTGGAAGTGTAATCAAGAAAAAAATGATCAATACGAAGGTGGGGGGGAGAGGGTGTCCCACACGAACAAAAGACCGTGACCGGCGAATCTTTCAGGGGATTAGGGACCCGAGAGGCTCCCGAAACCATAAACACAGCGAAGGAAAAGAGCGCTTCCATAGCTCAAGTCAATTGATCTCCTCAACGACAGACACTCATCCCTGCTGGCGGGGCTGCGGCGGAAAGAAAAGATAACTCGATCTCAGATTAAAGAATAAAATCCCACGAAGCGGGTCAAAGGGTGGGCTGACAGAGGCGCAAACAGGAGGGGGGGATTAAATAATTGCTTGCGAATCGTGAAGGCCATCTCCAATCGGCAGTCCAATCCTTCCGCAGAATCCAGCCAAGAACCGCCGTCCGAGTCAGGACGGCGATGGAGGATCCGAGAGAGTAGACTTCGTGTGATAATTCTGAGTCGCTACCCATGGTTTATTATAACTGGGGGCAAAGCAAGGCCTATTGATTTGCTCGGGGACAGGAGGGCTGGGCACGATACGGTTCATCCCCTCGAAGATGTTTGTTGGGTGATTTTGGGTATGGGAGTGGGGGGGATCAGCCGGGGGAAGAGAAAGGGGAGTACAAGCGGAAACTCGACTGGCGGGCTACCCGAGATTTCCTACGCGTTTTCGCAGGCGGTAGGGGGAGCACTCTAAAACAGGGGGGCAAAAACGGGGTAAGATGTCCGCGGTAAAAGACACGCAACGAACACGGAAAACATCTCTGCTCAGATGACATTTCTCTGCAATGCGCATGCGTTTCAGAGAAAAGGATCAGGGAGGGCGAAACAACCCGACGCCATAAGAAACTACTAGGGGACGACGTTAACAGCCGATCGAAAAACTCACGGGGGGGGGGCAGGGAGGGCAGTACCGAACGCTGGGTCGGGTCGCCCACATCATCGAAAAAAGAGGCATGAAAGGAGGGGTTCAAAAAAAAGGGGGAAGGGAAAAAGACAAGCAGACATCATTAATTGACGGCAAAAACCGAAATGATGGACACATCTGCCCACTTCAAAGAGAAAAGCGCCAAAAAAAGACTCAAAAAAGGAATCTGCGCAGGGAAAGAGTTGCCCAAGAAAAACAAAGAAATGCGGAAAAACGAAGACCTGTCTAAAACCCGAGAACGACGGCCCAAATCAAAAAGAGGGGAAAAAGGGCAATTAATTGAGATGATAAAACCAAACATCATGGAAAGATTCACAAGCAGAAACCGTTGGGGCACCCGAAAATACGTGATCCACTCGTCTCCAACAAATCCGAGCCGTAGGGAACTCAGGGTTCATTAGGAGAATAGAAGGGAGCTTCATCGGACACGTCACCCTCGTGGGGGGATGCAGAGTCGCTTTAGAGAACGCAGAAAAAATCGCGGGGAAAATCCATGTATTTGGCACTCAATGAACAAGAAGGAAATGAGCGGTAAAACAAAAGACCAGTACGGAAAACGCTGAAGACCTCCTTAAAGGTCCGGAGCATCAGGGAGAGATCAATTTCTCATTGGAAGGATAAGAGTATGGATAATAAGGTTGGGGACCATGGGAAAGAAAAAAAGCAAAACCATTGCATGATAACAAAGCATCTCCAACAACCAATTTAGTAAAAAGAGAGAGATGGGGCATGTGGAACAATTGGATGAGCAAAGAGAATGGGTCACAAAAAAGGAGAGTATCGCTGGAAACATGAGAAAATGCCAAATGGGAGGCTCGCATTCAAGGCTTGAGGGCAAGCGGAGAGGGACTGTGGGACCTTGAAGAAATGAGGGGGGAATTGAACTGAAAAAAAACTATTTAAATTTGACGGTTCCTGTGTGAGAAGATAAGAGAAAAGAGAAAAACAAGAAAATTAGGACTTACGAGCCACCTAAATGGAGAAAAGAGGGAGAAGAGCAAAAGGAGGAACGATGTCACTCAAGAGATATACTATCGGCTAAAGTATTGCAAAGCCCCAAGATCTGTAAAGAAAGATTAAAAAATTTTGAGCAAGCGAAAATAGACCGGGGCATCGCAATTGCGAATAATGCTTTTGGGGGGTGTCCGAGCGTAACGGGCTAGGGACGGGTGTAAAAGGAAGGGCTCTTCGGGAGCGGAACGCTTGCAAAGAATCGGCCAGGGTTGTTTGGGGGTGTGGGCGATTTAGGGAACGGAAAAAAGCGGGTCAATAAGAGAGTGGATGGAAGTGTAGCAAGAGCTATTTTGCGGATGCGAGGAGAGGGGTGGATTTACCCATCCTCGATCTGAAGAAACGTTCAGTCGGGGAGAGGTTGACGAAGAGAAGAGGTCTGGAATATCGAATCCTGCAGTATTCGCTCGGTGGGCACATGCCACTCGAAAAAAATCACGAAAAAGCTGATAAAGGAGATGATGGGATTGAGGCGTGGGGGGGTCCCCGCTCGCGAAATGATATCTCCTCCAGGGTGGCGAACCGGAGAAACCAGGGTTGAAAAAAGGCCAGGGAGAAGGTCCTGAAAAAAAAGTGTTCAATCGGTTATTTCGGGATGATGTGACTTCTCGACCTCCAAGGTCTGAAAAAAGTGAGCGGAGCGGTGGGGGAAAACTGGAACGCTTGAAGGAGGCGGCAGGGAACTAGCCATGAGTTTTTGGGGGAGAGGAAGCAAACTAGCCCGAGGAAGGGCTGCGGGGAAACACGATACAGCTTCACAATCCAAAAAAAAACGAAAACCACCTATTGGGTGAAATGAAAGGCGCAGCAAAGACAGTAAAACAAGGCTTGAAAAGAAACAAGAGGAACTGCCCAGGGGAAGGACGAATCTATATCTGCAGGGAGGATTGAAAAATGGCCGAGAAAGACATACCAATAGCCTGAGAAAGATTAAGGAGACCGCGTTTAGAGGGGATAGGAGGGGGGCAGGGCAGGCGATTTTTCGAAGTCTTGAGTGTCCTAATCAAACCGATACTAAAGCTGGAAAGGGGAAGAATCAAAGAAATTCAAACTAAGGCAGAGAGGCGGTAGGCAGTAGGCGAAGAAGGAAATGTGCATAAGAAAAAAAAGGAGTGAAGTATCTAAAGGTGGAGAGGCCTAAAATTTTCCGCGTTGGGGAGAACAAACGCTCTCCATCATAAAGATAAAGAGAGTTAGGAAAGAATGAGGGACCGTTTGAAATGAAGAGAACTAAACTTTAAGGAGCGGAGTTCTTCTCCCCAGGAGACCATATCAGGATGGTGGATAAGAAAGTTGGTTGAGTCTTAAGCGAAAATCTCAAGCAGCCTCCTTACCGGATGGAGGGCTATACAGAAAGATAAGAGGCGCGCGAAAAAAAAGTCAAAACGCGATGAGTTAGACGCGACGGGGAAGAATTCGGAGACATCGCCTCGGCGGAGGGTATACAGAGTGACGGTAAAAGGGGACGGTACGTCTGTTCCGAGATCCCAAGCTTTTCTGAGCTGAGTCTGAGAGCTCGTGAGGAATTGGGACTAAGGTCCGCGTCTGGTGATTGTTCAAAAATTAGTCTTGGATGGGTAGAGATTTGTTTTGGGGGGATCAGAGCGCGCCTGGAGGGCTTCGAGGACTCAGATGTGGGGAATCTTCCTCCTAAGCAGGGGTTGCTAGATGACCTGCAAAAAAGCGAGAAGGAATTTTGATCAGACCCTGGAATCCATTCTGGGAAATTTAAAAAAGGAGGCCAGGTCAATATGGCCCGGCTGGTGCACGAATAAAAATGGTTGATCTTTGGCCGCGTAAGTCAAAAACAGGGTATTTGGGAAGGTAGCGAAGGCGCGGTTCCCGAATCCACCCATCTTAGAGGGGGAAAGTGTAACCAAAGGAGCAGGAGAGTGATACAAACAGTTCAAAAAAGAAATTCCTTCTGTCGTTGGGGGAATTGATGGGAAAGGGATGGTGTCTTGATGGTAAAGGAACTACAAATACAAGTGGGTAGCTAGAGCGGAGTGGGGGGGAACTCGAGGCTGCGGAAAAAGATCACCATAAATTAACAGAGGCCAAACTTTGAGATGATGAGGAGGGATCATGGGGGAGAGTGGCGGGTTCAACCTTGAGGGAACGAGAGCAGAGGTTAAAGGCAGGAGGCGGCTCGAGGGACCGGCTTCAGTCAACGTCACAGAGTTGGTCATCCTCCAGAGAACACAAAGGGAGGATTGATCAAGGCGCGGGGAACGGGGGAAAGACCGCGCAGGGATAGAAAATTCACAACCCGTAGTCGACAGTAAAGGGCAACCACTCAAAGAAAACAGGAGAGATGAGGAAGTCAAAAGATGACCGACACTGAAAAAGAGCACATTTGATACCTGGTGCCTCCTAAGACTATAAAAAAAAGTAAGGAGGCTAAAAGAGACTGGGCGGGAAAGACGACAAGAAATAAAAATAGCGTGAGTGGCAATTCAGAGGAAGGAAATTAAGTACTTAACAATCAACTGAATGAAAGCAATGGGGAAGCAGCGGGGGAGTGGGGAAAAAGGACGATGTGTCGCAAATCGACACGCCAAAGAGGAGCCAATAAGAAACATGCAATCCGGTGCAAAAAGATCAGATCAACAATGATTCGCAAAGAAGGGCAGACGTAACTAAAACACCCAAAGAAGAGAAGTAAAAGAGACAAAGTCACCTTGACGAAGGAGCAAAAAAGGGGTAAGTACTCTCAAGCGGGGAGATCGTACACCCTCGGCGGAGAAAAAGTCGCACTAAGCTGGGCATCGAAGGAAAGATGCGAGGAGGAATCGAAAGGAGGAGGCAGGGATAGACCTACAGCGTAAATAACACCCGTTGTAAAAGACTCACGCAATCTAGATTAAAAAAATGAGAGGTTCTAAGAGAAGAAGGGTCCGAACACAGATCCGAAATGGAACCAGCTTGCTCTACCTCTCAAGAGAATAGCGCCAAAGCGGTGCAGGCTCTGGAAAGTTAACGTAGTGAAAATGCCTCACGAAACTAAAAAAAAGCTAGTTTCGGTGAAGGCTCTTAGAAAAGCGAGGGAGTTAAACGTCAGGAGTTGTTACTGGGAAAATTCCTGACGACACTTCGCAGGGTTAAGGGGGAGAATAGATGCAAACGAAAATTAGCACCCTATATATTGCATAGCGGGGGGGGCAAAAGGCACGCTCTGAAGAAAAGATGGCGGGTCAGGCAGGGAAAAAACGTAAAGGAGGTTAACAAAAAAGAGGGACAATAAATCAAATCCCATTAAGTAGAGAGAGTGATTGGGCTACCAAAAAGAGAAAATCATTATAAGACCGGAGCTGTTCTGGGAGTATAAGCCGATGGAAGGCAGGGCGTTCTTCTTAAACATACAAGCGGAAGAGCAATCCTGAGGTGAAGGACCATTCCTCCGTTGTAGTGAGATCTAGTTGAAGAGAACCGGGAGGCAAGGAGAAGTTATTTGTAAGCGTAAAGAAAACTGAAAAATAAGAAAAAGCCTCGAAGCACAGAAGCGCGGATATTCCTCTCAAAGTTGTGTCGCGCACGGTCGAAAAAAATAACTCAGAGAAAAGAAGAGGCTTCAAACTTCGGCGCTCCCGGGGATGCTAGTCAAGAATACCCTGTAGTTGGAGACTGCGGGCGAAGGGGGTGGAGTAGAGGCATTTGGGGGAGGGTAATAACTGTGAATCCCGCGCGGGTGGGGTTTTTTTGGGGGGGGGGTGGTTTCGTTACGCGAATGACGGTGGGATCAAGAACCAGCGCGCCAGGGATTAGCACCCGAACCTGGAGCCGGAAGAGAACACTTCCTGAACTCGGTTGCCGAAGTCAGGGCTGCAGAACGCGAAGGGGAAACGGGGGCGGATAAGGGAGTACTCCAGCATTCCCAGCACTAAAGACAACCCAAGAACATAAGAGCAAAAGCAGAATGAGAAGGTTGAATGAACATGAGGGGGGAAAGCGTCTGCCCGTGAGAGCGGGGGAGACACGAGGATTCAGTCCAACCCCGCAAGCCCATAAAGAAGAAATTAAAAAGGGGAAAATTGTGCGTGGACATCGGGTGGGCGACAAATAGAATCACTATTGTCGAGGAAGGAAAACGCTTCCTTATTTCCCTCAGGACCTCGCGACGAAAGACGTACGGTTGTGGTACTAACAGCCGCCTGCAGGAAAAATGCGGGGAAAAGGTCAAAACGGCCAGTCGAGGGTGGAAAAGCGTTGGAAAAAATAAAGAATTCCCCACACCAATCACGGAAAGAGAAAAAAAGAAAGGGAAAGGGACAAAAGAAGCAGGAAGAAGACAAAAACGACGCAAAGACTTCAACGATCCAAACGTATCCGGAGCGGGCCGGCAAGAAAAAGAAGGTTAGTCACCTACAGTATATTGGACGATGATCCAAAAATCATCCACTATAGATCAAATCCATCACTAGGGGTAGAGAGAAGGAAATCCCCTAGGGATGCCCAAACGCCGAAAGAAGAGGATCCGTGCGCGTAGCGAAGGTTAAAATCGGCGAACATCGTTAAAAGAAGAAGACTTCAACCTCTTTTTGTCAGGAAAGAGGGAATAAGAAAAACTGACAAACAACAATGGCCTAAAGCAAGGTATTGTGGGCCGTCAAGAACAGGAAGAACGTGCCGTCGTCCAGACCAGTACACAAGGAATCCATAAACTCTTTCAGATCAGCACGGGAAGGTGGAAAAAAAAGGAGACATCTCCTGGATGCTACTGGGGGGGGGGTGTACCAATAATAGGAGGAAAAAGACTAAAAAGCACCCCCAAGCTATCTACAAAAAAACGGGAACTGAAAAAGAAAGAAGGATTTTGTGGATTATTTGATGTGGGCTGGAGAGACTCTAAGAGGGGGGAACTCGGAAGAAGAGCGTCACCCACTTGAGAAAGTGAGAATGCAAAAAAGGCTTGCCTTCAAAGAGGTATTGCCTCAAGGGGATGGTACGGTGGGTTCAAAGAAAGAGAAGGACTGGCATATTGACTACAAAAGCCTGATTGAAAGAGGGGTAAAGTTAAAAGTTGCGGGACAAGAGGATTCTGAACTTCATGAGAAAAACACTCGGTTGACTTTCGAAAAGATGTGGAAGCAAAAAAAAAAAGGAAATTTAAGGAATAAACGGAGGAATCGGGCAGAAGAAGAGGGGAAAAAGGTTGCGGGCGTCGAGGGGCGAATTTTTGCGCGAAGCCCAACGAGGGGCTGGCGGGTTAATCACCTATTCTTGCATTAGATGGTCAATTAATCTGAAGGGCGAAGAACATCTTTAGGGGGAGGAGAAGTGGATCGAGAGGGAAAACTTCTAGGAAAACTGCGGCAGTCCTTTTATCACTCTTTTCACTCGAGCAAGAAGGAATGGGGGCTTGGAGCGGGAGAGGAGGGAAGGGGGAAAAGAGAGGTGTCCGACGGCTGATTAAGGGCAATGAATTGAGACGAGGGTTCTGATGTCTGCAAGCGGGTTTGAGGGAAACAAATCCGACGAATGAATACTAGGGCCTAGGAGCTTAGGGAGAAACAAATCAGAGGGGTACAGGGAGATCGAATATGCGGTAGGGGATATCTTGCGGGCTCAGCTGGGTAACAGAAAAAAAGGAAACATAATTATCCTGAATCGACGGAGGTAGGGCGGCGTGTGCTCCTCCGAGGATCGCTTTATCAATGTCTTATAATGATGCCTACGCGAAAAAGAAGGGGAAACTCAATATGGGACATGAGAGGTGTAGAGGCGGGAGAGGAGGTGCTGATGGCGAATGGAACCGACATAAAGATCGCAAAGAAAACTTTGATTGCTTGGAGGAAACCCAGTGAAAAAGAGGGGGGGTTAATGCTTTCGGACGAAGCCCGCGCCAGGAACGGAGGGTTTGGAATGCGGTAAAAGCGGACCTACCGACGGCGGTAAGAAACAAACAAGACATTGAACGAGACAACAAACCCACAAAACAAACAAGACGGGAGTGGGGATGTCGCACGTCAAAGTGCATAGAGACCAAACAATCAATCAAAGAGACACGAGAGAAATCTCAAGCCATCACCTGTTACGGAGAAATAATACGGAAGGAGACATAATTAGGATTTCTCCAGAAGACCGGGAGAAGAATCCAATCTCCCTCTACCGAAATCAAAGGAGGCTTGGGGAAATTCTTGGGTGAACGATTTTGCGCTGATGATTTGTACAGATAAAAAGAAACAAAGAACAAGAAACGGAATACTTGGTTCACAGCGACAGACCAGAGGAGAGGGGAGGGAAAAGAGGGGGGAGTTGGGGAATGACGTCCTCTGAAACATCGGAGTAAATGTGCCACCAAACGCCCGCAGCGTCGTGGCCCGTAGTGAGTAAGACGTCCATTCTGTCATCACAATTGAAAAAAGCAGGACGTGGGGGTGAAACCCGACCGCAGAAGGCACAGAAATTCTGGCACTGGCAAGTAATGCAGTGGGGTATGAAAGAAAATCTACAATAAACTACAAGGACTAGTGCAGGATGGACACGCAACCCTCATTGAAAATAGAAGAAAAAAAGTTTTTGAAGAAATGGGTGAGCGGATCAGGAATTGCGCGCACTTAGGAAATTCGAAGAGGAAGTTTTTCTTCCATTATCGAACGTCTCACAAAGACGCATAACGGAAATCTCTGAGGGCGTGAGAGCGGGTGAAGAAGAGGTGAAAGCGTTGAATGCTTTGGCGGATGCGGAATCAGGTTACAGCGAAAAAACGTCCAAAGGTCCAACGGCGGGGGTGGGAAGGACCGTCGTGGAGCCGGGGGAAAGGCCCGTATGCTTACTACTCGCTCGTGTGAGGTGAAAGAAGGAATGAGAGGGAGGGATTGTGGTTGAAGAAAAAAGGGAATCAGAAGCGAGAGAAGGAACATAGTGAGATGAAACAGAGGTGAAGCGCCTCCTAGACTGTTTTTGAGAGAGTATCGGCTAATGAGAGCACTAAATGTCTCCCCTTAGCAAGGAAAAGAAAGCTCTGGGCAATGGAAAGGAGGGTGTTCGAAGTTTGAACCGGTGAATGGGATATATTTTGCTGCTTTGCGAAAAGAAGAGTGGTCGTTCTGGAGGGGGGGAACGAGGAGGAGGGGCAGGGCCGGTCGGGACTCGTCTCTTTGGGGGTGGGAGAGAAACAAATGGAGAGTATTCAAAAAAGGGGACAACGCGGAGCAAAACTGGGATCCCAGACGGAGGGAGAATCCCTCTTTTTATTCCGGGGAGGAGGGATGTTCCGAGCGATTGTTGGTTTAGTGGAGATGGAGGAGGAAGACCAGGGGGTGGAACTAAAATAACTTTTTGGCGGAAGACTTAAGAGCCCCGAAGTAGCACCGGGAAGCATCGTAAGTCACCCGGGAAGGAGGGGAAACGTCCAAATGTAGCATGCGGGTGGCGGTTGCGGAAGGGAATGACGCAAGAGGAGGGAATGGGGGGTCTCCTGTTGGGAACGTGCGGGCGGAGGGCGGCTCGAGGGGGGTCCGGCTGAAATGGACGAACAATACTCTATAAAAACCACTTCTTATTAAAAAGTGGGAAAAAACGAGCGACTTGGAAAAACAAGTAAACATCGAGCGCGGGCCCGAAACAGCGACATCAGATCGTCGCGCTGAAATTCGCCAAAACCTACGAACTGCGGCGAAAGAAATCGAATTTGCAAAAGAAAAAACCGGGCTGAACCTAAAAGAGCATACACCTAATTCGGGGAATAGAGAAGAACTTAAGATTGACAGACAAGATGGGAGAGGGAGAACTTCTGTACCAGTAGAAGCAAAATCAAATCAGGCCTGAGATGATACGATAATTACAGTGAACAGGCGGAAATGCAAGCCGGGATAAGTCAAGTGGCGGGCAGCAAAAAAGTGTGTACACAACAAAACAGGGGGTGGATTAGCCAGGCGACAAGAGAAAAGCCGAGGCTTCAAGAAGGGACAAATTAAAGCAACATCCGCAGGCAGTGCAAGGAGATAAAGACAATGATCGAGAAGCACTACGTAAAGAACAGGAAAGAAAAGAAGAGATCAACGCAGGATGGGCGCGAAGGGGGAGAAAAATTTTGAGATAGTCGAAAACACAACCGGACGAGATGGTCAACCTGTGAACGAAGAAGGTAGTCTCGGGCCTCTATGAAGCATCAACCTCAATAAAAATCAGAAGAAACACGCGGGGAAATATGAATGCGGCTAATGCTCCGTCAAGCGCCAGGAGGGACCGGAAGATATCAGCGCCAAATAAGGAACTGAGAAGGAGAGGCGGCGCGAAAAAAACCTAGGCGCGCGGGGACAGGTGAAGGAGATGAGAGAATGATATGAGACTGTCACGTTAATTCAAAACGAAAATGGAAAAGAGAGGTCAGAGGGATGCGACGGGCCGCGGGGCCAGAAACAATTGAGAACCTTCGACGAGTTGAAGTGGGGGGGGTGAAACCAGAAGACTAGATCCTAAAACGTTAGGGTAGTTCAGGAGTGGGGGGAGTCGTGAAATCACCCTCCATTTGTAGAAAACATCAAACTCGCCATAAGAAATGGGTAGGAAAGAAGGTCTCTGCCAAAAAGGCTGGCCATGGGAGAGGGGCAGGAACGGGTGGGAAAAGAAGGGACACAACTCTTTGGTCTTTCGAGGATGCAAAAAGAAGCGCAAAAAGCATCGGGGGGACTAATCGGGCCCACTCCGGAACTTGGACGCCGCGAGATGATCGGGGCTTGGCAACGATTTCTTCACGCTTCTTAGTCGGTTCGGAGAGACAAAGAAGCGATAGCTCAAATCTTCACTGCAAGAATGAAGAAAGCCATCCTCAAAAAGAGTGCTCTTCATTAAAGGTAGGGACCAAGGGCAGGTCGAATCCTCATCGAACAGAGGCGTCCTAGACGATAAACCCCGGTGTATGGGAAGACGTTCAGGCATTCGCGCATACGCAGGGATTCAAGGGTGAGACTCTCGCCTTGCTCCTCGGTCAGGTCATCCCCATCTTCTGGGAAAGGGGGGGGTGGGGTTGTCTGGGGGGGGGGGAAGAGGGAAAGGTTTCAGCCGTCCTGTCAGCTGCAGGGATGAAGCAGAAAACAATCCGGCCATTCTCTTAGGACATATGAATTGAACTCGGGGAAAGGTCGGGTTGCTGGACGAAAAAGCGCCGATCAACCGTTTGTCAAATTGGTGAGAAGAGGGCTTTACAGAAGGCCCAGCAGAACGACTCGAAGAAGGAAAGAAAATCTCAGAAAAAATCTCCTGAGAATTTCTTAAATGCGTGGGGCTTTTTCAAGGGCTACCTCCAGGGGAGAGTATCTCACTCTAGCTGTAGTGAAAAACAACGGAAAGGAAAAGAAAATCAAGGAGAGGGAACGCGATGGGGGAAGTGGCAGGAGGGGCGAACCAGCCGAGTCACGCAAACATCTCAGAAATCGGAGGCTTTACAGAAGGAGTGATTTCGAAAGAAGAGAAGTCAAAGCAGGCGAAGGTCACATCGCGGAGGCATCAAGAGCAATATCGATGGCATTTGGAAGGAAAAAAGAAACTCGCGCGTGGGGAAAGGTGACAAAGGGGGGGGGGGGGCGGGGGGGGGGGGGGGGGGGGGGGGGGGGGTGGGGGGGGTGGGGTTTGGGGGGGGGGGGGGGGGGGGGGGGGGGGGGGGGGGGGGGGGGGGGTGGGGGGGGGGGGGGGGGGGGGGGGGGGGGGGGGGGGGGGGGGGGTGTGGCCAAAATGGCAGCAAAACCAAGAACTAAAGAATTCCCGGACATGCCACGTCCCAAAAAGCCGACACAAAAGGGACTACTCGGAACGATACACTAACTATCCGCGACTGCCCCGCAAAAGTGAGAGGAAAGACGACCAGATCTTTTGCGCTGATCAAGAAAGAAAGAAAAAATGCCCAGAAATGACAAAAAAGACGGGGGACGACAGGGCGAAAATTGAGCCCCTCGATCAGCAAAACAAAGACAGAGTAGGGGAGAATCAGAATACCGTAAGTATCTCCGGGGGGGGAGGGAACGTTAAGGGCCTCAGGGTCATTGGTGAACCTCCTTCAAAAGATGCTCGTGTTTGGGGCCGAATGAAGGAGCGTAAGCCGCCAACAACAAAAAGCCGATGAAAAAAAGGTAGTTTTGCAACGGTCGCCCTAAAGTGTCCTTCCAGGAACGGATCTGTAGAGAAAAACCATACCTAAAAGGAAGCATCAGCAGGGGGAACGGGAGGATCAGCAAGTGGCTTGATCAATATTCAAAGGGACAGATCCGGGGGAGAAGATAGGGGGTGTGACCCAAGAGGTCGCAAAAGAAAAAAAGAAAAAAAACTAAAAGGAATAA
>Ga0179593_1608116_pt1 | contig 19525 bp, 20 predicted proteins | sample CZODoug2_1_08_16_FD_185931 | JGI IMG/M metagenome (GOLD analysis project Ga0179593, IMG submission 185931) | Vadose zone soil fungal communities from Angelo Coast Range Reserve, California, USA - CZODoug2_1_08_16fungal (PacBio error correction) | ecosystem: Environmental > Terrestrial > Soil >...
GAGAAAAAGCCCGCTTCCCCCAGACGCCGAGATCTCGAAAAACGCGGCAATATAAAAAATTACCAGGAAAAACAAAAAAAATAAAAAAAAAAACGTACACACAAAAAGACGATCACTCGCCTCGATCAATTGGGCATCACTGAAGTAGTCCTGCTTCGAGAAAAGGTTCTCCAAGGTTTCTTGTGGAAAGTCGCCCTTCACTGGAAAAAGGGGAGCGACCGTCAAGATAATATCTCTTAAAAAAGCCTTCGATTCCCGAGTTCTCCTTGGGGGGCGTCGTCAAGAGAAAGGGCGTCAACGAATATACGAAATCTATCCTCTAGTCTTCTATTACAGCGAAAGGGGAGGTAGACTGTCATCAACGAGAAAAAATCGACTACTTTAGAAGGCCTCAATCACTCTCGCAAAAGTGCTTTAACTCGACCCTCCAGGGAAGGAAAGCCACTTCAAGGGGAGCTCACAAACAAAGGGGGGGCTCTTCTTCTGGTCTAAAAAAGACTACTCCGACTCTTTCAAGGAAAAAACTTCTTCGAGAAAAGACTGCCTTGGGGAGTCAACTGCTTCCTTGTCTGAAAAAGAAGGTCCCTACGACAAGAGGGAAAAGGGTGGGGGGCATCTCGGTCGCAGAAGGGGGTACATACCTAGGGAAAACCTCCTTTGAGGACTCTTGAAAACCTGTTCAAAGAAAGATGGTCTCGATTTAGTCGTAGCTCGGAGAAAGTTGGCGCAAGATAAAGAAGTCGGTCAACTTTAACCATCCAGCAACTCATTAAGGGGGGAAGCGGTGGAGAAGTCGCCCTTCTTTCGTCCTTGGGAAAGAAAACTCATAGAGTTCTCTCCGGCTATGGAGAAGGATCTTTCACTAAGAGGGAAAAGCTCTTCCTATCTCTAGTCAGAGGATTCAGCGGGGGGAAGGGATGCGCCTATTGGGGGAAAAAAAATGACGGCCTTCTATTTGTGAGAAAAACTCTCTCTCTACAAGGCTGTGTGCGGAAAAAGAATAGCGCCTTCGCGGGTACATCTCCTTCTAGAAAAGATGATCCCGTACATAGGAGAGGCTCATCACTATGCCGGGAGACCGACTCAGGGGAAGAAGACTATCCGCACTTCAAGAAAGGGGGAAAGAAAAGCAGCTCTTTCCTGAAAAAAGGGGGGGATTGTTCTACTATTAAAGAGCGTACTTCTAGGCGGGGAAAGGAACCTGGATATCGCTGGAAAGGGTACTTTGATCGTGCTCGTAAAGAGCGGGGATTCCCTGGGAAAAAAAAGGAAAGCTCTTCGCCTTCCCACTAACCCCCGCCTCTTGCTCCTTGTCTCTAAGAGGGGATCCTTCTTTTGGAAAAAGGTGGCCTCTATGGGATTACTGGGGGAGAAAAGAGAAAAGCACCGCTCGTTTTCGAGAAAAGCCCAGTTTGAAGGGAAAAGAGAAAAAAAAGGAATTTCGTTTGGAAGGCAGACCTGTTTTGCTCGAAAATCGAGGACGGGCGATTGAGAAGAAAGGGAGAATAGTTCTGGTTTACAAGGGGGAGAGACGCCTAACCGGAAAGACGAGAGTGTGTAAACGCGGAGAGGGTCCCGTCCGCGGACCCATGGCAAAGGAAGAAAGGGGGACGTCGGCAAAACGGTGTGAGAAGAAAAAAAGAGGGGCATGGCTTGACCAAAGTTAAACGGAGCTTCGGCTTTACGCAGAACCAGTGGGGCAACCCGAAGAAAAAGTACGGCTGCTGTGCAAAAAAAAAAGTTCCGTTACGTGGATCGGGGAAAAAAGGTGGACCCGCCCGGCACTCTCTCCCAGCTCGGGGAAAGGAACATCACATAAAGAGGATGACGTACCTCGGAGAGAACCGCCGGAAGAGACAGCACCGCTGAGAAAAAACTTTCTAAAAAAAAGAGGTGTGAACCCAGCTCCGATCGGGAAAAAAAAAAGGCGTCGAACCCTCTCGTCTCCGAGAAAAAGAAAAAGCTACTTCTTCTACTGGAATGCCCCTCACAAGTTTAAAGTGTGGCCGACGAGCTCTCCGTAAGAAAGGAAACAGCTGCTCCCCGAAAAAAGAGCTTTCGGAAGACACATGCACGTAAACTCGCGCATACTTGTCTCATCTTAAGAGGGAGAAAAAAAGGGGGGGGGGAAAAACCCTTGTTGAAAAAAAAGAGCGATGATGCTACTAAGACCCACTCAACTCAACTATGGGAAAGGACGCATCTAAAAAAAGGAGAGGATTCGGTTCCTCACTGTGTTGGGGGGGGTGTTGGTGGAAGAGGGGGAGTGGGCGGGGGAGGGGGTGTTTTTTTTGGGGTGCGGGGGGTTGTTTTGGGGGGGGGTTTATGGGGGGGGGGTGGGGGTTGGGGGGGGGGGGGGGGGGTTTTTGGGTGGGGGGCAGAGGGGTTTTTTTTTTGGGGGTGGGTTTCTCCTCACTGTTCGCAAAAAAAGAAGCCTGCCTTCCTTTCCGGACAGAGATTCCTTCGGGAAGAAGGGGGTTTTTCTTGGGCCTTCTCAGGAAACGGACGTGGGTTTTGAAGGGGGGGGGGGGGGGAAGGGGGGTGGTGTCTCGGCTTGGTGGTAAAAGATAGGGGCAGGGGTTCTCCCCTGAAGAAAAAGACCGGCGAGATGAGTCATTGCATGCGAGGAAGGAGGGACAAGTGGGTATGCTGGGGAAGGGGAGCGGAGTTCACCATATAGGGGGGAGGGAGACTTCTCGAAGGGGATAGTTGGGACTAGTTCCTCTATTGGGGGGGAGGGAGGTCGCGTACCTGCGCGGAAGTGAGAAGTCTGCTGAGGGGGAGGGGTCACAGTTGTTGGGGGGGGGTCTGGGGAAGGGGCGGACGTTCGCTGGCAAATTCTATCTACGCCGAGAAAAAAAAAAGAGTGTCATTATTCAAAGAAGTTGACCCTTTGTCCTAAAGGGGCGGTTGTTGCCGAGGAGAATGCCTGGCCACCTCAACCAGCGGGGAAGAGAAAAAGGGGGGGGGAAGACCCACTACTCACCCTGGAGGAGAGCCGCCACACCTTACAAGGGGGGGGGGTGTCACGTCTCGAACAGGGGAAGGGGGGAGAAAACTATCCTTTTGAAGAAAGAAAGGGCGTTTCCTTTTCTTTTGGAGAAAAGGGACCGGCTGAACCGCGGACTCTGGTAAAGGAAAAAAGACTCTTTCTCATCAGCTTGTCAGAAAAGAAAGATGGTGAAAAAAAGAAAAAGGCAACACCTGTAATTGATCCTGAACAAGGGAGAAACGGCTGCACCCGAAAAAGACGCACACCAAAAAAAAAGGCGCGGAGACGAGCTACCTGCGGGCAAAAGGTTAAACACTACAAAGGAGGCGGGCACCGGCACCGCCACTTCACCGAAAGGGAAGAAAGGAACGACTGACCGCTTTTTGGGGAAGATAAAAAAAACTCCTCCAATAACAAAGTACTTCGAATAGCCGCAAGGAGAAGTTTCGCTGCGCCCCCTGCAAAGAAGGGGAAGGAAAAAGGGAACGCTGATTAACTCGAAAAGGAAAGAGTGTACTATCAAATGAGGTCGGAAAGGGGGAAAAGGGAGCGCGGCAAAAAGGGTAGAGGGGAAAGAAGGGTAGAATCCCTTTCTGAAGGAAGAAGGCCTCGCCGCGACTCGAATGCCCTCGGAAAAGTGACGACGCCCAACTCGAAAAAAGGGGGGAGAGCCCGCTATGCGTCTTCTTACACTGTCGCTGGAAAGAAAAAAAACGTAAGGAGGAGGACAAGGAGATAAAGCGTAAAAAAAGGGGTGTAAGACGCGACCATCGCCGGAGAGGGAAAAAGAGAGCCGCTTCGGAGCGGGGGTGGGGAAAAAAGGGGGGCCGAGGGCATCGAGGACCTTAGGAAAAAGGAAGAGCTCGGGTTCTACAGGAGAAGTGGCGTTCTGAGAACCGCGATCTACATGAAAAAAAAAAAAGAGGAAGAACGGCTCCAAAAGGAAAAAGATTCGCGTCTCGGGGTTCACGGATCTTGGGGCGCAGGAGCAGCCCTTCGCCTTCTTCGACGGGGGAAAGAGGGCCTTGTCTTCGAAGTCGGGAGGGGGGGGGGGAGATTGTCTTGCTGCCTGCAGGAGGAGCCAGGAGGGGAGTTCTTTTGATTACGGGGAAAGGAAGGGTGCATTGTTCTTTTCCCGAAGGGATCGGGTTTGCAGTGGTTCCGCGTCGGTTTGATGAAAGAAGGAATCGTCTCCTCGGAGGAGGGGAAGAGAGAGATGGTTTGCCGTCGGGGAAAAAACCGTCGCTCGCGTTGCAGAGAGGGGGGTGACGTTGGCGAAAAGGAAAAGAAGGTCCGGTTATTTTCGTCGGACAAAGTCTGAGACGGGACGGGCCACGGGAATGGTGTGAAACGCGTGAAGGGGAATCGGGACAAGGGAGGAATCCCTTCTTTTTTCGTATAAAAAAAAAGAAACACTGCTCCGAGAAAAAGGATCGTTTCTTCACCAAGAAGGGAAGGTTCGATCCTTTACCACAAATCCCTTTTGGGGATGAAGCTCCTCTTTGGGAGGGGGGAGGGGAAAAAAGAGACCAGCACCGTTTTTGAGGGGGAAGGGGGAGGCCCGGCGAATAGTCACAAAAAATTTTGACCCGGTGAGAAAAGGACAACAGCCCTGACGCTTGAAGGAAGGGAAACCTTCTGCAGAAGAAATCGTATTAAGAGGCCGAGCGCACTAAACGGAGCCATTCCGCAACCTCCACCTCCAACTCAGGAACAATGCTCTCATTAGAGAAACATAGAAAGCACCACGAAAGGATTCCTACCTCTACCACGAAGGAGGGGGAGATCGCCCACCGATAGGAAAAAGCCGCTCTCACATCACTTGCCTCTAGGGGAAAGCATTAAGAAGGAACTCCTTGACGAAAGATACTCCTTATTTAAGGGCGCTCATTTGTGGGAAAAGGAAAGGGAAAATCACGAAAGAGGAGGAAAAAGCCCACCCAATGCCTAGAAAAAAAAGGCTAAGGGAATAAAAACACATTCACAACCAAAAGTAACGCGCCCATCCCACCCAAGGAACCAAGAAACAAAGAAAGAAGGGTCGGACATCATTAAGTCTGGAGGAGCCTTCAGTCCTCACGGGAGGGAGGAAATCCCACGGAGGGGGAGGGTCCGCACGTTTCTTTGACGGGGATCGTCTCAATCACTCGCGTTCAAAGGGCGCCGACCTTGATGGACCAGGAGGGGGAAAGAGAAAAACGCGGACAGTGCAATGTTTCCGGAGGGTCCTACTACAGCGACGAAGGGGGAGAAATGCCTCTTTACGTCAAGTAAATTCCTACTTATCTCTAGGCTGCAAAAGGGACGGTGCACTTCCCGACAGGAAGGAAAGAGAAGGAGGGAACTGAGCTTTTCGACTATCACGGAAGAAAGCTTACAGGTTGCTCCTCGGGAAGAGGAGAAATCTTTTTCGCAGGAAAGGGCCAGCCTGTGCTTCTCTATAAGAAAAAACTGGCGTTCAGAATCCCGGGGAGGAAAAAAGGGGAAGATGGGCTGTTCTTCTCCGGGGAGGGGAAAAGGGGATAGATTCCTTTCAGGAAGGCTTTTTCAGCCTTCACCTTAATAAAAGGAAGTATAGCTGGGTCCCGAAAAAGAAAGACATGCGGCTTTTTTGCAAAAGGAGCCCCGGTCCTTACTACCCAGAAAAAGAAGCCTTCTCTCCGCGGGGCAAGATTGGGAGGCGACACGGGGGGGAAGGGAAAGGTCCTCCACTCATCATTTGAAGGGGAAGGGGGGGAAGGGGGACTTAAAAGGAAAAGCCGTTTTCTCCGATCATCCTTTTCCATCCTTTAATTGTAAAAAGAAATCAGCCTTGTAACCATAATTCGCAGGAGGCTCCAACTAGAAAAAAAGAGATGTGCGATCTCGCACCAGTTGAGGAAAAACCGGATCTCCCCCAAGGAGAATGCCGAGAAAAAGAAGGGTCGAAAAAGGAGGGGGGGGAGGACGTTCGCAGTACGAAAAAAGGAACCTGGCCGAGCTCAACGAAAAGGAGGCTTTATAGCTATCGGAAAAAGAAGAGCACGAGTCGGGGAAGAGGGGGAAGGGTTTCCTTTATTCGAGGCGGGACCGCTCTTCCCATGTGCACGGGGATACCCCGCTCACTAGGGGGAAAAAGGAAAAACCCACCCTCCCCTACGAGAGAAGCGCTATTGGTACAAACATCTGCAGTACTCTAAGGTTGAAGAAAATACGAATCCCATCATGGAGGGCTGATATCCATTCTAAGGGTAGTCGGCCTTTATGAAAAGTAGTCCTTCGACCGTCATCGGGGGGGCGAAGTAGGTTTGCTCTTTAAGGGAACCCGTCTCCGGAAAAGGAACTCAGAGAGCCATCTTACTCGGGAGCAGTCGTCGGGGAGAGAAAAACTGCAGAGACGTCGTTTTTAAATCCGAACCTCCCTCTCCGGCCTGAGGGGGGGAACATCTCTCCTCCAAGGGAAGCCCCCACTCTTATCCAGGGGGCCCCCCGCTCTCGAAAGGGGGAAAAGAGGGGTCGTTGCCCCTCTAATGCAAATAGGGGGAACCTACTCTTCGTCTATGAGGAGAACCGAACTCATTAACGGAGGGAAAACGTCCACGGTTGAAAAAAAGGGGCTTCCTGGTTTGAAAGGGACGACTACTACTACGGTGGGGCGGGGGGGGGGAAAGGCGCCACTTCTGAGAGGAGAAAGGAGACTCGCGTGCGATCGAAAAAAGGGGAGGGGAAACATTCTCATCACCTTTCGCAAAAGTGAGCTCTCTGGAAAGGCCCTTCACAGGGGAACTAGAAGCCGACAAAAAAAAAAAACGATGTCGTCGAAAGGGGAAGAACCCGTTTAAGCGTTGCAAAAGGGCAGGTCGCGAAAAGAGCCTTTGAACGATTCGGAGAAGAAAGGAACAGGACGACTGCGCCGATCGCTCAGAAACATTAAGTGGAAGCGCTCCTGTCAGGGGAGAAAAAAGGGAACCAGGTCTGGAGGAAGAGAAGAAGTCCCATGGTCTACCGGGGAGGGAGGGAGGGCGTTCTTAAAAAAGGAGAAAGTCCGACTCTCAGATTTGAAGGGGGGGAAGCGGTGCCATCGGCTCTATTTTCGGGGGATCAGGGGAAAAGAATCTTGTCCAGGGGGAAAAACCGCGACTACTCCTTTACCGGAAAGGGGCGCCTCGATGGCGCACGATCTGGGACCGATCGCTCATACCGTCCAAAGGCCAGGAAAAAAAAAGAGGAGCGAAACCTCGTGCGCTAAAGGCAACTTGAGACCCAGCGGAGAGAAAAAACTTTGCAACGCCAGAGGGGAAAAAAGGGAGGGGCGCCGAGTCTCTGGCGAACCGAAAGGGGGAGAGATGCTCCTTTCCGAAAAAAAAGGAGGAGAGGAACGACTATAGGTTAAGAAAATGGCCCTTCCCCCATGTAGGGGAAAAAAGGGAAAAGGAATCGGCGCAACCTCGGCTGTCTTCCGAAAAGGAGGGACTCGTCCCGATCACGGCGAAGGGGGGGGGGGAAAAGGACCCGTTCTTCTTGGATCAAGAGCACTCGAAAGGGTTCTTGGGAGAAAGGGGGTGATCGTTATAAGAGAGGAAGATCTCTTCTCCCAAGAAGATCCGGTCATATCTGGTAACTTGTGGTGGGAGGAAAAAAGTGATCAACGGACGACCAGGGAAGAAAAAAAAAAGAGGGGAGGATGACAACGAATATCTCAGGCAGGGAAGGAGAGAATACTCAATCCGCGAAGGGGAGAAGGGGGGATGACGGAGCATCATCTCGGAAAGAGGAAAAAGGGGGAATGTTCGTCACTCCCTGCCATGAGCGAGTGAAAAGGAGGGGAAAGAAAGGACTCATCAACGGCTCTAGGTCCTTTTCGACACGGTGGAAAAGACGTTCAAGGTGTTGAAAAAAAAAAAGAAGTCTTCGAGTAGCCTCGGAAAAAAGGAATGGCGTCTTTTTTCTTCAAAGGGAAGCCACTTTCAAAAAAGGAGGACGACATCCTTGGAAGGGGGGGGGAGAGGAAAGAGGTGCCGTTTTGGAAGAAGAGGAAGAACGAACCTCCCTTCGCGAAGAAAGGGAGCACCGCGCTGTCTCTCTCCTCAAGTCGGAGAAGAGGCAAAGGTGGCGCATCGAAGAGGGAAAAAAAAAGCGTCCGTCAGGCGGGGAAAAAAGGGGAAACCATCCTCGGTGCGCTAAAGAAGAGCCCAGTTAAGGGCTCCCTGATGAGGAGGAAGAAAACGCATCGACCTAACTAGTAGGGGAAGGGGAAAGGGGGGGCATTCTCGGGGCAAAGGCGATCTCTACTACCAAAAAGGGGGAGCGAATTCCGGGAGGGGGGAAAAATGGCTCGACGATCCTCGGGGAAGGGAAAGTTCTCTTGCCGAGAAGGTCTCGCTCTAGAATGCTGTTGCTCTCTCCGAGAGGGGGGGGGGGGGGGGAGAAAGGAGGGAAGCTCACTTCTTCTTACGTAGATCTAACCTACGTCTGAGAAAGACGGTCCGCCTACTAAGGGGGAAGGGGAAAAAGCCGACTATCCTCTACGTCACTCTGTAGGGGAGAAGAAGGAAGTCTTATTTGTTTTCGACTAGTTTACGAGGAGGCGGACCTCGCTCTGGGGGGAGAAGAAGAGGGGGCCGGGTGTACGGCTTCCTAAAGGCAGCTCGCTGTTCATAACGTTCAGAAGCAGTCGCGCTCTTCCTAAAGAAGGGAAAAACGCTCCGCTCTTGCGGGAGGAGGAGGGGAGAGTATCACTCACGATCCTTCTGTGGGGAAGAAGAGGGAAGGTGCCTCTCTTCTTAGGGGAAAAAGCACTCACTCTCGGGGAAAAACCGCGGCTCCAGGTAAAAGAAAAAAGGCCTTGCGGTTGATCCTGTCCAAGAAAAAGGGGCGCGATCGCACATCGAGAGGGCGAAAAAAGGAGCGCGCACGTTCTGGGGAAAGGGTCAGACTGACAAAAAAAAAAGACAGGAGGATTTTTGAAAAAGGGTCCGTCCTCGTATCCATGAAAAATGCAGAACGGGGACGAGGCAAAACTGTGTCGAGAAAAGAGGACTGGCTGAACCCCGGGAGGGGGGGAGGGGAGGGAACGGGAGCTTCGGCTTTGGTACGCGCGGGGGAAAAAAGCCGTCCTAGGAAAGCTCTCTTGAAAGAGTGCCGTACTGGATGCTGCCGGACTTGAAAAAAGAAAGGAAAGGGGAGAAAAATCGCTCGGCGCTCTTGATCACTAAAAAACATCGTCTGGAAAAAAGGGAGGAGCACTCAGGGGAAGGAGGCAGACGAGCAGCTCCGGAGGGAAAGGAAAGGGTAGAGACCTGCTCACAAAGATCCGAACGCAACTGTCATCGTCGCTTCGGAAAGAAAGGGGGCCCGACACTGTCTTCGAAGGAGGGAAGGAAGACCCAGTTCCCTTGTTGCCTACTAGCAGAGAAGGAGGAGGGGGGGACTCCATCTTCGCACTTGAAAGGTAAAAAGTACCATTCTCAACAAAAGGCCCGGGAAAGATGCTAGAAATGTTCCGATGTACTCGGGAAAGGAAAATAGGGGGGGGGGGGGGGGGGTGGCAAAAAGAAAGTAAAAAAAAGGGGAGTCGACGATCCCCCCCACTCAACTAAAAAGAAAAGGACTCAGCCGTTGTCTCTTTTCAATCTAGAGAACTGAAGTCTCACGAAAAAGAAAAAGGAGCAGACCTGCGTCTGAATCGGGGGGGAAAAGTTCTGGCTGGGTGGGCTTTGAGCAGGAAGGAGGGGGAGAGGGGGGAATGTGTTGGCTGTCTTTTTGGTGTGAGAAGAGGGGGGGAAGGACTCGTCTTGCGGTTCTTCCCCTTGAAGAAAAAAAAGAAGGAAGATGGATTCAAGGCAGAGCGCAGGAAGGAGGGACAGTGAATGGGAGATCTTAGTAAAAGGAAAGAGGGAAAGTCGCTCAACGTCTCGTCAAGGGAAGGGGGGAAAAAAGGTGGGACTATTCCCGGTCTAGTGGGTCGCGTACGGGCTAAAGGGAGGCGGCGTTGGGGGGGGGGGGGGGAACCGCGGGGAGGGGAATTTAAAGTGCGCTCTTCACCTTCTGCGAGGGGGGAAAGCGACGCCTCTTTTCTATTCGAAAGGGGAAGGAGGGACAGGGTCGCGACACCAGGGGGGGGACGGGGTGCCGATCGCCGTTGCGACGCCTTCCGGAAAAGAAAGGGCTACCCCAACTACTCACCCTGACGGCACCGAAAGGTGTGGGGGTCACGGCTCTTAACAGGGAAGGGAAGGGGGGGAAAATCAGTTGGATCCTTAGCAGTTGGGGGGGAGGGGGGGAAGGGGGGGGGGAATCGACATCCTTTGAAAAGGAGGCTCGTCCTCTTACTCTTAAACCACAAAAGCATTGAGCAAAGCATCTTTTCGAAGGGAAAAGAAACATCCTGTTAAACTGCTTCGCCAAAAGGAAAAAAAAAAAAAAGGGGTCATGACGTCCTGAGGAAGGGAAAAAGACGGCACACCCATCTAGTCTGAAAGAATGCGGGATTTGATCCACTACTCGGGAAAGGGAAAAAGGAAAAGAGAGGGCGGCACTCTCCCCTTCACAGCCGAACAGAAAAAAAGAAGAAAGGAGGACCGCGGTTGTGTAAGGAGGGAAGAAGACATAACGCCCGTCAAGACGGAGGGAAGAAATCAGGCCCTCGTCGAAGAAGGCGAAGGGGAGAAAGGCCGCACGCCACCGACTTTAACGCGAAGGAAAGGAAAAAGGGAAGATCTTTCTTTTCGTCCGGGGGAGAAGGTCGATCGCGGTTCGCGGGACTGACAGAAGGAGAAGCCCTGTCGCCCTTGAGAAAAGAGGAGGTCTATCTACTACTTTCTCGGAGGAAGAGAAAAAAAATGACGCCCACCTCACCAAAAAAAAAAAAAAAAAAAAAACCCCCCCACCAAAAAAAAAAAAAAAAAAAACACCCCCCCCCCACAAAAAAAAAAAAAAAAAAAAAAAAAAAAAAAAACCCCCCAAAAAAAAAAAAGACCAAAAAAAAAAAAAGAAAAAAAGAAAAAAAGAAAAAACCCCCCTTGGGGGGGGGGGGGGGAAAAAAAAAAACTCTGAGTCTCTCGAGAGGACACGGCTATTTCGTCGTCTTACCCGGGAGGAGCGCTAATCTCTCTCAACCACGAGAAGAGGAAAGTTCTCGACATCGCCCGTGTCCACCTCCAGGAAGGAAAGTGCTCGCGAAACTTCGATCGAGGGGAGGAAACGGTGGCCTTTGGCGAGAAGAGAGGGAAAAAAGAAGGAGGAGGGAGATCCCTATCTCTTCTTGGACTTGCTCAAAAAAAAAAAGAAAGAGGGAGGCGGGGCCGTTCAACGCTACCGACCTTCATCTGCCACGCTAACAGAAAAAAGGGAGGGAAAGAGTCGCTTTCGCGGGAGGGGGGAAGTCTGTGGCGTGCTTCATGGCAGGGGGGGGGGGAAAAAAGAACTTCGCCTTCGCGGGGGCTGGCTCGAATCGGGGTTGTCGGAGGGACGACGCATTCGACCCCCGAGGAGGGGGGGGGAGGTTGATGACGTGTTCTGGCGGGGGGTCAGGGGGGGGGGGGGAGGGCGGCCCGACTCATTTATCTGGGGGGGGGGGGGGGGGGATAGCCCCGCATTATCCTAAATCAAAATAGAAAGATGCTGAATGCTATGGGGGGGGAAAGAGGGGGTGCAGCCTTCCCCGAGGGAAAGAAAGTGTGGTGACGTTTGGAGACGGGGGCGTGAGGGCGTCTACAAGAGAGGAGTAAGGCACGACTTTGGGGGGAGGCGCCGCTTACGACGAAGGAACGCTCACCTGAGGGACGAACCTTCAAAAAAGGGATCACTCTGAAGGGGGGTTAGGGGGAGTCACCATTCCTTCGTGAGAAAGAAAGGGAAAACAGAGTCCCTTTGTTTGTCTCTTTGAAAGGACGTGTGTCGCAAACAAAAGAAGAAGTTTTGATGTTGGCCGCAGGACGGAGAAAAAGAAAAAAAACTCGCCCTCGTTACGGGGAAAAAAGGAGAAAGGACCTTCGATACGCAATCTTCAGAGACGATCGCCGGCATGTCTCCGAGTCGCATCCCGAAGAGGAAAGACCCGTGCACAAAATCCAACGCGCCGTCCCCAAATCTTCAGAAAGCAGCGCAGCTCGCCCACGTCTCTGAAAAGGAGACAAAGGGGAGCTACGTCGGCCACCTCTCACCGATAGGGGAAAAGACTCGAACAATCACTGTCCCTCCTACAAGGGGGAAGAGCATCGCCGTGACTACCTCTCGAGGAGAAAGGGGGTTATTCAGGGGAATACCTCACTACAAAGTCAAGACGCCCAAAAGAAAAGGAAACTCACCCCCACATCCACCCCAAAAGACTGGCTCTCCAGCACGCAATACCAGAAAGAAAAAAGAAGAAAGAAGGCAGGCGGCCGTTTAAGTTGAGAAGGAGAAAAGTCACGTGAGGAACTGATCAAAAAACGCCACTTCTTATAATGCGTCAAAAAGAGTGAGTTGCGTGTTGTGTTTCTCGGGAAAAAAAGGGGGGGGAAGGGGCCATCAAAGGAAAAAAGGTCATCTGACCAGTCTAGCAAGAGAAGGAGGGAGAATGCATGTTGCCGGCTTTTCCGAAAAAGCGACGCCGGAGTTGACTCTTGACGGCCCGTCGACACGGATTCGCGAGGGAAAAAGAAGGGGGAAAGGAGCGGGGCACGTCCCCTACGGAGGGGAGGGGACGAGCGGCGACGAAAGGGGGAAAAAAAAAGCAAAAAAGGGGAGAGCGGAGTCTTTTTCACAAAGAAGGGAGAAGGTCGGGAGAACGTCGGGAAAGGGGAACAATGAGGCTCTGCTGGACGCGGGCTCATTCCCGGGAGTCCGACGAAGGGGTGATGGGAGACTCCTGCGTGATCCACTAGAGAGAGAAGAACTTTCTTATCCGCCGTGAAGAAGGGACAACCTAATCCAATCCTCTCAAAAAGCCGTACTCCTCAGAGGAGGGGGCAAACTGGTTCAGAGCCAAAAGGGAAGGTAAAAGCCGAATCTCCCTTTAACACGAGAAGAAGGGGGACAGCCATACCCCCGCGTTGGATTCAGGGGGGGTGCCAGACGTCACGGGGGGAAAAAATTTGCATGGCGTCCGCGGACGGAAGAAAAAAGACACTCTCCTTTCGTCCTTCTGTACGGGAAAAGCCTGAAAACCTAAAGCGGGGCTCACTCTCCCGGAAAGATGTTCGAAGTGGGGCGCAAAAAGGGGGGGTCCACTACAGGAATTCTCTCCTGAAAGAAAAAAGGGGGGTCGAACACGAGCTTTGCGTGAGAGCGCCTCTCTCCCAAAAAAGCTGATTCAACATCCGATCGGTCTTGAAGGGGAAGAAGAAGGGGGAAAGAAAGAAAGCTTATGCAGGGTGGGAGGTTGCGTATTTCTACGAGAGGAGAAAAAAGAAAAAAAGGTGAACTTGTCGAAACCCGTCACGCCGAAAACGTACAAACCGGAAAGAATTAAGCGCAGCGCGATTTCCGACGAAGAATATACTCGAAGGAAAAAGAAAACAATCCGACTTAGATCCTTCAAGGAGAGGGGAGAGTCAATACACTTGAATAGGAAGCGGTCTGGTCAAAATAAAAGAGAAGAACCCCCGAAAAGCCGAAGTATTTGGTCGATACTTTAGAAAAAGGGAGTACCGCCTTCTAGGAAATCCATCGTCTTCGAAAGGGGCTCTTCTATATACGAAAAGACGGGCTGGCTCGGAAAAAAGCGTGGTGGCAATATCAACGAAAAAAATACTGCCTGCCGAAGGGAAGAGGAGGAAAGAGAGCAGCCCTGCTTCTCTCAAAAAGCCGTTGAGTAGCATGTCGGAAGGAGTACCAAGAGAGGTTCCCACGCACAGAAAAAAAACGCTCTTCGGGTAAAAGGGGAGGGGGAGGGAAAATAAGCGGGCTACTCCCTGGGCTCGGGGGGGAAGGGGAGGTTTTCATTTCGTCGCTCAGGGGAAGGGACGACGACCGACTACTTTTGCTTGGGGGAGAAATGGGAAAATTTTGCAGGCCTCGAGCGACAAGAAGAAGAGTGAGGGGGCCAGCGCGTGGCTGCAAAAAAAGCTCACCCCCCAACGCAAGCTTTGCGCAGAGAGGGGAGGGAACACCGGGAAAAGAAACGAGATCCAACTCTGCCAAGGGGGGGAAAGGATGTTTGATGAAACCCTGGGAGGAAAACAGACGAACGGCATTTCTGCAAAAGGGAAAAAGGATCCCTTGAACAGTCTGGTGCGAGGAGAAAGGGGGAAAAAAAGGACGACGTTCTCCTATCTCGGAAGGGGCCCATGAAGTGAGCGCTCTGCCTTGACGTGACTAAAAGAAACAGGTCGTCACTTTTCCGTATCAGGGGGAGGAGGAAGAGAGACCTTCTTCGCGGTAGGGGGGGGAGAGGATCGTTTATGACGTCTGCCGCCGGAAGGAGAGGAGGAACGCCTCTTTTGCAATAAAGGGGAAGGGGAAAGATAGCGGGGACTCCTTGCCGGGGGGGAAGAAGGAAAGGCGACGACGATCTTGACCGAAGAGGAGGTCCGCCTTCTATGTCGAAGGGGGAAGGACGGTTCGCTCTAATCAAAGAGCAAGAAAAACCTTAGAGGAAAATCGGGGGAGAAAAAAGCCGACTCCTTTTCGCTGCGGGGAAAGAAAGGCGCCGTGATCGTTGGTCGAATTTCAGGGAAAAAGAGAAGGTGCTCCGAGATCTCGAAAAGAAGGGGGGGGGGAAAGGCGATGATTCTCCTTCCTCAAAAAGATAAAAGGGGGATAGAAAAGAGAAAAAGAAAGAATTGCCTTCCCAGGGGGTAAAGCAGAGATCTCTTCGAAAAGAGGGAGAAAAAGCGTTGCCAAAGTGCTCGTCGCCGGGAGAAAAGGAGAAAAGGCCGCAATTGCAGCGGAGGGAAAAAGATGCGCTCTACGTTTGGACTCGCCCTTGGGAGGGGATCCAGGCACTTTTAAGGGATGAAAGAGGGGAAGGTCCCTATTCTAGAAAAGGGAAAAGTCCCGGTTCATGTCAAAAAGGGGGTGGGTTCGTCTTCGGGCAAGATGGAAAGAAACAACGCGATCTAGAAACCGCTGCGCACCAAACGAAAATAGGGGGGGGGAGGGCGAGACACATCATATCTTAGGCGTAAAGAGGGGACTTCATCAACTAGAAGAGAAAAAGACGACGTCTCATTGGTCTGAAAAAAAAGGGAAATGGTGCTTTACCTGTGAAGGAAAGACAAAGATTCCACTTCATGTGTGCCTAGCTAAGAAAAGGGCCACGCCCCCACTAAGCACGTCGTCCTGGTCTCCCTGGAGAAGAAAGAAGAGAGCGTCGACTTCTTCTAGAACAAAACTGCCGTTCTTCTTTGGAGTAAAAAGGAGTGCACCCTCCGGTCGTCCGACCCGTTTCTGAGGGAGGAAAGAAGGTGGCCGGTGTTCTCATACGTAGAGAGAAAAAAGCCGTGGCGCGACTCTTTTGGAGGGGAACTGGGGAGAAAAACTGGCTCTCGCACTCGAGGGCTCCTGCAAGTGTTGCGTCTCAGAGTCAGTCGTCGTCCACTTAACCAGAGAAAAAAGAGGGAGAAAAGGGGAAGCGTTTCCTCGCCCAGGAGTAGAAAGGAGTCGTCTCTGACACCTGGGGGGGACGAGTCTTGGTGTGATGCAAGGAAGGGAGGGGCACGACGATTCTCCATCTAGAGAGAAAAAAAAAACGCTGATTCATCTGGGAACGAAAAAAGGGCTGGGCTCCTATTGGAGGATACCACTCCTCTTGAAGAGGACCCCCACACGGGAGAGAGAAAAAAAACTCTGTTTTCTGAGAAAAAAAAATCCCTACGAAAGGAGAGGAAGACCGATTCTTCAACGGCTGAAGATAGGCGACGTTCTTAAGCAAGGGGAGGAGAACCCTACTTCGGCTGCATAAAAAAGATGAGGTCGCCTAAGAAATGGAGACCCTCCGACTACCTCAATTCAAAGGGAGAATCGCTTTCAGGAGGGAGGAGGGGAGACGGTCGTATTCTGCGTAAGGGGGGGGAGAGGCGGACCTCTCTCTGAGAAAAAAGGAAGGTGGACGTTGCTGCTCTTGCTTCGAGGAGAAAAAAGAAGGTACACCTGGGGCGCATCTCAGAGAGAGGAGGAAAAAGGAACCGGCTCCTCTACGGGAGTAGTAGGAAGATCACTCAGTCTATCGCTTCTGGGGGAAAAAAAAAAGCCGCGGCGTACGCTCCGGCTGACTCCCCGAGAAAAAAAAGACAGGTTGAGAGGCCATTCTCTGACCTTAAGAGGGGGGAGAGAAAAAAAGACGGCGACTTTTAGAGAGAGGGGGGAGGAGGACGTTCTAGTTGAGAAAGGGGACTCTTTCTTGTTACTTCGAAATAAAAAGGACACATTAGGAAGGGGGTGGACAAAGGAGGGGAAAGTTTCCTTCCGCTTACGCCAGAGAAGAAAAGGGACGTCCGGCAAACTTTTTGCAGAACAACTTAGGAGGAACTGAAAAAGGAGGGGTCTCTAAGAGGGGAAAAAAAAGGAGGAGTGCGTACGCTCCTGGTGAGAGAAAAAAAGGGGGGCCAACCCGCCGTCTAGGAAGGAAAGGGAGAAGTGTCGTTTTGTTAAGGGTTACTTTATGGTTTTATAGTGTAAAAAGAAAAAGATCCGGCGTTCCGGACGGGAAAGAGGGGGAACCAGCCCTTTCTGATCCCTCAAAAGAAAAAAGGAGAGGGGGCACTCTGAGAAGGAAAAGAAAGAAGAGAAACGGGATTCTGCACGCCCTCGTGTAAGGGAAAAGAAGAAAGCAACGTGGCTTGCCCTTACCGGAAAGGGGAAAAGCACACTAGGTTTACCCTCTCGTATCGAGAAGGGGCGTAGAACCTCTCGGAGAATAAGGCCCAAAAAACAAAAAAACTGCTGCGACTTTGGGGGGGAAACCAACCCCCCCGGGCCCAAACCGCCTTTCAAAAGGCGGACGAGAAGTCTATGGGGGGGGGGGGGGGGGGGGGGGGGGGGGGTGGGACGGTGCGTCCAGCTTCTCACTTCCGAGGACCAAGCTGTCTTATTACCAGAAGGAAAACTCCGTCGATCTCACTGGGAAAAAAGGACAGGCGAACAGTTTTCACCAGGGAAAAAGAGACGAGCACCCCCCCGAAAAGAAAGAAATGAGGAAAAAAAAAATGCTATGCAGGTGGGGAGAAGGAAAAGAGGGCCTCACGTCGAAGGACGGCTTGACTACCAGAAGGAGGAAAAAAATACCTTCGATACTGAGGGGGAAAAGGGGGGAAAGGGGGGGGGTGGGCTTCTCTTAAGGAGGAAGGAGGTGAATTGTTTGTGGCTGTCTTGGGGGGGGGGGGGGGCTAGCACGACTCGTCTGTAAACTGGGAAAAAAAAGGACGCCTTCCCTCCGTCGAAATGGGAAGGAAAAGGAAAGGAGGAAGGAAATGCGGGACAAGTGGTATTCGGTACAAGGTGGAAGGGGAGGGAGTTCACCGCGATCGGTTAGACGGGGGAAGAGGAGAAGGAGAAGTCCGGGTCTCTGTCAAGTACAGTCGGAGGAGAAAGGGAAGGCGCGCATTGTGGATCAGGGGGGAAGGGGGGGAGGGGGGGGGGGGGGTGTGCACGGGGCGTTTAAATGGGAGACGGGGGGAGGGACTCTCTGCGACCGGCAGGGGGAGAAAGGGCCGCGACGTCAGATTGCTTAGAAAGGGCGTTGACTCCTGTTCTCAGAAAAAGGTAAAAAAGGGTTTGCCGATCGCCTTGGCGACGAAGGACGGAAAAGAAAGGTGCTGGCTCGCTTTTCGCAAAAAAAAGAGAAAGAGGAAAGGGGCGCCACCACTTGACCGCGGTTTTGAAACTTCGAGGGGGAACGACCCCTATAAGGGTGGAAAACAGGAGCAGTGTTGTCTTGGAAGGGGAAAGGTGATAGAAGAAGGGGATGCGGGCTCGGCAGAGAAACCACATTCCCTCTTTGGGACGGAGTTCTCAAAGGGAAGGAAAGAACCGACATCCTGTTAAACTGAGCTAAAAATGAAAAGAAGTTATCCGCACGTCCGCTTTCGACCGGGGGAAAAAAAGGAGGGGAAAACCCATCTCTGCATCATCGGAGAGAAAAACTACCTTCTTTCTTTGATCACGATGAAAAAAGAGAAAAAAAGAGGACAGGAAAAGAAAGTCCCCTACCGAAGAAAAAAAAAGAAGAAAGAACGCGACTCGCGGTGTTGTCGACTGCGGCAAAAAAAGACAAAAGAACGACCACGTCCCCTACTTAGGGGGAAAAAAAAAGGCGAAGTTCTGCGCAACCTGCAATAGACACTACAAAAAAGGAGGAACGAAAAAGAGTGTAATATCTTTCGGGGAGAAGGGAGGGAAGAGGGCAGGTCGATCCGCTTTCCTGCACTCAGGAAGGAAAAGACATGCGCCATTTCCGCACCCGATGCGATCGTGCTCAAGGAGGAGCGGCGACGGTCCTCGATGCCCTCTCGCCTAGAAGCCCAAGAGAAAAGGGGCGGGATAGTAAACGGTCTCTTTCCGCGAAAGGAGAGAGAAAAAAAAAAAAAAGAAAGAGAGAGATTCTCTGACAGCGAAAGGGGGGACGAGAAGAAAAGGGGAGCTTTCTCTCGCTCTCTCAGAAAAAAAAAAAAAGGGGCCGAGGGCAATCGAGGACCCGCTTCGTCAGAAAAGAGGTGCGACCTTGCTCATGTGAGGAGAGGAGAGGAAAAGAGAAACGCGATCTACATGAATAAAAGGGGAAAAAAAAAAGAACGATCTTCCACTAGGAGAGGAAAAAAGTGTCACGTCGTGGTTAGCCTTAGGGGGAGGAGAAAATGACGAATTCATTCTACTATTGACATGGAGGATGGAGAGGGGGAGAAGAAGGGGTCGTATTAGGATTTGGGTTGGCGAAGAAAGGAAACACACAAAGAAGGGGACATGTTTTTTCTTCTTCGCGGTTTTCTGTGAAAGGGAGGGGAGTTCCCGCTTCTGGAGAAAAAAAAAGAAGAACACGATGCGTTCGACTATTCTGAAGCAATGGGTGGGGAGTCTAGGTTGCAGCCGTCGAAGAAAAGGGGGAAGGTGGTGACGTTGGCGCCGCCTTGTCCCCTTATTCTTTTGAGGGGAAAGGAGAAAAAAGCGAAAGAGGCGAAAAGGACTTGTTTTTTGAAAAAAAAAAAGAAAAAGCGCCGGGGGGCAAGCCAACTCGGGGGAAAGGAAAAGCCCCGGCCACTCCACAAAAGAGACGGAAAAAGAGCGGTTGTCGTCACCAGTAGAAAAGTCCTTTCAGAAGAAGGGGGAAAAAAAGCAAAAGTTGGGTGGCGGCGTTCACTCAGCGGTTGAGGAAGGGAAGAAGCCACACCTGCGGGGGGGGGAAGGAAAGGAGTCGTCCACGCGAATCTTCAACACGCGGGGAAAGAGGGGAGGGCGCTGACCCGGTTCACTCCCGAAGGAAAAAAAGGGGGAAAGGCCGTCGCGGAACGATTTTCGCCTGCAGGGAAGGAAAAAGATCCCTTCCCTCCAAAACGTGGACAAAAAAAAGCCGGCCGCGATCCCAATTCGTCTTCAGTACGCGAAAAAGAGAAAAATCGCCGGACTCTCAACTCTAAA
>Ga0179593_1448819_pt1 | contig 19523 bp, 18 predicted proteins | sample CZODoug2_1_08_16_FD_185931 | JGI IMG/M metagenome (GOLD analysis project Ga0179593, IMG submission 185931) | Vadose zone soil fungal communities from Angelo Coast Range Reserve, California, USA - CZODoug2_1_08_16fungal (PacBio error correction) | ecosystem: Environmental > Terrestrial > Soil >...
GACTAACACAACAGAATCGAGAGTCATCGTCTCCTCTCCGATGGTGTTTGGGGAGGGGATGGTGCGATTGACTCCAATGTAGAAAGAAAAAAGGACTGATCAAATCTCCTGGGCCTGACTTTCCAACGAGGGAAGAGAGCGCAGCATACTGGGGGAAAAGAGGAGCGGTTATTACAAGGGGAAGCACATGTGAAACCTTCTGGGAAAAGGGCTTGTGAAGCAACCCTGCCTGTCATCGTCGCCTCGAAAAGGCGTCGACATATTTCCTACCACGAAAAAGGGGGGGACGCCTTGAGGAAAGGAAAGGAGTACCTCTCAAAGAAAAGGAGTTGAGTCTGGGGTTGTCAGAAAAAGAAAAGGCCGTCAGGTCGATCATCGTTTGGCTCACAAACGCCGTAAAAGAATCGAAAAAAGGCAGGAAATCAAGGAAAGGACGTCTACCAAGAAAGAGCAAGGGTTTTCTCACTCGGGAAGATGGAGGGGAAAAAAGGCGCATGATACCTGCACTTCGGAGGAGCCCGCGCCTGCCAGATCCGGGGGGGGAGGTCGGCCTGGATACTTGAAAGGACAAGGCTTTTGAAGGGGATGGTCCATAGGGAAAGCAGTTAAAAAGAGGGGAAGACATGGCGTAGCAGTCGGCGTCTTCGCCTCCAAGGGGGGAGCTGACGCGTGGCCTCGCCAAGCCGGGCGCTTCTGTGGGGAGATATAATGTTGAAAAGGAGGGGGGCTGTGCCCGCAAGCTAAAAGGGACGAGAGTCCATCGACACGATCGCGTGGATGGGGGGAAACCTAGAGCAACCAAACAACAAGGTATAGAACGGGCGTTCGGCCGAGAAGGAGGCGCGATAGCAGAAGGAAGAGAGCACGGGGAGAAGTGACGGCCCCTTGGGGAAACTCGGGAGCCGCGCCTTAAAGAAAACTGGGAGCATACGTCGCCGACGACGAAGAAGCAACGCTGCGCAGGGGTCCTTTAAGCGGTGCAGACGGCCGCGCGTAATAAAGGAACAATTCGAGGAACGAATACATTCCAAAGGGGGCACTTGCGCGTGTGGGTCGCCGGGAGACGAAGCACAAGTTTTAAAGGAAGGAGGGATAGGGGGGCCAAGACCAGACAAGAGCTCGGGACAGCACAAATTGCAAAGCATATTGAGGCGAGGGGACGTCGCCCCGGATGGAAGTCTGGGAGAACTGCATTCAGTTAGCCCGGGCGATTATCATCAAAGCAATCGACTCGAACTCAAACAGGCGAGCACAGGAAAAAGTCAGACCATGGGGCAGAGGGGGAGATGATCAGCACCGAAAGCAATTCATCGACGGGTGTTAACCGGGGGGAGAAGACATCCAGCTGAAATGATTGGGCGCCTATGAAGGCAGCGTGGTGCTCTCAAAGCGGGGGGCCATGTCGGAAAAAAATATCGGGACAATAAACTGTCGGAGATGGAAGGCAAACGATAGGCACACACAAGCTATGAATGTTTTAGAGAGAGGGAGTCCGGGGTGAGCTTGGCCGAAGAAACAGTGCTTGGGCCGCGGTCGAAAGTGGAGGTCGGCGGCAATCGACAACCAGTCCCTAAGCTAGTCCAGGCCGCCGGCGAGGCCGCAAACACGGTCAGGAACGCCCGTTGCTCGATTGAAAAATCTGCGAATGTACGCCCAGAATAGCAGACAGGCGATGAAGCCGATAATGGCCAGGAGGGACACTGCGTCAGAGATGGGTTTTCGTCCTAAGAAAGGTAAATGGAGAAGCGCTCGTAATGAACGATACTTATACAGGTCTTACGCTGAATATTTGGAAACGATACCGTTAAAAACTGGCGTCGAGAGCGGCCAAAAAAGTCTGCGGACGACCCCGCCTCGCGACAAGCAAATGATCACTTCGTCGCGAGGTTATTTCTAACGAAGCGTCTTAGCCTCCTTCACCAAAGCCTTGGGGGGAAGGGGAAAACAAGCGTGCGCAAAGACGCCAAAGGAGTAGAGGGGGGGGTCGCTCTTGCGATACGGATAACTGGGCGCGCCACCCGAGGTTAAGGAGAAGTCGCAAGAGGGAAGGGAAACCGAAAAGTCTTATTGGCGCGCGATACCAGGGAGCCGGTAGTCTCAAAGGAGGCGAAAGAACCTGCGCCCACCCCAGGAAACGGGAGACTCGAGAACCAATTCCCTGCAGGCTGCGTTTAAAAAAGAAAGTGGATCCTCCAAGAAAAGAACGAAAAGGAGAGCTCAGCATTGCGCGGCAAGATGACCAGGGATCGCCTCCTCTCCCTGATGCGACGGAGGTAAGGAGGAGACGTTGTAGCGGCGAGGGAGGACAAATGGGTAATGTCGCGGATAAAAGAAATGGACGAGTGATCGTAGGCCGCCGCATTCGCGCCGCCGAACAGCGAGGGCTCAGGTTTGCGCCCCTGCCTGACTCGAGGGGGGTGTAATAGATCGCCGATAAAACGAATAGAGGGGAAAAGAGGGCCGGTACGGAGGAAGGGACGAAACTTCGAACTCCAGGGGCGATGGAAGATTGAAAACGCCGCGCTCCCGAAAGGGGACGCGAAGAAAGAGACTCCCGCGCTTCATCGTAAAAAAAAAGGGGGGCCCAACTCTTCCGACAATAAGGAAGAAGGTACCAAATACTGCGCCGTTGAAGGGAATTCCCTGCCTCAAACCCAGCTTACAGGCGGATTACATGAAGCGGAGTAGACATCCTGCTTTTGAGAGAGGAGGGATTCCATTTCAACGTAATATCATTTGGGCGGCAATAGAGCAAGGAGGCGCCTGACGCAGGGGGACCGGACCTATCGAAAACGAAAAAGGGGAGGGAGGGAGTGATAGGGCCCTCAGAAAATAACATGCTCGACCGAGCTTGGGGGACCCTTTGACTCAAATGATACTCCGTGAAAGAAGAATCTAAAGAAAACAAAACTCGAAGCAATCTGGGGAGAAGAAGAATTGCACGAAAGAGACGTGAAGAGCGGGGAAGTGCCCCTTGCCAGAGAAGGAGAGATCATTCTTGAGGAAGTTAAATTTGGTCGGAACCCTGGACAAACAAAAAAAGGAAGCATGACCGTTAGGTAAAATTGGGACCGGGGGAGAAGTGATCGCGTCTCACCGCTTTAAGGGGATGCCGTGTTCGAATGCCAATTAACGAGGCCATCATAAATGCAGAGAAGGCGCTGGGTATCGGCTATCTAAAAAATCATGAGTCAAGGACACTCAACCTGCGCGAAAGGGATCGAGGTCTTGATTTCGGGATCGGGAGGCAGTGCTACGATAAACCGAAGTTCAGGGAGCATAGGAGAAAAAGAAACTTAGATCTCAAACGTGGCAAACTACAATATAGGAGAAATGGGTAGGCGGCCGGAACACGGGAGATGTGTGAGTAACTCTTTGCAGAGGGGTGGAGACGCTTCTACGCCTAAAAGTTCGGCACTGTCTTGGGCGGTGAAACTGATCAAAGGCAGAAACCAATTGAGGAAGGAAGGAGAATCTGCTGGACCGGCTCCTTCCCTGCACTACACTGGGGGGGGAAGCCTGCGCGCAAATGGGGTTATTACCTCGAACCGAGATGCGCCCCAGACTTAAAGATGAGACGGAGAAAAAGTCACTCAACGCCAACCGTGGGCTTATGTTTGGCGGAACGGGAGGGTCGAAAGAAAAAAGGGGGGGTGAAAAAATAGTGGCTGTCGTCTTCGGTCGCAGATAAACCTTTAGAAAAGCTAGCTGGCTCTAAAGTTCAACGCCACGGAGTGCCGCTCTAGAAAAAGAAAGCACTGAGGTCTCACGAAAGCAGGGGAACTAGTGCTAAGATACCGGGGGTCCCAGATGCGATTATTGAAAGGAGTGGAACAAGGGTTATGGAAGAGGGTACAGCCTTACTGCTACCGAAAAAAACATCGATGGAGAAGAAAAACTATGATCGAGGCCATTTCCTGCGAAAATAATGCGAACTGCACTCTTCCCTGACGTGTCCCTCGGCAGCCGGCTGAATACAAAAAAAAAAGCTGTTATTGAAAAAGACCTGAACCGGGGTGAAAAAAAAAAGGGCTTTGAAGAAGACGAAGAAAAGACCTGAAAAAGGGAGGCACAGGCGCTCGCCTAAAAATCGGGAGAAAGGCATATCGTGAGGGAAAGAAACCCCCCCCCCCCCCCCCGGGGAACGGGAGGTGCCACGGAAAGGTAAACGACAGTCCAGAATAAGAAAGGCTCAGGCACGCACGACCTGGCCATCTTCATCGCCCAAAAAAAGGGGACAACTGGATGGAAGAAGAGGCTTAAAACACCGTCGAAGAGAGGCGTTTCGGAATAGAGGAACCAACGCTGAAAATGAGGTGCCTGCTTGCGCCTAAGTGATAGGTCCGACGAGGGTAGCTTGATTTCGCGAAACGCAAAAAGAGGAAAAAAGGACTGACTGCAAAAGGCCCGCGACGCAAGCGGCGACTATAGGCAATTTGCACATACTAGAAAAAAGTAGGTCCGGGCTGTCACGCGGAAAAAAATGAGAAATTTAAACTGGCGGAAGGAAAGAGACAAAAAAAGTTACATTGCAGGACTGCGATGGAAGGTGGGAGATGATAAGAATACAAGGGACTACGCACACCGCTGCACAAAACCGATATGTCAGAATGTGGCGCAGTTTCGAGGCGCGTGGGGAATTAAACATAACCGGATGAGCCGCTAAGTCTCTGGGTAGAGCGACGCGCTTAAAAGGAGAAAGTAATGTGATAGACCTGGACTTCGTCAAGCAAGCGGTCATCGAGCAGCAGGCCTGAGAAAAAGAATCTACGATGCGGCCTCAAGCGTTGTGGTGCTTCAAATCAGAACCACAATAGTTCAGATAGAGGGTGGCTTTGTGAACTCTCTTGCTGCGGGAAGGAGGTGGACATCCAAGAAAGGACAACCTTATTACCGTCAACCGAAGGAGGATAACAGGGGACTAGTCATCTATCTCAACAAGGGGGCGCCGCGCAGCGCGTCGCCATGCTTGCTCAAGACGCTTGTGGAGATCATTGAAGGGGCCATCAAAAAAAGCCTGCCAGGGGAAGGAAAGGTAGGAAATTCCTCAGCCACAACGGCACGCGGCAAAGCCCACCCCCAGTTAGGTAAATGGACTTGAGAAATTCCTCCGAGGGAAAAGAGAAAGTTCGGAGGCAGAGGTCGGAGGCGACGGACGTCTTTGGGGCGGCTTCGTTCGCATTAAAGGGGTACGGTTGGAGAATCCAGGATCCCTATGAGAAGACAAGAAGCTAACGCTCTACCAAGGAAGAGTGCTGCGCGCGGGAGAAGAAAAATGAATATCGCAAGGATTTGGGACCGGTCAAACGGTCCGTGTCTCGTTCAACTAGCCAAAGGAAGGTGTCGATGCGAAAGAGACCGCATGGGAGACTTGCAATCGCGCGGAGGTCAGCAGGTCAATTTCTATCAAACATGGAAGCGGTCATCCGCGAAAGTCGGAAAATGATAAAGAACAAAGAAGAGCTAGCCGAACAATAGGAAGAGAGGAAAGGGAATATCCAGTCAAGGAGGAGAGAAGCGTTCAAGTGCGTACTTCGGGCGAGGACAGGTTGCGGGAGAAAACATGTCCGAGGGGGGATAAATGAGTAGACGCTGACGCTCGATATAGCTCAAAAAGTATTATTAAAAGAGATATCCGCGATCAGTCATAAGAAAGGGGTGGAAGATCGCAAAGAAGTTAGAGGTAGCCTCACCTGTCAGAGCGAAGGTAAGGACGGCCATCAGAACGCGAGTAACATGAGCTCCATGGGAGAGGAAGGACATATTGCCGGAGCGCCGCGGAGGGTACTGGGCAGCCTCTTCGCGGGACAATCAGTTTGCTAGGACATGGTGAAACGTCTCATGCGAAAATGCCGCGCGAGAGGGTCAAGAAAAAGGGGAATCCCCGTCTGAAGAGAAGCAGCGTCGACATAGTCCGAAAAGCACGCGAAATCCGGCTATAGGACATTCGGTATATCAACCACCGCGCGCGTGGCGGCGAGGGGACCTGAGAGAGGTTCCCCCCAGTCGATAATGGGAGAGATTAAGGGAGAAAAACACGCCGAAAAAGTACGCGAAAACTCCTCAGTCATGAAGGAAGGGACGGAAGGAGGAAACCGAGCCAGGAGTTCGAACTAAGACGAAGGGTAATCCGTCGAAGGAAAGGACCTTTTGAATAAAGCTCGGAACTGGAAAAAAAAAACGCCGGTTGTTTGCGGGTGTATACTTTAATGGGCCAATGAGGCTTTTGGGGAAGGGTCCATCGGCCATGATGTAGCCAATACTACTGGCGAGCGCGGAGCGGGGAACGCCGCAATGACATCGCTGAATCGTTGAACTCACCCAGGCCGTTAATTCGGGGAAAAAAGAAATAAGTTCCGAGAGGGGGAGGGGAATGCACACAAGAAGCTCCATCTAGCATCCATCAAAACACGGAATGAGGGTTTATTGAAAAAACCCCTGATGAACCAACCCAACGCGAAGCCGCATCTGGAGGGAGGGGAAAATGCGGCGTCCATCGAACTATCTGGCCGCCGGTACGCGGAGGTGATCACTTGAGAAATTGAGCGACGCGCCTTCGCACGCGAGTTCGGCATGAAGCCTAAAAAAAGCGGCCCGAGCCTTAAGAGTGTTTCGCTTGGGCTTGGCGCGGAACGCGCTAAATGCTGCCAAAAAACGAACGTGGAGTGTAGCAGACAAAGCCATTGGAGAGGGGGGGGATCCGCGAATCCAAGTTTTGACACTGTCGGCCGGAGGCCGAAGTACCATACAAGGAATCTAGATTCAGAGAAAAAGGAGGGGGGGAAATTCAGAGGGGAAAAACGAGGGTGCTGTCACCGGAAGGCTGCGCCGTCAAGATTTACGGGGCTGATAAGGGAAGAAAGGAAAAAAGCGACCTAGATATTGAAAGATCCACGGAGCCCGCTACACGTCGTGAAAAGAGGGTAAAGACTGAAAAAGAGGATGGACAGAGTTTTTCACCGAGAGAAAAATCAAGGCGTCACCGGAGCCGGGGGGAGAAAAGCGTGCCCGAGACACTGCTGAAGACAAAGCGAAGGGGCAGATCGTAGTGAGCCCTTTTCAAGTGCGGAGTAAATCGGGACCCGACAAACAGAGCGCCGATTTTAGCGGGGAGCGAGTGAACTTAGGGCCAGTGCTTGTGAAACGTATGATTCGATAATTTTTCTAGGGGCGGACGACAAGAAGGAACAGGTTCCAGTAACCTGTCGTTCCAACGCACGAGGTAAGAAAAGACACGCGTTTGAAGGGGATCGGCAATTTTAGGGGGGGCGATCATAGCGGCCGAGATCGGAACTAACCCTATCGCTCCAGTCTTAAAGAACCGATATCGAAAATCGTAAGATATGAGGGAAGGGAAGAAAGGTCAGTATCCGGTCTGCAAAGAAGTAACGGGACTACTGTTTAAGAACAAGGCGTGCATTCCTCATACGCTTGGACCAAGTCCGCCAATCGAGAAAATGAAATGAGAACTCGTCGAGTAACGGACGAACAAACTCGGTCCGATTCCAACAAGAGCCGGGTCCGGTAAAAAGCTTTCATCACCGGGGACAACAAAACCCAAGAGGAGTCAGGTCGCGAATGGGAAAAGGAGCACCTGCAGAGCACAACCTAGAATTTTGACGGCCAAGCCTCCAAGATAGGTTCGAGGTCATAAGCAGAGTTTTCGCGAAGAGGGGGGTTAGGGAATTGTCAGAAGAGAGGAGGTCACACGCGCAACGGCGCGACCGCCATAAAGGAAAAGAAGTGGCATGGATCATCACAACAAGGTACCCTACCAGTAGAGTGACATTTCAGAGGGAAAGCAACAGGAGGAAGCCGCCTCTAGAAACCCGTGACAGGCGTATGGCCGGCGGCGAAGGGAAATCTTGAAGCTGGGGGCGGATCAAGGTCGGGACGGGCGCCGTAAGGGAAGGGATTTAGTATTCAACCTAGATCGAGCTAACCTCGAAGGAGGAGAAACCTGCGAGTTGGGGTTCTGGACCTGGGGGGGGCCACTGAGAGGATTTCAAAAAGATCATCTGGATTCCTAGGGACGTTCTGTGCCGAAATGAGAGAGAAGGACGATTTGTCTCGGGCGTTGCGCACTAAACGAGAACATCCTCGACTCACGCGTTCAGCGACGGCGCCGGTTGGTTGGGTTCTCTAAGACATGACTGGAAATCCACAATCTGATTTGTCCAGTAAGTCCCACATCGCACAACCTATCGTCATATACAATGAAAGAGGAAGACTTCAGTGGCGAGGGGGCTCGAGCTGGTATCCAGATGCGAAGATTCATTTGCTTAACACATAAAAAGAGCTGTCTTGGAAAGCACGTGAGAAGCCCTATCTATCACAACACACCTTGAAAGATATAGATAGTTAGCTGACGTCTACAACGAAGCAGGGGTTGCCCTGTTATAGAGGGAGTTCCGCAAACTGGAAACAGCTAGAAATGAAACAAGCGAAGAAGGCCGAGAGAATTCAAGTAGCTGAGCCTTCGAGGAATGGAAAAATCCTAAATAAACTCGCAGTCTTGTCAAGGAGTGGACATCGCCGCGGGAGGGAAACCAACCGACACCTAGCGGGAGGAGCTTGGTGCTCAGAGGGAAAGCGAGAAGACTTTACAGAAACAAGTGGAGCCGGTCGATTGGCCAGTGGATCCGATGGATCATCCGCTGCCGAATATGAAAACGGGGGAGGCGAGTCGGATTATCATCGCACAAAGGGAACAAAACTCAGTCGGGATCGTGAACGATGGACGGCGGGGTGAGGCTGCCTCACCGATCAAAAGCACATTTCCGGCGCTCCAAATCACCATGATAAAATCGGACTTGGAAAATAGCTGAAGCCGGCCCATAAAAGGTCAAAACGGGCAATAGAATCTCGGAGGAGAAGCAAGGAGCTCGCAAAAAGATATCCTCGGCTCGGCCGTCCTGGAGTACCCTGCTCCCCTGCCGAGAATGGAAGGGTAGGGCGAGCTTAGAGGTTAGACAGGTAGGGGGAAAGCAATTGCGCCTTCCGAAAAGGCTGTTGAAGGTCCGGCAAAAGGGGGTGATGAAAGCGAACCTAAGTAGTCGCCGGCGGCCGAAACAAGGAAGCGCAGGTGAATACGGATCAAGCAAGCGCGCCGCGCAAAACCGTATGTGGTTCTTTTCTTCAACGCGAAGAAAGGCATCACAGGAAAAGTTGGTGGAGACGAAGGGGGATTCTGATTCAAGAAACTACAGGGCTACGAAGTAGTGAGGACGCGAGAGTATGCGCACGAAAGGAAGAAGCATTGCCGCTGTAGGGTCTCGGGGGGGGGGGTTGGGGGGGGGGGGGGGGGGGGGGGCCTGGCTTCAAGTCGGAAGCTAACTGGATAAGAGACGATCAAAGGTGTAAACGGCAGTTCAAGGCGAGGTCCAGCCGACTCCGACCGCGGAATGTATTTATCTGCTGAGACGAAAGAGTTAGGAAAGGACGGGGTCTCAAACTCGAGGCTCGCCTTAAATCCCTGCAGCATCGGGCAATCTAAATTCTCATTCGAAAGTTCGGAGTTACTGCCGGGCCGCCGTTCAAAGAACGACGGCAAGCATGGACTTCCCTTGAAGCTAAACAGAGAGGCGCTCAACTAAAAAAGAAAGAAGTCTTTTCGCATATTGTCAGGCCAACCCATTTATTGTCGAAAGACTAGCCCGTGGCGCATTGATCAAAGAACCCGCATATCTTTAACAGAAGAGGGGAGCCAAAGTCTCGGACGCTGGACGGGAACTACCGTCGCGGACTCGATTTAGGGGATGATCATCCCGAGAAAGCGATTTCGACGTGGCGATGTCGCGCGGGCTAGCGAGGTCGATCTGATGCGCTAAAAAACTAACTGAATGTTTAAGGAGACAGCAAGGATTGATGTCGAAAGGGAGGGAGTAATGTCATTTGCACTCTGAACGCGAGATTCCGGGTCGTTCTCGACCATCCCGGAGGACATGTGCAAGGGCTCTAACGGCGACTAAAAACGAAGCAAAAACTTTACGTTTGGCTAGAAGGGAAAAAGGGGAGAGGGTGGAATCAGAAGCGCGGAAAGCTAAAGGATAGTTACTGGCGCGGGGGGGAGCTGAGAATTTTTAGTTAAACCATGATTATCAAGGGAGGAAAGAATCAGCCAGGAGAAAGATTAAGGGAATCAGCGTGCCCGGCTCGCTGTGAAATTCCCGCGCATCGCGATCGAATCTCTGAACCAGAACCGCGGCAAAGAAGGAAAGGAAGTTGAGGGACATCAGGGGAGAAAACATCCAATTAAGGCTGATGGCAAGTCAGTGGCGCTGGGAAAGCAGGGGGGCAAAAAAGTCCGTCTCGGCACGGCAAGAATTACCGGTAAAAAAAACGTGAGGCCTAGGAGGGAGGGAAAACGACTCAACCGGATGACCCCCCAAAGCTCTTCGGGGCCATGGAAGATAAGCGCCGTCTGGAAGGATTCCTAGGAAAGAAAACCGGGGCAAAAAAAATAAAAAGGGCCAAAGGATAAGGGGCCTGGAAGAAAAACGTCTTTTCTTCTAGTAAATAAGTGGAGGGAGCGGATCAAATGGGAAGTGAGCCGGCATCAAATCCATCGGCCTAGTGAGGGGAAAGCCAAGGATGAAGGCGACAAGTACTTGAAAGGATGGACTTGAATCATCTCTTCTAACAACGGAGGGGGTGATGACAAAGATCCCGGATCGACGACTAGCTGTCCAGAGGGGCGAGGAAACGCATCTCCATTTGGGAGAGATTGGACTCCTATCCAAGGATGGGCCCGGTCGGTCGTGGTCTCTAGGGTAATCGCTTCCAGGGGGCCGATGAACTAAGGAGCCGGGAAAAAAGCTTTACCGATCAAACAGTTGCAAAGAAGAGTGTTTCACCAGATATCAAGCTGCGAAGAAAATCACCGAGAAAACCGGCAGCGGCGCTCGCGGTCCAGTATATAAGGCTTATCGCTGACAAGAAGGGGATGATGCAGGAATTGGAAGGAGAAGAGATTAAGAGGGGTCCCTCGCACGTCAGGCAAGGAAAAAAAACAAAATACGCTGAAATCGCGGAGAGGCTCGACAAAGAGTGAGAGATATCCGCGATCAAGCGTCCTCTGCCGTGGGGGTTATGATCTGCCATGGAAGAAAGCACCAGCCCGGAAGCAAGGGAAAGCAAAAGGGACCGCTCGCCTGTGACGCTAAAGAAAAAGTCCGAGAAAGGACAGAGGAGTTAGCTCGAAGATAAGATGTCAGACGTATGGGTGGTTTGCTACCATGTGAAAAATAGAGGCGATACCCTTCTATAAAGGCCGAACCAGTCCGGGGAGCCGAAAGAAACATGGCAGGAGGACATATTAACACTACGTCGACCGGGAAAAGATTTCGAGTATTCCAGTTCGTAGAGAGCCAGCGAGACATCTCTCAATATTACTGGGGCAGCGGACACTTGAATCTATAGATCATGGGTCGGGGGAATTGGGAGAGGAACACACGGAAATTAACGGTCGGAAAAGACGCCGCTTAGCGGAAGCTTTTCCTTCAACTAGGCCTCCGGGGGGAAATCAATATGTCGTGATGGAGCCGGCATGTCAATGGTAACTGAGTGCGGCGAGGGAAGAACGCAACCAGGACACGTTGGCTTTTGGGTACGTAATAAAAAACTGGCCCCGGGGGCTTGTAGGGAAATGGTTCTGGCAAGGCCATGATCAGGCTTCTAACCGCGCTTGATCAGGGAAGCATGGTCAGGAAAGATTCAGGAGAGGGGGCCCTTGGGTGGCTCTCTTACCTTAAAGAAGAGGGGCGCTTGAGGGAGAAATAGCGGTTGTCCTAGCTGAAATTGCCAAAAAGAGAGAACCTATACCAAAAGATCGAAAGGAATGGTGTAACAACTGAACGTCACCAAACTCGAAAAGAAGAGTAGTTGCCGCGGCTGTAGGCGGGACCTCAGTGAAAATCTCGATCACGCGGGAATTCCATTAAAGACGTGATCACTTAAGTAGATCAAACGCGGGCACGGGCGAAAGCGGAGAGCAGCGCACCGGAGTGGAGGATAACGCCGAGGAAATACCCCCCCGGAAATATCTGTGGGTTGTCACTTTATCTTGAAAGGATAAGAGGACGGGGAGGCCATGAAATCAAAGGTGAAAAAGTGAGACAGGGTCCATAAACTTTTGGGGGAGGTGAGGGGCGCCGTTAGAGGCGAAAAAAGGTGTTATCCAACTGGAAAGAAAAGTATGTCCGATTAAAAAAAAAAATCAGAAAGTTCTCAGAGGGGCAGATCAGAAACTGTGCGCGCCCGGAATAACGGTCATTCTCCTGGACAGTTCGGAAAGGGAAAAAGGCGTAGAGAGGGAAGAGTGCGAAATAAGAGGGACCGCAGCCCCGGAAGCCAAGCTACAGGAATCGTTGAACTCAAAAGGGAAAAAAAAAACGGGATGGCAAGGTGTTCAGTAAGACGAGAAGCGGGCCGGCTATGGGCGTGCCAATCGGCGGGACTCAAAGAGGGCATGGGGAGATCGGCGCCCGGACATCGGGGGGATCGACCGGCCACGATATGCCCGACACAGGAAGCCTGTTTGGAACGGATAGGGGAAAGTGGGGGTGCCTGTCAGCCCAGTCTGAAGGACGGGAAGGAGGGGACAGATGGCGCGAATAGAAAAAAGGACCTTGATCGGAGGGAACTTGCCGCGGAGGGAGGAAAGGGCAAAACAGGGGGCAGACCCGTGCAGGAAAAGTGGGCTAGAGTTCAAATCAGTTGTCAGAGCGTATCGATAGGTCGTGCTATGACTCAAGGAATCTGTCTGGAGGGGAAATTAAACGAATTTCTCGCGCCTATTGGGAAGTGCCGTTGATGACCTATGCGGGTGGAAAGGAGAGAATATCCAGTAGCTCGCCTAGAGTATAACTTAGACTCAACCAGAACAGAGGACAATTCGTCTGCCAAACGGACGTCAGCGCCGACCGCAGCACTTCTCAATATCAAAAGAGGGGAGGGGGTGGGTATGGAAATAACTACAGCAAAATCGGTGCCAAGAGACACAAAGAAGAAAAAGTTTTGGGTCCAAAAGAGCGTAAACAGTCACCATCCAGCCACGGCTGGTGTCGCGGGGCTATTTCAGGGATACGGAAAGCGCTACCGCCAGCATTTACGGAAGACTCTCGGTTCGTCATCAAACACAGAAGTTTGCTATTAATAATAAGGGAAGGGGGACCGGAAGTACGGAGGGACTACGACTCCGCACGGAGCTCGCCGCCATTCAATCATGCTGGCATTGATCATCCGCCCAAGACAGTTCCTATCCATCCGAGTATGTCCATCACTCAAAATATGCACCAGGATCGAAGGCCGATCAAAATTGTCGAGACAGGCATTATGGACTCTCCTGGGGATGTAAAAACGGCAAGCTTGAGGTCACATGTCATGACGCGATGTCGCAAGAGGAGGGGAATAAGGGCCTACAGGAAGATCCGTAAGAGGAACCAGCGATCCGCCGGCAATCAAGGTTTGTCGTTTCACGGACTGCCACGAAGGGGTAGGTCCGAGAGAAGACCACTCGCCATATCTAAAGCGAGGGGATTGGGGGAGGTAAGGGCGGGCTAAAGGGTCCTACTAAAGAAGACAGTGTGGCTTAAAGCAACGGAAAAAGTCCTCACGGCGAGAACCTAGTCGCGGCATGCGGCGCCCGGGGGGTGCCAGAATGGGACTCAAAAAACGAAATCCTGAAGAAAACAGAAGGGAGTCCAAGGATTGTGCAAAGTAACTGAGAGCCGAACGAGGCGTCAGCGCAGGGGAACTGAAAATTAGAAATTTCTACAAAGTAAGGCTTCGATTGGGGGGGAGCGAGCGAAAGGGAAGGGGTCATTGGCTTACGGGCCGCGGACTAGACGGAGGGTTTAGCCGCAAGAAACTATCTCTCACAAACAACAATAAAGGAGGGTAGGCGTGCTCGTCGACGGCGCGACGAACAGCATAGTTTCCAAGGTACGCCAATGATCATTCAAGCGGACGGAATACTCATCTAGAGCTCAGAATCAGGAGAACCTCAGGGGGGGCGGAGAGCGCTTGACGCTCGTCGCGGGCGGGGAAACGGTACGAAACAGGCCTGCGAAAAGGGGAGGGGTCTTCCTTTTCTGCCGTCGGCGTAAAAAACGGCGGAAGTCCGCATTCCAGACTTAGGAATATGCGCGCCGGGGAGGGTTCTGAGAGCATTAAAAGAAAGGGGAAGTGTTCGCATTCGGGCAAGTAGGCAGACCACCTAGTCGCATAAAAAAAAAGAGGCAGGAGGGGGGCGGTGATTATAACAAGAGCAAACGGTGCCACTAAACGGATCAAGAGGGGAAGGCGCGGTCTTTGGGGGGGTCGGCGAGGATTATTAGTACGATAAACGGCCCATTACCCGTCAAATCCGAGACAAGCGGGAAACCAGGGGGAAGAAGAAGACGTTTCCAAAAAGTAAGGGGAAACCGCCTTCCAGAAGCCGGTATAAGAAGGATATTATAACGCGGTGCCAAAAGGAGCAGCGCAATGCGACCTAGAACTTCAATTATCGGAACGGGTACTAGGATGACCACTTGCTCACCACCTCTGACCGGGGGGAAGGGGTACGACTGTTTCCGGGCTGAAAATTCCCGGCAACTCAGGGGTATTCCGCTGAAAAGCGATGGGGGGAGCCAATGGAACCGTCTGCCTAAGAGGGTAGCGGATGCTCAAAAGCAGACGTTTTAGAAGTATCTAAACGGATCTCAGAAAAAAAGTCTTGGAATTGTGGAGGGAATGAAAGAATCGTGACAAAGGGGAAGAAACACGGTCTTTTGGCGCGGACGCTTTAGTTCTTGGCTCGAGAAAAAAAGACGGTCGACGAAGTCTGTATTACGCTCTAGGGGGGGGGGAGGCTGCAAGGTGAAAAGCGCTCGGATTCCATGTCTTTCTCACGTAGGAGTCAAGAGTAGTTTCGATCAATACTTTATGAGAAAGAACGTCCTACTAACGCGCAAAGGTGTACCGTCGTTAACAAGAATTCGAATCGTCAAGCCTCGAAAGGAACGAGACAGGGCCAGCTGTCGGGTTGCGATCGCTCAAATATCGGCGAGTATAAACAACCATTAAGAGGGAGCCTCTTCTCGAACGGTCTCCTACGGGAGACCTCGGGCATCGCCGTCGGACAAGAACGCGCATCTCACTACTGGGAAGGGAGAAGCGCCGCAGAAGCTTAAAAAAAAAGCGGCCTTCACAAAGCTCAAAAAGAGGGACGCTAAAAAAGAAGGAGGATCTGGCAGAAACGTAGTGCCAAGAGGAAGACGACGATCTCCACAAACTTTGGAACTCACAAGGAAAGCTGAAGCCCAAATGCTCGGTGCGCTGGGGAGGTCTCGAAAGGCCCAGAACATAGAGTGGGGGTTCCACCCTCAAAAGATGATGTGAAACGACGTTGTCAGGCTGCGCGGGATGAGTAAGCTGGGGGTCGATCTGGGAAATTTGAAAGAAGAAAGTAGAAAGTAAGGACGGTGCCATCCGAAGAAGGGGGGACGGACCAAATCATCTAACATGAAGAAATTGCACATCAGTATAAGAAGGGGACTGGTCCTTACGACCAAAAGGTACAGTGACTGAAGCAAGACAGGAATCTACCGGCGACTACAAAAGCGAACGTGGAATGGCCTTGCGGGAATAGAGTCAAAGGGGAAAGACGGCGGCGCCCAATAAGGAACAAACCTAGAGTTCAAAAAAAAAGAGGTAGAGGGGGGTTATTACGACATCCGTATGAAGATGGGATCAGATCAAGGGATCACACTAATGAATTGTTCAGACGGAAAGAGATCTGTAAAGGGGCCTCTGGAAACAGCGCACGAGGCAGAAAAGAAGGCACGTAAAAAAAACTGCCGTCTGACGTTGGGTTGGGAGACAGGAGCACAGCCAAGTTCAAATCGGTAAATGAGGAAGCAGCGGGCGTCTGATGAGCTGCGGGGGGGGAGCTTCCGCCGGAGATGTGACCGGACACACGAAAAGGGGGCGGGATGTGCATCCGTCATCGAAGAACAAGGGCGGGACAAGCCGCCCGCGGAGAATCACCATTTGCAGGGGGGCAGCGCAGATGGGAAGATGGCCGAGGGAAAGACCAGGGGAAAAAAAAAAAAGCCGTCTTCCAAGAAAAGGTCAAAGGCCGCAAACCACAGTGAAACGAGGAGAGCAGCCTTGCAGTAGGCGTGAGCACATTGACTGGAAAAGCGCATGAACGAAATCGGGAAACAAGGGTCTTGGGCTAGTTCAAAAGACAAGGCGGGGGAAGGGGTAGCAGGTTCTTTCTCTAGGAGGAGGGGTGCGAGACCAGTCCAAATAATCAAGGGTCGACGAAACTCTGGAGGAAAAGAACTAGGGGGGCTCCTCTGCGAGGATGGAAGAGGCTCCTAAAAAGAGCAAGGGATGTTCCAGTCGAATAGTAGACGTCGCAGTCAAGGTAAAAACGATTGCGACGAAAGCATGGTGAATGCCGGGGGACCAAAGGGAGGGCAATGATGAGTTTTCACAGGGCTAGAAGTTAAACGCATTTCATCATAAAGGAAAAAAGCCAGAAAGAGGAATCCGAGGGGGGAAGAGCGGGTACTGGAGAGAAGACAAAGACGAAGGATGCAGAAAGAGACGGCTATGCCGGGCGATGAAGGGTGAGAACGGAAGTGATAGGAGAAACAAAAGAAGGCTGATTAGATAGACTCGCAGGAAAACACAAGGGATGAGCGAAAGAGAGCGAGTCAGCGTCCACTTTCCGGAGCAAATGGTTTTTGGGGCTGCCATGGAGAGAGAAAAACGAAAGGAATATGGAAGTCCTAAGTGGTCGAGGAACGTTACTCTGTCCGATATGCCAGAGGGGGAAGAGAGAGCGCGGCGTACGTAGCAATCGGTTTCGATGGAAAAGATAGGGGGGGGGCGAGTCATTGGAAAACTCGGAAGAAAAATGACCGAAGGATCGGAAAAAAGGGAAAAGGTGTCCGGGAGCGGGACAAACAAATTCAATTGGGCTACTAGAAGAAAAACACGAAGAGAGAGAAAAGTAGGGATCGGAGCCCGCGCGAGGCACAGGAGTCAGGAAGAACGATGGAGTTAATCGAAGAGGAGTCGTCGAGAAGGGGAATCAAGTTTTTTCCGGAAAAGCAACCAACGCGGAAAAACTCCGCTTCATCCGGCAAAGGGAGACTGCGACCAAATCAAGGGGGTCCTCAACTAAAACTAGGAAGAAAATTCTTTTATGGCCAAGGGAAGAAATGTCCAGGCTATAAAAAGAGGAGGTCGATCCTCGCCGAAACGGCCTTGGGCAGGCGGCTTTGAGCGCTTAAAAAAATGGAAAGGGGCCGGTATTTGGTTTTGCACGGGGGAAGGAAAAAGTCTGACGAGGCCTGAAAAAATACGGAACACAGCCGGCGCTTCGGGGGAAATGCTAGGAAGGGAGGACAGAACTTGTGGGAGCAGACTGTGCCAAAGGCAAATCCGAGTAGTTGAGGAAATGTGGCCAGGATTTGCACTTGCCACCACATCATAAAGAAGCGAACACGCGAGGAGCAGGTCTGACACGAACAGGGAGGTGGGAAAAAAACATATTAAGAAAAAAGAAAGAGGAGTGCTTGGCCGGGGGCCTTAAGAAGGGGACGAGAGTCAATCGGTGCGCGGAAATTTCCAAAAATGAAGAAGGACATAGGGAAAACACCCGCCTTACTCGTCTAATAGCGGAAGCATGAATAAAAAAGGGAACCTCTACTAAACGCAAGAAGAAGGGAAATATCTTTGTTTTCCGGGGGGACGCAAGAGAGCTGAAGTAACGTGAAATAGTGGAAAATAATGGGAAAAGTTGAAGGTGGAAGTGTATTCAAGGAGAACAGTGTTAAAAAAAGAGGAAAAGATTTCTAATTACACCGAGAGAGATTCTCATGGGAATCATGGATACTCGGTAAAAAAAAACCGGTAATGAAGGAGCAAAATCCTCCTGAAGGGACCGAAGGAGTAACGGCCATCATATTCCGTCGATAGAAACAGCAATCCCCATCTCAAAGAAGACTGATCTGTTGGACAGCAAAAGAAGCGATGTAAAGAGGTGTTCACCTCCGGAAACGCAATAAAGAGCACCGAGAACGGAAGAAAGCGGCCAATCGTAGGCGAAGCAAAAGCTCGGCCTAGGGAAGATAGGGAAAAGGCGCCGGAGGAGGGCAAGAAATCGGCGTGGCTGCACGATTATAACAAGCCTGGGGAGGGGGGGGATGGAGAGGAGTAAAAGCTTTTTTCCTTCCTCCCGGCTGTAAGAGGTCGGGAGAGTTCTAGAGATAGAACATCTAACCCAGGGGACCCTTGATATCAAAGGGGGAGCCGGCGGAAAGGACAGATTTCGACCACGGTAAGTCATAAGGAAAGCATCGGGGAAGAAAGGATGGTTCCGCGATCCAGAAGAGATAGAGTGGTGGCAATCTTGAAATTCTCTTTAAGGAGAAGGGCTGACTTTTCCAGAGTCGTTTAATAAGGTGACAAGTAAAAGCGAAGGGGAAAGTGGAATTATCCATTTCTTCGCCAAAAGAGCAAAAAACTTGAAAAGGATAAAAGGGCAAGAAAAAAGAGAGCGCCACGCTCGACTCCTACCAAAGGAGAAGACCGAAAAAAAAGGAGTAGGAAGGTTACTTCGACAAAAAGAGGAAGCTCCTAGATCAGTGAGGCAGGGGGGGGAATCAAGCGATGAACACCTTCACAAGAAGAACAGAGGAATCAAATAAAACTTGCGCATAGGCGTCCCAAACCGATTGGGAACGGCAGACGTCTCCTACTATATCAGTTCAGAAAAGCAGAAGGGGGGGAGAAGAATTAACCAGCATGGGTCCGGGTAGTAGAAATCAGCACAAAAAGGCGAAGGAGAAGACAGGAAAGAGGAGGTGGGATCAGTTTCAAGACCAGAAAGGCTATAACTAAAAAAGGGATATTGCGCTCGCAAAAAAAGAAAACGCGTTCCGAAGACCCGGGAGTCGTCAAAAAAGTGCCGAGGAGGACGGAGAGGGTCGGGATCTTAAAGAAGCTTGAGTATCAATACGCGTGTGTCGGTATGCTCAGGAGTTGCGCGGGGAATAGGCCGCCATCCGCCAGGAAAGAAGTAGTACTCGATAAAAGCCCGGAGGCGAAGTGGGTGAGGGGGACGTAGTTCCTTCCCTGGAGGCGTGTGGGAGAGAAAGAGGGAATACCACTCTCCCTATCTCTTCAATAGAAGGGGGCCTTCGTACAGGGAAGAAAGTGCCATGCGAGAGGACAGTCAGAGTAAGCGTTGAGCTCGCTAGGACTCACAGGAGGGAGGAAAAAAAACGAATCACGCAGTCATAAGAAAGCTCCTTTTGTTCCAAGCAGCCTGACAATGACAAAATTGAAAAACGACTACGGAAGGGATTGGGCCCGTAGAAAACCCTGCAAGCGCACTCAAATCCTCTCAAAGATCACGGTCTACTGAGTCAGGAAGGGGCTTATTTGGCTCGAGCGGGGGAAGGAAGATAGGGAGGAAGCAGGGAAATCCGAAGATTCTTAAGAGATTAAGCCTAAGGAAG
>Ga0179593_1364064_pt1 | contig 19522 bp, 13 predicted proteins | sample CZODoug2_1_08_16_FD_185931 | JGI IMG/M metagenome (GOLD analysis project Ga0179593, IMG submission 185931) | Vadose zone soil fungal communities from Angelo Coast Range Reserve, California, USA - CZODoug2_1_08_16fungal (PacBio error correction) | ecosystem: Environmental > Terrestrial > Soil >...
GGAAGGCCTAGGTGGGCACCTTGATGAGAAACGACGGCATAACTCATCAGAAAGTCTCGTGTCCCGGATGCGAAGGTTCTTCTTTCTTCGCGTTGCCCAGATCTGGACGCACGTCCAGGGAGCCGGAAAAAAAGAGGTTCCATTGTCTCAGCAGGGTCGGGCCAGCCCAAAAGGCTCTGCTACCCAAGCGGACAGCAGTGGGCCTGGAAGGGAGTTTCGTATAAAGGAAAAGTCCGTAACAGAGTAAGGGGCTGGCGCCCGTCGATGAGGTCACCGCAAAAGACCATGTCCAGGGGGGGAGTGCGAGAAAATGACAATCGGAGCGAAGGCGAAAAGGATTTTACGAGGCCTGGTGAAATCGATTCAGAAGGGAGCGAGGAAGGCATCCTATCTTAAACTGATTCGAGCAGGCTTCGTGTCTCGGGGCAGTTCTCGCAGCTAGAGTCGGGGCGGATAGGGACAGGGACGCAAACTATCAGGAAATTTAACTAGGAAGAAAATGGAGTAGGATCGGTGCGTCCCGGAACTAGGTGCACCTCGATCAGTTGGTCCTCGCAAAGATAAGGGGGGGAATTGTCTCCCTTCTCGACTCCCCTGGGTGATCGTATAGAGGCGATAAACCGTCGCGAAGGTGGACCGAGACCATTCGACTCGCCGAGTGGTCGGGCAAGAGCGGGGTGCTCCGGGATCTTATCGAAGCCGAACGTGGTAATGGCGACGCTCAATCGGGATGGTTTGGTCGTATCGACGGCGCGCGTAGCCAGCGAAGCGGGGGGAAACGGGCGAAGCGCAGAAAAGGATCTTCGAACTACCAGGTCAGAATTCAAAGAAAGAACAACTCGACGCCTAAACACTAGGAGAGGAGCGTTAGAAAGAGGCTCTTGCCAATATCAGAAAAAAAAAAAAAAAAAACTCCATTGCATGGGGTGCGGAGCGACTTGAGGCGTTCTCCTGCTGGGTAGCCGCCCCGAACGCGGCCCTATTTGTAAGAAAAAAGAATCAAGGGCGGGGAAAGAGGAGTAGGGGGGAAAAAGGCTCATAGAGTGGAAGGTGAAGGGGCACCCGGCTGCAACCCATCGCACTGGCATAAGCGCGTGGTTCCGTCTAACCGGAAGGCTCAAGAATTGAGCGAAAGGAGAACCTTGAAATCTTCTTCGGCAGCCGTTGAAGCCAAGGGGGTAAACCAGCGGACCAAGCAGTTTCAGCGTTGACGACGAGTTGGGGACACGCGATTACCTCTGTAGGTAGGGAAATCCTCGAAAGACAATGAGATAGAGATGTAAACAATGGTGGGTTGGCAGATGTCCGCCCATAGTCCTTCCGAGGCTCGACGGAGGGGAGCCGAAATGCCGACTGGAAAATCCGGACTAGTTGTCGCGAGAACGAGCCCCTTGGATGCGGAGGTTTTTTGAACGTCTAAAGGGCGCAGAGGTGGATACAGCTCTATCGCTGTCCTTTGGGAGAAGAGTAGTGACCGACCCCTTTACCGGGGTCTCTTGAGGTGCAAGTAGTACGACGGCGTACTCGGGACGAGTTGATACCAACTTCGGCAAAAAAAAAAAAACCGAAGCCGCCCTTGAATCTTGGACAGGCTACTGTCGGCGCTACTTCTAAGCCTCGATTGAAGAGAGAATTCCAAGCCTGAAAAAGGGGGAGAAGACGGCCGTCAACGCCTCCAAGACTAAAGAGATGCGAAAGCGCGTGTACCCTGCGTTGCAAGTGCGGCGAGAGACAGCACAAAAGGACGCTACCGGGAGAACCGAAAGAACAGAAAAGAATCTGACGTCCCCTCGGCATCAACTGCCCAAGTGGCTTAAACATCGAGAAAAATAGAAAGAGAGTCGGTATACTCCTTCGGGCGAACGTCAAGCGCGGAGACGGCAGGCCAGCGTCACGAACGCCCACTAGAATCATAAGCTAGTCATAACTCGCGTCCGCCGAGGCCGATCTGTGGAGGGAGGAAAAAAATCGCATCGCGTGACCCTCCCGGTTGCACCGTGATCAATAGGCCGTGACCAGGTAAACCGACCACTGAGAAGAAGTTTCGTCGATGTCCTTGGTAGCAAGGGCGTACAAGGCAAAGGAGTTGCGGCATGTCTCCGACGAACAACGAGAGGGACGGCTGCGGCACTGGGCCTAGCGGGTAAATGCCAGCTCGGCCGTGAAAACGCTGAAAGAGGATCACGAAAGTGAAGTGAGGATGAAGATACCGACGAATAAGCGAAAGCAGATGAAGCTCACGCGGGTACCTAGGCACGGGGGTGGGGGAAAGAAGGGAGCTAAACGCGGGCTAGCTCTTGTCTACAGGGTTAGGGAGGGAGTATTCGGAAAAGGTCCGAGCAAGAAGAGGAGCTCGACGGCAGCGCGTCACGAAGAAATGATCGCTTGACTCTGCAACGAGGAGTCGTAACCTTGGGTTTCAGCCCCATGGTTGAATACGTCGTCCACAAAAGTCTGGAGTACCAATATAAGACAGGGAGCTCGATCGGCGACAGAGCTGTCGTAAAAGGCCGGAAAGAGAAAGAAAAGGGGAGAAAGAGGCCTTGATTGTGTTTCAAAACCGATCCAGCCCCCACAAAATAAAGTCCACACATTGTGATGAGGGGGGTACGAAGCAGGGATGGGGGTCCCAATCCATGACACGATCAGATGGCGAGGAACGCTGAAGAATATCTCGATATGCGGGAAAAAAGAGCGACAGGGGGTGATCATTGACGGGCAAGATTAGGTGATCAGTTCGGTTACTCGCCGGTTAATGGGTGGTCCCCGCGCGCAAAATGGAAGTCCTAGTCAGATATCAGAAATCGAGAAGGAAAAGATGTGGAAACGAAGCGCCGTAGAGGGAAAAAACGAACTTCAGCAGTGCTCTTGATGTAGACTCATGAAAGGGGGAACACATGTTCCAAGCAGGACTTCACTCAACTTCCACGGAATTACAAATCCTGTGAAGGACCGAGGGGGATTCCGTAATCAGGAAGCGAGGCTTGCACTAAAAAAATTCGCTGCTCAAAGTGAAGTACGTTCTGTATCGTTTTCAGATTGGAGAGGGGGAAGCTATTTTTGTACTGGAACCTCGGAAGGTGCGTGAAGGCGGATAGAAACAGTCAAGATCAGAGTAGCTTTAATGAGGGGGGGGGTTGCATTCTCCGAACTAGCTGATAGAACAGTGTCGTGACGTGACAGGTTCAAGGGGGAGGCAGGTCACTCGGGCAGGGGTAATAGGGATCAGCCAAAACAACTGGTGGGCACTTATGATCGGGTGGCACGTCAGGTTGACGAAATTTGGGGGGAGGGAATGGAGTAAGGAATGCGATGCTAGACAGAATAGCAGAAAAGTCGGAAGTTAAAGTCTTTTAAAAAAAAAAAAATCAGGTGGCAAAAGACGGAAGGGAGTTCTGATACCGGAGAAAAATTCATCTAAGGAGGGAAAGTCCGAATTTGGTAACTGGGAAGATGGTGAGGAGGGGAACCCAAGGGCCACAAAATTCAGACGCTTCGTTGCAAGTACCATTGTGGCTGAGGATAGAAAAACGCGAGTTAAGAGCTGCCAAGGAAGAAAGGAAGGGGCGAAGCGAGAGCTGCTAAGTGGGTAGAACGGTCCTTCTCGTTACGGTCTCGATATCAAGACTTGGCGTTTTAAGGAGAACGACTACTACCTATGAGGGGATTATCCGGGTACGAGCGAAGGAACATCTGATGAGGGCGGTGTGATTCGGAAAAAAGGATTAACGAAGGAAAATAAGGCAGATGTCAGGTTGGTTCCGAAGGTGACCTTGAAAGTGGGCCTTGCCAGGGAAGAACTTCAAACTAATGTGGGGAGGGCAACCATTGGGCAACAGGTGATTAATTGCCAAGCCGTCACAAGGGAGAAGGGTAGGAGCGACGAACTTGAGAAGGGGCGACTTGGGGGGAAGGAAAGGGTTCGAGAAAAGAATGGAGAAACGAGACGCCGCCAAAAAAGGCTTCGCCAAAACAAAGAAAGATAGAACTTGGAAGGGGTTTCGTGCGGACCAAGCCAGTCGCGAATGACTAGAAAAGCCTGACAGATCCGGAAATAACGGCAAACCTCGCGAACGGAAGACGCAGGAGGAAGATTTGTAAAAATAGAAAAAACAGGGGGAAAATTACCGCGTGCTTCGCACCCTACAATTTAGGAGAGTTAATTTGGAAAAAGGTCCGCAGGCCAAGCGCCTTCGTATCAATACAACCGCGGGGCAAAGGGGGGATAACTAAAAAATTCGCGCGGGAAAAACTATCACCCCCGGTTTTGGAAAAGAAAAGATCAAGGGGCAGCGGAGACGGGGTGAGGGAAACAATGAGCTGGCCGACGCAAGGCTCGACAAAATCAGCTAAAAGAAAGAGCTAAAAGGAGAGTACTCAAGAGAAGACCAAGGGGGCGAGCGCGAAGGAACGTTTCGGGTAGAAAGAGCTGCAGCGGGGAGTGAACAGATGAAGATCGGAAAAACAGCAGGAACATCAAGAAAAAAAAAAATGCTCTTGAAGGGGGACACACCACGCTGGGAAAAAAGAAAAGGGGAGAAACGGAGACGGGGGATACGGCTCTCCCCCACAGCAGCGTTTGGGGGGGGGAGAAGGGCGAAATCTTTTGGAAAAAAAAAAAAAACAAACACTAAAAAAAAAAACAAAAAGCGCAGACAGATCTGGAGAAACATGCAAGGAGAGGTCTAGGGTTAAAAGACTCCTTCAGATTGGGATTGGGGTGGGTACCGCAATGGGATGGGGAAAAGGGGGGCGGAAAAAACCGCCGCTCACAGGGAGTACATCCACCCATGCAACTAATACACTATGACAGCACGATCAAACTCAGTAGCTCAAAAGTACGGTGGGATGAAACTCCTTCCGTAGTATCTCAGCACAAGAGGAAAGGGGAAAAGGAGAAGTATACCCGAGGAAAGGGGGCTTCCAACAGGGAGGAGGAATATGGCGGAAGCTGTCCGAGGAATGTCCCTCGGGGTGAGAGAAAAGAAAGGAAAGGCCTTCACCATCAAACAAGGCCAGTGAATCAGATATTTTGACAAAGGGGGAGTTTTAAAGAATAAGAGGGGCAAATGGAGAAAAGGCCTGGGGGGAGTGGCGGACTGTCAGCAACAAAGAGCAAACAAGCATGTGGGAACAAGCGCCGGAAGTTCAAAGAGTAACGCCCTAACTGAAAGCTTGGCTTTGAAACAAGAAAAAGTCTTAGAAGGGGAGGGGGACGGTCGCAGCTGGTGCGCATCAATCGGCTGCTCCTAGGTAAAGCTCAACGGACTGATAAGGGGCCGGGTGCCAATAAACGGTCATCCAGTCGCTGAGACGCGACCAAAAAGGAGAGTCTTTACTCAGGAGAAAGGGAGAGTTAGTCTTGGCGTTGAATATGCCAGGATTCAAGAGGAGCTCCAGCTAGAATGGAGAACAGAGTCGCTGCTGCAAAGGATTATCTTGGCAAAAACAAAAGGGGGGGTCTCTCAATGCGAGGCAAAGGCATGCAGAATTCTTAAGGAATCCTGCCCACGAAAGTGGATAAACGATGGTACCTTTGCCTGAGTAAGGCAAAGATAAAAGACTAAGAAATGTGGGGAGGGGTGGGAAAGAAGAGAACTCGGAATGCTGCAGCAGGGTTGACAGGGAAAGACTTCCATGTGAGAGAGTGGCCGTAGTCTAACGCCGTCAGCCGGATGGGATCTTCAAGGGGTGCACAAAGAGAAGGGGGAGAGTGAAAACCCGAAAAGAAACGTGGGAGCGAGAGGTCACTCCAGGAAGGTCTGGCGAGAAACGGGAAATCTAAAAAAAAGAATTCAAGGAAAAGATGCCTCATTGGGAGAGCATGGTCAAGAGTGATAAAGGTGATCAGTGGGTCGTGAATTTGAGTAGAGGGGGACGAGAGTGACTTGTGAGGGGGGAGGCAGTTCCTTCTTGGTAAGGAGTGGCACCACCTATAGAGGTTTTTCCAATTGAAGTTTGCAACCACGAACAACTCTATCAATAGTTGGCGGGGAAAGTGGCACCCGCTCCTCAATGGAGTAGCGCCTAACGCCAGGCTGAAGAAAGGACGGAGTATCAAAAGGATCCCCCTATTAAAAGAAAGATCCGCAAAACAATTGAGGAGGTACCGAGCCTGCGCTCTGCCTTTCGGGAGAATTCTGGGATGGGGAGGGAGGCAACTACTAAAAAAAATCCTCTGAAGTGAGGACGATACATATCATAAGACTCTACTCTTGATCCATATATCAGGAGGGGAACTAAAGGGACGGGGAGAAGTGTTCGCAACGCGGGTGGGAACAGAGAACAAGAGGCAAAATCCCGCGGGGGGGGGAAGTGATGTTTTCCCGGAATAAAATTCAAAGGGACAAAACGTCAAAGTGCCAAAGAATTCTGAATGTCCTCGTAGGAAGGAAGAGCGTGTTCCATCCAAAACGACGGGGGAGGGGGGTCTTGGGGGTGCCCGTGGGGTGTCAAACACGATGAAAGACAGAAGAAGGTCGAGCTAACGTTTTTGAAGGAAAAAGGGAAAGAGCAGTCACTCTCCGTTAAACCACATTGGGTAAAGAAATGGAAAAAAAATGAAAAACGCTCATAATAATGGGGACACACCATGCGTTGGGTATTGACCCTGAAACACGCAGGAAAGTCGATTGCCAAATGGGTCGAAAAGACGCGCTTTGGGGGCTAGTCTATTGAGAGAGAGGGCGGGATAATGGGGGGGGATCATAAAAGCTAAGAGCGAGGAGAGGACTTTCTGCATATCGCTCTGAAAGGCACAAGGAGAAAAACAAAATTCACAAAAATCAAGGGAGGAAACGGGAACGGAAGCGCAACAGAGCTATCCCGCAGAGGAGGGAGAAAGAAAGGGCGTCGATGCTGACATGTAATCTCACATCCATACCTCTCTGACTTCCGTGGAGTAGTTAGGGGAAGAGATTGACGTTCCAATGCCAACTGGGGGAAAAAAAAGTCTAGAAAGGAGAAACCGCTTCTTTGAACCTCAGGGGAGGGGGGGCCGAGCTGGAAAGGGGGGTGGGAAAATCTCCGGAAAAAGATAGAGATTCTACTATACCAAATGCGCGGGCTAATAACATAAAAAAGGACGGTATCAAACCGAAAACCTAGCAAAGAATACGAACGTCCATAAAGGTCGTGCGCATGGCTATCTCATGAAAAGAGAATTCGAAGAGTCTGAGGAAAACCAGAGGGTGGTCATTCAGGCGAAACCCAGCCCGTGAACCGACACGGGCAGAGGGGAAGGGCTGGGCCGTATGTGGGGGGGAGTGCGGGAACCCGAATCAGGAAGCGCTTCGGTCCTCCGTACGAAAGAAGAAGCTGAACGGAGGGGGGGGAATCGGATAGAAAAGCGAGAGAGGAAAAAAGCAGGTTTGTCTGACGGCTTCTGCAAAATCGAGGGTGTGCTGCAACTACCAGGGGAGAACTCTAAAAAGCGGGAGAAAAAGACGATCTAAACCGAGCTTGAGGAAAGGGTGCGAAAAGGGATTGTGGGGGGGGAGCGGAGTCTCGGGAACTGATAACTACAAGAGTTAAAAAAAGGCCAAAAGCAGAAAAAGCTCAAAGCGGGGGGGTCAAGTCCCGTAACGGCCATAATCTCTCTTACTTGGAGAGGTGATAGTTCTGGAGACTTCCAAAAAGAAAAGCAAAGTAAAGCCAATCTTTTCATTAAAAGTCTAAGCAGGAGTCACGAGAAAAGCTTGCAGTACCGATGCGGGAGAAACGGCGCGAGAAAAATTCTAGGACTGTTTCGTCCGTCGGCAGAATTCCTAGAAGCCGGGGTAGCCCATCTTACGTCAAGAGAAATAGAAACAAAAAAGCGAGGATGGATGGCACTGGCAAAAGCTTGCCGAGGGATGAACGTCAGAATTGCGCGAAAGGACGAGTGTTTGCAAGAGCTGTCGGGTGGGGAACAGAGCAGTGAAGGCGAGGAAGAAAGAAGGCTGTGTCGGGCAGGAGGGGAAGACCATCCAAGGTCAAGGGGGGACGAGCGCAGAGAGCGGCAAGCGTTTAGAAACGTAAGGAGGACCAAGGAGAGGAGGGTCGTCAAATTGACGCGAGAATTTTGTCAGACCATTTTCCCCAAAGGAACCTAGGTCAGGTCCCACGCGGTCATAAGGAGAGCGTCTTCTTGGGACGAGTCGGTTGGCTTCACGTCAGGGCAGAAAAATTTTAAAAAAAAGAAACCGGGGAATCAGGTGAGAGAAAAAGAGACAAAGCGATGTATGAGACCTGAAAACTGCTAGGAGGGTAACGCGTAAGGGAGGTATTCTCGCGGCAATAGGAGCTTTCAGGATGAGCCTACTTATGCCCTGAAAAGGGGAGACCGTGGCGGCCATTTGTGACGTTAAAATCAGTAGTCTGCTAGCGGCACAGACGAGGAAAAAGATACTGAAAAGAATCAGACACACTGTCCCGGGTTCGTTCCTGCTCTGCTACCCTTGGGCGCATCTCGGTTTTTCAAAACGGGAATCAATACTAAAGGGGTTACAACGCTGATGGACTTAGATCGCAACTAAAAGAATCTGGGAAAAAAGGAGGTCAGGCTCACGACGTTCTGATCAGGGAGGGAGTCCTTGGGGACAGCACTTGGTCACGTTTAGAGGGAAAGTTCTTCTAAGAACTATCAGTTTAGGACGCTCTAATTATACCTAAGAGGAGGTACTGAAATTGGAAAAAAAATCGTTCAAAAACAGAGGAACGATCCTTGGGGAGGTGCCAGGGGGGACCTTCTGAAGGGGACGATTAATACGATAGGGGCCATAGGGGTCGAGAGCGAACATGCTGAGACCGCCTCTACGTAAGAACGACGCTGAAGCCCAGGGACGGTATTAATAGGGTGGGGAGGGCCCGGCGAAAAGAAAGCAGGGGAGATGATGGCAGTGGGTGGGGGGGTCAATAAGGGACACGTGGCCAACTCAAGGGGAGTCTGAAAGAACTTCGGCTGGGGGAAGAAATCTGTGACCAGAGGGAGAACCGCGGCCGACCAAAACGCCGCAAAAGGAAAGGAGAAGCAGAGCGCGAGGCAGGTTACTTGACACGCAGGAAAAAAAATAGCGCGAAAAGTAGAGCTAGCAACTCTGCAGGGGACAGCGAAACAGGTGTGGAAAGGAGAACGAACGCTTGAAACGTACACACTGGAGAGTAAAAAGACACTGGGACTTAGAAAATAGCCCCACCGATCCAGTGGATGCGACGCTACCAGGATGGTCTATAAGACTCGGGAAGACGGAACCCAAAGAATAGAAAAGTTCCTAAGGCAGGGGCTTGTTTAACGTCCCATATAAAATCGCCGGGGGAGAAGCCTGGGGGGAGGGAAAAGAACCTATGGAAGCGCAAGCACATGCATGGGGAACGTGCGCTTTAAACCATACCACATGGGAAAGAGTCCGTAAAAAAAAGGAACGAAGCGCGAAAGCAGTCTTCTCGAAAAGAAGACGGCGCGCCGTGGCGATAAAAGGGGCGCAGGACGTTGAAAGGGGGATGAGGAGGAGTCAAAAAACAAGAAGTCAAATGCGGAAGAGGGCGAGAAAAGCGGGAGAAAGGCGCGTCGCTAAGACGCGGGAGGTCGACGAAATTAGAATGGTCTTCCAATGATACGCACTAGCGAGAAGGTCGAGCTCGGGGGACGGAAACTGTCGGTAATTGGCCCAAAAGGAGCCGGGCGCCATAGAAGGAAAGAATGAAGAATCCAACCTAGACGCGATAACAAACTCAACGCCTGTTCTATGCAGAGGAACAACGGTGCTGGAAACCCTGGAAGAAAAGGAGAAAAAATGGAAGCGAGAGAGTATACTAATGTACAGTCAAGGCGTCAAGAGGAGCTACAAAAGGGACACTACCGCGACAAGTGAGCTACGGGAAATAGATTCCCAATGGAGTGTGGCCATGGAAAGGTCTCTCAAAAAGAAATTATCAAGAAAAAACATTAATACACAAACAAACTGAAATTAGGAAAAAAGAAGCCTTCACTGTTAATGGGAATCAAAAAGGACAAAGGAAAGAAGCGACACACTCTTTATATAGACTGTCCCTAGACAATTTCCCCATGTCGGAGGAGGTTAGCAAAAATCGAGAGAGAAGTCCATGAGTGGACTCCTCCAGTGAGTCATCTTCACTGGGTAAACGCAGCCACGGTTGTCCATCGAAGAAAAGAGGGAAACCACTTGGGAGGATTCCGGAGGAGCCGGTTATAGAAAGGTCAAGGTCCATAATTGAGGACTTACCACAACTGGTCGGCTAACTGGAAGACTAGAGATGAGAGGAAGGAGATCAGGGAAGAAACATCGCCTTTGTCTCTACTACTACATGAGAAAAAAAAAATTGCAGGCGAATCTGCTCACTGCTAGCGCATTTGATTCAGGAAGGAAGGCAGGAAGGGGGAGAGATCGGCTAGTGAAGATAAACTTCCTAGATGCTTTCGACATATCGGGGTGAGGGTAGGACTGCAAAGGAAAAAAGAGGGGCACCTCGATCGTAACCATTATTTCAAGAACAAGGCCGGGGAAGGCTCTCCGATGGGAGCGTCAACGAAAATACAAAGGGGGCAAAAAAAGGCGAGGAGCCGTTTCCGGGAACAGAGCATAGTTAGAGGATAGAGCTTGGTGCGCCAGGAAAGCGTATCGACTTCGCACAGAGGTCCGAATAACTGAATACTGGGGAGGGCGGAAAAAAAAACAGGAGAAAAAGGGGACAGTCTGCGTTGACCTTGCCAAGACGATATGATCTTCTCAGAAAACCTAGGGGGGGCCACACTCATGTCCATCAAAAAACGTGCCGTAAGAAGAGAAACTCGTCGAAAAAAACAGGAGAGGGAAAAGGACGGGCGGACGAGTCGACAGGGGGCATTGGATAAAGAGGACGTACCTCTGGAGTCAATAAGTATGCGCCACAAAGCGAGGGAAGAGGGGTTAACAACCCTGTAGGGGGGGCCAGCGTACGTAATTACTGGGGAATCTATACCAAGGGCAACTGAGCCAACAAATCGTCATCAAAGGGGAAAAGGGTTCATGCAAGCGTTCGGGGAAGAAGAGAAACGGCTGTCGAGGAAATCAAGGGGGCACCGGTGTCTTCAGCATGCCTTGAATCAGGAAAGCTAGCCGCACGGCCGGGCAGCGGTCGGGAACTTTTAAAGGAAAGGTGGGCCATTTCGACCGGCAGAGGGAAATTCGGCTTCATCAACTGCAGCTAGAAAAAAAAATTAGAGAAAATGAAAAGTAGGGCCAGCGCCTGACGGACAGAAAGTGCGCCTGGGTAATCCGGGCGATCACTTCCTCCGAGGGGAGGCTATAAGAAAAGAAAAAAACCAGTTGCATAGGGTAACACTCAAGGAGCCGGAAGAGCCATCAAATAGAGGGCGGGGCCCCGGACCGGAGGTAGCACCCAGTTTTTTGGTTTTTTGGGGGGGTTGGTTTGGGGGGGGTGGGTTTGTTTCGGTTGTTGTTGGTTTGGGTTGTGGGTCGGTTTTGGGGGGCCCGAGGGGGGGGTGAGTGTTTGGGTTTTGGTGGTTTGTTGGGTTGTACTTTCTAATAGGAGGTGTCAAGGGAGACTCGGGTTTGGACGAGGTCCTCCCCGGGAGGATCTCCCTAGGATGCTCACAAAAAAGGTGATTGGAAGGGAAGGGCGAAAGTCGGCAAATAGTCAGAAGCCGAAGGGACGGCGCATTGCCCAGAAGCCTTAACAGACTATGCCCAGTCACCTGGTAGGAGCCTACGAGGCGACCTGGGGAAGAAATCGAGGGGAGGGGACTAACTCGTTCATTGCGGCGATCCCGTGATCACGCGACAACTTTCAGTCTAAAAAAAAAAAACTGGGGAAGGCAGCTTAAAAGAGGGGGGACCACCGCCTCGGCAGCAGAACTTCCCAGTGGGCGCGAAACTCTGCTCCGACCTCAATTCTGGGGGAACGAAAAAGCTGGAGTCGGAGTCAGCTCAGTCTATCGTGAAGTCGTAGAAACTTGGGCTTCTACACTAACAGAAGGCAAAAGTGGAAACTAGTCTTCGAAAGAAGGGGGCAACAAGATCTGGAGTTCAAACAAGAGATCATTTCTTGCCGCGCAGGAACAAGGAAAAAGTTCCATCCTGTTTTGACCAGAGATAGCGAAGGTCGAGGGAGTAGTATGGGATACAAGCTTCTATGCTCATTAATTTCGACGCGAAAAAGAAGGGGGAAAAGGGGAGGTCGCGCTCGGAAAAGGGGACATGCCAGCTAGCCGAGCCTAAAAACAGATCCGAGAGAGAAGGCTAACCAAAGGGGTATTATCAGTCATCCTACGTCAAGAGAGGGGAAAAAAGGAGCGAGGGGGAAATGGCAGACATTGGGGGCGCGCCGCGATCTGAGAAGAGATGGAAGGGGCTGCCAAACGGTGTCGAGGTTTGTCTGCGTAGAGGGTTCGCTAGCGGAGGCAATCTCGAGACACCTTGCAGGAACTTCCTTCTGAGAGATCGGGCTCTGCCTTGAGAGATATTCTTGTGGAGTAGAGCAACGCGATGTGGAAAAAAGACGCTGACCTAAAAAAAGGGTGGACAGTATCCTGACCCCGAGAAAGAGAGGAAAGACGCCTTTAAAAGGGCCTTAGACCGAGTCACCGTATCCTGGGGGGTCACCAAAAAAAAGATCCAGCCCAACGAAAAGAAGCCACGGCTGTCCCTGCTGATGCGGGGTGGAAAAAGGGAATGGAGGGGGGTCGCCAAGCTCCCAATCTTGATCTATGAGATGACTTCTTCGGAATGGTAGACCTCTCAAGGAAGAGACAGTGAGAAGGGAAAAGGTTCACGGGAAGGAGAGTTGAGGGGGGTGAAGATCAATTTCAACTTGGGATTGTAGGACCAGAGAATGGATATTCTCATCAGAATAGAAAGACGAAAAAGGAGGAAAAAAAGGGGCGGGCCGTACGTTCAGAAAGGGGGGCCAAGGGAAGTAGTCTCTTGCATCTTGTAAAGGGGGGGCCGGTAAAAAAAATCAGAGGCGAAAAGGAGATCTACAAAAAGCGCAGCGGGGAGCTTGTAGAAAAAGCGAAACGGCAAAATTGCGACTTATATGCTTGATCAAAGGGCGCGGCCATCGTATCGAGGGTCCTTGGGAAGGGGGGATATTGTTGAACTGCGGAGGGGGGGAGGGGGAAAAAATGCCGGGATGTCAAGCAGAGCAAAGTAAGAAGACGACTGGGAAGAAATCTGGACGCGAATCTCAGCGGAGAGAGGAAAACAAAAGGCCTCGGGATAAAAGGAAATAAGGACCTAAAGCGGTTAGGGCTCCCAAGGAGGGGTGTCATTCAAAGGAAGGACGGTAAAAAAAGGCAGCATGTTTTACGGAAGTTGTTTATCTTATTAATGCGAAGACGAGCATATCCTAAAAAGTGAAGAACTCATCGGGTCAAAATGGATAAGGGTGAAAAAAAAAACTCTATGAATGGGGGGTCTAACTGCGGAAGCGGACGTACATTCGGCAAGGTGGTAACTTGGAGAAGTGCGAGGGGCAAGGGAAAACCGGGGAACCACCATTCAACAGTGACCGGTGGGAAGCATTGTGAGCCGAGCCAACGCGCATGAGAACTATAGAAAAAAGGTACAGTGGCGACGGAAAAAAGAGGGGGGGGGGGGGCAGTAGTGGCACTGTGAGGGAGGCAGAGGTATCCGGTCAATACGACTCCGGGAGAACCTAGCAGACTGACCCAGAATTCTAATAGACTAACCGCAGGACGAAAGTCCGAGGGAAGGGGATAAAATATGGGGGGGAAGGGAAAAAGTGAAAAGTCCTGGGGAGTAAAATGGACATTACCGGGGAGTTGTTCAACGAATTGAACTTCCAGGGGGAAAAGCAATGAAACGAAAACCAGAAGAGATCGGGTTTTTTCAGTGTGAACCTTGGGGGGGCCTGCCTATGTTTCCACCTGAAAAGGAAAAAAAACACAAAGAGAGGAGGGGGAGGGAAAAGGGGAGGGGGGTCCTGACAAGAGAGGGTGAAAGGGCAGGGGTGGTTTTGTCGATTCCATCAGGGCAACCCGAACCAACGGCCGCCAAAACCTCTGTAAAGAGAAAATGGGGGAGGTTGCAGTGCTTACCCAAAAAGGAAGAACGACTAAAAAGCAGAAAGGGGAAGGGAACCGAAGAAAAAGGGAAGGAAGATCTGACGCTTTGTAGACGACCTGAGCATGAACCCGACCGGGGCCTAAAGGGCCTTGGATCTAATGGAGATATTATACCGAGGTAGAAGGAAGAGGAAAGGCGAAAAGAGAAGGAACGCGAAATTCCGAAAGGAGCGCCTTTTATATCAGCAACAAAGAAAGAAGAGATTGCAACTAAGAAAATTTCTTAAAAGTCGATCGGGCGGACGAGGAGATAAGGACTAATAGACGACAGAAAGAAGGGGGATATGATCGTAAAAGACGAGTACGCCACATTAAAACATCAAATCTTATTACGTGTACTTGGGCCGATAAAAAAGACATCAAATCTAAGAGAAAAGTAGATGCCGAAAAGGATAATCGCTAGCGCTAACAAGGTGTTTTTAACCATATTATCGAGGAGGATAGAGGAGGAAGGGGGGGTACGGCAGCTCAGGGAAAAAACGGGGGTCTCATTTCGGAGAAAAAAAGACCCAAACACCGGCCGCGGAGTAGTGTAGAAGAAAAATATGGTGGTTCGCAAAGTTTATGCTTTGAGCAAGAGAAGTGATCAAAAAAAAGGGATAAGCAGGAAAAATGCCGATCCAGAATCTTGAAGCCAGAGGAGTTGACATCCAAGGAAGACGTGGGGTGGTGGGGGGGGGGGGAATTCAACAAATAGGAAAAGGGAGGAAAGAGGTACGCCGAGGAAGGGGCGGGAAACGCCACAAAAAGAAGGGGGGGAAGAAACGGATTTCAGTTAGGGCCCTCGGAAGAGCTCAAGCATGCTTGAAAATACCCGCACCAAAAAGGGGAGGGGGGGGAAACCACAGTTTGAAGGAGGGGACCGGTGTTGACCCAAGAGAAGAGGCCATGGCAGCGGAGCGTGCGGCGTTAAGGGCACGGGGAAGTCTCAAACTCAGTGGCCGCGATACCTAGCAAAAGGAGGAAAGATAAAAACAACAGGCCTGCAAGGGGCTTCGGAAAAGGAGAGGCAAGGGGCGGTACGATTATTGGAGATCCGTCCATACGGCCCAAGGAAAGAAATGAACGGGGATTTCGGGTTGAGTCACGCCAAGGGAAAGAGGACTTTTCAGAATTCAATGCGTTCCTGGGGAGGATGGACTTGAAGGCTCGAGGGAAATTGACCAATCGAACTAGCGCAAAAAATAGGAAAAAACACAGGGGGCCTTGAGACTTCTATTAGAGATCATGCGGGAGTGGACTTTGAGTTTCGAGCCTTAGAGAACTCAGGGGCATGGGGACCCATGGGAGTAACCCCTCTTGGGGAAAAGAGGCACATACATCTTTTGGTCACACGACCAGCGGTAATTAGGGCAGGACTAAAGAGGAGGAGGGGTTCAAAAGAAACCTGATTAAGGGAGGGGGATTCGTCCAGATCTTAGACCGCAGGCCCATGATGGTAAAAACCACAGATGGAGAGTCTGCCTTGTTTCTATCTTTAACCGGGAGGGTGGGAGGAATGGTGCGAAGATAAGGAAACCAAGGGGGCACATTACTTAAGCTCGTAAGGGGGGAAACAATTAAATTGGAGTTCCTTGGAAAAAGGACGACGCTGGGCAAAAGAGGCACCGTGGTTGGAAAAATGTCAGGGAAATCCAGAGAGATACTTAAAAGGGAGTTTATCATGCCTGGATAAACGAGAAGCAATGGAAAAGCGCCTTGAAGGCCAGTCTTCAGAAGAGGAGTAGACCAGTAAACACGAAAGAATAACAGAACGGCGCGCAAGGGAGAAGATACTAAATAATAATAGCGCGGTGAGAACGGCACAAGAAAGCATCGATATCGTAAAACCGGGGCCTAGCAAACTAATTGCGAAAATAACTTGGGAAAGACTCTCAACAGGTAACGGTCGTGAAGGGGAAGACAGGGTTGGCGAGAAGCAAGAAGAAATTTGGGTCACGATGAAGGGGGCAAAAAAAATCTTCTAGGAACTCGCACCAACGAAAAAGTGGAGAGATACAATCGGGGGGATTGCAGTTAGGGAATGCGAGTTAGAAGTAAAAAAAAAATCCAGGTCGCTTGTTCAAAGAAGGGTGTCAAGACAGAGACAGGAAGGCGTCAGATGACTAACTATAAGGGAATCGCGGCCGTCTGCACTGTCCTAGTGGGGCCATAATAAAACCTTAACCGGAAAGGCGGAAGAACCCAATCATAATGGATGGGGCACAAAAGTGGCGCCAGGCCACGCCAATGCGTTAATGGCTGCAAAATGTACCTGTCAAGAAGAGATTTTGACGAATAGGAACTTTGGGGAAAGAAGGTTTCTGCTCAGAGAGTCAGAGAAATGCCGGAACCTGCAGGCACATCAAGAGCATTCGAACGCACAAGGAAGAGGTCGGGGACAGAGGAACAAAGCTAATCAGGGAGGACGTATAAGGAAGCGGATAGAAAAGGCAAGCCTTCTTGGCGGCGATGCTGAAAGGGGAAGCGCAAAAGAGAGGGAAGCTCAAGTCGATATGAAGCTTTGGGAAGGATCTTGACTACAAAAAAAAGGCAGATGAAAGAGACGGCGGTGACGTCCTCCTTTGCCATTTGCCATCTAGGGAGGAGGGGACACCCGGGGCAAGGGGGTTCCGGAGGGACTAATGCTCTCCTAGAGGGACTAGACCGCAGAAGAGGGAATACCAATAATGCAAAGGCGCTGATGATTCAAAAAGAACCGCTCACCGAATAAACAGTGAAAAGGAAAAGGCCCGGGCGAGTCGTGGTGGAAGACAGAGCATGAATTTCCACGAAGGGCGAGGTAAAAGGTAAGGCCACCTTTGACGCCGGCCAGAAGGGCAGCATGGGGGTTTGTGGCGGCGGGAGCAGAACACACCCAATAGGGGAAGGCAAATCCCTGATGGACGGGGCGTGCAGTGAACAATCAACGGAGAGCCAAGGGTGGGGCAATGACTTATTCCTCGAGATCCTTGATTCTCGGATGATAGTGATCAGCATGGGCGACTGGGAGAAACCTCGAGGGGGGGGAAGTCACTCACGTTGTCGACCTTCGCGGGAAAGAAAAACCGAGATCGTAAACATCAAAGTATTCTCTAAAGTGCAGCGCGGAGTGGGAAAACTACTCCCGCACCTTAGAAACACCCGGCCGAATGACAGAGAGAGAGAGAGAAGAGCACCGTCCAGCGCTCGGTGTCAGAGTATTTCTTTCAGGCGGATGCGTGCGTGGAGAAGAATCAGTCGGACCCGTGCTCTCATACTTTCCTGTTTCTAAAAGTATATTCGAAAGCATGGAAACGAGAGTCGGTCCACCTAAGACGAAACAAGCCGGGAAGGGCCGGCGGAGGGCCATTTCCTAATAAGGAGAGGGAAGCCGGCAGAAGAAGAAAGCAAACAAGCCACTCCGAAGGCTCGCGGCGGGATGGGTCAGGACTGGAGCGTTCGGCGGGAGAACATTCCATTCTTTCTCTCGGGGGGTGCAGGGCCGAACTTGCAGGGGTGATCATACCAAAGACCGCAACGCTGGGGTCCTTCTACTTACCATAAAGCCCGGGCAAACTGGGATCCTTCTCCTCTCCGAGCTAACTGGGGAGGGGGAACCAAATACAAAAAAGGGGCAAGGTATGTTCCAAAGACAAAGGGGCAGGGACGGCGAGGCGGGGGCCTCTACAGCGAGGCAGGAAGCGGAGGAGACTCCGATCAAAGTCCAGGGTAGCTGGAAACCTTATGGAGGCACCCTGAGGGGCGTATGAATTTTCGGGGGATAAAGCTGGTCCAAGAGGTTGGGGCGAAAGACGTATGATCGGAGTGCCTTCATTTCTTTATGCATCGAGGGTAGAGGCCTTGGAAGGAAGTAGGCGCCTAGGAGCATTCATCCAAGTTCACCCGGTTAGCAAAAGGAGGAATGAGATCATCAAAGTAACGATAGTATCGGCTCCGGAAGCTCTCAGCGAAACTTCCATTTGTTAAGCCTTCGCGACCAAAGAAGAGAAGTCGTATGCAGGCTGCCGGCGACGTTTTAATAACACTGCAGAGCAAGGGCGACGTCAAAAAGGAAGCGCACTACAAAAGGAGCGGAGGACGAAAAGCCGCTTAAATTTGACAAAAAATAGGGGCAAGCATTCACTTGCTCCATGGGACTTGATGAGGGACCGACAGTCAAACCCACGAAGTACTTGTGAACGAGCGCAAAAACGAAACCGGTAGAACCTTTCTTTCCGAATGGAACCAATGCTCGCTGCCTGAAGGAAAAAAAGAGTGGTTCCAAGACCGTGCGGGAAAGTCGCTCTACGGCCGCGTACAAAACGCGTCTTCCTGCAAAAACCCGGTGGACGGATGAAGAAGGGAAATTCGAAGGGTGCCCCCAAGAATGGGGATCATTTCCAGAAGAAACGAGAGCCCCGATGATATGCGAGGGCGAGAAGAGCAACTCTTTAAATGGTACCGCTTCCTCAAGCGCGGGGACCACACAATGCAAGGGAGCTGATCGGCAGAGCGGCAAAAGGGGTTCAAACGCCGAGGCATACCTCTATCTACTATGATCAGGAAACGAAGGGATGATGAGAGCCCGCCGAGAAGATCATCGCTGGCAAAAACGGACAACGAGCTTAGCGAGAATCCGAGAAAAGACCAAATTTTATTGGGAAACAAAGAAACCCGGGTTAAAAATAACCGATCTCGACTGGGGCCTGCCCCCGAGAGGGATCTCTCCGCAAAGCGGCCGAGTCGGCCGGGGGAGCTCATCGCAGGCAAACTGACTGTCTGAAAAAAGAAAAAAAAAAAAAAAAAAAAAAAAAAAAGAAAAAAAAAAAAAAAAAAAAAAAAAAAAAAAAAAAAAAAAAAAAAAAAAAAAAAAAAAAAAAAAAAAAAAACCAAAAAAAAAAAAAAAAAAAAAAGAAAAAAAAAAAAAAAAAAAAAAAAAAAAGAGGAGAAAAACAGGGTATGGTAACGGAAACTCTAGATCGCCGGGGGGATGGGCTCGGACAAATCTAAGAGCGATTTTCCGAGTACCAGAAACAGGCATGAGAACGAATAGTTGATGATCTATCAAAATAAGCGAAGGCGAAGAGGAACGTGGTACCAAACGGGGGGGGGCGCCAGAGAAAATTCATATCCCTTCGTGCCGAATCGCAAACGCGAGGTAAATTCTCTCTGACGCGTCGTCCGGAGACAGGAGAGGTAGCAACAAGGAATATTGAATCGAAACGGGCTTGCTCGTCAAATGGTTCAAATCAAGAAAATAGACCTGGGACATAGAGGGAAAGATTCATCCCGGGGGACACGAACTAAGACTCGGGCCAGTCCAAAAATCAACTTTAGGTTACCCTTGACGATGACAATGAAGCCATGAAAAAAAGGGTACTAATGGATGGAAAGACTACTAGAAAGAGGAGGACTTTGAACTAAAGAAGGAGGGGGGCCGGAAGGAGTAAGTGCCTACTTATCACCATCAAGAGG
>Ga0179593_1315704_pt1 | contig 19520 bp, 24 predicted proteins | sample CZODoug2_1_08_16_FD_185931 | JGI IMG/M metagenome (GOLD analysis project Ga0179593, IMG submission 185931) | Vadose zone soil fungal communities from Angelo Coast Range Reserve, California, USA - CZODoug2_1_08_16fungal (PacBio error correction) | ecosystem: Environmental > Terrestrial > Soil >...
TAACGACCATGCAAGGGGGAGGGGACACAACTTTCGTGTCTTGAACGGATACGTGCTAATCGCGCAAGCATTTGGACTCATGGCGAAAAAAAGGAGAAGACATCTGGACCCCAGGTGGAAATGACCTTCGGAAGGTCCGCCGAAAAAGGGGCAGGGGGCGTTAAAAAAAAACAGAAAGTATAAGCCGAAGAACTCAGACGGTTCCGGGCAAAAGATCATCCTTCGAGAGAACAGAGGGGAGGACTCAAAACCAATGCGTTGAGAGAGGGAACGGGAAAGAACCAGACGCTGTTGAGCGGGATGGAAACGCCCTGGGCTAAGACGGTGACCTGGATGACACCGCACCACTTCGGACTCGACTGCTAGGACGAGGGGGCAGGAATAGTACTCCCCCGGGGAGACAACAGTTTGGGGGGGGGGGGGAAGGGGGGGTGGGAACCGGCTACGTAATAGAACGTTGTGCGGGCTGGACCTGCTACCTCCTCTAAGCACGAGCCTTGGGGGGGAAGAACTTTGGTGACATTGAACGAAGTTAGAAAGGTAAACGGCTCGTTCCCTCCACTGATATACGTGGAGGCTAAAAGGCGCGAGAGAGAAGAGGAGCCGAGCGCAGATGCAGGCGGGGAGATCCAAAAACGTACATAAAGTGCGATGGGGGCCATAGGGTAATGACGACTTCCAGCGGGAGAAGAATGAGAGACAAAAATAGTCCACGGGGCGGTTGCGTTCCAAAAGAAGGAAAGAATGGGGACGGGTTGGCACCCCCCAAAGTTGGGGGGGGGGTTGTGGGTTTTTTTTTGGTGCTGTGTTGTTTGGCCGAGGCCTACGTTTCACCGAACAAGTAGAAACCCAGAAGACGAAAGGGAGAGACCTGCTGAACTTACAACCTCTAAAGTGCGGAGAAGAAAAAACGGTCGGGAAGCCTCATGAAAGAAGCTCCTGCCCTAGTGGTCTGAAAAACGTCAGTACAAAAAAAAAAAAAAGAAAGGAGTAGCATCTGAGAAAAAAGGTGTTCGAGGCAGGTCAACCTGAGGTCTCACCATGAGGTTCGCGATTGTTTCTCGAGACGAGGAATCGGGGTCCAATGTGTTTTCTGCCTAGCGAACGCTGGCGGCAAAGAGAAGGGAAGAAGCCGACCTTCACCGAAACCGAGTCGTACCCAGCGCCCAAGTGGTTTGCGGAGGAGAATAGGACCGGAAAGGCACTCCACGAGTCTAGGAAAAGGCCCTGGCCAACGGGAATTCACCGCGGCGGGAAGGGTGGGGGGGGGAAGAGATCCAACGTGCTTTCTCCGGAAGAAAGCTTCGGAGGACGGCGGAAGGAAAAGGGATTGGGACAGGGGTGTACGCGAAGACGTGGTCGACGCCCGTGGAAAGGGGCGCACCTTGTGAAGAAGACGTAAGGTAAAGAGGCGAAAGGCATACTGTCGGAGCTAACCACGCGACACTGCGAAGCCGGACGGGTCCCCGAGCAGGCAAAGCCCGCGCGCGCCGGATCAAGGGGACTGCAGCAGGCCGACGCCAGGGGAGAAGTTTAAGAAGAAGGGGCCGAGCCTGAGCCGGGTCGTACCGGGGGAAAACTCGGGGGACATTGACCACGAAGGGGGGGTAGCCCTGGGGGGCAAAAACGGTCGTGATCGACTCGTAAAGGGTTTTTCTCTTCTAAACGTACGACAGCTAGGAAAAAGGGAGGGGGGGAGAACAAGAATCCCGCACCGGCGCGTACCAGAAAAAAAAGAAATAAAGGAAAGAAAGATTCGACGTTGGGTGGGGTGGGGTTGGGGGGGGTTGGTGGTGGGTTGGGGGGGGGGGGGGGGGGGGGGGGGGGGGGGTTGTGGGGGGGGGGGGGGGGGGGCGAGCCATCAACCCTAAAAATCCTTAAGAAAAGGGGAAAAGACTGCTGGAAAAAAGACAACAAACCAAATCAGAAGACCCTGGGATTAAAGGCCTCGGCGCCATCTAGCTGTAGGGGTAAGTCCCGAAAAAAATCCAGCCAACAAAAGAGAGAGGGCCCAGGTGACAAAACCTCGGACCAACACAACCCCCCACCCAAACCCCCCAACAAAAACAGCTCCAGGGGTGATCGGGAGGGAAATTTGAGGTCCCACATCTTGAAGGGACAGGGGAAAGGGGGGGAAAAGGCGGGGGGGAAGGGATTGTCCTTCTACCTTCATCGAGGGGGGGAAAAGCACAACACCAAAGGGGGAAAGAGAGAGGGGGTTCTCCGTCGCTCGATGATGGACCAAAAGCCGGCCAGGGCAGGACTTAAAGAACCCCCCTTAAAGGACGGAGAAGCCTCCGTAAAGACGGAGAAAAAAGGATTTTATCCGGTACGAAATCGACACATGGAAAACCATATCTCTGGGTGCGGGGGAAAGGAAAACAAGGACAATTGCAAGGTCGAGAGGCCCTTAACCTTGAATCGGGCGATGGCTCCTATGGACAAAGAGAAAGGCAGGAGTTGGAATGGAAGAAGGAGCGGAAAGCACATGGGCGATCACTTAGTTTTTAGGGGGGAATTTCGCTGAAGGCCAGGGACGAGTAAGGGTACGCCGAGGGAGGAGGAGGGAGGCATATGGGACATAAGTACTGAGCGAAAGAAAATAAAAAAAAGAAAGAGAGGTGCTAGCACGACCATCTCACATGCTCCCAGGGGTGCCCCGAAGGGCGAAAAACGTTAAACGAAAAATGGCTCAAGGAACTCCGGCCATCCGGAAGGGAGGCAGAGCACATTCCTTGGCCGTCTGAGCAAAGGAGGAAGAAAAAGGGAGTGGACTGCCGTTCTTGTAGAGAAAAAGGAAACCTCGGCAAAATGTCGCAGGGTCGCGTGTAAATGTCCTCGGACGCCGCCTGACCATTGGAGCCGTCCAAAGGGGGGGGAAACCGTTCGAACGGGCCATTCAAGAATGGGGACCATCGGATAAACGACCCTTCGTCGAGGACGTCTGAGTCACCGGAGGACAGAAGGTCACACTGGCCCCGCAAACAGTGCGTCGGCCTAAGATTTCCAACAAAGGCAAGTGACCCTGGAAAAAAGGAAAAAGAGGGGGAAAAGGGACGGTCCAGAAAGGAGGGCAGGGAAAATCCGGTCGGAAGACATATCGTCAAGACGCCTTCTTGACAACCACCGGAGGTGTCGGGAGGAAGTAGAAAGGTACGGGGAACCGATCATCACGACCGTACAAGGACCCCGCCTAGCGGACAGAACACAACGCCTAAACTAGCGGCGTCAAAAAGAGGGGAGAATCAAACCTATGAATCTGCAACGGGGGAACCCGGTTTGGCCACCAGGGACGGCCAACTGGAAAAGGGGGAAAGAAAAAACAAGAGAGAATATGCAGGTTCGAAAGAAATCGCCTGAGCGGACTGAAGGTTGTGAAAAGGTTGAACGCAAAGGAATCGTCGGGGGAAAAAGAACAAAGAGACTGCCTTCGACAGGGAAAAAAAAACAACGATCGAAAGGTGGAACCTGGATGAAAACCGCGGAACAAGGTGAATATTTATAGACGTGCTCACTCCCATAGTGGAGAGAAAGGAGGACATATCCCGGAGGCATCACCTCGAAAAAGAAGAAGGAGAGCGAGACTTATCTATCAAAAGGGGGTGGGTGACGTCAGGACCGAACGGCCCGATGACCTCTAGAAACCATTCAACAATCCCAAGAGAAGAGAAGGAGAAGGAACGCGAGAAGACAGTTCCGCCAAAAAACCGAGGGGAAGGACATCGCCGAGAAACCGAGCCGCCGAAACGTCGCTCACAGGGCGAGAGAGAGAAGGGATATGGGGTCAACCGAGTGGGGAAAACCATTCGAAGGGGGAAGAGCCGGAACCACAAAACTACACAGCCACCAAAAGGGGGGAGGTACGTCCGCAATCAACATGGGTTGTCACTCATTTACGACGGTGTAAGAGGGGAAGGGAAGAAAAGAACTATTTCCACCAAAAAAAAAGTCTCGTCCGGGGGAGAGAAAATGAAAAAAACCCGTCGAAAATTGGGATGCGGAAAGACCTCGGTCAAGTAAGGGGCTGAAAGGGGAGGGCAAAGGCGGGGGGAATGAAGGGGAATTGAGGGGTAACGCCTACACAGGGAACGGGGTCGTCGTCGGGACCACACCGTATGACGACTATCCTCGCACTGCCATATTAATTTGCCGAGGGAAGGGGTGCTGCAGTTCCGAAAAAAAAGAGAGGTCGTGTCGGTAGAAATGAACTCCGTGACGACTAACTCCTCAGGCATGGGTGGGGTTCGAACGATAGAAAAAACAAGGGAAGAGGGGGAGGAAAAAGATATATTCTCCTACCACCCGATAGCAAGGAAATAGGGAGTAAACGTAGCGTGAAAAAAACCGACCTCGACATAACCAAGGGGTCCTCCATCCAGTGGACAAAAAAAAGAGGACAAAGCTTAACAAGGGGAAAAAGGGCTACTACGGGAAAAGGTCCAGAAGGGCACCCCGGGCAAGGTGGGGGCTTCATCGAGATAATCCGCTCGTTCCCACATGAAGAAAGAAGGGGGGAACATAGGTGGCTACCCTGTGGAAAAGAACAAATTTCAAGGAAAAGATCGAACGCTGAGACCTCAAAGGAACGCTGGTTTAGGCGGTAACAAGGTGTGACGACCTGGGCGCAGGACTGGACTGTGCGACACCGGTACCTGAAGAGACGGGGGTGGAAAAAAGATAGTTTTCAATTCCTGCGGGGCACATTTAACGCCCTGAGGCTCAAAGGAAGCAGGGGGGGGGGGGGGGGGGGGGGAAAGGAATCTGGCGTGATGTGTCGAGTACAAAAAAATGGCTACTGACAAAAGCGAACCGGCTCTACCAACGGTGCGGTGGTCGGAGGAAAGGGAACGGTTGGAGACGGCAACGGGGCCATTTCGAGGTTTACCGGGCTGGGAATGGAAGCCAGGGAGAGAGGGGGGCTAGAAGCAGAGCTAATTTAAAAAAGGACGGCGCTAAGGTCGGTAAACAAAATGCTCGTCCGGAAAAGCCTCGCCTTCATCTTTACCTATGTGTGAGGTTCGTAGGAAGACGGACAGTGTCAAAAACGCTTGTAGAAGAAAAAGACCAGAAGGGGGAAAACTAGTCCATCGGGGTCAAAAAAGTCGATCGTCGGGGACTTTCCAGGGGCCGTCTACTTTCTACATCTTCGCCGTGGGTTGAACCTACCGACGCAAAGGGAGGGGAAAAGGGAGAAAAAAAAAGGACATGGAACAACCTTCTCTCTAGATCGTCGAAAAAAAAGCGGGGGCCAAAGAACAACCGGACCCAAGCCGACAGGGACGAATCTCGGGTTCAAAGGTTTTCGGGTTACGGTAGAAGACAGGACAGAGACAAGGAGTCTTGGGGCTGTGCTGAAAAGGGGCATGCGACATTGGTGTCGGAAGCTGCGGGGGCAAGAGTCGCGAGCCCTATCCGGGCTCTGAAAACTTAAACACAGAACCCAACAGATAAACAGACGGGGGTCCACTTCATCGAAGCTAAGAAAAATAGATGCAAAAACAAAAAGTTCTCGGGAACTGAAAAGGCCAACGTGTGAAGGGCCCCGGCAGGAGACAAAAACGTTTTCCACGTAAGAAAGGGGGAACAGAAGGGAAAATAGGAAGACTGAGAGACTGTAGTTTATCTACGACGCAAAAGAAAAACGAGGTCCAACAGGAGGGGGCTGGGGGGGACACATTGGGAAAAAAGCCCGGAGACGTCGGTCAAAAAGAGGAAGCGAATTGGCCATCCACCTGCTTGAACTACAACCGCGCCCTGAAAAGAAGGGGAGAGTACCCCGTGACTATACCCAAGAAAACAGGCATCCTGGTTAGGGCAGGTTTGACAAAGCCGGGGGGGGGGGGGGGGGGGAACGGCACGGCCGAACTTTAGACTTTCATACTTGAACTTGGAAAGAAAGGAGCTTGTAGGAGGAAAAGTTGGGACCCAATTTATAATTGGGGGAAAACGGGTGAAAAACGAAAATGAATCGACTCCTTCTGTATTTCTGTTCCAACCGTAACAAGTTACTCTCTAAGAATCGCCCATTTCAATACCTAACGAGCCGACCCAGAAGAGAAAGAAATCTTAGCCTAACAGAATCTATCGAAAAAAAACCCCAAGAAGTACAGAGGCTGACGCCATGGGAGGAAAGCGACCTGTGCGTAGGAAAGGAACCCCAACGCTCGGGAACCATTGCAAGACGGCTCGTCGTCTCGCTGAGGAAGCCTAAATACTCGGGGGAAGGGTCAATAAAAAGAAGAAATCTGCGCCACCGATATCGGAAAGAAAACGCCAGCCGGGTCGCGAAAAAACTGGGAAGCGTGGTGAACCCACAGCTGAAGTCCGTAAAAGGTTACGAAGTGGCCGGGGCCGTCAACGCCGCTCACCTAGTACGGAATCCATAACTGGGGGAAGGGGAAGGATAGTGGGAAGATCGCAAGATCAAAAAAAAAAGGCCCTTCGACAAAACAAAGGACTGCACGGGGCCGTAGCAAAAGACAACGTAAAGGGGGCGACCCGGAGCGTCAAAGTCAGAGCCATGACTGTTCCAAACCGGGGGAGGGGGAGGACAAGAGAGAAATTCCGGGATATTCCCTTCACAAAAGGAGAAGATTACGAAAAGGTCTTCAAAGAGCAAAGGGGGCCTTGCAGCCAGTCTAGTCCCCGAAAATTCATCTCAGAAAATGGGGATCATAGAGAGAGGAGAGTTGCAGAATAGGTCCGAAGGGCAAGGACATAGGGAGAAGTCCTATGAGTAACTGATAAGAAAAAGGAGAAAGAATAACAGAAGCGAGGGACTAGAGAACCTCTCACCATACCACAAGGTTGAAGCAAGAGGGGTCAAAAAGTTCCATTTTCTCTCAAAGAAAAAAAACATTCAGTATTAACGCTCAAACCGTGAAATCTGGGCCAGGCTGGTAAACGGCTTATGTTGACACTGGGGCAAGGGGGAGAGGAAGGAGAAGTTACACTAACCTTGGCGCGGGGAAAAAAGGTAAAGAAGGAGAAAAATGATGACCATTTCCCATAAAGATTGTGACCACTTCTCAAGGGTGCAGGGGGAAAAAGAAAAAAGCCAAAGGGGGCTACCAAGGAAGGCTTCGAGGACGAAATAACAGGGTTCAAGCGAACGTCGCCGAAGAGGTCAAAGGGCGGGCCCCGTAAAAGGCGTTATATTGAAACCACCCCGGGAACAACAAACCTAAGCAGGGAAGGCACCAGGAAGCAGCGGGGGGATCATAAAGTGGGGTCTTAACGTTGGACTTACATTTCCTAAAGCTCAAAAAGTAGGGAATCGTAAAAGAAGCCGGATTTGGGAAACAACGAGGAGGGAGTCTATTGGCGTACGACTAGGGGGAGGGAAGGTCGCCGATCTTACTCGGTACAGCGCCAACCAGAGTAAGAAAAAGATGGAAAGAAAGCGTAAAAGAAACTCGAGCCCAAGGTTCCGACAGGTTGAAAAACTAGGCAAGAGAGAAACGTCCAAGTTCTTACTCGGAGTTGCAGTGGAAGACAATACGGGAATAGCATGTAGTGGAAGAAGGGATAGACGGCGAAAACAAGGAAAAAAGGTGTTGAGGTCAGTTCCGAACTTAGGGCCCTACCCTTAGGAAGTGCAAAACGAACGCGGTCGGGGGAAGGGGTAAAGACCACGTTGCTCAAAAAAAAAACCAAGGTAACACACCAAAAAGAGAAAGCAGGTTAAAGATGGAGGAACAAGCAAGAGGGGACAAGCGAAACTCTCAACTTCACGAGCGACCCCAGGATAGCCACACAGCGGGGGGGGGGCACCGGGGACTTCGCCTTATATAAGAAAGACATCAGGGGGACCGATAGTAGAGAGAGGGAACGTATTACCTTTTGTCTAGAAAAACAGCAAGGACGGACAGGAAAAGCACGGTCGCACCCCTGCTCTACAATTCCTCGGACACCGAGCACGACCAAGGAAAAAGAGGGGGCGGCAGAAGGGGCGATCGGTATCCGTCCAAAAAGGGAGCACCCGAGGAAAGGAGGGTCTTACGGTCACTCAAAACCCCTAAAAAACACACAGTTTCTATATCCTCCATTGCGGCGAGGCAGGAAGAGCAAAGGGCGAGGCATGTGCCGTGGAAAGTTCGAAAACAGGACACGCGGAGCCAAATGGAACGAGTCCCGACATCAACACAAGGAAGGTTCGGCAAGGGGGTCGGAAAAAGTAGAAAAATTTGTATGATCCAAACGCTTCTCGAGAAAATACGGAAAGGGGGATCATTTGTCGGGAAAGAGTCGCGGAGTCTTCCTCTATCGCCTCAAAGGCTCGAGATGAAAAGGAAGAAGAAGGGGAAAGAAGAAAAACGGGGGAAAGATTTTGTGCAGGGAGGGTGACAACGAGAGGACCGCAGTGATGTAGAGGTCGTGAGAAAACGTCTCCGTTGACCTATGTCCCATGGGCGCGCGAGAGAAAAAAAAAAGTAGGAGAAAAGAAGAGACGGCATGAAAAAGGAAAAGGTCGGATCACCAAAATGAGAAGACTCCACGTCCACCGCTTGGGTCAGAAGGACATCGCAGTCACAATTCTATCTGACCCAGGAAGACGACAGGCGGTTCTAAAAAAGAAGAGTTTGAGGGAAAACGCGAAGCCACCGCGCGAAGTTGGCCTACAAAAGGAATCACGACTGACACGCAGAGAAGAAAGGAGGTGCTGGACCGTCCCCAAGTTCCTACTAGAAAAAAAGACGAAAGAAATTCCATCGCTGGGGGAGTTGAGTTCGAACGTTGCTCCGAGGGTACTGGAGTACGAAAGTTAACACCTATAAGCTGTACGTACCCGAGGACACGTATTTTGATCGGCCCTCTAAATGTGAAACGGCCCGATGTTCGTGGGGAATCAACGAGAATCCGCAGTTTGTTGGGTGGAGGGTGGTTGGTACAAAAATCACGGCCGAAGGGGTGATCGTGTAGCTCACTAGAAATGATCCTGGCAACCCAACAGCCCTTGAAAGTGGTCGGCGCTAGGTGAAGCTTCATCTGTTCATTTGGAGGAGACCGGGGACTCGGCAGAACTTGATTCAAATGTATCTAGTAATAGCAGAAGAAAAAAAAGTGGAATGTCGATCATCGGCCGCGCGCTGAAGAGATCGGTCCACGATGCACCTCCACCGGGCTCAAAAAAGACCGTGAGTAAGGAAATCGTGGGCGATGACCCGACGGAACTGGGTCCCCGAAAGAGGGAAACTAGCCTGTCCACCCAGGGGCGCTTTTGGAATAGGGGTCCCCCTTGTAATCAGTAGGTGAAAGGGGGCATTCACGTCGACTTGGGTCGACAATCTTCCATCGACGTTTGAACAAGGACCAGACCACCACCGGGAGGAAAAAGGATTTAAAAAACTCCTGCGCTCAAAGGAAAAAGAAATAAAATCGCAGAAGCGACGCCCGAGGTGGGAACTGCGCCACCTGGCAAAAGCCACGTCCAGAGTGCATAGAGGGGGGCCCCAGGTGTGCGATGGAAAATCCGGAAAACTCCCAGCGTTGGAAAAAAAACAGAGGGGGCGGAGCAGCGCACATCGGTCGCGTTGCGACGGGCACTCAGACGAGCAAGGAAGGCCGCAAAAAGGACCCCTACCCGAGAGAAAAAACAAGCGGAATCTTCGCCAGACGGGGGGGCCAGAAGGTAGTGGACATCATCTCGTCAGCTACCGGGGAAATGAATCACTACTCCTCAATGGAAAGAAGACAACGTACGGACCCCGCAGGGAAGACGGCGAGGCCGGGGGGGTGCAAAGCCTTTCTCCTGATTTGGCGGGGAGCAGGAAACAGACGGAGAAAGTTCTAGCAGCCCGAGGTTCGGGGAAGAAAAAAGAAAGGGGCGATGCAGAAAAAAGGCCACAGGGCGGGGCAATGGTGTGCAAAGGGGGCACCGTCACAAAACGTGGACACAACTTACGAGACAATGGGAAAGCAGCCGGCGGGCGACGTACAGCGGCAAACTTAAGCAGGTCAAGAGGGGAATGAAGTAGACTTTCACCCTCCAAAGCAGGAATCCAAAAAGTGGGGGCTGGAAGCAATGGGACCCTTCCTTAATAAATCATGCGTGGAAGAATCGGGGGTCAAATAAATGGCAACTAGAGAAATGAGCCCATTGTCGTCTGTGGTAATGAACAGCGGGAAGGGCCACTTTACAACTAATGGGGGTGGGGGGGGCAACCGGGGCGACTCGCGGGTATGTACTAATCAAAGTCTGTAAAGAATTTCGTTGAAGGTTAACTTCTCCGAATACTCATTACTCATCGAAACGATCCTCCAACATGTCCCAAAGTCACGTCCTAACCTCCTAAAGAGCCCTCCAAGAGAGAGAACGAGCGATAAAACGCATTCCCTCAATGAAAGGACGCCGGACGGAAATGAGGGGGAAAGACTTGGCGGCAAGGACAAAAAAAGGGCTAGACGGGCCTTCGACCACGACCAGCGCCGAAGGAAGGGTAAGCTCACGAACCGGTATGGGTCCTCAAAACACCGGGGGGGGAAAAACGAGCGCAATGGGAAAAAAAGATAAGAAAGAACTAATCTGCTCGGAACATCTCACCGGGTCGCCTCCGTCAGGAGGGAGTGGGCTACGAACCACGAACCCCCAGTGAAAACGTTGGCAGAGCCAAGGGCAGCAAAATAAGATAAACGAGTCATCCAAGAGAGAGCACAACAAAAGGTGTAGCCTCTTTCTTTTCAGTCAGAAAGAGGCCGATGAGGGAGGGAAAACCGGCCAGTGAGGCACTACCAGGAAGGACAACAGCTATTCGCTGGTGAAAAGTAGCCCACGCCTCACCGTAGAAGGATCCCACTATGAGCAATCCAGATTGGGGGGGAGACCAAATGGCGCAGGCGTCGCATGCTGTGAAGGAACACGATAGGGGCATGACGGAACCGTAAGCCGGGAGGGGGAGACCGGAGGCCGAAGGAATGTCGTCCCCGACCAGGTGTTCAATTGCAGGGAAGTCAAAGTAACAGACGGGCGACAGTAGTTGGACCTTAATAGGCGTGGGCTAGGGATGCGGGCGACGGATAGTGTACGAGGATTTAATGAGTGAGAAATGGGCGGAGCTTTAACGCAGGGAGGGGATGTAGACAAAACATATCGTAGGGGAAAAAGAGGGGCCCTTATAAAACCATTTCTAGAACCCAACCTTAGGGGGTACAAGGGCCCCTTACTTTTCGAAACCTCCGACGAAAGAAGGGGATCAGTCTCCGAAAAAAGGAAAAGAAAAATTTATATGAACGGAGGACGGGCGGCCGTGGGGTTCATTTTGGCAGAGTAGGCAGAAAAAAAGGAGGCCACCGACAGGGGGCGGGTCGAGAAGGCTTCCATGGCAATGGCCTGTCCGCATTGGGTAATGTTCGCTGGAAAAAACAAACCTCCACCGTTCGCCGGTAAAGCTGACAATCCTACGGTTGCCTGTTAAAGAGTTAAAAGCCGACCATCCCACCGACCCTGTTACCCAAAGTTAACAAGAGGCCACACGTTATCTCTAGAAATAAGCCAGTGGAGTCGGATCTGTAATATGGTAAACGGAGGGGAAAGCAACAATTATCCACCAAAAAGAGGAGGATAAGAGGTGCTGGTGTCCCTGAACCCGTTGTCAGGGCCAGTTCGAGGAACGTCAAGGGGTGGCCTGGAAGAATCATTCTAAGGAAGAGGAATGTACATTCTTTTCAAACACACACCCGTAAGGGAAGAAGAGGGGTCGATGGCGGAACTGAGGAAGTGGAAAGGGTCGGCCGAGTAGTTGAGCAAATCCGGAGCCTGAAACCAAAACTCCGGCGCTAAACCAAAGCTACCCGATGCCGCTTAGGATCACACTAATATCAAACCAAAAGCATGGTGCCGAAAGGGTAGATTAGAATAGGTACTCAAACCTGGGTGGTTAAACCTATTCTTACGGGGGTTCTGTCATGACCCGCGGGAACGTCAGGAAGGAGAACATGTAGTAAGAATATAAGCATCTCGAAGAAGCTGTGTGTGAAGGTATTCCGCAAGGCTGAAGTAACCTTTTAGGGTCAGGTGTCCAAAGGAAACTTGAGATCTATACCTTAAAGGGAATAGGCCAAAATAGAAGATTTGTGAATCCGATGAAACCGCGAAATTGGCTATTAGATCGAAACAAGAGGGGCTAACCTCCAGGGAAGAACCGTCAGAATGACCCCGAGAACCAACAAAGCAAAGGGGTCTTAGACGGCAGGAGAGGAGAATCGTTAAACGGGATCTATCAAAAATCCCTATGAGAAAAGAAAATCACCTGGAGAAAAAGCCGCCAACATATCAAAGAGAAGAGATTACCGCTCTATAACGGTCGACCCAAATACTACATCCACAGGACCTATCGAAGGGGTGAATAAACTACCAAACTCTCTAGGACGGAAGCCGAGAATCCGTGAGTTTCACAAGCACAAAATCGCGAAGGAGTTCCAAACACAACCCATCACAAAAAAACGGGTCAGCTAAAGAACAGTGAGGTTTACAAGAAAGGGGGGGACTAAGAACATTCGACAAAATGTACGATTACGGGTCAAGTGGGCCGATCAAGTACCACTAGCAGAAAGGGCCCAGCCTCCCAGGTAGGTCAGAGTTCGAAATCGTAAAAAAGAAACAAAGGTGGGTGCTCTCATCACCCTCAGGGGGATCTAACATGGAACCCGCGTGTCGTCAATTAACCACCAAGTGAATGCGTACGGGGGTCTGGGGGTGAGTTATGAAACTCATAAGGGAACGGATGTCTTTAAAGAGAACGACAGTAGAAAAGGTAATCAAACGTGGCAAAGCATAAATCATGGGGACATAGGAAGAGCGTTAGGGTCGGCAGGTTACGACATAAAGGTGTCCGCGCCACCGCATGGTGTGCTTCAAGAAAGGATAAAAAAACAACGGGGAGGAGGAAAATAGAAGGGAGCGCAGCGCGGGCCGTGCCTGGAAAACAGACTTAATAGTCGTCAACGAGAAGTGCTCAAAGCGAGACAATCCTTGAAAAATTAAATCGCGGGCACGATGAGGGAAACCTCAGCTTGGAAAAAAGTGGGGATAAAACTATTGGTCCCGACCTAAGAAAAGGGGAAGGGGGGGAGCTTGCAGCAGCCATCGAAAAGGGAAAAGAAAGAAAACTGCAGACTGGACTACGTGCCAAGTGCTGAAACACCCAGGGAGAAAGGGGCTAGAGCGAACTCAGAGACATTCCAGTCGCTGGTGGGACCTGTCGAAAAAAAAATCCGAAGGGTACTGGAAACGGGACACCGAGCTAGATGCGTAAAACCGGGGAAAGTTGAAGAGAGCTAGGGCACGGTAACCCGCCCTTTCGGCATCGTGGGGAGGGGATTTTGGGGGTGAACCAGGCGAATTTCGAAGATTTCAAAATCCAGAGGAAAACAAGAGAAGGACAGAAGCGCCAAAAGGAGACAAATGACAGGGGGAGCGTATCTTAAAGCGGGGCCATGGTAAGAAGGAGTTTACTTCCCTGCTCGGGGGGGAATCTCATGTCAAAGGGGGTTGGGTAGCAACTTTTAAGAGGAGAACGTACGAGCGCTAAGATCGGAAAAGAGATGAGAGGAGAAGAAGATCTCCGAATCTGTAAGGAGTTTTGAGAAAAAGGGGTCAGATCTGGAACGTAATAAGGGTGTCCCCCTAGGGTTAAAAGGCTCAAGAAAGGGGTGAGGAGGGTTAAGATCCACCTTTCTTAGTTATTGGTCAAGGAATTACATGAAAGTCGAAATACTCTCCGTTTTAAGGGGACCGTCCTACACCAGGAACAAGCCGGTAGAACCTAGGGGAACAACCTCTATTTCGGAAGCGGGTCACTCAGTGCATAAAAAAAGGTTAGGAAAACACTTGAGAAAAATCAGTAGTGGTTCAAAGTGTCGGAAGAGGCAACCTGCTCGGAACCTGAGGTTCTAAAAAGGGTTTCCAAAAAAAGTCTGCGAGCTGGGTAACAAGAAAAGGTCGAAAAAACTGGGGGAGAAAACCGATGTCCGCCTCCCTAACCAGAGCGGAAGACCAGAAAAAGAGCGCCCTACGGGGGTAGAAGAAAAAGTCGTCACATCCTAGCAAAGAGAAACAGAGGAAGGGGAAAAATGGTCCTGGCAAACGGAGCCCCGTCAAGGAAAACGGCTCCCTGGGGTGCTGCACGAAAAAGGTGCGGGGCAAAAAGGAGGGCGTAAAAGAAGCGGGATGTAACGTGGATTGAATGGGATACTTTGAAACGAGGGGGCCAAAAAGGGGGGGGATTGGGGGGATTTTCAATACCCACTTCACTATCGTCAAAAAAAAAAGGGACATGCGAAAGGGTAAACGGCCGGGGGGGGCGAGGACAGACGACAAAACAGTCCCTTCAAGGGAAGAGGAACCGGGGGACATCTCGACACTCTCGAAAAGCATCCAAGGGGGGGATCCGGGACCAGCCAGGTCCTACAAGGCCGCCGGGGACAGGGGGTATACGGGGAGTCAATGACAAGGTCTTCTGACCGGAAACTGGGCCAATTTACAATGGGTGAAGAATGTGGGGTAGAAATGTGGTAAAACTCTTGATCAAGAGGGAGGGAGGTGATGTATTTAGGACGGCAAAGGTACTCGAAAAACGGGACCAATCTCCGAGCAACCGAGGAGTACCCGACGACAGAAGCAAAACTAAGCGGACTCACCACCAAGAAAACATCCATGACCGCTACACCTGAGAAGAGATGAAGACCTGGGGAGGAACCAAAGAAGGCCGGAATCGAGCGCCCGGCTGAATAGGGGGCAATCGCGACCACGAAAGAAAGGGTCCTTCCTCAAATCAACATCCCCCAAAACGCTTCTCGAAGAAGGGGGATTGAGACCATGGCAGAACGAGAGACCCAATCCGGGTTCCTCACAGGAAGGTAGCGGGAAAAACCTGAAAAAGGGGGGTCAAGGGCGCGGGGTAAAGGGGACTGCCTGGGGAACCAAAAACAAGCATCGAGCGAACAGCCTAAGGAAAAAAGAAGAAACAACAAAACAACGTAAAAAGTTGGGATGCTCCGTCTCGCTAGTTAGGACCAACCATGAGGCAAACTAAGAGAACCCCCGTGAAAGACAGGAGAGAGGTGGGAAGGAGCCAAGAAGCCTATAAATACCCTGACTTCTATAAAAGGGTATTCAAAAAGAAAACACCTTGAAGAGAAAGCTTCTGTGTGAGGAGAGGGAGAGAAGAAGGTTTTAAAAATCAAAAAGGAAGGCGAGTACAAACTAGAAAGGGAATCAGAAGCCAGGGGCTTCGACAGTGGGGCGCGCAATAAAAGGAGGACAAATGGAACTTAGGAAGGGAGGGGGTGAAAGAGTAGATCCGAGTGCGAAGAGGGGGTAGAAAAACAGGTTCGATGGACATATGGGCGCCTGTCGGTCTATTAGGACGGGTACGAAGAGAAAGAATCAGGAAAAAGGATCACAAAGGGCTAAAAAAAAAAGGAGTTTTCCAAGAATGGGAAACAGACGGAAAACACAGGTCCAACGGGCTCGGGGCTCTCAGGTTCCAAAAGTGGAGAGGAAAGGTTCAGAGGCTAACTTAAGAAGAAATCAATTGGGTCCCATCTTCCCCCCCAAAGGGGGGGAAGGTCAAAATAAGCTCCGGAGTAAAGATCCCTGTCCAGTCGCGGGGGAGGGATGTCCTCGACGAAAAGATGGCGTTCGAAGTAGGTTACTGGAAATCAGGGAAGGTGCATGGTGGCAAAAAACCAAAACAAAAAGGAGCCCATACGGAAACGGGAGAAAAGGATCTAAGCCCGAAAGAAAATAGGAGCGCCAAAAGGCCAAGATGGGCAATGGGCAACAGGAGGGCGGAGATAAACACAAACCAGCCTAGAGTGGAACTGCCTGGGAACAAGTAAAAGGTGTGGCAAGGACATTTCCATAGTGATGAAAAAAAAGGACCAGGATGACCTCTTGTGTGAAAAAACAGGGGGAGAATTTTGGGGCTAAGAAAATAGTTTAGTTAATTGACGATCTGGGTCATATGACAGAGTGCCCACCTCTAACTTCTAACAAACAAAAACACTGAGAAACTGACTCGCTCAAGAATCAAGCAGGGGGATCAGTTTACTGTCTGCATCGCACCGGGTTCAACGAGAAAAGCTGAGTCGGAGGTGGCGGTACATGTGGGAACCACAGAGGGAAGAGAGTACGATGGCCGAACTGAACCGATCGTGTTGGAGGGACAGGGGTAGCCCGGCGGCCGTACGGGGGTTAATAATTTCAGGTGGACCACGACCCGGCGATAGAGGGGGACGACTACCTGCCGGGAAGGTAACGAGGAAAAGGAACCTAAAAGAGAAAAATTTGGGCAATCTTGAACAAAACGCGGCACCCGTGAATATGGGGGAGAACGTTGCTACGCTCGGACAGAAGGGGACCACTCAGACGACCGTCGGACTGAGACCCACAGTTCATAAGAGAACCTAAGGGGCACAACTGAGAGCTTAAGTGGGATAAGTAGCGTAGAGGACCGAAAACCTTCAGAAAGGGGTGGCATCAGAAAACACAATTGAGGACGAGAAAAGAGGACGGTCGCCCCCTCATCGAAAGGACCACGTTTCCAAGACTATCGCGGGAACCGAAAAGGATTGAAGAAGATTGAGAGCAGTGATCAAAAAAAAAAAAAGGGGGTCAAAACACGTAAGCGACGGGAAGATAAGGAGAAGGTCACAAACAACACCACAACAGGAAATGCAGAACTATTGGAACCGGAGCGACGTTGGCAGAGGGAGGTACGAAGCAAGGGGGGGGGTGGGGACACGGTGTAACCGGAAAAAGTACATTCGGAAGCAGGCAACAGAGTCGGAAGACACCACGATCTCAGTTCGAGAGACTCCTCGGACAAATTTTTGCGGTTGAAAAAAGGGCTCGAGCATTATGTAACCTTTAGAATTGGGGAAGAACCGATACGCGAGGATTCTAAACGAGGAACGAAAGAAAAAATTCCCAAACTAAGTTAGGGAAAAAAGTGTAAGATAGTAACCGGGTAGATGGGGAGGGGGGGACGCGGAATTGTGGAATCTAATGGAGTCTACCGGCGGGTATGTGGAAAGTGAAAAGTGGATCAAGACTACGAAAAAAAAGGGAACATAACGGCAAACAAAAAACTGGGTCGTCGAATAATCTCACTAAACAGGAAACGGGAGGATAATATGGGAAAAATCAAATACGCAAGAAAAGGGGGACGAGAAAACCTTCTTGATCGGCAAACGAGACGGTTTGCTCAGACCTCGGCCAACCTGGGGGCAGTCGGAGAAACCATGACGAAAGGCCACAAAAGAAGGAGGGCCCGGGGGGTCCGAAGTCATGATGTTCAGAAGGAAAGGGGACAAAAACCAGAAAGGTGGATTCCGGATAGAGAAGAAGAAGGCTAGGAAGAGGTGAACCAGAAAAGAAGAAACTAAGACTTTACAAACTTTCTCAGAAAAAAGGGTTGAGGGTAAAAACCCTCACAAAAAAGGGAAAGGGAAGACTACAACTCATAGAAAACCTCCCAGGTAGATGTGTAGGAGGAATCTGGGTAAAAAATGGGGCTCAAGAGTCTTGGAAGGGGGGACACAGTAGAACAAACCTAAAGAAAGGACCACCTCTACCTTGATAGGCCGGATAGGAACGGTACCAAGACCAGGCGGAGAGCAAAAAGTTTTTGGGGGGGGAGAGCGCAGGTATATCCAAGAGTGGGTGGTGGACTGACCGACATATTGAAAATTCTAGAAGAGAGAAAGCCTCAAAGTGAGAACGGAAGTTGCTGAGAGATTATGGGAAGTGGAGAGTAAGGGGGCGACAATCTTCGCTGGACTGACACCCTTTTCGAACGGGGGGCAATCTAGGCACGTTTTAAGCTCTCTGAAGACGCTACGAATCTGTAAAGGATGCGCGAGAATGCTCTCAAAAGGAGCTGTTGCCGAGGTTAATATCGGGGTCGGGCTATCAGTGCTATGTAGGAGTGAGGAAACGGGGAGGACGCCATGTCACCGTGAATTTTTTGCAGAGGTCAAAGCACGGAAACTGAGTCTGTTTGGCCGGGGGAAATTGGAGAAGGTGTCGGGAGGAATTCTACAGGGGGTTGTGCAACGGAACAGGGGGGATCGGAAACTTGACCGAAGGGAGGAAACTTAACAGGTCAACAAAAATGTCGGAACATCGAGGGGTAGGGAGAAGAGAATATGGGTCAGAATCTGGAAGAGGGGGGAGGACCACCTGAAATAAAAGAAGCTTTCATAAGAAATTTGTGGGGCCCAAAAAGTGGGTTCTATCAAAACAAACGTCCAGATGAGAGCAACCAGTTGCTCGATGGTAGCGCTCCGAGTCATGAAGAAGAAGTGGTTTCAAAGGGGGGTGTCACGTGGAAAACGGAGCCCATAAAGGAAACTGAAAATCAACTATAACTAGTAAAAAAAGTACTACAAGGTCTACCTAAGGTGGGGTAACAAAGGAGAAATAGACGAGAGCGCAAGTGGAAAAGGCTAAAAAATAAGAGGGGTTCTCGGCACATGGCCCGTACAACAGGGGTGAGCCGGATCCCACACGCGTCCGGGGGGTGGCCCAAAAAGAGCCGAACGCATTGGACGGAAGAAAAAACCCTTGAAAAGTAAAATATAGCAGAAAAGAGGGAAGGGGATCGACTTGGAGGTCGTAAACGAGGGGGGGCAGACATTTAGGGGGTTCATTTTGTTCAAGGTAAAAGGAAAACTAGGATGTATCTAGATTAAATCAGGAGAAGGAGTCGAGGACAGCTGATACCATCAGAGCAAAAGAGCTAATGTAGGAGGACCTGGAAAGAGAACCCGCGACCAGAAAGGCAGTGGGCAGGAAATGGAAAAGCCCTCCACCGGAAAGACGCCATCAGGGAGGACAGGAGAAAGGAAAAGTGGGTCGTAGAACCGGCAAACTTCAGGGGGCCTGGAAAACTAGGTGGGGGAAAAAGTGATCAGAAAGGGGAAAGGGTCGAAACGGGAATTTAGCGCGGAACGAGTTACTCAAAGAAAAAGAAAGCGCGCCAAAGAGGACAAACCCCTTCAAACTCGAGTACCCGCAAAAAAAATGAGAGCAGCGAAGAGAAAAAACCTTAAGTACCATGAAAGGCCTGACGCCATGTATGGAACAACCAAGGGGTGGTCAATGAAACCCAAAAGTCGGGTGATAACCCTGAAAAAACAGTCGGCCTGGGGGAATGGTTTCTCTCAGACAACGGCCAGAAACTCGAAACTTTGTACCCCACAAAGAGGATCGGAGACCGGTGGCGCAGAGAAGAGAGAAATGGGGGACTGATCTCGACACGACGGAAAAAAAAAGGCCTCTTAACGGAGAGTGGAAACAAAATCAGGAAAAAATTTCCGGGGGAGAAGGCGTGGACGGGCAAGGGAAGCTCAAACGAAAGAATCGAAGACCGGACAGCAAAAGCAAGCACCACACCACGAAAGGGGGGACGAAGAGGAGTTGGTCAAGAGTCCTCGTATAAGGAGGTGGGGATCCTTCCGGCATGCAGGTCAAGACAAAAGAAAAGTGAAGAGGAAGACTGTGGTAAGGATAACAA
>Ga0179593_1398226_pt1 | contig 19520 bp, 24 predicted proteins | sample CZODoug2_1_08_16_FD_185931 | JGI IMG/M metagenome (GOLD analysis project Ga0179593, IMG submission 185931) | Vadose zone soil fungal communities from Angelo Coast Range Reserve, California, USA - CZODoug2_1_08_16fungal (PacBio error correction) | ecosystem: Environmental > Terrestrial > Soil >...
CAAGAGATTACGGTCACCGGATTAGGAAATAAAAGATATTATCTTTGCCGCTCCATATGGCATAGGGTCAAGAACGGAAGAAAGAAATGGTACACGGGGGAAAAAAAGAAGGGAAAAATATATCCCCAACAAACACGAAGGGGGAGAGTAGTAGGAAAAGAGGTTGGCTTTCTTCTTAAGTGTGAAAGTGCGTAAAAGCCATGATTTGTTGACTAGGACCAGAAGAGGGAGGAAGGAACAGGGAGATAGGGGGTGCAAAGAGACTCGAAAAAGGAATGGGGGGAAAGAGGAAACGAGGGGGATGTCGTGCCGCAGAACGAATGCGTGGAAAAAGGTAGGGGACGCGTCATGCCGGACTGAGATTACAATCCCAGTGATGCGGAAAGCGGGTCGAAAAAAGTACGGCGTCAGAAATTAGAGGAAAATTGTGCAGAGGACTATCATTACGATGGTTGGAGGAACACCTGGGGTCTGGGAAGTTGTGTGTCCTCCCTAAGCGAAGGAGGATTCCCGGACACCGGTTGGTTCAGAAAACTAAAACGCTGTGGTTTTTGTAGCACGGGATCGACGGAAGCCAGAAGAACGGCAGAAGAAAAAATTGCCATGAGCCGGAGTGCAATGTAAAAGAGCAGGAAAGCCTAGCCCACTTGACAAGAGCACCTAAAGAGGCTAAAAACGAGAGGCGTAATGGGGAAAAAAAGAACGGGACGTGGGGTCGAAGGGAAATGGCGTCCCATGAAACAGGGTGAAAACCGGGTATCTTGTGTGGGCCTGGACGACATGCGCTGGGGAGGGGGGGTTAAGAGAATTGTAACAACTGACCCGACTTTTGGGGGCTCATTGGCGGACATCCTGCGGGGTTGGAGGAGAGAGCGAGTAGAGGGCCGAGAAGAAAGTCCTTAGTATCGCACGGGGAGGGCAAACGCTAAGGGCGAGAAGCTCTGACTCCGGCGTGTACATTCCTGTTTTTCGAGAGACAAAGCTTGAGGGGGCAAAGGGGTGGATCGTCGAAAAAGGGACGTGGAGAGAAAGCTCAGATGCCTGGACAGAGAATCGCTGTGAAAAGGAAATGGTCGACCTGGGTCGGGACGAGAGGAAAAAAAAGACTTTGTTCGTGGCTCAAGAAGAGGAGAGCACAGAAGGAGCGTGGTAGGGTGTAAAAAAAAATCCGATAAACCTAATAGGAAGAATTAATTAAGGTCCGTTGGGGAGGGAATCGGCATTGGAAAACTAAGCCGCCATCGGCGCGTAGAGAGATGGGGGGAGCAGAAAAGGTTACCAGCCTCTCTTAATGTCCAAGGAGAGAGAAGATCAGGGGCCTACAAACGCCGCAAGATGACGTGTGGGAATTTGGGGGGGGGGGGAACGAAGGGAAAAAATCGTGAGACGGGGATTGAATCCTCTAAGAAGAACAATGGCGGACCGCCGATGTTTTGAGGAAGAGGACGCTGCGTACGGGGGGGGAAGGAAAATTGATGGCCCATCTAGAAAAAACAAATCGTTATCAGGGTTGTGGATTACAAAGTGCGCCAGAGGGTTGCGGGCGTTCAAGCAGAAAGGGGAGGACTACAAAGTCCCTGGCCAGCGTCGCTTAGATTGTTAAACGAAAAAAGGCAAAACCGCAGGGGGGACCGCGAAGGGAAAGCCGAGCCTGTACCCGACGGAGATGACAGGTAGTATCGAACGGAGCTCCGGGGAGATCAAACCGATCTAGGATAAATGTCAGGGGAACCTGTAAAAAAAGTCGCCAAAGGAGGCCGGCATCTGTGGAAAACTTACACACACCGGAAAAGAATGACTCATAATAGATAGTCTGAGGAGGGAGGGGAGAGAACGCGGTGAAAAAGCACGCAGGAAAAGGAGGAGAAACACGGGGACACACCAGCCGCCATGGAAAACCATGAAGAGAAAAAGTGTTATTATTAGTCTTTTACGAATGTCCGAGGCGCTGGTCGATTACGGCGCAGCAGGTAGGACTTTGGATTAGACTGTGGAGGCACTTGTCCGTAGTGGAATCAGGCAAGGACGACCAGGAAAAATCACCGGGCTGGGGGGGGAAAAATGCCGGGCCCGGCCATAAGAAAAACGCTGAGCAACATAGCGAAAAAAAAAGGGGGGAAACCCTAAAGAATAAAAAGAAAAGTGAGGAGCCTCAAAACCGCGGTTTGGACGACCGCTAGGTTACTCAGGCTTAAGTAGCGGGTTAGAAGAATTGAGTGCAGCGGAATCCCAAGGCGGGAATGGAACAGAAAAAAGAAATTAAAAAGAATGGTAGGTCAAGTGGGTCAAAATGGTTCAAGGCCAACCCGAAAAGAACCCGACTTGCATGGGGGGAAGAGAGAAAGGATAGCAGGGGGTTAAAGAGCGGAAAAAAGAAAACTACCTAAATAAAAAGAGGAATGGAAAATTGGCTGGGGAGGATATCAACAAAGCCTCTAGAAAGATGTGAGAGAAAAGCATTGGGGGGAAGGGGGGTGGGGAAGAAAACAGGAGGGGCTAGCCACTGAACGGAAAAGGTTGGTGATTAGCAAAACTCTCCAGGAAACACTATCCGTGATTACCACTTGACCGAGGCAAGGGACAGGGAAGGGTCTTAAAACAGGAAAAAGAGAAAATATGGAGAAGGGAGGACAAGACGGTCCTAGTTCAGGGTAATCAGACTGTGTTACGTATCAGGGTTGGAAGAAAATTCAAAGAGGAGGGACTGGATGGAAGAAAAAAACAGGTATTCAAAACACAACAATGATTGTAGCTGACAAGCTAAACAAGGAGTTGGTGCGAAAAAATCAATACCTAGGACAGGAATAAGTGTTCCCTGGAGGGATAGAAACCAGAAGATATCTAGGGTAGCCTTTAGGACATGGCAAAAAATTCTGTTGGTCTTCTGGGGTTTCTGCAGAAAAAAATTGAAAAGGGGGACAACCAGAATGGTGGTTGCGTTCGAATTTCCCAATGTCAAAAGGGCTGCGAGCACAATAATCTAGTGAAGAGAAAATTCGGGCCTGAGGTTTAAGTATTGGGCGGGGGAGTAAAAAAAATAGGGGGGAGAGGCAACGAATGTCCGCGCATAGTTGAAGGTTTCCAAACGTTGGGACGCTATGTGGCTAACGAAAAAGAATCTGTGAGGAGGGTACGGAACCTGGGGGACGGTCCCCAAAGTGGAAAAGGGGACGGAAAGGGGGGGCGAAGGTTTGAAATCACAGAAGACTCAGCCAACAGGCCATCAAATTCTGCAGCCGAATAAAGGGGAAGGCTAAAGCGGCAACGAACGAAAAAATCAGAAGGGGGGACCTTGGGGAATGGGCTAAACCGGTCTTCTTTGGGGTCCTTTTTGGCTCTGTCTAAGTTTGAAGTCAAAGGTCGGGATAGGCTCAGGGCAAGAATATAGTTTTTCTTATTTTCGGGGAATTGGTGGAGTGAACTGAAAGGGAGGGGGACTTAGGGGGAGCCATGAACGAAAAAGTCAAAAGGTCGGAAGGCGATCGTTGCAATTGAAAGGATCATCCTTCCGATCAGTAATACAGAAAAAGGGGACAGAGCTGGCATACGTGTCAAATTTGAGGCATGGCGGGGACAAGAAAATCGAAAGGGAAAGACGGGGAGAAAGCCCAAGACTGCTGAAAAGAACTCCATCTTCAGCACTTGGGGTCATAAATAACTACAGCTGAGGGGTTGTACGCGATGGAACAGCCAGTAGGGGACAACCAGTATAATCGGAAGGGAGGAAGCAAAAAGAAGTGGAGGGGAAAAGTAACTGGGACAGGTGCTCAATAAATGAGACACAAGCAGGGAGGTGAAGAGCCAAATGTCCAAAGGAAAGGGAAGTTGGATGTGGAGCGCGGCGTGTTAGGGGGAGCAGGCGGAGGTCCCGAGCGGGGAACTCCTATCAGAAGAGCAATGAAAAAAATACAAAGTGAATTCATTCAAAAAGTAACGGCTTAGGAAAGGAGGAGCATCGCCGTTGGTAGTGGGGGAGGCAACTCCAAGCACGGCGGGTAATCCTGAACAAGGAGGAATTGGGTGCAAGATCCGACAAGGGCGAGGAATGGACGCGGGGTGAATCTATATCCTGAGGGCAGCTCGGATTTCTGGGGTTCACTGTGAAACCGATACAAGAAGCGAACGACAGGGCGTGGAACGGGTGAAAAACACCGGCATTGAAATCCAAAGGAGTCTGAAGCTAGCTCATTAAGGGCGGAGCACGAGAATCACGGTCCTTTGGAGAAAAAGAGGGGTCCCAAGCGCATGATCGAAATCCAACTCCTTGGAGCCAACTAGCAAACGAGTGCTTGGACAACGCAGGAAAAAGAGAAACCAAACAGCGCAGTTAGAGCATGACGAAAAAGATACACCGGGTCCAATACTGGCAGATACGCGTCAAAAAGAAATGGGGGACTCCTCGCCGGCTCGGGGAGAGCTGGCATGCCGTAGAGTTTATCCCGGTCAATCAGAGCGACACATTGCTCCCTATAACCACGCTCTGAATTGTGTATGAAGGTCAAGAGCAGCGAGATAAAAAGAGGAGAAAAAAAAGCGAGGGTAAAGCAAGAAAATTCCATTTAGAAAAACACTCTCTAGCGGAATACAAAAGAGGAACCCGAGTGGTCATTTACCTAACCACGTCGGCTAAAGACTCAAGAAACCAAGGGGACTATAATGGAAGAGAAAAGTTGTTTAAGACCAGAGAAAGGCATTCGTTAAAGGCAAAAGTAACTGGAACGCAGAGATAGCAAAAAGAGAGCTTGAGGACCCGAGAAACAAGGAAAACGATGGAGGGCTGTTGTCCACACTTTGTCTTTTCTAAATTCTCAAAAAAAGCAAAAATATCTTAAAGTACTTCGGCAAAGGGACCTAGTAAAACGACGCGGCAGAACTGGGACAACGGTACCCGAAACCCAGGTCTCGATAAAAGAGGGAAAGAGAGGAAGAATGTTCAAAGGAAAGTTTGGAAAAGTGACTGGGTTGGACATCGGGGATGTGAAAAAGAGGTCCATAGGCCAGATCAGATCTTGGGGGGGGCAACGGGAGAATCATAAAGAAAAGAGGGGGTGTAAAAAGAAGCCAAAAGCTCTTTGTTGTCCTAGGTGATCGGAAAGCACACTACGGCTGTGCTCTTGGAGGGGGAGATTCATGCAGGGATAGAACGTGCGAATTCAGGCTGGGTCTTACAAAGAAGGTGGCAGGAAAGGGGAAAACGTGGGGGGGAGAAGTGGGCTATAATACTGGGTTGGTCGGTCCACTGAATCGGTAGTTATGTCGGGAAGAACGAAGCCCGGGGGATTAACTGCCAGCGGGTGTACCTCAAGCTGTGGTGGTGGGAGCGAGGGACGACGTAGGAAACCGGGTCATAAACGTCAAAGGGGGGAGGAGATCGGGAGAAAATTTACCAGAGGAAGAGTCAAAGGGAACTGCCTAAAACCTGCCTGGGGTCCAAGACGGAGATGGAGATCCCACCTCTGTTGTCAACTGATAGAACCAGAGGACCCAGGGGTGGAAAAAACAAGGTTATATGTTAGGTGGAGTAATACTGAACGGGAGGGGGGATGGGGTTGCCGGGCCACGTGGGGGGACCCGCCCGGTTGGCAAAGTGTTGGCCCGCCGGTGGGGTAGCATTCGATTGGAGAGTGCAGGAAGACAAAAAGGCCGGTAGAGCGCCGTGGAAGCGAATGGGCGCGCTCAGGGGCCAGGAGGGGGGGGGCTTGGTACAAATGGTTTCAAAAAGGCGTAAGGAGGGAAAGGTGGATCGGGAAACGTGCGTGGTAAAGTCAAAAAAAAACAAGCGCGCTGCATCTATGCTTTCACACGTCTCAGTTAAGTCGAAGGGGAAACTCGGGAGCGGAAAAGGCAAACAAATTTAACTATTAAGGCAGACGAGAGTGGGTTGGGGACCCACGGCACGGAACGTGGGAGCCCTTGGGGAAGTCCTAGGTCGGGGGTACTGTAACACGTAAAAACGTCATTCGGATTGCGAATAGTATTACGCTGCCGGAAACGAAGAGCTGGAAAACTTAAAACGCAGGGGGGGCCACACTCAATGCCACAAAAAATAAGGGTCGAATATTAGGTTGTCATGGTGGGAGAGGAAGGAAGATCGGGGGAGAAATCGGGGGGAAAGAATATCTTTATGATAACCTTTGAAAAAGTTCGGACAGCGGTGGGAGTAAGATAAGCTCGCAGTTTTGGGAACGAAAGTGATTTCCCAAGCTTCACAAGGAACAATTTGACGTGAAGGTCAAAATGAGAAAGGGGGGATGCGTGTCAAAAAGGAGCCGGCTTAGAAAACGGCGGTGAAGAGGGTCGGGTTACGTTAAACTGAAAATGCACCACGGTGACGGGGGAAAAACCGAGTTAAAGAAGAGGAAGTCCCAAACAGCGAGATACGTTAGGGGATAGAAAGCGACGGACAAGAGCACCTAGAGAAGCGACCTGTCGTGGGGTGGAGGGAAAAGCACACAAGTCAAGCAGGGCCGTAGTTGGGACTGACAAGCACCTCCACAAACGGAAGCAACCAAAAAATGAGATCGTCCGGCAACTCCGGTTACGAAAGAACAAAAACCTCGTCCCCGCAGAGAAAACGGAAAACCACAAAGACATTAGAGCCACCAGGACGTTCAAGTGGGCTTCTTCTCAGTCAGGGGAGGCCGATGCTCCGGGACGAAGTCGAATGGGAAAAGCAGGGGGCGGGGACGGTGGGAGTAGCTAGTCAGCAATTGCCGGAGGGACCCCAGATAAAATTTCTACATCCATCCTCAACTCTGAGGAGACAAGGACCGGGTCAAAGGGAAAAAAACAACGCTGAAAAACATAGCGACAGATTGGACCCTAACGATCGCAGGACCATCGGCCGCCAGTAAACATGTTTGACGAATCCGCGTATTAAAGGGGAAGAAAAAGGCCGGAGTAGAGGGGTAGAATGAGTATTGGGCAAGGAAAAACGTGGAAAAGGGGGGATTAGAAAAAATTACACATTCCTGGGATTCAACTGTGGTCTCAAGGGGGGCTATGCAACACTACGCCGAACAACTTCATTTCAGGCAGATAACGGTAATGGGGTAGATCACCGGAACAATAAATGGAGAGGGGGGAGGGAAAGGGGGGGAGGATAGCCAAGAAAACAGAAATACTCCGAGAGAACAACTCATTTGAGGTTGCCTCACCGGTTAAGACGACGAATAGGGAAAAAACTGGGGAAGAAAAAACACCAAAAAACTAAAGTAGCTTGATGAACAATTGACCTCGAGAACTTTTCCTTCTGGGGACCATCACGGAGGGGGAATCATATGTAAAATCCTACAGGGGCAGAAGGAAGGGGAATCAAGAAAAGATAGTGGGTACCTTTGCTCAAAGTCCATCTTACGCGAGAACCTTTTAGGAAAAAAATATCCAGGCGGTGAGGAGGAAAAGGCTTCAACCGAATAGCAAAGGTTCTGGGGGGATATAAGAAGTCATAACGATCCGAGGAGTGTGACGAGGAATCGAAAAAGAAGAGGTTAGCCTGTGAGTGGAGGCATTCAGGTGGCGGATTGAAAAAAGTTTTGCATCGGGGACAAAAGTGAAGTAGAAAAAGGAACTAAAAAAAATACAGGCATGTGAGCTTTCGATTGGCAAATTTTCAACGTGCTGAGAAAAACTGCCAATAAAACAAGGAAGAGCTAATTACAACGTCACTGAAGAAAGGGTAAAGAGTGGAAGTCGTAAAACGAGGGTGGACAAAGGGAAAAGAGAAGGAATGAGACGATCTTTAGGGTTTCAAACAGCTTTCGCTAGGGTTGGAAAAAAGCTTTGGGTGAGGGACCGAAAAGCTGTCTCAAGGTGAAAAGATTACATTCAAAATGGATAATGAGGTGAAGACGGGCAAGAGGGAGAAAACGAGAAAAGAAAGAAAGCGACCGATCGACCGAAGACCATGAGTAAAGAAAAAATGACCTTTAAAAATTGGGGCTAAAGGAGGATGTTGGTATCGTGTCGCGGCGGAGAGTGATGGGGGAAATTCAAAAAGTTGATCCTGCTCCTATCTTATTGGGCGGATTGCGTGCTGGTTGTTGGAATTCAACTCCTGAGGCATTAATTGGGAAGGAAAATGAAGAAAAGGTCAAAGAATTCGCAAAGGAAGAGCGGGAGGATGGCATTCTCTACCGTTCAATCCTAAGAAAGTAACTGGAAGCGAGGCATTGAAGGAAAGGAGGCCAACGATTGTCGGGAATGGGGGCTTTACAGTCAGCGACGCTACATACACTTTGTCGTACGCCGTTGCAGGGGCACGCACGCCATCAAACATCTGTGGGAATCCAAAATAAAAGACAGCATTTGTTGTCCCGATGGGCAAACCAAGAAAGTTCGTAAAACCACAGGAGTCGCGGATATTCCGAAACCAAGGGCGAAAGACAATAAAAGGTGCGACTATGAGAACAGAGGGGGGGGCGAGATGTCCAGGAAGATCAACCAAAAAGGGCAAAAAAGTCAATCTTCGGGGGCGTGGGTTCAGCAGGGTTTAACACGTGGGACAGTCCTATCGGGCCAACAGGGGGGTTTTAAAAGGAAGAGGACTAATCAGAAAAGCCAACGACGATGAGAAAAAACTTTTAAGCAAGAAAATTACACGAAAAACGACATTCCTGAGAAGGTCACTATGGAAGCATAGGGGGGGGGGGGAAGTTGCCTTGGGCGAAAATCAAAAAAACCTTCATTGAAAGAACATCGGAACGCCAAAAGATAAATTGTCCGCTCCGAAGGGACGGCGAGGAAAAAGGACATGGGGAACAGCAGAAGGAGCTGAGGCAAGAAAGAAAATGGCTATTACAAGAAAGGGTTCGACGAGCCAAATTCGAAAAAAGCGGTGGGGACGCCCGGGACAGATTTACCACATGAAACGAAAGTCTTAAAACTTTCCGCACTTAGCGGCCGACTTCTATCTCACGGACTGTGGAGAGAGAATGGCAAAAGCGCTGATCGTCAAAACGCGGCAAAAAGCGCAAATGACACAACAACTCTTGGGCCATTTTACGCAGCAGCCACCACAAAAAAGCCGTTCGATCAGGAATCACAGAAAGGTTGGTAACAAGGATGGTGGGATGATCGCAGCCAACACTCTTGGTATAGACGAACTCCGGATCGTGGTGCAGAGGAAGGGGGACAGATTGTAGACCGTGGGCGGGGCGAGAGTAAGCAAAAAGGAAAGAATCAACGGTCCCAGAAGTGTGGAACTTTTCCTACGGCGGCTAGGACAACTAAAGAGGAAACAGACCACAGAATCTATAATATTAAACATACGCCCTGACAAGGGGAACGGGTCAGCGGCGGCGGCAAGACCAGAAAGGAAGGAGGGAATGGGACAGGAAAAGCGTCTGCTAAATGATAGCACAAGTGAGAGGCTTTTACTCGCCAGCTTTTTAAGCAGCGAATGTATGGAAGCACTGGGGGGAGTATCATAGCCCGGACAGAAACGCGCAACGAGAAAAAAGAAAAAGAACGGAGCGGCCCGATCACTAAGAAAAAAGGTGTAACGTTACACCATCTGGGGCAAAACGTGGTATTCTCCTTTCAACTTATATGGGGCCGGCTCCGACTATGGGGAAGGGGGCACATTCACACAGACGGATTAAGAGGGTCCCAACGTGACTAAGAAGCCAGCGAGAAAACACAAAGAGAGTTTAGGAAAAGAGGAGAATATGTGTCGTATGTCAAAAGTTGTGACCATTCAAGGGAAAGCCGGTAGGGGTTTGATGAACTAGGCCATCGATAGGGACTGCCCCTAAAGGGATTTTGCACGGGGACGAAAAAGGGAGAATGTGTCAAAGAACTGCAACTACCGGGGTCCTTAGTGATCGTGCCCGCGAACCCTGCTTTTGATCTTCTCGTTTCGCAGAGTCCGGGGATGAGGAAAACACAGTGCATGCAGGCATCGAGGGGAGAAAAAGCAGGGGGGGGGAGAGCGGCAAGTAGACAAGTGTGGGGGATCGGGGAGGAAAGAAGACGATGGGTCGCCCATGAAAGCTGAAATTTATGGAAGGAAGGGACGGGGGGAGCGCCGGGAGGTAGGGCACGTTGGCCAGGGAGGTAAGGGGTCAAGCTCTTCTCACGGTGGTGGGGGGGAAGAGAGAGGTGATCGCTGCCGGCCGTTACCGGCATAACATTTCTGGAGGATCGGGAAAGTTAGCAAGATCTCCAAAGCCCGCGGGATAAAGAGGGACTGACTAGGCCTCCCAGAGCGGCAGGGCGCAAACAGGGGGGTGGAACTGCGCCAAAGACGCGCCATAAGACAATTATTTACAAGTTGCTGTTATGGGGATTATAGACTGCGCTGTGGGCCTGGTTGGGGGGGGGGGGGAAGGCGGGTGTTACAACTGGCCCCACGTGTGCTAAAAGGGGAGACCGGGCCGTCTGTTGAGTCTGTAAGTCAGAGTTTTTGGGTGGAAAGAGCCGGTCGATCCACAGGCCGCTGCGGGAAAGTGAAAAAAGGAAAGAAGGGGGCTGGGCGCTGCGCAGGAGTGGAGGTTTACAAATTACGGGGTTAAAGAATTACCAGCGGGTCGGGGGGGAGAAAAGGGGGGGATCAAAAAAAGGGAGGTGTGGATAGAACTAGCGTGAGTGAAGGGGCCGAGTCTTTGAAACAAGGGGCCAGGTTAATCTCCGATCGTCGGCGGAGCGAAAAAGGGGGAAGGGAAGGGTAGTTCTCTCTGATGAGCGCCCCGCATCTTGGGGGTTGGGCACCTGGGCCTCCTCGCCCCTCGAGGGAATGAAAGGAAGGGTCCTGGTCTGTAAGGCTTCTTCAAAGGAGGACGCCGCAAATCTGCAAAAGCAGTAGGGGATATATTGGCCCCCAACTGTTCCGGATGCCAGGGACCCCGGGAAGAAGGGCATGTACCCACGGAAAAACCGCTGCCCTAAAATTGCCGAGGAGAAGGAAGGGGGGTGAATTTGTTGGGAGCGGGAAGGAGAGGTGGGAAAAAAAAAACCCGCAGGTCTCAAACAAGAGTTAGAGATGACAACTTGTCACAGGTCTTGCCGGGCAGAGGGGGGGGATTCAGTGCCCGACTAAGGGGGGGAAAACGATGGAATGGGCAACCCATCGCGCAAAACAGGAGGGTGGGAGGTTCTTATTCAAACAACTGAGGACGAGGGGATAGGGTCAAAAAGACAAACGGAGAAACCAACTCCTTTTGCCAAGCAGATTGACGGTACGACATGTACAAAGACAATGGGGAACCGGAGGAAGGCGCAATCGAATTCCACCTCGTAAGTTAAGTTAAGGAGCTCGAGAGCGACTAAAATAGAAAAAGGGGACGAAGGAGGGTCTTTGACCGTGGTCGTTCATTTGGGACCAATTAAGGAAGCAATGTCGGTTGACGTCAAAGACAGAAAAAAGCCCTCAGAAGAAAAAGAAAAGGAGGAAACGGGACCTACAACAGTTACGTTCCAGCATCTTCCTCCGCGGAAACAGTACCCACAAAGACCGCCAGTCAAATACAACAGAAAAGGGAGGTGTCTTATTAGGAGTCAGGAGGATGGGCAAGCTGGAAAAAAGTCGAGAGTCGGACTGCAACAGGGCTGCCGGTAGTAGGTTTATTAAGCCTTACGTAGTTAAACTAAGGATCCCAAGTCGTGCTAATGTCAGGAGAGACAAGCATTAGAAACAGGAAGGTACTGCCGAGAAAAAGGCAAAAGAAAAGGAAAGGGACACCCTACAGATTATCAGAAAATGACATGGAAAAAGGAACCGAAGGGAAACCGCGGGGGGTAAAAGAACCTCAGAGTAAGTAGACATCCGGAAAAAGTAAGGTCTATTAAGAAGTTATTTGGCAGAGCAGAAAAGGGGAAAATGGAAGGACGAAAGCAGGACAAGGGCCTGTGTAGTGTCCGGGGGAAATGGATATGTCAACAAAACACAACAGACAAGAAGGGCATTGAATCCAATTCTATCTCGGAAGCTAGGGGTAGTAAGCCGGAAAAGAAGGGAAGGGACTGACGAGGATGAAAACAGAACGACTTCTTCAGGGAACAGGGTCCGAATCGCATTGGGAGGTGGTAAGAAAAAGGTTTGAACCCGTACGAAGAGGGGGGAAACTTGGGGGGGACAATAGCCGAATAACACTAGCTTTTTACCCTTAACCCACGAAGTTCCAACTTTTCCCTGCTTTTGTAAGAAATAAGAGGAAAAGAGGGAGAAGGGAGGAACAGACATACGGACTAGGTCCAGGGAATCAAAAAAGCTAGGGACGTGAGCGTGGGTGCTCCAGTGAATAAGTGAGGAAGGGATACCGGGTGATCAACACCATAAAATTAGTAATTCGAACCTGCTGCCCGAAAAGCGTTGGGGGGTGGAGATACTCAAGACTAGCAACAGAGATCGGGTCCGCTATTCTCACCCTAAGCTAGAGATTCGAATTGGCGGGCAATGCAGTCAGGGTGAGGCTGGGAAATGGTTGAGCACGAAAGGAGACACAGAAAAACAAAGCATTTGGAAAGGGGGAGCGAATTTCACAGCACGTTGTGTCTCGAGGCCAATAATCATGCTATCGCGAAGTACTTCCGAGAAAGGGAAGAGGAGGGGAGGGAAACGAGGTGGAAGGAAAGAGCCTAATGTCAGGAGCAAAGTTGGGGGAAACGGCGGGGGGGGGTCTAAGATTGGGATCAGCGTTGTGAGAGGGGCCTGGGGAAAAGGGGGGAGGAAGCAAAGTTGAGATGGTCGAAAGGGGAGAGGAAGGTAAAAATCAGGCAAGGCTGAATAAAAACGCGCAACAGTACAGCAATCTTCGCCGAATCTGGGGACCTGGTTCTCAGGACGGAAAGAGGAGAGAAGAGGAAAAGGACAGGGGCATGGGCGTTACATGGGATGGGGGTTACCTGTGTAGAGGAGGGAACAGGATGCTGACGAAAAAAAAGGGATCTCTATCCTCAATATATATTGGGGCGGCGTTGAGGGTCAGGGTTTGTTGATAAAAAAGACAGGAGGAAGTAAGAAAACGTCCCAAAGACAGACAAGGGCAAATAATGGGAGCTTGTGATGGGCAGATTGCCTTTCAACCAAACAAAGGGTGTAAGGTAAGGAGAAAGTCATCTAAGAGTGGAAACTGCAGGAATGAGCTCAGGAGGGAAGGGGCTGTTGAAAAGGAGGGTACAAGGGCAAGAGGAAGAAAGAAGACCATGTGGAAAGAAGTTCTGAGTTAAAGAAAGACATAGTCCGGGCAGATGTGGGAAGACGAAAAGTCCTACATCGTCTTGTGTTCAAGTCTCTTGGCCCATTTCGGTCCCAACAAAGGAGGATAGGAAGAGGAAGACACACTATTAGACAATAAAACTGGAATGGGCAGAGAAAAAGAAAAAGAAGGAAAAAAGCGGGGGCAATAGATAAAGTTAAGTAGATAAAAACAAGTCCACCTTCGCTTAGCTTCAGATTTGGTGGACGAGGGAGGGGTAAAAACAGGGGTTAACATGATGTCGGAGTCACAGCAGCGGACTCGATAGAAGAGAAGAGGGGCTGGAGTTACTTTTTAATACAGATTACCAGGAAACTGTCAAGGAAGAATTGCATATAGGAAGCATAGAGGTCGGGGAGCATCACAAGAGCTTCTGGAGAGACATAATAACAAAAAATTAGGAGTTCCGCGAAGGAACGAAGAAGGGACAGGGAAGAACTTTACGCTGTGTTGAAAAAAAGAAGAGATCGGAAGGTAAAAAAAGTCATCTCTATGGTCAGATTACGAAAAGTTAAAATCCAAATTCCCCTAAAAGTGGCTAAAGAAAAGACTGTAAAAAAAAAAAGGGAACGTCTGAAAGAGCGGACGAGACAGGAACTTGGAACGTAAATAATCAAGGAAAAAAGTTTCGCGAAGACTAGGTCAAAAGAAAGAGAGAGAAAACTACGGCGGAGAAAACGTGAACAAAAAAGCGGGGAAAGGTGGAAAAAAGGGAAAAAAACACCCACAACGAAGGTCTAAGCATGACAGAACAGATAACCTTTAATACTGGTTCCTATGGACGACAGAAGACCAAACTCGGGGAGGAGAGAAAAAATAGCCGATAGGGAGTCCGCGGCAGGGAAGCTGGGAAATTTTGTCTTAGCGAGCAAGACTAATTGCGTAGAGCCAAAAGCGAGAAGGAAAAAATGGGGGTAGCGGGGCATACGGCAGGGGCGAGAGAAACGACACCAACACCCTACAAACCCGATATAGAAAAGAAAGCCGCAAAGGAAAGACCTCGGCGAGAGCAAAGGAGGAAGACCAAAAGACAGAGAAAGTGTGGACCTAACAACGGCAGGCGAGGCAGAAATAGCACACGTAAGACTGGCCGAAATTGTCTTTGTAACCGAGATAAAGGCATCACTGGAAGACTCAGGAAAAAAAAAAAAGGAATGAAACCGACGAAGAGAGAAGCAAAAGGCATTCAGGCTTGAGACCGCAAGGAAAAACAGGAGGGATTTGGACACATCTGTTAAAAAAGGGTGACGAGTCGCCGTGAAGATCAGTATCTGTTCACATCAAGACGATGGGCCTGGGTAAATCACAAAGAAGGAGGAAAAGGAACTGGGTAAACGGGAGAAGAAATAAATAGCTCTCGAAAAAAAAAAAAAACTTAAAAGGGAGGAGGGAAAGAGAGATAGGAAAGTCAAGTCAAGGTTAAACGTGAAAATTGCCGCGATGTTTGTTCTTTTAACGAGGAAATAGAGGGGGACATCAAGGAGGAGAATGCCCAGGAGAAAGGAGTTTTGGCAAGGGAGGACGCGAAAGAAAAGAAAAAGGGGGGGGGAAAAAGACTTCCCCTGTTGGGAAATTAGGGGAGGGGCCTACCTACGCCGATGGTTTGCTCTAGATGAAGTACAGTCAAGTGCTGATGAAAATGACCAGTGAAGAAGTGAAAGCGATGGGTCGGAAAAAGAAAGTGAGAGGAAAAGGAAAAGAAAGGGGCGAGGGAGGCGAGAAAGAACATGGGTTAAAGGGGCAACTGAAAAGCAGGGGGGGGAAGGGCGGCCGCCCTCAGATGGGAGGTCAGAAATGGGCCATGGCGTGATTGGAGAGTGCTCAGAGGGGGGGGGGTGTAGGAGGGGAGTGATCTCGCCGAAGTAGGAAAAGGAAGACACAAGACGGAGAGGAAAGGATCTGTGATCCATGGGGACGCAGTCTCGACGAAGGAAAAGCCACAAGTTATAACAGCCTTAGGCCGAAGAACGGTCCGAAAAAAAACGTGCGCAGGGTGCGATAAAGAAAAAGGGAACTGTGGGGAATCAGGGAAGGCACGATACCAAGAGGGAAAAGTTTTAATCTGGAAAAGGGGAATGTATAGAAGAGGAGGTGGGGGAGGGCCTTCTTTTTCAAAAAAGGGAACCAGAAGTTGGGGAGCAAGGGGGACAGAGAAATGGGAAACGATAATGCGATTGGGGGGGGGAGTCCATGTTCTAGCAAAAAGGAAGTGAGATCGGGGGAGGAAACAGAAAAAGGGAGCGTGAAGCTCTTTGCCGCGCACTTCGTGAGGGGGAACATTCCTGTTGTGAAAAGGGGTACACGCGAGGGGTAGGGGAAAGGTGGAAGAGGAGGAAACGGGATGAATAGGAATCTCTTCCGGGGAAATTCAGTAATAGTTGTGCAGAACAGAGTAAAGTGGCGCCGCCGTGTCGTAAAAACCCCCCCCTTGGCGGGACGGAAAAAAGGCAGAATTTTGTAGTTCACTCCGAGGAGCGCACAACCTTCTTTTATTGAGGAAAACCCACGGCAACGACGCTGAGAAATAGAAGGGCACTTGAAGGAAAGGACGGGGTGCGGAAGCTGATTCCAAGTACATGACGAAGAAGGGGGATTAAAATGAACGGTACAATACTGGATAGGCAAAAAAAAAGTCCCACGGAAAAAAGACGTCGAAGCCAAAAGGGGGAGACAAAAGAAAGATGAAGGTGGGGGGGTGTTTTTGATCGAAGGAAATCGAGTGACAAAACGCTGGTGTTCTAAATCAGTTATAGAGAAATTGGACCCAGGTCGGGGGACCGAAAGAGGGGGGGGGAGGAGATGCCGGCGACCTGGGGGTGGGGACCGGGGAAGGATGCCCGCGCGGGCCAAAAAAAGAGGGCGGCATTTTACGGGGATTCCCAAATAGAGCGCAAAGAAGTGTCGGTGTGCACTGCAGACAAAAAGCGTACTACACGAGTCAACAGAGGTCGAGGGAATTGGAAAAGACATTGCCCCCGGGACAAGTGGGCCGGAGAATAAAAGGGGACTCAGGAATCAGGCCTGTAACAAGCGTAGTGACCTGGGAGGAAATAACTGAGCGTCCTCTAAAGAGAAGGGCGAAAAAAATGGAAGTGAAAGTGGAGGAAGGGGCGACAAGTACGGAAAACTTCTGGGTGAGACTTCACAAAAAAAGCGAAAAGAATCCGACAAAAAACTACTATATAAATGGTATCTCCTATCACTCAGGGGAAGTCAACGGAGAAAGAGAAAAGCAGAAAAAAACTGACCAACCAGCAGGACAGGGTCAAGACCCATGAAAAAGGAATTTGGACTGAAAAGGAAAGCTTTCCTTGAGAAGCTAGGTCATTATGCAGCAGAATTATGGATTTTGAGGAGCTGTGGGGGACACATTGCACTTATTTACAAGCAGGGGGGGCAGAACAGGAAATTAATCTAAAATGTCTTCTCCAGGCAAAGGGGGAAGGACAGAAGCACACGGGAGGGAAGCACAGAGAGAAAAGAGTTGGAAACCCTAAATATGGGATCAGAAAGAGCCCAAGAAATCGGGGGTTACGCGCACTAGTAAGTCTAAGTGAAGAAATTAAAGAGTTAAGAATGGATATTGGCAGAGGGCACAACCGGGACATGGGAAAGGAGAAGGGAAATTCCCAATTATGGATAGGTGGTCGAAATGGGGAGATGAAACGAAATCCTAACAACTAACGGTGCATTGAAGAAAAGGGAGAAGACGCTAGCGGGGTAGATCACAGAAGGAACACTATCAAATTGCTAAGGGAAATTAGGGGGGGACAAAAAAAAAGTCTACGGGGGAAGCCATGTAGGAAATCCACTCATTGGGTGTTGCATCACAGGTTGAGTCAAAGAACTGATGTAAGGGGAGCCAAGCTCAAAGCAACTGCTTGCCAAAATTGACGCGGCAGGGGTTCAAGGGGGCGTCCAATCACGCACGAGAATGACGCAGGAGGAAGCAGAAGGCCGAGGTCAGGGATCAGACTATTTTGCGTGCGTTGGCAAAGTGCCATAAGTCGGAAGGGAGCAACAGTTGATGAAAAAAAAGAAATCTGGGAAGGCGAAAGGGATTCAACGGAGGAGGAGGGGCTGGGGTTGATATCGCACCATCAGCCGACCAGAAAAACTGTTAGTGGGGGTCCGTACTGAAAAGCGAACATAGCGAGAGATTTAGGCTTTGATTTCCAGGAGTAGGGGGGGGTGTCTGGCTTGCGGTGCGAGGCACCCATTGAGAAAACTAACGGACCGAACCATGACATGTGGGTTGGGCAAGGGAAACTAATTTACCCGGGCCCCCGTGGCTGCGAGGGCCGAAAAGAATAATCTTATTTACGAGCTGTTAAATAACTGCTAAAGAAGGTGATAGCGGTGACTGTAAAAAGAGGGTGGCAAGGAGGGCAGAAGCAAAGGGAATGAGCATCGTGGGTGTTCAGACTGATTCGATAAAAGTTGATCAAAGGTAGTGGCTTTGACAGGGCCAGGTCCTTGACTTAATCGGTGGATAAGTCGAAGGGGGGGGGGCGAGTCTGTTAAAGACCGGGGCAGGATGCCTCCAAGCAAAGCCAAAAGGAAGAAACCTGAGGCAGCCTAAGAGGGGGACCGTCTCAGAAAGTACAGCTACGTAAAAAAACACAGGTCTCGTGGCATGATGGAACCTGGCGGCTGTGTGGAGTGGCGGAGATGAGGAATGAGGGCGGCGTCCGGCGGGAGCTATCCCAATATATAGATTGGGGGAGGCGTTTGGAGGGGGGGGGGAGGGGTGGGGAGTCACACACAGGCGCCTAAGTGGAGGCCCAGGAAAATGTTCAAAGACTGGCTGCAGAGCGATCTTTGCTATGGAATGCGCTCAAGTCGAGAAGACGTAATCGAGATGGGTACAGGCGAGTCTTAATTAGGGAGCCCAGTGAGTGAATGGCTTGTTAACCCGTTCCCAGCACTCTGGCAATACGTAGGGTAAAACGCCGGTCGGCGGGGCACCAGAAACCATCAAAAATAGTATGGGTGAATCAGACCAATGCCCGAAAAATAGGGCGGTTGTGTTGTACGTGAAGGGTTACCATCCTTCGTGGAAAAAGGACAATGAGGCGGCATACAAAGGACCTCACCAACCTATGGCGGCAAAGAGTTACAATGTGCTCTGAAGATGAGAAGGTGGCGAGATGCTTGTAATACTATCCCACAGGCCAACTTACATATGTGCTTCTTTTTGGGAAGAGCGTCGTTTCGTGGGACATCAGAAAGTGTCCTGCAGCGGGAGAGAAGGGGGAATCGGGGGCAGTGGAGGGCGGGGGGAACTTTAGCATAATTACCGGGACCAGAATTCCTTAGCACTAATAGGGGGCGCATAGATTTGTCCTGGGCGAAAACTACAACGGCGCCGTCGCGCGCATCGAAAAAGGGGAGACCTTGTAGGAGAAGAGAAGTGCGGTCTATAACTTTAACTTTTGCGCCAAGCCGGTAAAAGAGGACCTCTCTCGAGGAAACGCACATTTGACTAAGATCAAGGTCAGCAAGAACAAGTGGAGGAAAAAAAAAAAGGAAATAGGAGTTACCCTACACGACTGCAGGCAAGAACCTCTACGTCGACGGAAGGCACCGGAGAAGAAATAACTGAATGGGATAGACACATGGATATCACCAGTCGCATGAAAATAATCAAAGACGGGCGTGATCAACAACTGGACACCACGGCGGTCAAAAAAAGGTTGGGGGACCCAATCCAAAAAAACACCACAGCGGGCAAGGTCTATCATTCACACAATAACGCGGTTCAAAAAGGGGGTCTATGGAAGAAGAGACACATCTAGGGAGGGGGCAAAACTGGCCGGAATCGTGGAAAAGGGCTCGAAAATGTTATCCTTGCGGAGGGAGAAGGCTAAGGACTACCCTATACCCTCTATAAGAAATGTTGTATGCCGTTCGAAGGAGGCGAGAAGAAAGAGCTAAACTCACCAAGCGGGGAGAAAGGGAACAATCACTAAATGGGAGTGGGTCCATAGACGCGATGCCGGAACAAAATACCGCTTGTAAGTGGAAAAGACCAAGGGCTCACTGCATGCAGAAAAAGTAACCCAAGAGTTTCAACAAAAAAAGGGGAAAGAACAGAGGATGAATCCATCAAGGCACACGCCTCGGCCTGAAACCGCAACGATAAGAGCAAACAAGGGCGTCGGCGGACCGAGACGATGACACACATGGTGGAAGTCGGGGGGGAACTATGGTTCCTGGTCGAGTCGCCGTGAAAAAAGGATTAATCTTCCGGCTCTAAAGATGGCAAGTGAAGCACCACCTACTTCGGAAAAGAATGGCCCAACGTGACTCCGGGGCCATAAG
>Ga0179593_1675456_pt1 | contig 19520 bp, 30 predicted proteins | sample CZODoug2_1_08_16_FD_185931 | JGI IMG/M metagenome (GOLD analysis project Ga0179593, IMG submission 185931) | Vadose zone soil fungal communities from Angelo Coast Range Reserve, California, USA - CZODoug2_1_08_16fungal (PacBio error correction) | ecosystem: Environmental > Terrestrial > Soil >...
ATTAGAAAAAAAAAGACGTGAGGCTAGTTTTGTCGGGAAGGGGGGGCAAAGGGCGCAAGAGGGTCGCTGACACACCAGAAAAGGTTCAGTCCCTGCCTTCTAAAACCGAAATTTGTCGGTAGTTCTTGAGACGACCAAGATCGCGAAGAAAAACAGAGGAGGGAAGGATATCGTCTTTCCAGGGGAGCCAAAGGCCGAAGCACGACAAAGGGCCTGAATCGCCAAAGGAACAAGCGTTTTACGCCGACCAAACAAGGGAAAAAAGACCTTCGCCAAGTTAATGAAGGGTCCTTGTTGGGCCGGGAACGGACTGACTAGGGGTTCTCAGGAAAAAAATCGCTCCGCCCAAAAAAATGTCTGTGATGAGGGTCAGAAAAAAGAGAAGCGAAAAGGCATGGGACCACCACAACTGGAACCACCTCAAGGGCAAAGGGGCTACCAGGGTTAGGTCAGCAAGGCACCAAGTGTCAAGATCTTCGGAAAAAAAAAAACCAGGGGGGGTTCCCTTAGGTGGGTTTTAAAAGCTTTCCATCGCCTGACCATAAGAAAAAGGAAAGTAACCAACAGTGATGAGGGCCCGCTATGGGTGGTCAAGCTCCGGGGGCAAAAAAAATTCCCACACACCCACCAAAAAAAAGAAAAAAAAAAAAACCACCTGTTACCTTGGGCCACAAGGGGCTCCCTCGGCCAAAGAGCAACGGGAAACCCTATAAGAGATTGAAAAGTCGCCGGGAGGGAGAGGGAAACGATGGACAAACAAAGGAGTTCCTTGGGGATTGGAGTGACTTCCCAAAACCCAAAGGTGAAAGAACCATCTCGGAAGGGGAATATGGTGGAAAAGTAAACGAAGAGAGTGGTCACGGACCATGAAAGATGTCACAGTTCAGATCAGGGGGGGGCACCTTGGGAAAGACAGGAACTGAACCGGAGGGCGTACCACAAGGAAAACATCGAATATTGAAAACCGCGGGAAAAACTGTCCGGGGGGGGTGGAACCAAACAATTGGGTCAATAGTCTGATTTCTTGGGTTCGGTGCAAAAACCTTTGGCCATGACGGGGAGGGAGAAATCGCAAAAAAGAGTGATTTCCCCCAGCCACGGGTCGGACCCAGGCAAAAAAAAAAAACACAGGGGGGGGGGCTACAAAAAAAATGAGAATCGACACAACAGTCCCAGGCCCAAGAAACCCAAAAAAGGAATGGACCTCAAAAAGGGGGTGTTTTCACAAACGAAAAAAAGAAAAAAGAGGGAAGAAAAACTCGCACAAACTAGTTCACCTGGAATGAGGATCGGTTAGGTTTATGTAAGGGGAGATCCGTGCGGAACAGGTACCAACGAAAAAAAAGAAGAAAGGTTGCCGCTTCAACAACAAAACATTGGAAAGCCCGCGAGGGAAAAAATTGTCTATGATGAAGGGAGGGTAGGGGGAGGGGGGGAAGCCGGGTGGCGATTGGAGTGAAAACCGGGTCAAAAAAAATGGTTGGCGGGGGGGGGGAGATATGGGGGGTGAGTTTGTTTTAAACCGAAAAGGGGGGTTCGAGATTGTCTGAAAAAGAACCTAACGGGGGTGAATCATAGTCAAGGGCCAGGGAAGGGGAAAGGGGGGGGACCCAAAAATCCCCCGGAATCAGACATGAGGACATCTAAAACCGGGTGTTCCAGGTAGGCAAAGTGGAAAACGGGGAAATCGCGGAGAAGAAGAACATCGGGTGCGCGTCGTAAACAAAGAAACGCTTGTCGCTACCGGCCGATCTGGAAGGAAAAACAGGGCCTAACAGGAAAAACACGGAGACTCAAACAAAACAAAAGGAGGAGAGAGGGAAAAGACTCTCAAGGAAGAGGGAAAGGGACAGTCAGGAAAAAAGGCTCGTTTGGGGGGTGCACGCCAAACTATGTCAGGGTAGCTTGGGGGGAACTAACAAGAAAAGAAAAAACCAAGGGGGAAAAAAAAAAGGCGGGAAAAAACTAAAAAAAAAGTGAAGTTCTACTTCAAAGGGAGGGAAGGTATGAAAGGTCAAACCCGACGCCGCAGGGGCTAATATATGCGTGAGGTACATTAAAAAGAAAATACAAAGGGGAGTATGGGACCTTTACCAAAGATCTCAAAAAAAACAATGGAAGAAGCAAAACTTTCTCGGCAAACGAGATATTCAGAGGACTCAATACAAAGCTGGCATAGAGGACCATCGTTCGCGGTGCGCAAAGGGGTCTCACGAAAAGGCTTTTTAAAAAAATTTGGTGTCAGGGCAAAAAGCAAAAACTACTGAAATGAAGGTACTGGTGTGCTGGGTTAGGGGGGGGTCGCGTAACCTTCGGCGTCCAAAAAGAGATTGCTACACTTTCCAAAATGGGAAGCGGAAAATGGAAAAAGGGGGGGGAAGTGGGCCGCTATGGCAAATTGAAGGGAAATAAATGGCGCAACGTGTCTGGAAAGGCTTGTACATGTGGGGAAGGGGAGAACGTGTGCGGCGGACCAGGCGAGAAAAGAGCCAAGAGAAGGAGGGGAGATGCCCAATTTGTGAAAAAAAAAGACACTCGCGAGGCAAAGTCCCGGTTTCAGCTGTGGGGGGGGACTGAAAGGGGGAAAGCTAGGGACGGGGTCGGGAAAACCTCAAACGGACATGGGTGGAAAAAAAAAAAAAAGACTTTTTGGGGGGGGATCGGAGGGGGTCGTGCCATATCGGTACATCCTGTTTCGACTTCCCCATCCGGGAAGCAGAAAAAAAAAGGGGGTTCTTGCGCCGAAGCCCGAAAAAAAAAAGGGGGAAAAAAACAGGGGAAACGGAATCCAGGGGGGAACGATGAGAAAGGAGTGAGTTCTCAACTGTCTTTTACTGTTCGAGTGCCGATTGAAAAACCTTTTGGTGGGGGGGGGAACGAAAAAAACAGGGAAGGGGAAAAGACCGCACAGAAAAAACGAGTAGGGGGGAGGGGTGAAGTTTCGGTATGGGTGGGAGACCGACCAAGGGGCACCACCACCGAAGGGTGGGGACCAGGAAGGATGGACTAAAGGCAGAAGGACTAAAGACCGAAACTACGGACAGAGGGAGGGAAAAGTTGGGTTTTCTGCATGCGTGAGGGAATAGAAAAAAAAAAGAAAAAAAAAAAAAAAAAAGAAACAAGAGGGGAAACGTTATTGCAGAAGGCCATTCAAAAGGGGGTGGGGGCCAGGGAAAGAATAAGATTTCCGGTCATCTTTCGGGCACCAAAGGGAAGACATCATTAGCAGGGAACGGCCTGACACCTTTGGTGCAATGCCCGCGAGAAGAAGGGGGTCGCAAAAAAAGGCATGGGGAGTGTGGGGAAACTTCGCGGCGAAGACAGAGAAGGCACTTGAAGGGGGGCAAAGGGAAAGAGGTCGATCCAGGCAAAATTAGAAAGAAGCCATAAAAAAAAGAGAATATCGGAAGAACTGGGGTTGGGACAGCCCAATTCTGCAGAAAGGAACAAAAAAGGTGGCACTTCAAAAGACAAAAAAGCTATTCATTCCTGAATGGAGATAGGCCAAGAAAACAACAAACGGGAAAGGAAAAGAGTATTAGCTGAAAGGAAGGAAAGGTGTGTAAACTTTAAGTGCCGAAGGCCCAGAATTGAGGGGGGGACACAAACAACCAGGGTCGTCCAAGGGGAAACTGAAAATCTATTCCTTGGAAGGTTTGGGGAAGGGGGGAACCTGGATAGAACACCATATCAGGTCAGAAATAAAACAGCTAGAAAACAAAGAAAAGGAAGGGGGGTCAAGCCAGACAAGAAATGCCTCCCGCAAGAGAGAGAAAGTGTGAAAAAAATGGCAGAAAAAAAGACGTTACTACGGCCTCACACAAAGCACCATTTGCCGGGTCAACGATGTCCGCCGGTGGTGAATGCCACGGGAAGAGGGGGAAAAGGGAACAAAAGTGTTCTCTGGAGGACACCAAAAAGAAGGGGGGTACGCGGACGGAAGCCTTTACCTCGATAAGAACCAAAGAAAAAAAAAAAAAAAAAAAAACGTCTCAAATTTCCAACAGCAATAAAAAAACCCAGTCGGGAACCAGGCGATGTACATTCCGCTCGTACCGGAGGTCAACTCCCAGTTCTTTTGGGGGGGGTATAAATTGAGGAAGAGGGAAAAAAAAAAAAAAAATCAAGGGGAAAAAGTGTCAAAACCCAACCCCAAGGACGAGGCAGCCCACAAGAACGCGTATTCGGCCGCTAGTGAAGGTGTGGCTGGGCAAACAAGGGGAAATCTCAACGATCACACACGCAAAGAAAAGAAAAGAGTGAGCTGGTCGTGCAGACGCAGCAAACTGTCGGGGTCACGAAAGAAACTTGCCCCTGCTGAGAACCAGGCATTGCTTTCTCACAAGGAAATAGGACCTAGGGAATAGGGGAAAGCGGAAAACAACTCTCGATCAGGAAGATGGCAGGGGGAGGGAAAATGGCCGGTGGTTGTCAACGTCAGGACAAATGAACTCGACCGAAGGAATGGAAAAGCCCAAAAATCTTGATGTTGACGTGGCAAATCGGATCAGGAGGGGGGGTTGGACCAAATTTGGGGCCAGAAAAAAGTGGGGGCTTTCAGGCAGGAGGAAACGTTGGGCCGGAACGAAAAATCACGAAGGAAAAATGCACGAAACAAACCAACCTGCGCCCGGAGGGTTAAAAAGAAAAACAAAAAAAAACGAAAGAAAGAAAAAGAAAACTCAAGACAGTTAACCCCCCGCATGGCCCTCCAAAATTGGGGGGGGGTAAGACTTCCTAACCACGACGATATAACGCCCTACAGTGTAAAAAACAAAAAAAAGGAGGGGTGGGTTCTCTTGAAGGGAAAAAGGGGGATTTGCCGGGGGGAGCGGCACAAACCAACGAAGGAGGGAAACAGTTCTAAGAAAGTTCCTCCCCACTCAGGAAGGGGGGAAAAAGGGAACCAAAACTGCGGCTTGAAGAGGAGAAAAAAAAAAATACTGGGGGAAGGTGGAAACCCGGCCGATGGGGGAGAAAGGAAGGTGTGAAAAACTTGGGTTTATATAGTAGGAAAAATTGAAGGGTCGTCCAAAAAGGGGGGAAAAAAAAAAAAAAAGACAAATGAGAGTCAGCCCAACGCGCGGGAATATGGATAACGGGAAAAGGCCCGTAAAATGAGTCATGAAAGTTGCACCGTCCCCGTTGGGGCCCCAAACGGCAGGAAAAAAACCCGTAGGAAAGAGCAAGCAATGCAAAAGCGTGAAAAAATATTACGAAAAAAAAACGGGGTAAACAAGGGGAAGGAAAACTTGGGGGGCCGAATGCGGAAAAAAGTCGTTTAGGAAACCCCAACGCTTAAGAGCAAACAACGGGGAAAAACATTATGTTTTTTAAGGGCCGAATCAAAAACCCAAATGACAAAATTCACTTCGGAGAGGGGTGAACGCGAAAGGAGTGGTTTTTGGGGGGGAGGGAAAATCGGATGTTTTTTCCGAAAAAGGAAAGACCTAACCGACTGGAATACAAGGCTTAAAAAAAGAAATGGAAGGATGGGGGTGACGGGGCAAAAAGTTAAAAAGGTCGAGAAAGGTTCAGAACGCGTCTTTCTGAAGTATAGCGGCAAGGGGAACACAGATCAGCGTTGAGCCTAAAACATAGAAGGAAAAAAAAAAAAAAAAACACAGAAACAGGGGGTACGGGCCTGCAATGAGTTCTGCCGTAGAAAATACCCCAACTTTCAAGAAAAATCACACGAATTATCCGCAGAAGGGGGCATAGTAATGAAAAAAGGGGGGGACTTGGGAAGCAAAATGGGGAGGAAACAAGAGCCCCATTTCAGGTCCGCAGGGGAAGTCCAAATCACCCGTGACGAAGTCAGGGGGTCAAAAAGGGCTTAGGGCGGGGGGGGTTTCAGGTTCAGGGGAAGGACAAAATAAACGTAAAGCCCCGCAAAAAAGTGGATAACAAAGTCCCTTCCCGGGGAACAAGGGGTCCTGTGGAACAAGGGGGGGTCCAAACGTATGATTTCGAGGTGGGTGTAGCACAAAAAGAGGGCACGCCTGGAAAGAACATGGGCATCCATTTTAAACGATTGGGTGGCGCCAGGTAGGGGAGCGCCAAGGGCAAAGCGAAAGAAAAAGAAGCAACGAAAATAACTTGCCCAATGGGGGTGAAAAAAAATCAGAAACTTCCCCATAAGTTTGCGCCGGGTTTCTTTGACCAAAAAAAAAAAAGCCAGAAGGACAAGGGGAAAAATACAACTTGCAAAACGGAAAACAGGGGGGGGAAAACGTTTTCTTCAATCACGGAAAAATCCCGTTTCTGTGGGGTTCAGGGGGAAAGGACAATGGTTGATACAAGTAAAAAAAAAAGAGCGGGGTTAGTTTGGTTTGGGGCCTGCGGCCTCGGGAGAAAAAGATGCTGAGGGGAACTAACGCCGGGGGAGCAAAGTCATTATCTGAATCAAAACGTGGTAGTGAAGAAAAAAAATGGCCGACAGGAATTGTGGGTGTGGGGTCAAAAAAAAGGAAAAATTGAGGAGCGGCCATCCTCGAAGGGCGAAAAAGAAACGTTTCTGCTTCTGAGGGGGGGGGGAAGACAAACGGTGAACGCAGACCCACAATCTGGGAAAAAAAAGAAGGGGGTTGGGGAAAAACCCTAGATGACGCTGTACGAGGAGGGCTCAAGGCGGATGAGAATACCACTGCGATCGGCCATGACGGGTGGCAGAAATGTTGGTGGATGCCAAAAGGCAAGGGACCTAAAGGAGGGGGAACTGGGGAAAATCAAGGAATTGGGGAAAAAAAAAAAACTCAAGAGGAGTTCTACACCCGTGATCGGTCCAGTAAACAAAAGAACGTTAAACGTTGACTACCCTGGGGGATTTTTTTTGACCAGGTGTGAAAAGAGAAGGCGTAGGGGGAAAAAAAACCAATCCTATTGGCAGGGATAGGGGAAAGGGATTGAACAAGGCGAGAGGGGGAAAGGGGAAAGACAATCGGCAACGCCTGGAGGAAATGCAGTACCGCAGGCACTTGAAGTATACATCTAAAAAAGGGCGGGCCCCCGCTTGATTTTTTGTTAGAAAGAGGGTGGTCAGCCGGTGACAAAGGGTCACCTCCTTGGTGAACGGAAAAAAAAAAAAGGTAAAGGAAAACCAGGAAAGGGGGAACTCTAAAATCTATACCTGAGAAAAATTTTAAAAAAAAGGGGGGGAGGAAAAATAGATATTAGCCGAAGGACAGGAAGGGGGGTAACTGGCAAAAGATGTTGAGAGCAGTGTGTGCGCCTCCTACAACGACCCAGGAAAAGTTTCTACTAAAAGGGGGGAAGCTCATCAAGGGTGGGTAGTTGCTGAAACGAAGTGGAAAAAGTAGGCTGACAGAAAAAAGTGCCGAAGCGGCGGAGCTCACAGGGAAGAGGGATTTCCCGCATCATGAAAGCGCAGGCAAAAGGAGCGACGTTTGGACCTCACCTGGTCCTTATGTCCAGCCTTGGGGGACATTGCAATCAACGAATGCAGGGGCAGTTTGGGGAAGAATGGGCACCCATCATGGCACAATAAAAAAACCTTGTGAGGGGGGGAACACCTACAACGAAAAAACCATCAAACCGCTAAAAAGTTGTAAAAAAAAAAGAGAGTGGGACAGGTCGCCGGTGGGTTTGAGTACGAATCACGCCCGGACAGGGACTAATAATTCGGTCACCCAAACGCTTCCGTGGGTTTGAGGAATAAAAAAAAAGGGGGGAAAAACCCTCGGTTCTCAGCGGCCACAGGAAAAATGTGGAACCAGCAAACACACGGGCGTAAAAGGGGCCGAGGCGCCGGTTCAGGAGCATCCCTTTGGAAACAACAAAAGAAACTAGGAATACCTGCGAGAACTTAACAATGGAAAGTTGACACTTCGGTGCGAACCGGAGGGAAACTGAGTGTGTGCTTTGGAGGAAGAGGCTTTCGGGGGGGAAAAAAGAAAAAGAAGGGTTCCAAGAGGGGGACCGATGTGAAACAAGATGTGAACGAAGGGCAACACCTGACATAAAGATGACACACATGGCCCTGGTCGGGGGAGCAACGCACATGGGGAGGCAGCCCGAAATCAAAAAGATCCACCACGAGGGGGGAAAAAAAAGGTCGTGGGGGGGTTTCACCAAATTTGGCCAAGCAGTTTAAGGAAAGAAATTAACCAAGTGGAAAAAAAAAAAAAACAGAACCGGGGAACGGGGTTTGACGGACTCGGCGAAATCATCAAATTTGGGCCGAACAACCCACGGACCGGGAGAAAAAAAAAAAAAAGGGTTGCCGTGCAATCGGGGAACAATCGAAACAACTAGCAATTGGTCCCAGGTAACCACTGGGAGACAAAATTTTATTGGAAAGTGGGATCCAAGAACAAGGAAACGAAATAGGTCTACGGGGGAAGAAACAAAAGAGGGGGTGGGTAATTGGAATTCGGGAGAGGGGGAAAAGGCTGCATATCTGCCGGACACCAAAAGACATCTGGGCGGTTGGTTCGGTGAAGAATTGAGAAGTTAAAAAAAACCTCTTGGACATCACACACCCAAAACAAAGGGACAGAAAGATCCGTATAGAAAACAGTGTACGGGGGAGGAACTTCTTGGGAGTTGTGGGCCCTGTCTTAGGTGCTGGGGGGAGAACGGAATTGACAAAAAAAGGGGGCGGGGTTTTAAGCATGCTCCGGATTTATTCAGATAAGTTTCCGTGGGCCAGGGGAAAGACCAAGATCAAGCCCGTGGAAAATAGGGGAGCCGGGGGTACTGGGGGATAAACTTGCCCGGAATGAAGGAAAAAGGGGTGAAACAGCTTTCCCTTCCTTTGTTTCCCCTTTTCCAAGTCAGCGGGGAAAAAAAAGGAGAAAACCCTGACGCACGAAAGGGTCGCGTGTGAGAAAAAAAGAGCTGGCCTTGCATACTGCGCAGCAACCCGGCGATGGGGCTGGCGGGCCGGTTCCGAAAAAAAACAAACATCAGGTAGGCGAAAAATCCCCAACAAGAAGGGGGGGAAAAATCGAGAGGGGGGGGGTTCAGCAAGCCCGGGACGCTAAAAGAAAGGTGGGTTGACGCGCACCGGGTGATGGAGGATCGCTTTCAAAGAGAAGGCCTGCAAAGAACAAGGGGCCGTCTCCCCAAATAATGAAGGGGGAAAAGGGCGTTACATTCCCCCCAAGCGGAAAGTCCGGCTGCCCCCCACCTTTGAAAGATGGCCGGGAAGGCCGAAGAAGAGGGAGCAGGAACGACTACATAAAATATCTCGGCCGAAACAAAAAAACAGAAAGTGAGGAAAAAAGCCGCCGTTCCTGACACATTTTCGCACCGCCAATCCAGGGGGAAAAAGAAGGAATACTTCGACTGGGGGGGTGCCAGAGCAGTTGCGAAAAACAAAAAGTGCGTAGTGGGGGCAAGCCTAAAAGAAGGGACGGGTCGGTCCAAGAAACTATGGGGGGTTTCCCCTAGGGGTCCTCAGAACCACGCGTCAGTGGTGGAATGGTGGTTGGGACACTTGAAAAAGGCCGGAGGGGGGGGGGCAGAAAAGGGGGGGCTTCATGGGATGGTTCGATGTGAAAACAATGCGGACTGTCTGTGAGCAAGAAGGGCAGGGAAAAAAGCCCGATTTTCCAAAAATTCCGGAGAAGAAAATACACGACGAAAAAAAAACAGCAGAGAAAAAAAAGAAATTTGGTGACCCAAAAATTTGTCTGGTCACCGGGGAAGCTGTGAGGGAAAAAAACCAAAAGGAGGGCCGTTTCGTGTAAAAACCCTAGGGAAGAATTACTGTATGAAGAAAAAAAGGGAAACCGGGGTTCTTCTTCAGGGGGACCACAAATCTCGTGAAAAAAAGAGGACCGAGTCTCTTGTGGGGTAAACGGGGTGTCATTTTTGCCCTTCTCCGGCCTCCATTAAAAACGACTTATATTTTTGAAAAATGAAAATGAAAAAAAAAAAAAAGAGAACAGTGCCAGTAAAGGAAAAGGTGAGGTCGCGACAGTGTGACGAGGGAAAGGGGTCAGGAAGTGCGCCATGGAAGTCGCAAAAAAAGGATCCTCATGCCGAATTGCTGGTTTTTACTCGCGGGGTCTTTATGGGGGGGGGAAAAAGGAAAAGGGAAACCCCCAACTTAAACACGAGGGAAGTTTGGGGGGGCGAAAAGAGAAGAGCTTACCCGGCAGGATCGTAAAGACAATAACACAAGCAAAAACCTGTTGTTCGTGGGGGGCTAATTTAGGGCGGAGTGTGGATTGCCGGAAAAGGGAGTCGTGGGAAGTAGATAAAACAAATGGAGGGGGAGAAAAGAATGTCTTCGAGGTGACCCGGGGGAACTATGAAAACATCATTAGCGAACGGGTCGTGGGGGATGAAGTGTACAAAAAAAAAAAACCCGTCAGGAAAGCTCTATTTGCATTAGAAGCGAAAACCAACTTCGCGGGGAAGGGACAGAACGCTTCGCCAAACAAAAAAAAAAAAAACAACAAAAAAAATACCCTGTGCTGGTACATTGTCTGCTCTGGCTGCTTGCGGAGCTTTATCAATTCCCGTTTCGATGCGTTGCAATGGGTCACTTGGGTCGAAAAAGTGGAAAAAAAAACTTTAAAAAGAAAGAAAAAGCAGGCTGACTAGTCCTATGTCATCGGACTGGAGTGTGCTGTGGCAGGGCGGCGAGACAACCTCTGTGTCTTGCCTTCGGGACATCGACAAACACTATAGCCGTTCCGGAAAAAGTCCTAGAAATTCCTCTCAGGCAAAACAAAAATCTGGGCAACAGAGAAAAACAGTTAGCCGCGAATAGCACGGACACTCGAGGAAGATCTGAGTCGGAAGTTTGGCCAGAGGGGGGGGTCAGCGACACCAGGAACCAGTGGGAAATATGCTCCCAGAAAAACCCTGACACAACACCATCTGGAAAGGGGGTCTGGGTCGGAGGGGAAATAGCACCACACTTAGACGGGTCCGAAGGAGACAGCAGCGGGCGACTCTCATACCCTCGATTCACCCTGCCCGTCTCGCCTTTCGAAAAAGATGCCTATAGGGAGGAGGGAAGGGGAAATTTTAGGAATATATCGAAATGCATGAATGAAAGTTGCGAAACACAAAGAGAAAAGCTTGACTAAAAGAGCAAACCTGTTGGGAAGACGGGGGTGCAAGTTTCTCGCACGGCAGATCTAACGGTCTGCCTAAGGGTCAATTCTGGCCCATGACGAAGGCCTGTGGTGGCTTTAAAAAGAAAAAACTTGTCGAGAAGGACACTAGATGGGTTTTTCTATAGGGCACATACCCCGAAGAGGCCCTGCATCATAAAAAGACACTCCGCTACCCTTTCCGAGTATGGGGGAGAGGCCACAATTACCTCCTCTCTAAAAAAAAGATGATTACGCACCCTCAATGTGCAAAACTCCACCCTGACGAAGGCCTTAAAACAAAAAGGATAAGGGGAAATTGAACTTGTCCAGGGATAAGACAGTCCTCCCGCCCGGGGGAGCGGTTAACTGGAAAAGGGTCTACCTTGGGTCCTGACCGAACTCCTGAAACTGAGGGGTTTGTTGGGCAAGGGGCCGAAAGGCGTCGCCAACCCACAGGAGAGGATGAAAAAAGAATGCAACAAGAGAGAAGGAAAGCGGGCTCTCTCCTACTGCGGGAAAAGACCAAGAAAAAAAACAGGAACGCCTTTTTAGCCTGGGGTACAAGACCCGAGGTCCAAGCGTCTACAGTGCAGCCTACTAGCTCATACGACTAGAGAGTAGATCCAGACTCAAGCTGGGGGAAGGAGACTCGTGTGACAAACAGTGTCTGTCCTCTTCTTCATCCATCATACTAACATCACGGGTCCTGGAGGGGGAGCAAGGGTCCCGTCTTCTGCGCACCAATACAACCAGCCTCTGAACCGGGGGGGGCCAAGACAAAAGTGAGGGAAGAATTACCTACATGGGGGGGGGACACATAACCCCATAAGGGCGTCTCGACCAGAGGTCCAGTGGAGACCGGACCTAGCGGGGGAAAAAGGAACCCCACTTTCATGGAGTTGGCTATAAAAAAAAATGGACAAGAGCCGAGAGAGGATCAGCGTTGAAAATTGGGGGGGGGAGGCTTCTACTCACGCATTCTTCTCTGGTGGGGGGGCCAACGGCAGAAATCAAGCCTGGCGCGTGTCCTCGTAACCAAGATCTTGCAAAAGAAGTCACAGCCAGCGAAAAAATCGACCAAAAAGAAGCAAACACGCCATTTGGGGGGAAAGGAGAAGTCCTACATACCCTGTCTCGCAAGAAGACAGAAAGACGCACAACGATCAACGGGGCTTGGAGTGGGGTTCTCGGTAATGTTACAAGCTGAAACAACTAGGCCACGAGAACAACCTGCAAGGGCACACATCTCGTGGGGGGCAGTGAAATAAAAAAGGGCGGGGGTGTATTTTGCGGAGCGCATCGGGAATAAAACGGCGCCTAAAGTGGATTCTTAAGGAGAAGAAGCCAGGACCTTGAGCAGGAGAGCGAGTGGCGGGCGGGGGAAAAAAGGCAAAACTCCCCCAGTCTGGAGAGGGGGCTGGGGGGGTGCGCGTCCAGTTCGGGAGGGGAGGGGGGGGGGGGGGGGGGAGCCCGTGTTCCAGGACCTCTGGTTGGTCAAGATTGAAAATCGGGGACTTTGGGAGGGGGGCGTGTAACTCAAAAACCTCCTGAGGGGGAGGGGGGGTTTTGGGTGTGGAGGGCGTCCCGAAAGCGCGGTGTCCCTCTGCCCCCCGATCCCAGTTAAGCGTCCGATCAAGTCAAAAAAAGCCCAAAAGACAACCATATGAGGAAAGAAGAGGGGCACGACGGGAAGGTTGAGAAAAAACACACATAGACCAACATAGAGGGGTTTGGGGGATGTTCCCCAGTCAGGCAAAGTGTCGTAGGAAACCAGCATCCTCACCAAAAAGGCGCGTCAACGGAAACGCTGCGAAGTAAGCCCCACGGGGAGAAATGCTGAGGTTTTTCTAGGGGAAAGGTCACCTGCATAACATTCCTTTTTCCTCTCAAAAAAAAAAACTGTTGTATGTGGTGCATAAAAGAGCAATTGATCACTGAGAGGGGGGTGGTCAAAGGCTAAAAAAAGGCGCCGGAACTGGGAGCAGAGACTGTAAGTCTGCGTTGCAGAACGCAAAAGGAGGTGAGATCGCTGGTTTGGGGCCCAATGGTACGACAACGAACTTGGAACATACAGGCGGCTTAGACTTACTGTGCGGCAGCACGAAATCCCCAAGAGATTATAACCGAGCCCGGCCCGTGGAATAGGGGGCCGGGAACCGTGCGGGCGGGGAAAAAAGAGGAAGGGGGGGAGTGGGCCTACACCAGACTCCCTCACATACCCCGCCAAACGGGTTCTCGACTCACTCTCTGGGAAGGGGGGGGAAGCACTAACCGAAAAGAAGAAAAGACATACCAAGAGACACATAGAAAAGGGGGGCCCAAGGACAAGGGGGGGGCGACCCTGTCGGGGGAACGAAAAAAAAACTTGTCCGTTGTGGTTGACAGTTGAGGTATACTCACGATCTACCGAAGATTGAAAAAAAAAGGCAGAACAGGGGGGGGGCGGGCGGGGCGTAACCTCGGTGTTCCTGCAGATCTGGAGAAGGGGAAAAAAAAGGGACGCGGGAAACAGGCTGGTTCCTGGCAAAAGGGGGCTGTGCGTATCTGAAGTTCGTGAAAAAAAAAACGCCGAAGAATGGAGACAGGGACTTTTGAGAAGGAGACCGCAAGTGCGCGCCGGCGGGGAGGAGAAAAAACAAGGTCTAGAACGTAAAGTCTGGGAAACCAAACAGGTGGTGAACTCCTCAAGACGACGCCGGGGGGGGTCATAACAGAAATTTTGTCCGCAAGGGGGGAACACGTACCCTCTAGCTATCTGGCCCTGGTGGGAATTCTCAAAAAAAACATGAAACCGCCGACTCTTTCCTGCAAGCGGGTGGTGTTGCTGCTTCTCTCGTGCCAAAACTACCTTAGACCTTGGAGAAAAAGGCCTACTCTATGGGGGGTCAAGCACCAAAGGGGAAAAGTGTGGTAAAGAAAGGGGTATACCTTGTGTAAGCCCTGGGGTGAGGCACTTAATAAAATAGTCCACCGTGAGTGTGGCGGGGAGCAGGGGAAACTTGGCCTCTTGTTCAACTCGTTAAAGACTGGGGGTTCTGCTAGGAAAAAGACTACGTGTGTAGTATAAAACTTAGTCCTGTCCAAATCAATATGGGGGTAATGTGAATCGGGACATCTTAACCTTTAGGGACCGCCGCGCCAGAGATCAGTACGCCACACCCCCGTGGCTTTCCCCTTCGGCGGCGTCGTCGGGCTGACTCTGGCTTGTGGCCTTTCACCCCTGTTTCGACGTGTAAAACGGGAAGGGGGAATTCTCGAAAAGAAGACAAATGGAAAGAGGGGAGGCGCCCCGAAAGGTAGGCAAGGGACCGATCGTAAAGACCAAACCGGAAAACTGGGAAATGTTGCGAGGGGGGGGTTGATCGGTGCGCAAGAAGAGGGGGAAGAGGGCGCCAGGAAGTTGGGGAACACCATCAGGAACGGTTAGGGATCGCAAGCAGGCGACATCATTAGGCGACGGAAGAACACCTTTGGTGGAAATGCCGTCTGGAACGCTCTCTGGGGGGAGGGGGGAGGGCATGGGAGGGGCAGTGTCAGCGTCGAAGGGAGGAAAGGGATGTCGCCTTCCGAAGAGGGGCCAAAAAAGAAAACAAACACTGCAGGGAAAAAAGGGCAGTATCGGTGCTGACACTGCGAAAACAAAAAGAGGAAAACAAACTCAGAACGTAACTGGAAGAGGAAATAGACGAAAAAACAAAGGGAGAATTTACGAAAGGCCAGGAAAAAAGAGAAAGATGTGTGTTGAAAGTTGTATGCTAACACTGAAAACCAAAGTGGGAGGGGGCAAGATTGCTCGAAAAAGACCAGGGGGGGGTGAGATGTTTCCTTGGGGGTTGCAACCCCATTTCGAAGGCGACAATGGCGAGAGCGGCTCCAGGGAACAAAAAAAAAAAAAGGAACCCAGAAAAGGGGACCGAAGCAAGAAAAATGAAAAGAAAAAAACCGGGAAAAAAAAAACTACAGGGCGGCAATCACCAAAGGTTCAACCATGCAGCGAATTAGTCACTGGGTGGAGAAAAAACGGACTCGATTAGGGGCGCAAGGGCCACGCAAAAAAAGCATGGGAAAAAAAGAAGGGGCATAAAATTCTGACACCTAGAGGGGCAACCGAAAAGGCATAACAAAAAAAAAGACGCAAATGAAAAAAAAAAAGCGGTGCGCCGGTGTTTGGACGATAAGGGAGTACAATCTGCGGTCACCAACGGGGAACAAAGTGGTTTTAAAATTGGGGGGAGGAACCGTCTCGGGAACAAACCCTAAAACGCAACAAAATCGGCCCCGCGAGTTCCCGACTGTCCATGGCAACGCCACGGGGACATCTCAAAACCGCAAAAAAAGGGAACAACCAAGCTGAAAAACAAGGTTCGGAGGAATCCCGATAAAGAAAGGGACATTTAAGAGGCGGAAAAAGGCAACAAACCGCCATCACCGGGAGGACTAGGAAAAGGGATGAAAAAAAAACTATAAGGGGGGGAACTAAACACATGGCTGCCTATGGGGCGGTTAGAAGGGTCCGTTGTCGGGGACCTTGGGGAGGAGGGGGGCCAAAGACAAGCGGAAAAATTCGGGGGCCGGAAAGGAAAAAAACGAGTCGTTGGGGCAACCAAAATCAAGCCCGGAATTCGTATAGAAAAAACTTTGGGGGGGGGGGGAAGGGATTTGTTCGCTGGTAAAACGAATACCGAAATAGAAAAAAGGAACCAATTGTCCATCCCCCGGGCACAAAAGGAGAACCATAAACCGAAATAAGCAAAGTCATGCAGGAAAAACCTGCTAATCCAATGGAAGGTGGGGGAATTCCAATCTGAAGAAACTGGACGGAACGCAGAGGGGAGGAAACTCACAACACTCGGGGGGTTAGAAAAAAAACTTCGGGGGATTTTGGGGGCACAAAGGGACTCCAACGAAGCTGCGTTGAAGTGCAGGCAACCCCCAGTCTAAGGGGGAAAATGCCCGGCAATGGTTAAGTGGGAATAGCCGGGTAATTAGGAAATGAGGGTGACACGGCTATGGCGGAACTCATTGTGGCCGGGTTTGAGAGGGGGGTCCGCCTGTTTATCGACGTGCCGGGAAAACAAGATAAAAGAACGACGGGTCGGAAAAGCAAGTAATGAAAAGCCCGTAAGTAAAGTTGGTTAACGCAAAATTTTTTCAACAGTGTCCGTAGTGACCATCGAAATGAGTCAAAAGGCCCCGGTGCGCCGTAAGCAAAAACAAGAAGACGAAGGGAAAGTTGGGACCCGCGATGCTGGCGGAAAGGGTTTGGATTTTCTTTCGGGGAGCCCATCCGGTTCAAAAGAAACAACAAACAGGAGTAGGAGTGTTTGGGGTGAGCATAAAAAGCATAGGAAGGGTAAAATCGTCAAGTGGGGGACGGATCTTGCGGAAAACGCGCGTGATGCGAAGGAGCTGGTCAGACGGGAACTTCACGTGGGGAAAAAAAAGGGGCGACCCAAACTTCATTACGGGGATGGAGAAAATTCAACGAGACTAGTAGCATCCGACGCGGAAAAACTGGCGGATCACGTGTAAACGATCGCCTTACAAAACATAGAACCCGAAATGAGTTACCGGGCCGACCCGCCACTACAAGGATCAGGGCAATACCGCAGAAAAAAAAGCGTATGATGTTGGGGGGGGGGAAGAACGCGCTTGGGTCGTTGGGGGGGGGGGGAAGCGGATATAGTATCCAAACTCAACGGAAGGTTAAAAGGTGCGGTTTCAAAAAACAGGTAAAAGGTACGTAGGGGAAGGATACACCCCCCATGGCGGAAAGAAAGGGGTACATTCCTGAGGGGGAGACCAAGGTATGTGAAGCACCGGGGAATTCACATGGCAGTACAATTGAGACGCCGCGGCGCACAAAAAAAAAACCAGGAGGAAAAAGAAGGGCCCCAGGTTGGGTGACCAAACTAACGAAAAAGAGGGGGCGCCATCCTATGGGGGTTTCCTAAGGGGCGCAATCTAGTTCCCGTGGCGTGAACTTCCGAAACTGTGTCGCTACATCGGAAGCCTTCGTTGCAGCGGGGGGAAATTTTGGAAAGCGGGGGAAGAAACGGTTCCAAGGGGCCACGTCCCCTCATAAGAAAAAAGAAAGAATGGGTAGGTAGAAAATCCGGGACAAACCCAGGAAAAAAAAGGGTTTGGTAGGCTTCTCGAGGTAAGGGAACTCCTGTGGCAAGTGGGGGGTGTCAATGAGCCCAGGAAAACATGGGGAGCGCCATCCTCTCGGGGGCCAAGGATGGCTCAAAGAAGTATGGGGGAAAGGAAGGGGGGAAAGCGCCCCAAAAACCGATTGTTTGGGGGACGAACCCGCAAGAAGTAAAAAGGCGGATCGTAAGTAAAAAACCGGCCAAGGAAAGGATGTAATTTTTTAGGGGAGTGGATGCCATGAAAGTTTCAAAGGGGGGTGCAGGAGGGACCTAGCGATGGCAAAAAACGTTTGTGAAAGGGAGGAAACAATCGAGGGTATCCCAATTCACCAGGCGAAAGCATAACCCCGGAGTGCACCTTTTTGGTGAAAGGTTCGCTGCCTCGTCTGGAGCGGATGGACCAAAGAGAGTGAGGGAAGGGCATTTGTGAGGTGTCCGCCCGGACGAGGACGCTCTCGCAAGCTGGCGGGGTTCCAGGGAGGAGGGGCAGAACTAAAGAACATCTTGACACAAAAAAGGAAAGATTCGATATAACGGGCTTGGGGGGGGGGAAGAAATCGGGAGAACAACCTCTGGCAAAAGGCCGAAAAAACCCGGATCCTTCAAAAAAACCAAAAGAAAAAGCGGCTCTCGGATAAACGGGGTTTGGAAAACGCGAGAGATATTAACGCAGGGGACAAACGTCTAGATATTGGGGGGAAAGGGGAAAAAAGTGGGAAGGTGAAAATCGGATTTGGGGAGCCTAACAGTGATCCGAATAATGCTCAGCTCAAAGCCTTGGGAGAGGGGGGGAGTGAGATCGCCAAGAACAGGAAGGAAGGAAAAGGGCCAAGGAGGTGAACCCTGACAGAGACGAAAACACCAAGGGAGAATAGCGCTTCACAAGGAAAACAGCGGTTTTTTACGGAACAAAAGCAAAAAAAGGGCCACCGGCGAAATTGTCGCCCTTTGGGGGAGTGACCCGTAACTCGAGGGGACTTTGTGGGGAAAGGACACATTGAGCAAGAGGGGGCCAAACAGCCTTTCTTTTCAGGAAGCGAACCGCATGCATCGAAAAACCAAGCGAATGACCAGCCCAAAAAATGCAAGGGAACCACCCCCCCCCCCAAAAAAAACCCCAAAAAGTTGTCGTTAGGAAGTTCCCAAAATCCGCCGGGGGCTTGGAGAAAATCAAAACTCTACCAGAACAAATTCGGGGGGTTAAAAAAGAGTAAGACGTTTTCCCGCGGACGTAAGGAAAGACGCGTAGTTAAAACCAACAAACAAGGGACTCAAGCGGGGCCGCTAGAAAGGAAAGGACCAGCCGAACTTGGCATCCTCCCGGCAAGAAAAAAGAAGGGGAAGGGTGAAAAGGGGGGGAAAAAAAAAAAACTGCTCGGCGTCCCACGGGGGTTCGCCAAAAAGAAAAGTGGCGTGAAAAGGTGTATCAAAAGCGAAAACCAGGTCTAACGTTTCCAAGACAAAAACGGAGGATAGGGAAGGAAAGGTCAACTGACGTGAACGAAAGGGATGCAACCAAAGGTAAATTTTCCGTTGGAAAAAGGGAAGAAAGCCCGTGATGCGTACCCCCGACCAAGCCGGACGGAATGCCAAAAAAAAACTCTAGGAGTGGGTGGGCAAGGGTGGTGGTGAATGGGGGGGCGGCAATTCGCAAGGTTGGAAGGACACACAATCGCAAAAAAAGGGAGCCTGTGCTCAAACAAGCCCGGGCAGAAAAGGGGGATACTTCGAAAGCGCCCATACCAAAAAAACAGAAAGGAAAAATGGCCAATGGAAGTTGTATGGGAACACGGACGGGGGGACACGCCGGTACCGGAACCATGAAAAAAACACAAAAAAAAAATCAAAGGTTCTGCCAACGGGTCTATAGGCAAAATATAAGGCGAACAACGCTGCTTCAGGGGACGGCCAAAACCTCGAAGTAAGGACCCTGCGGGGGGAGTGAGGATCCGGGGAATGAATGGGATGTAGTGACAGGCGGAGGAATGGGGGGGGAGACCTCATTCATGGGGAAGGAATATGGGAGCGCCTGTATAGGGGCGGGAAAAAAACTGCCGACGCCCAGGAAAGGGAAATACCGAACAGGCAAAAGTCGCCGACGGTAAGGTCGAACAGGAAAAGAAGGGAAGTGTTGTCCCCTTGTTCCAGTCAGAAATGTCAAGAAAGCGAATCAAACTCAAAAACTGCGCAGGGCGCAACAACAACCCAGAAAAAAAAAGGGAGCTGTCAGCGTAAAACAGGGGAAGGGGGGGCGCGGGTGTGGTTCAAAGAAAAGTTAGCCGCAAAACGACAA
>Ga0179593_1575276_pt1 | contig 19519 bp, 32 predicted proteins | sample CZODoug2_1_08_16_FD_185931 | JGI IMG/M metagenome (GOLD analysis project Ga0179593, IMG submission 185931) | Vadose zone soil fungal communities from Angelo Coast Range Reserve, California, USA - CZODoug2_1_08_16fungal (PacBio error correction) | ecosystem: Environmental > Terrestrial > Soil >...
GGGAGGGGACTGACGAAGAAAAAACGATTATGATCGGGGGGTTAAACCCGAACAAAGGCGGGTATGGCGTCTGGGAAAACGGGGTCTTTCACTGGCCAGGTCACAGGGCGTACGACGGAAAGAAAGGGAGACCCTGAGCGGCGAAAAATCGACCTTCCGCCGCCGCTAACTGTCAAAAGGGGGGCAAGACACCTTGCGGTTGGGGGCAGGGAATCGCTCCAGTGGGAAAATCAGCCGTCCGCGTCAAGAAGCATCGGCTGCGGTTCTGAGCAAAAAAATCAAAAAAGTTGGGAACTCTCCACCAGACGAACAGGAAAAAACTCAAAGACTCGAAGAAAACCCGTTAACGGGGGCGACACCGTCTTAGAACAAGTATTCTCACCACTAAAGGGAAGTTTCTCAACCGAAAGAAAACACGAGGCCCGAACGATAGCGCAGCCAAGGCGAAGAAAACGTACGCTTCAGGCAAGGGGGGTCCTAGCTTTGGAAAAAGAGGAAAAGAATTCCAACAGTTAAGATCAGGGGAGAAATCGGGAGGGGAGGAGTTCACCAAGTAGTTAAAAAAAAAAGAACTACCAGCGGCAATGAACCCGTTCCGTTCGAGCGAATGTGGGGAGGAGGGACTATTAAAAGGATGGGGTTCAAAACACGAACACGAAAAGGAAAAAAAACAAGGGAAAAGAACTAGTGAGCGTGTTAAAAGATAGAGTGTTGAAAAGCACTCCTTTGAGGACCCGGTGGGAACAAAAAAAAAAGGACCTTAAAAGGGTCCAGGGGCGATCGACTCCAATAGTAGATGGGAGCATCAACACTCACACAAGGGAACCCGAGGAAGGATAGGGACGGGCATGGAGAAAACACATGCATCGTCAAAAAGGAAGTACAAATTTTCCGCAGCCTTCGTCCAAAGGGGGGGGGGTGGGGGGTGGGACGATTAGATTGAATAACCAAGAAAAAACCCGACGAAAACCATCCCAGGGGGTCACTGTTCTCAGCCAGGGGGGGGGAACAGGTTCAAAATGCTTAGGAAAAAAGGAGTGTAGGGTCCGCCTTGGCCAACCCGTTCGACTGCCGATGGACTGCACAGGGGGGAAGGCGGCCCGGAAACGTTCAGAACGGAGGGGAGGTACCTTGAGTCTGGGGAAAACTAAAGGGTAAGTCAAGAGGGGTCGTTGCAGGAGTATGGGAAAGGCAAACCAAGCCTCGAAACAGACAGGGGGGTACGCTGCGTGATCATTGTACGACCTCAAGCAGGGAAGCAAAGGGCCGAGCTCGTCAAAAAAAGTGGGCAACGGGGGGGGGAAGGGTTGAAGCTCCTTATAAACATCCTGCGTTGATACGTCGCTTGACAAAAAGACCACCCTAAAAAGGTTGGGTCCCCAGAAAACGCATCAGCCATAGGGAAACAACTACAAGGGTTTCGAAAAAAAGGAGAGCCAGAAAGAAGCCTGGCAAAACTTTTGGGGGAGCAACGGCTTGCAAAAGGTCCCTCAAAAAAAAAACTGGAATAGGCCAGAAAGTAGAGGAAAAGAATCTGTGAAATCTCTTTTGTGAAAAAAAAGACCCAATTGGGGGGGAATCTTAAAAGAAAGGATTTGTCAGGAAGTCAGCTCTACCGGAGGGGGACGGGGGATTGGGGAGTCCCCCATAATTGTAAATATCGCCAAAAAAAGTCCGTGGGGGAAAGAAAAAGGTCCAGAGGGGTACCTGCTTCTGAACATCTTACTGAGGGCGCTTCTTTCGAAAAGGGACCGTAAACCGTAAGGTGGTTCGAGAAGAAAAAAGGGTTTCAAAAACTGGAAGGGGGTCGGGGGTTAAAAATGGCCTTCGCGAGTAGAACGCTACTAAAATCGAAAGAAAAGGCCGAGGTAGCCACTAAGATCTAGGGGTCAGGGGAAACGATAAAAAAAGAAAACAAAAAAAAAACCAAAAATGGAAAGCCGAAGACGATCCAACGGAGCTCCAGGAGATACAAAACTCAAAGACAGAATAAAGAAACCCCAAAACTCTAGATCGAGGAGAGACCTAAGAGTGATAGCGGTTAAGAAATAAATGGGAGGGAAAAAAAAGTAACCTTGGGGGAAATCTTCCAGGAATTACGGCAGAGCACCCGGGTTGAAAACTTCTCGGAAGGCTTGTCCCTGCCGAGGACCCTGGATGAGAGCAGGGGTTGGGGGGGGTATCGTTTTGAAATCGATTAGAAGTTTTGCAGATCCGTGAAACTGCACTGGAAGAGAATAAGTCTTTGCTCAAATAAAAAAGACCGAAGTACGTAAACCCGGGGACAAAAGGAAAAGAAAAAGATAAGACTCCTCTGGGGATAGAGGACAGGCGAGATTAATCGCAGGGGGTTAAAGCAGGCCCTCCAGGGGAAAAAAGGAGAAAGGAAGACTTACGTTAAAAAAACACCCCTCCTGGGACGTGGAAAGGGAAGAAACAAGGCAAGGGAAGGGGTTTGAGGTAGGTAAAAGGAAAGATCTCCGGGGGCTTTAATCAATACAAAAAGGGAAAGCCCAAAGGAGTATTAATGAAGAAAATAAGCAAAAAGACAGCTACGGTGAGTTCAGAAAGGAAACTTAATTGTTGAAAAAGGCTAGGTGCCGAAAAAAAACAGGCGCGCGGACGGAAAAATCTGGGTTCAGAAGTAAGAGGCCTCAAAGACCGGTGAGAGTCATTGTCCTTACACAGCTATGGGGAGGGACCCTGTCAAAGAAGAAAGCCCTGAAAAGGAGGGGCAAGGGGTTCAAAAATCCAGGAAAATCATCGCGTCAAATGAGAAAGAGGACCTGGAGTCCCAGACAAAAGAAAAACTTAAGCCTCATTGGAACGACTGTAAGGGTGGGACGAAGGCCAGGGGAAAAGCAGGAAGAAAACTGAGAGAAAGCAAGAAAGTAAAACCTTCGAGGGGGGCAAAAAGTTGCGGAGACTTGTAAGGAGAGAAACCTACAAAAAAGGGGGGGCCAAAAAAAAAAATAAAAATGGAACTGGCGGGGCGGAAAAAAGTGACCGTGGGGTTGAATCAAAAAGGAAGGAAAAAAAAGCTCCGAAGAGAAAGAAGAACAAAAAGAGCCAGGGAATTATGACATGAATCGAAAACGCAACTTATAGAATTGAAGGGGGCAATGAGGATAGCCGCAAAAACAGGTAGGCCACTAGAACGCATTGCATTTCTCGAACTCTAAGTAAAACTGAGGGGGAAGGAAGGAGTGACGGGTTGTGTGGGTGGAGTCTAGAAAAGACCCAGAAAAAGAAGGAGGACCAGAGTTCCGGGGTGAGATCCGAGGGCTAGGGACGATTGTGGGGTCAAAAACTCCTTAGAGCGAAAAAAAAGAGGGAAAGGAAGTAGCTTAGAAACCCAGCAATCAGAGCGCGGGGGGACCCCAGACGATGAAAAGTTGTATTCCCCTCGGGCCGGCGTCATGAACCGGATACAGCCGCGACAAACAGTTGGAGATCAAAAACAAGGGATACCGCGGAAAGGGCCTCAAGAAATGAAGGGAAACAGGACCCAAGACCCATCAGGAAGACTCTTCGAGCTTAACAAGAATTCGCAGAATTTCACGGGGGGGAAACAGTGAAGATTCCGCGGCCCACTGTTAGGAGGGGACCTGATGGGGTTAAAAAAAATCAACAGAGGGTCGGAAAAAGAGAGCAAAAAAAAAAACCGAATCTGCATCCTCTCAAAGGAAGGAAAGGGATCGCAAAAAACGGAAAGACTCGCGTTCGGATGGACGGAAGGGAAAGGAACCTTTTTGCAAAAGAACAAGAAAGAACCCCCCCAAAAAAAAAATCTGCTGGCAATAAGGGAAGCGGTGTCGGTGTTTGGGAAGTACGAGGATTAAAAAATCAACATCCCCAAAGGGAGGTTGACAAGCACTGTCGCACCCAAAAAAAAACGTGGGGAAGAGGGAAAACGGAGGGAGTTGCGGAAAAAGGGAAAAAGAAAAAAAAGTCTTGATCAATGACCAGTTGGGAGTCTGAGAGGGGGGACCGAAAAAGGGGGGTACTTGAGGGAGTTATTCGATCTGAAAACAGAGTCGTGAAGACTACATAAAAAAAATTTCGGGCAAAAGATTGAACACCAAGACGGGGGGGTATAGAAAGCGAGTCAAGAAAGAAGAAAGAAAAGCAAAAAAACTCAATGGCTGTGGCACCAAGTGAGGGGAGCATTGGAGGCGATGGGAGGGTCTGGAACAGGGCCGCCATGGGGACTCACGGATTACGTAAAAGGGCTGAAAAAAAATTTGAAAAGAGGGGAAGGGTAAGGAAAACTACCTTTTCGTCTAGAAAAACCGCAGATAATATAATAAAAGGAAAAGGAGGTTATTCAAAAAGAAGAGGGGGGAATGAATCGCAATCGGAAGGGACGCTTAATGAAATATACTCGAGAAAAAAACAAAACACAGGGGTCCGGAAAAAGGGGGGAAAAAGAAACGGAAGACTCGAGAGATTGGGGGAGTAAAAATAAGTTGAAAACAACCTGGGGGTTAAGGGAGAAATAAAAAAAAAGGAAAACCAAGGGAGAGGGGGGGGGGGGACCTGAAAACGTTTCATTACCCAAAGGAACGGTAAAAAGGTGGACCAGAAAAAAGGGGGTGGTCCAAAGGGATCCCTTTGGCAGAAGGATATCGGGGGAAAAAGAGCAAAAGGAAAAAACAACAAGGGAAAACCGCCACGTCACGGGGTGGCAGGGGGATTCCTACGGGTAAAGGGGAAAACCCCCCCCAAAACCGGAAGGCCGGGGGGGACGGGGAAAACCGACGGCTGGAGGGGGGGAGGGCACCCTCATAAACAACTGCAAGAGACCAAGAGGGGGCTGGAGGTAGCGCCAGGTCAGAGGTGGTGCTGGGGAGCCCACAAAACAAAAAAAAAGAAATAAGGGCACACAAAAAAAAAAAGGATCTGGAAGCGACCTTAAGTGACCGGTATCCCCATGGTGGAAAAAAAACATGAAAAGGGGGGGGTGAAGAAGGGGTGGTTAAGGGGAAGGAAAATGTTTGCGTATCGGAGGGAGGGGGGTTCGAAAGGAAGAAGTGACGTTCTGAAATCTAAAAAAAAAAAAGCGAGAAAAAAAAAAAAAAAAAAAAAGGACTGGAAAAGAACAGTTTGGGAGGCACCAACACCAATCTCAAAGGGAGGACATTCTTGGGGGGGGAATAGAGGTTTAAAGGGAAAAGCGAGGCCTATCATTTGAAGGGCCGCAAAGGGAGGACAACACGGTAAATAAGAACGGGAGAAAAAGGAAGAAAAAAAGTTGGAGGGAAGGGAGCGGCGGGGGGAAAGGGTCAGAAAGCGCCAAATTCGGCATAAGCCCAAAAAGAGAAAAAAAAAAAAAAAAGCAACAAAAGGAGGGAAAAAAAGAGGACTACCTCTTCAATTTTCAAAAGAGAACCTGAAAAGGGAAAGGGGTCGGGGGGGGGGAAAGGAGTTCTGGGGGGGGAGGTTTATGAAAATTTCAAGGGGAAAAATCGAAAGGGGGGAGTTCATGTGGACCACAAAAGATGACAGTTGGAAACGTCCAAAAGGGGGTAAATGTGCTAATAAAGAGAGACTACAAGGAAAACTGGTAAATCAAGAAAAAAAAAAGCTGGAATCTGCGGGGTCAGGTAAGGACTCTTAAACAGAGGGAGGCTGAACGGTCCGGTCAGGAGGACTCATAGAGAAAGGAAAAAAGGCCCGAGAAAAAGAAAAAAAATCTGGGAGACTATAAGGTCACACCTTCACAAGGAACAGAACATGGAGCCTCCGGTTGGGAAAGGAAAATTCCAAAAAAATGAAAATTGAGGGGCGGTAGGCAGCTAAGGCTAGTAGGGGCCCATAGGAGGGGACGTTAACGATTAGTCGTAAAGAATCCTAGAAGAAAAAAACATAATTTCCTTAAAGGGAAAATCTAGGGGAATTCGGAAATAACTGAAAGGGTCAAAAACTAAAAAAAAGGGGCTATTAACCGTATAGATCCAGGAAAAGAAAACAAAAAAGGACTGCACGACATCTGCAGGAACTTCATTAATCGAACTGAGGAGGGCGGGGAAAGAAATGGAGGGGTACCGCTGGGAAGAGGGTTCAGGGATCGTCAGGCGGTACAAAAAACCAGGAAACGGGGGGGTAGAAAGGGAAGAAAGGTAAAGATGAAAAACACCCAAAAAAAAAACCCCACAAAAAAGGCAAAAGAACAGTTAGGTAAAAATCTAAATAGGTGGTAGTGGAGTCAGAATAGACACAAAACACAAAAAAGAAAGAGGGAGCGTACCAGTGAAGGGGAGAAGGGACTAGAAGGACATTGTGAGAAAGATTAGAGGGGAAAACAAAAAAGGAGGGGGGGCCTCATGTCGAGGGGCACGGGGCGTCGTCCGAGAAGAAAATCGGGAGGAAAGACTTATTTGAAGAGACGGTTGGTAGTCCGCCAGTGTAAGGGGCGGAAGGGGAGTGCTGATGAGAATGAGAAGAAATCAAAAAAACCAACGTCCCCAAAAGGGTCCGAGAAATCTCAAATCGTCAAGAAAAGAAAAGTAACAGCAAGAAAGGAAGCGTAAGGGTGCATCCAGGGGAAGGGGGGGCGGGGAAAAGAAAAAAAACGGAATATGACTAAGGCCAAAGGGGGGGGGCAGGTTCCGAAAGGAGGGTGTGAAATCGCAGGGAGGCAGAAAGAAATCAGGACGTCAATATTTTCAGATGGAGACATTCTGAAGAAAATTGTGGAACGAGAAAAAAAAGGCCTAATCAGGGGAGCAGGGACTGTGGGGGGGGAGCCTTGGGGGTGAGTACAGAAGACGGGTGCATGAATGCTTGTAAAAAGGACTGGCAGGGGAGGTAAGGGTTGAAAGGCGGAACAGGGAGGTCTCAAAGAAACAGTTAATGAAAAAGACTGGAGGGAAAAGAATAAAATTTGAGGTAATGGTTCTTTAAGGGGAGAAAAGGGTTAAAGGGTGGTGTTGAAGGGAAAAAAGGAGGACTTCACGAGGCAAAAAAAGAAAAAAAAAATTTTTCAACGATGCGTCCGTCCACTTGGTATATGGGAGGAAAGGACAACTTATTGTTGGCAGCGAAAAAAAACTGCAAGAGATCGGGGGACGACCCCGATGACGTCAAAAAAGTTGGGGCAAGAGCTAGAAAAAAGCGGGAAAGAGGGGGATAAAAAAAAAAGGGAGGCGAAGAGGATCCGAGCATGTGGGTCAGGGGCTGGGGGGGAATTCAAAAAAAAAAACACTAAAAGGGGAAGAAAGAAAAAGTGGAATTTAGGGGGAAGGGGTTTAGACAAGAAACTGACAAGGTGGGTCGGGCACCCAACGAAATATAAGGAAACAAAAAAAAAAAAAAAAAAAGGGCGGAAAACTACGTCCCGGGAAAAGCGCAAAGAAAAGGGATCAGGGCTCGGGGAATGCCAAAGGGGAGGACTTAAGGAAACTCGGAATTTTTGTGGAGAAAGGAAACATATACTGGGGATCAAAATGCGCAGCGCTGGGGGAAAACTGGAAAGGGGAAAAACGTGTAAGGGGGAAGAGGAGTGTTTCTCAAGGAAAAAGACTCTCTTAAAAGAAACTGATCCGGATTGCATCGTGATCAAACACAAAAAAGTAGGGTAAAGAAAGAGTTCAGAGAAAGTCACGAAAAGGTAGTAACTCAGCCAAAAGGAGGGAACTCTGGAAAAAAAGCCATTCCAAGGCCAGGTAGTGAGAGAAAGCAAGAGCCTGGAAAGAAAAAGACCAGGACAAAATCAAAAAAAAAAACTCCTTTAGCAGGGGAAAGAATGAGTGAAGAAAGAGATCTCAGAATAAGTTTCCCAGCCATGAGTGCGAAATTTCAGGGGGAATCATCTACAGTGTAGGGGAAGGGTTCAGGGGAGAAGAAGTTGGCGGGGGACTGCATCACCATCAGAAAGAGTTTGGAAGCGCCTAAAAACTGGGGCATAGGACCGTGCTTGGGACTGGGGTGAAAGGAAGAACATGGTGAAAACTTCCCCGCTGGCAAAAGGGACATCTGTCAAACGCAGCAAAGCTAATGAATTAAGAGAAAGCCTGTGTCAAGGTATCGAAAAAACCATCAAAAAAAAAGCCGGATGCATAACGCGGGGGTTCCAAAAGCACTAAGGAATCCCGGGCGGGAAAGAAAAAAGGAAATACGAAAGACCCATAAAACATCTTCTCAAATTAAGATAAAAAACAAATTCAAATCTAAAAAAAAAATACACAAACTTTGCTTCACTTAAGGGGGACATACCAAGCATTACGAAAAGAAAAAGAACATTAAAGGGGAGAATGATACGAAAACTCAAAGTCTAAAATTAAGAGCAAAAGGAAACCACGCCTTACTGGAGAGAACTACAGAAAATTCGTTCAAAATTCTTTCAAAGAGTTTGGGTCCGAAAAAAAATGCCAAAGAAAAAGGTAGCTGGGAATAGTTAAGACAGAAAGTAATCATAAACAAAAGGATCTAAAAAGGCGAAAAAAAAAAAGGAAACAGCAGTTAAACCAGAGACTGGCAGGGGGAGGGATGAACGAATTAATGATTGCACATCAGCCGGGGGAGCGACCAAATTCTAAACTAGGAGGCAGCACAGAAAAAAAAAGGGGAAATGTGCCGAGGGTATTATCCACTCAAAGAGGGGGGGACGACGCTAAGGGTCTCGAGAAGGGGGACAAGCCCAACTAAGAAAAAAAGTTTTAAACTACAGGTTAGAGAATGAAGAGGAGATTCGATTTCTGTAAGGACTGCATCCTAGGGAAATAGTTTTCCCAAAAAAGCCTGAGAGCGCAAAAACCGCGCTCGAGGTATCAGATGAAATCAAAAAACCAGGTAGCAAAAAAAGAAAATGACTGTTTGGGAAAGACTAATGTTGAGGAACTAGGGGGAGGGCAGGGGAAAAACCATATCAAGATGGAAAAAAAAAAAGAAAAGACTAACATGGAAGTAAGAAAAAGAAAACACAATTCTCGGGAAAAAACTACGCGAGAAGCGGGGTGGGGTCTTAAAGCCGGGGAGAGGCCAGGGGTAACGAGGGCAAAACCGTCGCGGCGTGTGAAAAGACTGCAGAAAAGAAACAAGAAAAGAAACAATAGGTAAAAAGGAAATCCGTGAAGAGACAAAGAGAGGGTATTAGGCTCTGTCAAGAAGGGTCCTTCGGAGTCATGTCTAGGGGACATAGATCTCGGAGGCTTTTGAGAGAGGTCATGGGAACAGTAAAAGTGGGGGGGGGGGGGGGTTAGGGGAAAGTAAGAAGCTTTGGCGGGGTGCTGAACAGAAAAGGGAAAAAAACCGGAAAACCGGTGTTGTCCGGGTAAAGCTATCTATAAGAGAAGAAACCGAGACCCGGACACACGGGGTCGTAAGAACATCTTCAAGGAGCATCATGTAAAACTTTTAAACGGAAGACTTGAAAAAGGGCTGGTCGTCTGGGGGGTCGGGTCCTCGAAGGGACCAGCTAAAGAAGAATTAAAAGACTCGAAGGCTTTCGCTTTATAAGTTCAGAATAAATGCTGGGGGACATGAAACCCTATCCTAAGGGAAAAAAAGAATCGGGGAGGGGGATTCTGGGTTGTTCCGAATGGCCTCAAAGAAAAAAATAACAAGAAAAAAAAAAATAAAAAAAGTACTGGAAAAATCGGGAAACAAACCCGAAGAGAGAACTCTACGCGCGATCGAAGTCGGTAAAGTGGATCAAAAGTGCGAATAAAAAAAAACGCAACAAAAAAAAGGGAGCATCTACAATGGAAAAGCACCTGGGAGGGGTTGGAGCTGGAAGAGGAAGGCGGAAACTGAAGAAAAAAAACTATCCCGAAAGGAAGGGGAAAAAGTGCACGTCAGGGGAAAGAATTTGAAGGAAAAAACTCAAGGCCCACCTCTCAACCACCACGTGGAAAAAAAAAAAAAAAAAAGACCCTCAAACGAAAGGGTGAAAGGTCAAAAGCGAGGCCGAAAAAAACCAAAACGAATTTTAGTACTCCCCAAGGGAGATGTAAAAAGGGGCTTTCGAAAACTCCACAAAAGTAAGCCGGGGGGGGGACGGTAGATGGGTTCAGTGTTACGGGGGGTGTGTGTGCAACAAATCGGGGGGATTAGCTGGGGGGAGAAAGACTTGATTTCCCAGGCTTGGAAAAGTTCCAAAGAAAGGGACTACTAAATCAAAAAAACAAAGTGTCCGAGAATAAGAGGTGAAGATAAAAAACGAAAAAAGAAGGGAAAAAACGTCAGGAAAATTCATGGGCGCAAAAGGGGAAGAATAGATGGAAGGGGGAGGGTCCGGCACGAGGTTCGGAGGCCTGGGTGGGAGTATTGGAACAAAACAAATCTTGAAGAAATTCTCCTAGAGCGGTACGAAAAATAAGGGGCGACAAAGTTCAAGGTTTGGGAAGGGAGGGCTTGGATGGAGCTGAAGAGGGACCATTAATAATATGGGGGGGAGACTGGATGAACCCAATGGTATAAGATTTCGAAACAAAGGGTAGAAATAGGGAATTGGGGGAAGTGTCCTAGGGGGTTTAATTTGCTCGAGTCCAGTGGGGTGTAAAGGTGGCCAATCGCCGACCCGGTAGGATAAAAGAGGGGTCTGGGGGCCAAGGACAAATGGGGGGGTCAATGGGGAGGTTAGAGGATCAAAAAGAAAGACGAAAGAATTTGAAAGAACTAGGGGACTTGGGCCGCCTCCTGAATAAAAGAAAAACCTGTAGCCTCTTGGGGGGGATCGGAGTCTGGGGGCAGTGAAGATAAGGAAAAAAACTAAAGCAAGAAGGAAAAGGTAGTCGACAGGAAGTGAGGCTCAAAGTGGTGCTACTGAAAAAAAGGAAAAAAAAAGGGAGGCGGAAATGAGACAAGCAAGATAGCTGAGGGGGGACTAGGACGGGAAAAAAAAAGATCCGCCAAACCAAGAATTCATCTGACCGTCCCAGATTGAGGAGCGAACATCAGAGTGACGACCGTCTCTTCTTCGGGATCTCCATGGAAAGGGGGACCGATGCTGCAAAAGTGGGTCGGGGTCCAAAGGGGCTTCACAAGATAAAGGAAAAATTTGGAAACGCAAATGAAAAGAAAAAAAAGTTTTTGCTCCAAAGACTCTGGGAAAAAAAGGCAGAGGGGGGGGGGACAGAGCTGGGAAAAATTAACGGGTAAATGGGGGGTTCGTTTGGGGGGGTGGGCTTGGGTGCCAACGCTAATAAACCGTCACAAAGGGGGGTAAAAAAAATTGGAAAGGGTTCCGACTAAGCGTGAACAAAAAGAGCACGGAAAAAACATCAAAAGGAGACCGTCTTCAGGGACCAAAAAAAAAATCGGAAAGGGAGTAAAAAGGAAATTAATAAAAAGAAATCACTAGAAGAACTCCTTGGGCTAGGGGGGGGAAGAAGAAACTTGAGGGGGGGGGGGGGGGGGGACACGAAGTTGTAAATAAAAACGTGAAAGCAAGACTGAAGAAGGAGAACAAGAATCTGTCCGACAGGGCGCCGGAGGGGGGTCAAGGGAAGATAGGCAAACAAAAAGCTAGGGGCGATTCTCTGTGAAAAAGAGTCAAAAGGCAACTGCCTAACTTGAAAGGTCTTGTGTGGAGGCCGGTTTCAGAAGATCAGGCGAAAGAGAGGACCTGAGGGGGCTCAAAAAAATCTCTCAAGGTCTTCGGGGGGACTCGGTTGTAGAAAAAACGCTTCACTGTGTCATGAAAGAAATTGCGGGGAACCGGCACTCAAAGAATCGCGCTAGAAGAGCCATCAAAAGACAGTTGGGACGAGAAGAGGGGGGGTTGTAAAGGTCAAAACACCACTCAACGGCAACGGAGTCCAGAGCGAAAGTGAGAGAAACATGTAAGCGGGGGGGAAGATGTACAGAAAAAATTACCCAGAGGAGGAGTGAGACTTGGAAAGAATCCCTATATAGTAGGGAGGGGGGGGGATCCAAGGGAAAGGAGGGACATTTAAAAGAAGGGGAAAGAGGCGGGGAGTTGTGAAGAAAAGAGGGGACTTGCGTGGGAGGGGTGCGGTTCGGGGTGGAAGATGTTGGAACAACCGAGGGGGGGGACTCGGGAGTTCGGGAAAGGGCGAAAAAAGTTGGGGTGGTGGCCTAAAACCAGGGTAATCGAGCCGGCAGCGTGGAACAATCCGGGGTGGAAAAAATCGGGGGGAGGAATTGGGGTCCAAGAGGGATAGGGCGTGAAGAGGAAAAAGGGGAGACTCAGGGGGGGGGGGGGCCCCCGCCATCGGGTTTTCTCCCAGGGGAAGAAATCTAAAAAAAAGGCAAAAGGGGGAAGTCAAGGGAGGGGTGGACCTTGCTCTCTGGGGAGAGGGAAAAAACAGCAAGGAACCTGTCGTGATATAGAAGGGGCTACAAACCCATGAACATATCATCAAAGAAAACTTTTACTTTATCACGAAAACGTCAAGGCGATGAGGGGAAAAAATATTGACTGTAACACGCGCAAGAGTTCAGAAGGTGAAAAGCGAAGGGGGTGAGGAGCACTGCCTGCTAAAAATGAATAGGTTAGAAAAAACGTTCGAGAAATGAGGGTTACAAAGAGAGTAAAGAGCTCTCTCCAGAACATGCGGGGGAGTTGGGTGGCAAACGGGGAAACGTCTACCATATTAAGAGGGTTGCGGGATTCAAAGGATACTTAAAGGTATAAATTGTAAGGAGATCAATATGGGATTCGGGCTGGAAAAGGGACGGAGGAACAGTAAGAGGGACTCATTAAATGGTTCGGGTACTTTCCCGAAAAAGGAATTGGGGGGGGTAGAAAGAAACTTAACGAAACTTAGAGTTTATGGCGGGACGGCAAAAGGACATGGGGGTCGGTCAACGGGTGGGGGGGGGTTTCAACCCAGATTCTAATCCGTATTCAAAGCCTCAGGAGAACTACGAAAACGCAACTTCAGATCTATGGGGCTTTCTAAAAAAAACTCTCTTAACAGCAAAACGAACTGGAAAAGGGCTTGCCAAAAAGGGTTCAAATTCCTAAAATCTTGGCTTGTCGACAGGAGCTTCGTTAATCCAAGAGTCTCGCTAAGGACCTGAGAAGAAATCCTAAAGACGGGGGGGAAGAATTGAAATGAATTCATAAAACGAGGAACTTTCAGGAGTTAGATACATCTCATTCACGGGGGGGGGGAGGTTTAAAACCGGGTTTAAAAGGGGGGAAGGGGTGGGGGGACGGTAGGGTGTCGGGCCTCTTCCGTGGGACAAGAAAAAAAAAAGAGGCGGAGGTCACAGAAAAAAAGGGTCTTCTGGGGGGAAAGGAAGGAGGGCAACAGAAATTCTTAAGATTCGGGAGAATCACGAGGCCAAAAAAGGGACCTAGCAAATCAGAAAACTTCGCGGAAAAAAGAAATAGACACGCGCGTGACGAAGGTAATCAGCGGAAAAAGTCGAAGAAAAAATTCGAGCAAATCATGAAGGAAAAGGGGCATCGGGGAGCTCTCGGTTTACTGGGGGTCGAAAAAGCAAGAAGACCATAGGGGGATATCAAACGGTACCGCTCAGCAGGGTGAGTAATAGTGGAAATCGAGCGGACGCAAGACTTAGAAGAGAAAGGCGAAAGAAACGGGAATGCGGTGCGCCCACGGAGAAAAAGAGTGAAACTTGGGTTTAGGAAAGAGCTGAAGAATAGAAACTGGAACTTGCATTGGGCGGGAAGAACTTGGGTTCGAGGGCTTCGGGGTTTAATGGAGTAATCATCGTATAAGTTCTGGGAGAACGAATCAGGATTTTCAGGTAAAAATATCTTCTGATAACTTTCGTGGAAACTAAGAACGGCCCATGTCAACTTTAGTAAAGAAATGTAAAAAAGGAAAAAAAAATTAAAGGTCAGAGTCTGCATATAACTAACTACATTGTCTGGGGGGAAAGAAACGAAATTAAAGACGGAGAACTCAAAAAATAAAGTGACGACTAGAAGGTCGGGGAAAAACCAGGGGAAGTACAGATAAAAATAGAAAAAAACATCGAAGGGGGGTAACGTCTTGAAGAAAAAAAAAAAAGAAGTGGAAAATGCTGACTGCTATGACTTTTAAAAAGAAATCCTAAAGTCATCGGGTGTAGAGGGAGGAACCGAAGAGAAAGGGAAGGTTGCCTCAAGAAGACTAAAAGCGGGTAAGATTTCAGACAAATAAAGACAAAAGGGAGACTTAAGCTTATGCTCATGGGGGGGGGGGGCACAGGGGGGGAGGGAAAAAGTCCGGTTGAAAAATTCGGGGAGGCGGGGGGCAGGGGTCTAAGAAAAATGAAGGGAATAGGCGAGGCGTTCAAGAAACGTTAAAAAATTAAGTCAAAGTCAAAGAAGGGAGTGGCGGGGGAAAAACGCCGGGGGAGACGAGCAAAAAACGAAATCTAGAATGCAGTTAGAGTGGGGAAAAGTGCAAGGGGGGTTCGAAATCCCGAAAAAAAAAAAACGATTCAAGCCAAAATAGAAGAAGAAGGCCTGATGGGGGAAAGGGGGGATTTGTAGAGAGAAAGGTGATAAATCAAAAGGCCACGACATTAGGTATTTGTTATGGGAGAATCGAAGAGGTGGAATATATAGGTCGAAAAAAGCAAAACCACACGGCAATAAAAACTCACCGGCAGGAAATAAGGGCATCGTGGGGGGGGGTGGAAAAGGGAGCTCAAAGATAAGTTGGGGGGGCCGGGACTTCTGGATTAAAGAGGATATTGAAGGTAACGGAAAATAAGTCTTTAGTAACTCAAGAAGGGCAGTGGGGGACGTGTCAAAAAAAATCCGGAGTAGTGTAAAGATAATAGAGCAAGGAGACATGGGAACAGGGGGAAGTGTAGTGAGGAAAAGCCCTGGAAATCTTCAACATTAAAACCACAAAAAATTGTGTCTTGGGATAAAAAGGGTGAAAAACAAAACAATGAAGAGAGGGACCTATTTGAGCTCATCTCCTGTCTTGTGGTGGGGGGGTCCCAAGCTAAACAATGAGTCAAAAGCAAAGATGGGGCCACGGGTGGGGGAAATCCTAAATTTAAAAAAACGGTCTCCTCGGAATAAAAGAGGCTCGGAATCAGTGGAAGGTGCTCCCAAAACAATCTCCTATAAAAAGGGGCGTGCGGGGGGAGAAAGAGAAAATGCCAAAGGGGTATTAGTAAACGATTGCTTCGAAAAGGAATTAAGCGGGGGGGCACTCCTCCCCAAAGAATTTTATGAAAGAGATTCTCGGGGGGCGGGGCCCACTGGGTTGGGGGGAAACCAGGAAGGGGGGGGGATCGGTGATGATTCGATAGAAAAGAAATCTGACGGGGAAAAACTGAAAGGAAAAAAAAAAAACCTAAAGAAGGGAAAAACCTATGGCATGGAACTGTTAAAGGGGGGTCCAGACATCGAGGCTGAATATCTTACACAAGCGAAAAAAAGACAAACGGCAATTACTTAAAATAGGATCCAACAGGGAAAAAAGGAGCCTTCCGGGACGGCAAAATTCGGGGAAAAAAAAAAGTTGAACAAAAAAGAATTCTTGTTTGGAAAACGTAGAAAAGGTGAAAATGACACGTAAAAAAGGAAGGGGGGGGACTCGGGGACTCTACGGGGTGAAAAAAGCTCCGAATCAGTGTCCAGACTTCAAGGATTTGGAGAGTAGGGGGAAAATTCGTAAGGTTCAAAACTAGGCGTACAAAAAAAAAGCAGCGGGGACTGAAAATGTGGGGGGAGTAAGGTGGGGTGACGACACGAAAAAAAGCAAAAAAAACAAAGCGACTGCAAGGGGGGGAGTGCAAGTCACAGAAAAAAAAAAAGGTGTACAGGCCGCTTTAACCCGAGGGAAAAAAAGGTTTAGGGGCCAAGCAGGGAGGGTAAAAACGAAAAAAAAAAACCAAGGGGAATCTCTTGAAAACGGAAGAAAAAAGGCCCAGCGGGGGACGTGGCGCGGTCTTAAAAAAGGCAAAGAGTAAAGTTCAAAAAAGGGGGGGTCTGAGATCAAGGGGGTTCAGGACTTATTGAGAAGGGTGGGGGGAAAGAATGGGAGGTCCGGGGAAAGGATTTTAACTCGGGGGCTGACGCTAAAAAGTGAGGCGCAAGGGGGCTTGGGGAGATCAGGGGTTTCTTGTGAAAGGGGGTAGGAAAAGCAACACATTCGTAGGAGTAAAATTGTGGAAAAAACTGGAAAAACAGATAATCATCTTAGCAAAAAAAAAAAAAAAAAGGGGGGGAAGGGAAAAAAAAGCCGAAAAAGGGGGTTTCGAAACGGAAAGATGGGTATGAAATAAGGGGAAATTTCCCGTGTCGCTGCAGCGGGGGAAAAACATCGCAGGAGGGGTATAAAGAGGTATTTGAAATCAAATGGATCTTGGCTACTATAAAAACAAAACCCAACACGAAAAAGAAAAAAAAGTCAAAAGATCACAACACGTCAAAAAAGAGCGGAATCCAGGGGAAGTACGGCCGGAAAAAGCTCAGAGGGGGAGTGAAAAAAGATGGTCAAAAGACCAAAAACCAGGACCTCTATTTAGCTGGGAAAAATAGGAAAGGGGACCCTGAAAAGCCGAATTAAGATAAAGTGGGGAAAAAGCGTGAGGTCAGGGAATTTTGCTACAGGAAAGGGAAGGGTTTCGGAGAAGCTTTTGGCCATCGATAAAAAGAAGAAAAAAATTCAAGTGCAGGAAAGCTGTGGGGACGGAAACCAAAAGGGAGCTGGAAAGCGGGACCAGGCTACTTGGAGAAAAAAACTTTGGGGGGAAAGTTGAAGGAAGGGAGACATTCAGGTCAGGCAAACCCCTATAAAAAAAAAACTTAAAAAGCTCGTCCTGAGGAAAATCATTTCTCTCTCGGGGTAGACCAGACTCAGAAACTAAAAATCAAAACAAAACCTATAGGTCTCTTATAAATGTGACAGTCTTCTTAAGGTTAATGGACTCACCACCCCAAACTATCCAAAAAATGGCCGGGGGGCCAAACGGGAAAAAACAGGGGGGGAATCGAAAACGCAGGGGGGAGTGGCTTGCGGAACGAAACAAATGAAACAGCTGTAGGGGTTCGAGGGGGGAAGGGGGAGAAAAAATAGGGCTGAAGGCTTAGGCTTCAGAATTCACAAAGAATTAAACAACAGGCTTGTCAGAAGGACCCTAACAAAAAGGCGTAGCCGGCAAACGATGGGGTCTCGAAAAAAAAACCAATCTCATTTGGAAAAGATCAATCAGGAAGAGGGCAGACAAAAAAAAAAAAAAAGGGGTGCGGGAACCATGGGAATTAAAACCATCTCCGGGGGCAGGGGGCACATCTCAAAAAGTTAGATTGTATGCACCGGAACATAAAAGAAACCAATGACGAAGGGCTCAGGGGGCTCTGAGTGCCCCATTTGGTATAAAAAGAAGGAAGAAAGGCTCCTTCCACTTGGAGTGCACTCCTTTGAATCGAAAATGGGGGCTAGGTATGGGTACGGGAGATTAAAAAAAAAAAAAAAAAAAACTCACCATACTTGGGGAATCGGGGGGTGGGTCAGATAAGGAATGGGTGGGACACGAGGGTTATTCGAATAAAGGGCGGGGGAAAAAAAAATGAAACCGGGAGAGGGTGGGGGGGGGGGGGGGGGGTGGTGGGGGGGTGGGGTGGGGGTTTACATATATCACAAAAAGTTAAAAAACTTAGATTCTTCCGGATCAGATCTGAAAGAAAGAAACCTAGAAACTCAAAATGTGAAGTGTTATTCTAAAAGGGGATCCCAAGAAATCTAGAAAAAATTGTGGAAAGATTGGGGGGAAGGGTGTTACAATCGTGCGACTCAGGCTGGTTGAAAAACCTTCGGAAAAACTGAAGGTTTCACTCGCAGTCAGAGTGAAAAAAAAAAAGATTGAGTCATCGACAAACTAACAAATTTTAAGGGGGTGTACGGGGGGATGGCTTCAGAATAGTTTACTTCGGGGGGAGTCAAAGGGGGGGCCAAAAGGGGGGGAGAACGAAATAGGGTCTCTAAAAGAATGGCGCGAAATCTGTTTAATAGTTTTGTCGCACAAAAAAACAAACTTGGAAAAAAACACTTTGTTGAGGGAGCGAGAAAGTGGAAAGACTAAGGAACGAAAAATGAAAAAGACATCGTCTCGAAAATCAGAGGCGATGCGGCAATAAAGCGAAAAAAGGTATGGGGGGCTCTTCTGGGTTTCGAGAACAAAAAAGAATCGTAGAAGTGCGGAAAAATTAACAAAAAGTACGGGGGGGGGCTACAAAAAAAACCGAGGCGTCCATTAGGGGGATGAACACCCAGGAACAGAAAAAAAAACACACACAAAGAAAAGAAACAAGAGGGAAAAAAAAACGTCTTGAGAAGACTAAGTCTAACTCTAGTCGTTAATATTTAGATGCGCATTCAAGGGGTAAGTAATTCCAAAAAAATTTAGGTAAAGAGGATTCGTAAGGGAAACGTAGTTGTTGAAACTCCTCTGGGGAAACGCAAAAAGAGTGGAAAACAGAAAGTTAGCTATTGGAGACTTCGGGATTTCATATTCCTGTCGAAGAAAAGGGAGGAAAATTGATTGGACGGGATGGGGGGGGGAAATGGGTGGGAAAGTAAAATATGCGTTAGGTCCAGGGGCGGTAACACCAAAAAGCGGGAGACTCTAGGGGGGGGCTAGGGGGAAGTACTGGCTCCACGGCTTAAAAGAGAAAAGCGGCTCATCATTCATTTCTTTCAGGATAAAAGCTAGACCTTTATAACATCTTGGAAAGAAGGGGGGGCCAACTGAATTTTGTCAGATTGGTACTTTTAACAAAGATTGAGGTCCTCATAGAAAGAAAGGTTCGTCTCTCCTTGTCTGTCAAAAGAGAAGGAGAGAAAGGGGACGGAGAAGTCTTAAAGAGGGGATAGAGGGTCAGGGGGGAAGTCCGTGAAAGGGGCGCGAAAAGGGGGCGTGAAACGGAATTCAAGTCCGAGTAACCGGGAAATGAGAGGGGCCGGGAAGGTTCGAGTGTCAAAGGGACTTGGAAGGGGCTGCCAAGCGGGAATTAAATTCGAATAAATCTCATCATTTCTGGAAACCAAAAAAAAAAAGTCACCAAGGGGTCAAGAATAAAACGCCATGTGGGGGGTGTGAGGGGGGGGATTTCAAAACACACAAGGAATACATTAGCAAGGAAATCATGGGGGAAACGACAGATCCCGCAAAAGCTGGTGGAACACTGAAAAAAGAATATTGAATTTTATTTAAATGGAAAATAAATACGGGTGTTGGGGTTACGGAACGCATGAATTTTCGAAGGTTGGGGAGCTAGGAAGAAAATCAACTTAGATAAAAAACAGTAAAAAAGAAAAAGGGACTTTGAAGATCTTTGTGGGGGGCGGGGTTTAAGAAAGGGAGAGGGTTATACAAACGCATTGGGGGGCGGAGCTCCTAGGGACGTGGAAAAAAGACGAAAAGGAAGAAAAGCAAGGTTCTCTGCGTAGGCTAGGCACCGCAGGTTTGGGCAGGAAAAGTCAAAAAAAGCAGTCTCCTCACTGAGGGTCTGAGCGGGGCAAAAAACTGGGGAGGTCGGAGAGAGAAAGGGGGGGGGCGGTCATGGGGGTTGTCGAAAAAAGGTGAAAAGGGAATCGAGGAGTAGAGTGCAGAAAGGTAGTAGAGGGGG
>Ga0179593_1603457_pt1 | contig 19518 bp, 24 predicted proteins | sample CZODoug2_1_08_16_FD_185931 | JGI IMG/M metagenome (GOLD analysis project Ga0179593, IMG submission 185931) | Vadose zone soil fungal communities from Angelo Coast Range Reserve, California, USA - CZODoug2_1_08_16fungal (PacBio error correction) | ecosystem: Environmental > Terrestrial > Soil >...
AGGGAAACGGTTTGCAAATGGTGGACCGGGGGGCCAAGGAGCTCCCAAATCTCAAGCTAGAGATCAGAAAATCGGCCCTTCTGGAAACCTTTTGGGAGACGTAGGAGGAAAGCGCTGGCGTTTTTGGAACACTAAAAAATATCAGAGACCGGCGCGCTTCCAAAATTTTGGTCCCAGCAAATCCAAGCAAGTCAGAAGAATCTGGGAAGCTAAAAAAAGAGGGGTTTGTTCTAAACACCAGGCAAAAAGAAGAATGACTCCAATAACCACTCACAAAGGGGAGGATAGTGACCATGGATAGGTGAGCGGCCCCCAATAAAAAGATCAGGGAACTCAGAAGTTCAAAGAGGGGTTAGGGACAGGAGAAAGACGGGAGAAAAGAATCTAGCTCAAACTGTGTGGGCAAAAGTATTCCCGTCACATCATCAAAACTATTGGGTTGGAATTTATTGTGGTGACAGCCCGACGAAAAGGGGAAGCGGGGGCCCTGTATCTAAAAGGCGGGAGGTAAAAAAAGGAAGCGTGCAGCCCTTCAAAAAGATAAAACGCCAAAGAACCAGCTTTTCCGGATCAGGGAAAGATCCTCGATGAACAACATAGAGGGAGGGAGAAGAACATAGCCGGGTTGGGAATCAAAAGAAGGCGAGATGGAATAACGGAGAATCACAAGTTAGATTTGGCTGGTCTTGAACGGAGGAAGAAGGCAAAGGGTCGGTCTCGAGAAGATCAAAAGAGGGAATGCCGAGATGCTGGATCGAGGGTGGGGAAAAAACATGGATTCATGGGCGGAGAGGTTTGGTTGGTATCAAGGGGGGAGAAAGGAAAACAAACTCGCCCCTCAAAAAGTCGGGGGAGGCCAATTCGCTGAGAATTCCAAAATCGAGGACGTAACAAAAACAACGGAGCAGGAAACCGTTTGGGAGAGCGTGAAAAAAGAATTGGGAAAGGTTAGCAAAAATCAGGGACGGAACGCAGGAGGCACAAATGCCGACAAGAAGGAAGATCCTAAACTTTTCGCCATTTACTGGGGGGGGCTGGGGCACGAAGTCAATTGTGAATCAAAGGAAGATAAAAAATCCTGACAATAATTGGGGTTCGACTGGGGGGGTTGAAACAATCTTGAAACCAAATGGGTAAAAATGCTAATTTAAATAAGAAGAAAATATGAAATCCGAGTTGAGTCAAGGGGAGATTGGGGGGGACGAAGTTGTTCCAAAAGGTGAACAAGGGGACGCCAAATGAGAATATTCACGCGAGACACGTTGGGGAAAAGTAAGTCGACACTAATCGCCGTCGACAGGGAGGACGAATGATCAAAAGATAGCAGGAGAAAACCCTTCAAAAAAGGAATATGAGTCAAACTTTAGAGGGAAAAGCCAGGTTGAAATCCGGGTTGAGGGTACTAAACCACGTGAACGGGCATGACGCGTCCGCAAGGGGTGTCCATTGTCGTATGGGGGGGGGGAAAAGAATCCTCCAAGGCAGAAGAAACCGTAAAGCAGAATACCGCTCAAAAACAACGGGGAAACAAGTTAATCGGCTGGAAGGAGCAGAGGATGACAAGATACTGGAAATCGTAACAAAGAAAGGCAGAAACAATGTCCAACGGGTTGGGGGTCCAGTTATAGAGAAGACTTAGAAGGGGGGGAGAATGGTTCAAAGATAAGGAAAGAGAGAAAGAAGGCTGGCGGAAAAGATGAGTTTTCTAGACTAAGCAAGCAAAATCGGAAAGACATGCCGAGTTGGAGCAGCTGGAAAGGGGGGGGGGGGAACAAGCGTAGGGAAAAAATTACCAGGGGAAGAGAAGTTCCGAGGGTCGCCGGTCGGCAGCGAGACATTAGGGGACTTAAAAAAGTTGTTCTTAAAGGGAAAAATCTAAAAGTGAAAACCTAATTCCCAAGGGAGAGAGGTGAGCAAAGTTCAGCGGGAACGTCGCATCGGAAAAGAAAGGGACAATGGAATTTTAGGCAAAAAGAAAGAACTGGAGGGACTTGAGCCCATTACCAGGAAGCGGACACCATCAAGGGCAATGCCTAGGGGAAAGGGGGGACAAAAATTAAAAAGGGTTCCCTAAAAATCCAACCTCAAGGAAAAGAACCGGAAACGGAGAAATCAACAGGAAAATATGGGCCGCAGCAAAAAAACAAAACGGAACAGGCCGGGTCCATCTGCGAGCATGAAGGGGAATCCTATCTACGTGAAACTAAAACAACAAGCTTGAATTTGGGTAGACTGCCTGGGGGACAGATAGTCCATTGGAAAAACTGGAATCCATATAGTGCGAATAAGGAGAAATACGCTGCTGCGGGTGGGGGGTAAAAATTCCGATAAAATTAAATATTCTTCATTCTAAGTGTAGGGGAACCCGAACGGGGCCTCCCAACTTTATGTTAAGATCAGCCCCGAGCGGGCAAACACGGCTGGGTCAACAACCAGGTCGAAAAAACGGCCTATGAGAGGCGACACCAGCCGCGCCTCGAACGAGAAAGGTTTAGAGATCGCCGACCTGAAACAGGGGCGGGGGGGGGGACGATCACCTTCGCAATTGACCGGGGAGACAAGGGATTGCGGTAAAAAACCCAACTGAACATATGGAACCGCTAGTGGGTACTTTGATTTTCGTTCGCAGACAGGGTCAGGAACGCCGACGCTTGCTCGTGGCCAATAAAGAGGACCGGGAACACCACGCCGGGCAAAGTTAAGGAAAAGAGGAATGCAAATGATGCGGTGCCATCCGGAACATGCACGACCATTAAATCGCTGGGGGGGAGGAAAAAACTTGAAGCGCTAACCTAGGAGGTTACGCTGCCGCGGAATTAAGAGATGGGAACTGTAGAATGCCGGAGGAATTAACCCAGGGAGAAGCTGTCTTCACCACAAGGACCTTCTGGGGGGAAGGGGGGGTTGGGGGGGTGTTTGAGTCGAAGAAGGGCTTCAAAAAGTTGGAAAAGTAGCACAAAAAGGGGGTTGGCAGGGTTCGGACTAAGCTCGTGGCTCACACTCAACATCTTGAGCAGAGGGGGGGGAAAGCAGCTCTCACACCAACCAAAAGGAGTAGGAAAATGGGAATCATGTTTCAAAGAGCCGCAAAACTAAAGGTGGTTGGGGGGATGAGGGGCACGGAGGGCGAGATCCTAATTCGGGGCTCTCACTCCATCAAGGGCTACGTTCGCCTCCTCAATGTACCTGGGATAAGAAAAAAGCATACCAAAACTCGCATCAAGTAACGCAGCGGGGAGATTCATGGTTCTAATGGGGGGTCGAGGCCATTCCCTCACGGCAGGTGGAACAAAGAATCGAGTGAAGAGGGGCCCTCGAGACGCGCGAGGTGGGCGAAATTTGAGAAGAAGAAGTTCTGTAATGGCTCTGGAGAAGTGTGGGGTAGGGGGGGGGGGCCCTGGGCTGCAGTGTCAGGTGTGAAGCCGCAAGGAATAGATTCCCTTATTCAATGGACCGCCGTACGTGGTGAGGCGGAGAGGACCAGAGAAGCAGGCTTCGCCCAAGGAAAGAACTGGGCAATCATGCATTGGGGAGAGAAAAAATCACAGACAGGCAGCGTGCATTACGGGGGTACCCAGCCACGGTTCTCAGAAGCAGGAAAAGGGGGGAGGTACACAAGAAAAAGGCCCCCGGAGGCAGGGGGGGGGAGATCGAACTCATTCTTTAGCGACCAAGGCGGGAAAGTTCTTCAGGGGGCTCAGGGAGTAGAAAGCAGAACCGTAAACGGGACTTGGCCTGAAACAAAGAATCACGTTTGGGGGGGACTAAGGAGGAATGGTCGGCGTACATAATAAAAGGAAAAAATCGGGAAGGAAAAAAGCAGCAAAGGAAAGAAGGAAAGACGGAGTCAACCAACAAGACGTTTCGGAAAATAGAGGCCGTCCGATCCTTGCTTGAAACTGCCCCAATGAGGATTAAAGATCCCAACGACCCCAAAAGCGCGTGCGAAAGGGGGGGAAAGAAAAAAACGTCCTCTTCAGGCAATAGGGAGCGGACTCTCCCTAATGGCCCCCGGCCTTTCTGGAGGTCAAAGATTCCCACGAAAATATTTTTTACCAATATCAGCAAGTGGGGGACCTGGGACGGAAAATTGAGAAGGGGGAAAAAAAAAAAGGTTGCTCCAAATAAAGGGGGGCCATCATAGGACCCGATTTTTCACTCGATCAACTGAGGACCCAAAAAAGCATTTACCACGGGTATGAGGGGATTTAAACAAGACAGATAGGATTGCCTGAGAGGCTGAAAAACCATGAAAGTTGCCCTCACACTCAAAGGGGAAGAAGTTATATCATAAATTCAAAAACGTGAAAAACCTTGAAAAACCTGGCCGAAAAGAAGCATGGTCGAGGAAAATGATCGGTGGAGGGGAAAAAAAATTACAGGGACAGGATCAACCCGGCGACTAAACGTCCCAAGCTCGTAAATCGGCGGGGGGGAAAAGATGGGGGTTTCCCGACGCCAGGGGTCAGGGGGGGAAATTCGCAAATGGAAAATCATTGGATGGGAGTCTTCGATTCATAATATATGAAACATGAAAACCGTTGGGGGATACTAGTCACTGACCCCAAAAGCGCGAATGGGGTGGTTTTCCCGCAAGAACAAGACCAGGCGGCGAACGAGAGTACAAAGGGGGGGAAGCTACGCTTTGGCCTCACCGAAAGGAATAACGTGCGCTATGAGGGAGTGAGGGGGGGGGAGGCAAGCTCAAAGTTTAACAGCAGATGCGGATCTGTTTGACGCCTTACAAAAAGAGGGGGTCGTTACTCGACGGACGGAAAAAGGGAACCCTTGCCCCTTGAAACGTTTTTTGGAAGAGAAAAACCAAACACAAGCGGGCCTCAGCGCGATGGGCCTTTGGGAAAAGTGAATAAAAGGACATGACGTTTTGATCCTCTGGAAGCTAAGAGGGAGGAGGGAAAACGCCGCTTCTGGACTCGAAACAAAAGCAAGAATCTCTAGCTGCGGGGAACTGTGTCCTTGTTCCGACGCAAAGACACGGGAATTGTACAAAATAATCACGCGAAACCACTCGATTAGTCGAGAAGGGGGAAAAACTATCGAAATAGCATTGAACAGCAGGGGTTGCAAGAACGGTGGGGGCGCAAAAATTATGTGCTAGACAGGGGAGAAAACGGAAGGGACTTCTGTCTGGACCCGACAAAAGAAGGGCCTCCAAATTTTATCGGGGAAAAGAAGAAGCCCGGAGGGCGTCCTAATTGAGGAGTGCCAGAAGTAAAGCATTGATCCCAGAAAAAGACACGCAGAAACTTGGGAAAAAAAGCTCCAGAATTTCCTGCTCCGGGGCCCTGCAAAAAGCTAATGGGGGGTCCCTATCACGAAAGGGATGAAACAACTTCGGACTTCCCAGCAGGGGACGGGTACACACAGGGGGGGGCTCATTTTGTTTTTGACGGGGGACGAAATCTCAAAGGAAAAAAAAAAACCGACCGAACAGTCGCCAAAGAAAAAACAGTCCTTTGTCTTAAGCGCGACCGGGAGGGGCTCGAGCAGAATTGTAAATTTAAGAAGGGCGTCGACGAACAGAAAAGGGAAGAAGGAGCAAATAACAAAACGGAGTCCAAGATAAAAGCTGAGCGACAATCATGAGGATAAGCGCACTCGATCGAGAAGGGGCCTGGGACCCCGCCAGCGGGTCGAACTATCGTGCACGGAGGCGAGGGGAAAGGGGGAACGGTGGCCTATTAGTACAAAGAAAAGTGAAAAAACTCCTTTCATTTTTGGTTCTGCCGGGGAACAGAGATCAGCTCTCAAACCTCGTCTTGGGACGTCGAAACTGAAAAGAATAAAACAGCCTTTTGAACAAAAAAATTAAAGGGGGGAGGGTACTCTTGGGGGCTTATGGAGAAACCCCTGAGAGATCCCTCGTTCCCGCATGGGCGGAAGAAGGGAATGGGGCAGTGGGTATTTCAAGGTAGCTGGGGACAGATTTATTTTGACGTCTCAGGATAGCCAGCGTGTCGTACATGCCAAATGTGAGCGGGGAATGGGCTGCAGGCCTTTCGGTTGAGGGGGGGGGTAGAACAAAGTTTTAAGGTGATCTCGGGAGGAAAGGGGGGGAGTTGATTTCTTTTTAAAAGGCGAGGGAGAGAGAGCCTCGAGTAGGCGTGCCGGTGGTTGCAGAAAAGCAAGAAAATAGTTGCCTAAATAATACTCAACAATATGTGGCTCAAAGTGTGATCCCAGTCCGTGGGTGCGGGGGAGGACGCGGGCACAACTTGAGCGAGGGGAAAACGACACGATTTCCTTAGACAGATCAAAAAACACTTAAGGATGAGGGGGAAAAAGAGAGAAGAAGACGCAAGGGGGGAGGGGGGTGTGGACCCGGGCCAAGGAGATCACGGTCGAAGTAAAAAACGTCTCTTGGGGCAACTTGTGCGCCTAGAAATTAGACCCGGGAGGGATCAACGGATGCGTGGTTGCACAGCATACGCGGCGCCGGAATAGGGTCCCTCAATCCCCAGAAAATTCAGGAGGGGGAAAATCTATTTGGAGGGGCCATAAACCCGGAACTAAAAATGCAAAAAAACAAAATCCAAGGTAAATTGGCAATATTAGTATCACCGAGGGGGGGGGGGAGCAACAAAAGCAACATACGTTAAACTGCCAAAAAAAGAAGGATAAAAAGAAAAAAATCAGTACGCCCATGCCGGAAAATGAGAATAGAAAAAAGAGAAGGAGTTTTACGTCCAGCCATCGAAAGCAGACAGGAAGAAAGGTGGTGTTAACGGCCGTTATTGTGTAAGGAAAAGTTGAGCGCTTATATGGAACAAGAGTTCAGAATGAACACAATTAGGGGAGTGCAGGCAGCAGCAGCGGGTTCGGCAAACCGTGCACGAAGTAGGAAAAGGGAACAAAGGCGGCCGAGCATAGAATTTGTGGGGGAGGAAATAAGAAAAGAGCTATTTCGAAACGGTGGGGGGAAAAGGCAAGAAAAAATAAAAAAAAAAAAAAATAAAATATAAAAAAGAGGGGGGTCACTTAACGGATTGGGCGGCAGAAGGGCGGTGTTTCGGTTCGAAAAAGCTGTAAAGAATCGGCTCGAATTGAAAGGGTAAAGGGGACGGTAAGCCAAGGTGAGTCTTGGGATCCAGAAGGTTTGACCGGTTGGAAGAGCCAAAAAACCACTGCCCCTCCGTTGCCTGAATCAGGGGGGGAAGAGGAAACGGGGACAGCGGCCCCCTGAGGGGAAAAGTTCTCCGAAACGGTCGCAGGAATTTGGGGGGGGAGAAAAGCATATATTGAAGGGTGAGCAAATGCCGGAGAAAAGCAGAGCCTCCTTACGATAAGGGGGAGGCCTCCTGTGCCCTGCCAAACCATTGCGGGCTTTCGGGGAAACGAAGTCGGCATCATACACGAGCGTTGTATTGGGTGGGAGCAAGGGGGTTGTGGCGTCAAAAAACGGGGGGCAAGACAAAAGAAAGAGGCAAGATGTTTTAACTGAGGATTAGATAGCAGGCCAGGAAAACGGTGCGTCACGGCCGCTTTTGGTCAAACGGGGGGGGGGAGGGTGAAGTGATACGGGGAAGAAATCCCCTCGTAGAGGAAGCGGGTGGTTGGGTAAAACACCGGATCGAAAGCCTACCCAAACGCACGGGGAAAGGAGGGGGGTCTCCGGGCGAGCGGAACCCCCTTCAGGGGATATGACAGGAACGTTGCAAAAAATGACAGCCAAGGGAGCGCTTGAAAACTTGCCCAAGAAAAAACCGGAAAAGGCCTGGCATGGCAGGGGAGCAAAGAAAGTCCATTAAAACTTATCATCGGAGGTGTTCACAAAAGACCCATCGCCAGCAACCGAGCGAAAGACCCGTCATACAAAGGAGCCCCTTCTAGATCATCGGACAAGAGAAAGGGCCGGGAATCGTTCACAGAGGAAGAGAAAAACCATCGAGAGGGTTTGGTGGGGAAAGGGACAGGATGTGCAATTGTTTTAGGGGAAACTGAATCGAGATCGAAGCGGGCGAATCAAGGAGAGAAGGGGGCATTATAAAAACGAAATCGGGATCCGGGAAAAAAAATTGGACAGGAAAGGTCAGCGCTTGACCTTGGAGGGAACGGAGACCAATGCCAAGGCCCGAAAAGTTTTTCAAATGCTAAAACCGGGAAACGAAAGGAGAGCTGTACGAAGAGGAATGAGATCAACCAATCAATATGATAAGAGCTTGGAGCAAACTGGGCAAAATGGTTTTCCAGCAGAACCCGATGGGGCGGGGGGGAAAAATCAGATAGAAACGGAACGTTAATGGGGGGATGGCTCCCCAAAAAAGCGTGCCAGGGGGGGGGAGCCCGAAGAGGGGCCAACCAAAGGAAGCGGCCTGATGATGCCCAGGGACAAAAAATAGCCGTCGCGGGGTAATCTAAACCTAGCAAGAGGGGCCATCTATAAGCAAGCAGGGAAAAAGACGGGGAGCTGCCCGCCAAAATGCCCAGAACATCCTGCAAGGGAAGGAGTCAGGAATGAAGCCCATAGTAAAGAAAAAGCAAAAAAAGAACAGCAATCTCTAGAATTGGGGTGGGTCGGGACAGTCGTCTTGCGCGAAGCCGGGGTAACCGAAAATGGAAAAGACGACCGGGGGAAACTAGCCGGGTGGGGGGGGGGTGGGGACCTTCCGATAGGAGAAGGGTGCGTGGGAAGAGGTTGACCGCGTCAAAGGGTCCCGCGCCCAAAGAAAAAGGCACCGGGAAAAAGAGCAAAAGGCTGAAATGGGGAAGGCAAAAGGAAGCTTTCTGCGTCTGAAAAAAGAAAAGCAACGGGAAAACCGGCGCGAAACGGCAAGGAGTTGCGTGGAAAAACCATGAATGGGGGCGTTGGAGGGAGACGCGACTGTCCACGAAGGGCTGAGGTAAAGAAAAAGAAATAATTAAAACGCCAAACCCCAAAACCCCCCCACCAAAAACAAAAACCCCCCCCCCCCCAGGTGCGGGGTGAAATTTGAATGTCGTTCACACAGATTGAGTCACGAAGGAACGAAGCCGATTCTCTAGGGGAAACGACAGCAAAAACGCCCGTGCACAACATGAATACAAGGAAAACAACTTGGCGGCCGCCTAGGAAAAACAATCCGGAACAGCCAAACAGAAAAGATTAAAGCGCACCCGCGGGCGCGACAACGCAGGAAAAAGAAAAAGGAAGGGGGAAAGGTGGAACAGAACCGAAGGAGAGAAAGATAGATGATCTGCGGCTGCGGAGGGCTGATCGCGCGGGTGGTGAAGGCTCAAAAGGGGGAAAAGCGGGGGGCGTAGACCACTGAGGATTGGGGGGAAAAGCTGGAGAGGGAAGCTTCTTGACTCAGGCCCCAAAAGAAAATGAGACTCTTCTCAAACAAACAAGGAAGAGGGAGAGAGAGGGGGAAAGAGCCGAGGAGGTTTTGTTGGGTGGCCGTGAAGCCAAAAGGGCGCCTCGAAAGAATCAGAGCTAACTACTCCCAGTGAGAGGAAATTGAATCCGAAAACAACCAAACAAAGGCAGGAGAAGAAGGCGTTGTCCGAAAGGGCGACAGCCGAATAAATCGAAAGGGGGGGGTCGAGCCATTCTCAAAAATGTTCCAATCGGGACAAAACAAAAGCCAAAAAAGAAATATCTTTCCGCAACTGAAGAAGGTGTTGCGGGAGTCGAGCGAAAATGGAGAGAATCGAGACTGGTGGAGGGCAAATTAATGCAGGGAAAAAACAAGGCCAAATCTACCGTAATGGGTAAGGAAAAAAAATCGACCGGCGGTCTGCCGTGCCGGTCCTATAATGCCACGAAGGGCAAAAAAAAAAATCTGGTCAAGAACCTGAGAATCTTGCTGGGAACGCCAGAACAAGCCGAAGGAGGGTGGACCTTTCGTGCATGGAAAAAAAAAGCACCGGTTCCCGGGAAAACCGCTAAGGAGAGGTGAAAAGAGTAAAACACCGGGCAACCTGCAAAAGGAAGTTCGCTATCTCAGAACGCCATCTGCAGCCGTTTCGAGCGGGGGAGGGACCGACGCTAGAGAAAAAAAAAAACAAAGTCAAGAAAGAAAATTCCGAGACTCGTGAGCTGCTGAGACCAGCAGCCGTTGGGGGGGGGTCACTCGAGAGATTTTGAGAACAATCACGGAAAAACGGAAAAAACAAAAAAAAAAAACAAACTCGACCCCGCAGGGAATAAAAATGGCCTTCCCCCGATAGGAAGGAATCCAACAAACCGACTCCGAGCAAAAAAAAAAAGAGCTGAGAAGAGGGGAGTCCTCGGGAAACCGACAAGATATCCTGAATACGTCCGAACCCATTCTGAGAAATTTGCTGCGTGAAGGGAAAAAAAGGAAAAACAGGAAAAATCAAAAAGGGACACCTGCTCAAGAGGCGCCCATAGGGACCGGGCCTTTTCCTACTGGAGAAAACTTGGGGAAGCAAAAATCTTTTTCCTCCGGGAGAGAGGAAGGCATGGAACTAGGGCGAGGGGGATAACGAAAAACGTTTTAATTGCAGCAAGGAGGGCAGGAAAAAGCAAGAGAATCGGCTCCGCCATCCTTGTGGGTGGGGTCCGCGAGCAAAAAAAAGGGGAAGACATGCAAAGTAGCAGCAGCCCCATTCCATGAAAGAGGACTGAAACGATCGAGTGCAAAAACACAAAAAAAAAAAGGGGGGCGAACCATTTCTCCAGTGGCAAGCCTCGACTGGGAGATTAGTTGATCAAGAAGGGGCACCGGGGTAAATTTCAGACCCAACCTACAGACAAAAAAAAAAAAAAAAAACGTTCTACGGGGAGGGGCCTAAAATCCCTATGAAACTGGATCACTGAACTTGGTCCATAAAGGACGTAACCTAAAACCGGGGATCTCCGCAAAACGGCAATGATTTTTAACCAAGAGGGAAGGGTCTTCAAGGAAGCACAGCGCCCCAATTGATATCACCCAGTGTGGAGTCATAAAAACCAATATCGGATATAGGACCTGAAAAAATTGCACCGCTGCTAGTTACCCAAAAAAAAAAAAAAGAGCGGAGTGGGGGGACCTACCGAGGAAAAAGGAGATCCCCCCCGGAGAAAAATACCGGCATCCCACAAGGAGGAAAGAGAAAAGGCGCGGGGATGAACATGGCGCGACCGACGAAGGTCCATACGTGGGATCAGTGCACAGATCCGCCCCTGACCAATCGTCTTTGAACTCGACAGCACTGAAAAAAAAAAAGGAAGGGGGAAAATTTTTTGAGACCAGAAACAAGAGGCTGCAAAAAAAATGGGCGGGTGGGTGCAGGGGGAACGAGGAAAGAGGAACATATGGGGCACAACCAGCCTGCAGGAGACAACGGGAAACATCGCAAACTCGGGAGAGAATACGGCGACCTTGGAAAACAATCACCAAGCCGAGAGCGAAGAACCGAGTGAGGAGGCGAATCCGTGAGTTGGGGAAGACTTCACACAGAGTCTTGCTGAAATAAGCCTACAGCGAAAAAGAAAACAAAGAAGGGGTGGGGGGGCTACCTGTCTCCTCCAAGGTCCCAAAAGCGAAACATCTTTTGACACCGGGAGCGGGGGGGAGGGCTCCCCACAATCAAACCCCCTATTGCGGATACGAAAAGGCCTGATACGGACGATACAGCAGTCGGGAAAAGGAAAAAAAAAAACAAGGAAAGACAAAAAATTGTCTAGCAGGCCAGAAAAAGGCCCCGGAGAAGAGGGGGGGGGTAACGGCATGATCCCGTTTAACTAAATAGACTGGGATAAAAAACTGCAAGAGGAACTGGGAAACTCGGCCACCAAGAAAAAAGGCCTAAGAACTATCGCGAAGGAGGTCAGAGCCTATGACGAAGAAGAAAGCGAGAAGTCTCCAGCCAGGCCTCGGAAAAAAAGTGGGGGGGCAGTGGCGAAAGTGTTGGGTGTCGATGATGAGCCAAGGAAAAAAACCGCCTAAAAAAAGGAAAGAAAAAAAGACAAAGGCTTTACATCCAGCCCGCGCCGGCCCAAAAGCCAATCGTAGATATAATTACTGGAACAAGAACAAGGGGAGAAAACCTCACCAAAGCCAGGGAAGCAAGCAAGGGTCAATACCAGAGATCAAGCAAGGGGAAAGAGTCAAAAGGGTCATGAGAAAAAGGGGGGGCAATCACAGTTATTAAACGAAGCGAGGAAAGGCTGCCCGAAAAGAATCCAGGCGGGCATCAGAGACACCGGAGGACGTTCCCAAAAAAGCAAAGGCCATTCAGGGGCTGTAAGGTCCCTGCAAAGCCTTGACCTTGTTTCAGAAAAGGGGGGGGAAAAGAAAGCAAAGACCGGCTCAACCAAAGGTGCAGGTGCGTCCTGGGGCTTTTGTCAACAAACAAAAAAAAAAAAATAGGATGAGGGGGAAAAAAAAAAAAAAAAAAAGCTTGACTAGACGAACCAGGGGAAAAAGGACTAAAAAAAAGATTTCCTCTTGATAAGGGCGTCCTTTAAAACGGAGCCCGCGGGTTGGGGGGCAAGGATTGGGGGTTCGGGGAAAATGGGGGGGGACCAGATCCTAAGACAAACAGGGATTCAGTCAAGGGCCTGTGACTGGCGGGCATGCTTTTGAGTTGCAGGTTAGGAAAAGAAGTTGGGGTAAGGAAATTGTTTAAGAAAAGGGCGCACTTTCTACGGATTCTGTGACAAAGTTCGAAACAAAGCGAGCAAATCAAAAAAGAGGGGGGGGCAAACCCCCAAAGCGAAAATGGGGGCGAAATAATAGGTCGAAAGTATCGCGACGGCAAGGTTGATAAAAACCGGGGGGAAACCAAAGAGAAATTTCGCACGCCCATTTTGAAAGGGGGGAGGGGTACAAAAACGCAGGGGGGCCAGGAAAAAAAAAAAAGAAAAAAAGATCTGCCAAACAACACGAGGAGGACTCAAAATATCATGAAAGATCCTTCAATTCTTCATTTGGACCAAAAAAGAGAGAAAGGAGAGCTGGGAAAAATAAAATAAATTTCAAACACAAACAGGATAACTTTTGTCTCTCCGAAGAATTAAGACCGTATGTAAAGGCAGCAAACGCAAGTACTCGAGCGGCTCTGGCGACGAAGGGTGGGCAAAAAAGAAAAGGGGGAGGGGTCAGCAAACGAAAAAAAAGTGCTAAAATCTATTTGGTAAAACCTGCAACGAAAAGCATGCCCGCCATCCCGCACAAGGAAGAGGGAAGGGAGAGGAGCGGCCAAAAATAAAAAAATCAACATACAGAAGAAAACACACGGGGGGCATAGGGGGTCTACCGGAAAAAACATGAGGGGAAAATCCTTAGTCAGACCGGTTGACCACAGCCGAAAAAAAAATCAGGAAAAAGGAGGGGGTTGAAAACGCGTTTGTATTGTTAATCCGACGACAAAGCACGAGGGGGAGCACTTTAAAGGTGGAAAGTTGGAAAAAACATGGGAGGATAGAAAAAAAAACGAAATCCACGCCGCCATGAAAAGAAGGTACTGATCAGTTGCACGAAAATTCCGTGCACGAAAAAACCCAGAAAAAAAAAAAAAAAAAAAAAAAAAAAAAAAAAAAACACCTGGCGGAAAAAAAAAAAAGGGTGAGGGGGATAAATGTAAGGATCGGAAAAAATGGAGGGGTGAAGAGACCTGCATTTTTAGGATTCCTTCGGAGTTGGAACACGAGCAGTGCGGTGTGCTCGAACGCCAAGTGGGTCTAAGAGGGATTCTTATGGGGTCGCGGGTTGAAAGAGGGCTGGATGGGCGATGGCGGATATTTGGGGTTTTTGCCTGGGAGAAGGACCAAAGAAAACAAGTCTCCCTCAAGTCGTAAGGAAACAAGTTCGACTGAGGGGGAGAAAGGACCGGCAACACGAGACGGAAGGTCCAGAGGGGAGGAAGAAGCCCAGGGGATCAGGAATTCCGTGGGCCTGTTGTCAAAAAGAATATGCAGGTTGGAAAACAGACCTAAAGGGACAAAAGAAAAGGAAAAAAACGACTTCGCACGGGCTTTGCAAAGGCTGGGCCCCGGGCCTCAGCCATTGCACGCATTGGTCGGAAAAGAGGGTCGAAGAAAAGACCTCGAGCGGACCGACAAGTTTTTGACTTGGAAGGGGGAAAAAAAAAAGGATCTGCCAACGCGTGTTCAAAATCTGCAGAGGGGCGGCCTGAAGACAGCGAGGGCACGGAGCGTGAAAAGGGGGTGGGACCAACCGCGCGGGGGTTGGGAAGGAAGGGGGAGCCGCAAAAGGCCCTTTCGATCGTTTGGAGTATCCGCGGGATATCCCGGAAAGGTACAGGGAGAAAGAAACTCGGGGAACAAAAAACGTGAAAAACTGGCATTAATATGCGTCAAACGTAAAAAATGCCAGCGGGACGCACTTGAGCCTTGAAAACCCGAATGCCGGGCAGGAAACTAGGTAAAATCAAGGAAAAGATTGGGGGAACAAGGAGAATCGTGAATCACCGTCCGCATCGCCTGAGGGACCGGACTTAACGGGGGAGAAATGAAACAATCAAACATAAACCGGAAAAAAGATAAAAGAAAAAGAACCTGTTGTAGACAAGGGAGGCCTGTTTCCTCCGGGAAAAAGCTGAGAAGAACGGAAACCGGAAAAAAACCCAAAAAAAAAAATTTTTGTCATTGATCAAAGAGGGGGGGAGCAAAGTTGTTTAAGGGTCGCCATACTGAATCGGATCGAAAGTAAGAAAGTAAAAGAAAATTGGAGAGAACAAGAAAAAAGGAAAAAGAGGGGACATACCGTATTTTCTCGGTAGAAAAGTGGGGATACGCCGATGAAACCAATATACCAAAAGATATATTAAGCGACGGGAGGAAAAGCACAAACGCGACTCCAGGGGGCAGAAAGAGTCTTCCAGTTACGAAAAAAAAAAGCGGGATCAAACTGAAAAGGGTCCCAAGAAAAAAAAGGGAGGAAAAAAGGCATAAATTTTTGATACAAGCAAAGGGGGGAGCGAGGGGTGGTTCATCAATCGGGAAAGGCTGGGAAGGGGCAAAGCAAAAAATGGAACCAAAAACGTGTGCGCAACTAAGACAACAAGAACGGAGGCGGACCTGAAAATGAGGTGACCTCCTCCTCTCCGCAAAGGACCAGAAGGTTTCCATCCGTAAAAGAAAAAATGAAAAACGAGTTAAAAAAAAAGATAGGGAAGAAATTCTTTCCAGACAAGCCAAGACAGGGAAGCCATCGGGCGCGTGAGAGGAGCAAGGAATGAAGCCGAAAAAAAACAAAAAAGCACTTGACCAAAAATCAAAAAGTCAGGAGGGGGATGATGAGACGTCAGTCCCGTTGAAGGAAATTCGGCTTTGCAAGATGGACATGGAGAAAAGGAAGGAAAAACGGTGAGATCCTCAAAGTAGGGGTTGGTCGTCCGATGGAGGATCTTCAAGGGGGGGAGAAGTGCAACCATAAGCGCTGGTCGAAGAGAAAAGGAGAGACAAAAAAGAGAAACGAAACTTCTCTCAAACAAGGGCAATGACAGGCAAGTGGGCCACCAGGTATGCGGATGCCAGAAAGACGCCGAGCTAAAAAAGGTCAGCGAAGAGAAGCGCGAAGATGAAAGAAAGAGGGAGAAAACCGGAAGGAAAAGTGCCTTTTCAAGGGCTAACCTACGGTGTCGGCGACCGGAACTGCGGGTTAAGCACCAAGAACCCGAGGGGGTGAACAATTTGGCGTTTCGAACAAAAATATAAAGGAGAGTAACGGGTCCTCACCGCTTACATCAGGGGGGAAATATACGACGACGGCAGCACCGCAAGGGCGCTGAATAAGAACGCCACAAGGGAGGGCCTCCACAGAAACACCGGACGCCAGCTTAGAAGAGGCGCACCTCTTAGAGCGGGAGAAAAAGAAAAGAGATGAACGTCCCTCGAATTTTGGGGGGGGGGGCCAGAGAAAGGAAGGGAAGGAGATGATCGGGGGAAGGGTCGCTTGGACCTGGAAGAGGAATGGGGGGGAGAGTATCAAGGGGGGAAAAGCAAATTTGGACAAAGGAGAGTCCTAGAAGAAGCCGCGTGGCTCAGGGCAACAATAAGCGTAGGGGGAATGAGAAGAAAAAAACACAAAAACGCGTAAGGGGGGGGGGGAAATAAAAGAAGAGGGCAAATATAAAAATATGGTGCAGCCAAAAAAATAATCGGGAGACTTCAAGCCGCTCCACGCCATTCGCAAAATTTCAGGAAAGGAGAAAAGCAAGACAAACCAAATCAAAGGGGGTACATGCGAAACAGATCATCTCCGATCATAACGAGAGTTAACTATCGGTGTCATTCCGAGAAGGGCCAAGAAAGGCCGGGCAAAAAACGGTGTCAAAAAAAAGAAAAAAAGAAAAAGGGGAGAGGTAAAAGCAGAAATTTCTCATGAGACAGCTTGGAAAAGGGGCCCGGGGGCAAAAGGAGTGGGGCAACCATCAGCAAATAGGGGATAAGGGGTATCGCGCCCGGCGAGTACCAGGTAGTCGTATGACCGAACAGAAGGCAGAATCAGGGTCAAGTCTAAAGTCAAGAGGAGTGAAAACACATGACGAAACCGATGCAAGAAAAGTTGGGCAAAAAAAACCGCAACCCAAAACGATTACGGAGTGAGCTACCACAAAACAATGGGTCCCCTTCAGAAGGCGCCGATAGAAAGCAGCTTTCTCGCAGCCCGGGGAGGGGGGAGCAACTCGCAGCTACAAAAAAAAAAAAAGGAACGTGGGTGGGGGGGGAAGGAAAAAAAACAGAACAGGGTGGGAAGAAGCACATTGATACACAAAAAATCCGTGTGACAATCGGGTCGAACCGGAAAAAACAAAACGCCACAGATGACCTTAAGACGGGGGGGTCAATCCAAAAGAAGCGGGGGATCGAAACGGGGGCCGGAGAAAAAGTGGCTTGTAGCACAAAATTACCAAGAAGAAAAAGAGCCCTGTCCACAGAAAAAAGGAACGACCCCCCAGGAAATCGTCAGAACGAGAAAGGTGTTAAAAAGGGGAACGAAGTCTCAAGTAAAAAGAGGAGAAAAGAACCGCTATTGAACCGGTGGAGGAAAAAAGCGCAAGCAAAATTGACCCTGCACAAGTTGAAGATTGATATCTCGGGCAAAAGAAAAAGGGAAAAAAAACATGGGGAAAACTGTTGCGTAGAGCGCAAAAAGCAAGGGCCAACCGCTCCTGATGGTGGGGGAAGAAAAAAACAAGGGGAGGCGAAAGGGGCCACAGCTGAGCGCGCAAAAACTGAAAAAGATGATGGGATTCAAACAGAGCTATGCCCCCGTGGGAAAAACCATGAGCCAGTAAGAAAGCGTCAAAATGAGGGTGGTTCAGAGGGGGACAACCCTTTTTAAAAAACGGGGAAAAAAAGAAAAATTCATCACGCGGGACCCCCCACAAAACCGCAGGGTTGGAAGGCGAGGAAACATGATCGTCTGAGGGGGGGAAATTTGGAGTGGGACAAAAACTTTACAAGGAAAATACTCCAGTCAGCCGCGAAGAAAGAAAAATGATTTGGACCCTAGCAAAAATAAAAGGGGAAACGACGAGGGGAAAATACAAACGACCAAGGTGATCAGGATGGAAAGATCCACAGAAGTATATAGGCCGAACCAACATGAAACCCCTGCACATGAGGAATCCTTAACCCAAAAAAAAGCTCACAAAGGGGGGGGATTTTGAGGTGGCGTGGGGGTGGTGGGGGGTGGGTGGGGGGGGTGGTGGTGGGGGGCGGGGGACATAAGGGAACTAAGGTCGTCAACGGGAAAACCCGGAGACTCTAACTGGGGTCCAGAAAAAGATGTAGGAGAAACGCGCTGGATATACGGGAGAATTTAAGTTTACAGCTGAAGAGTCTTATGGGGGGGGTAACCAGAAACGCAAGGAAATCCAGTCCGGGGCCCGAACAGAAGACTCAGGGAAGAGTGGGCAAACATGATGTGTGAAACGGTGGAAAAAAAAACCCTGGAGCTGCTCAAAAGAGGACTAGAAGGCGGGGTGAAAAAGGGATTCCTCTCAGAACAAGAACTGCCTCGCACAGGGCAAAAAGATTCCTTTTCGCAAAGAGGATAGTCCTACGATAACTACAGCCGAAAGACAAGGACTATAACGAGGAGCCTGTGCTGGAATTGTTGAAAGCGACCAACTGGCCTGGGGGGGGGCCAGGAGAGACATAGGGAAAACAATACGATGTATAGAAATCTAGTAAAAGAACTCTAAGATGGTTTGGAAAGAGAATTTGGGGTAAGACAGACTCGGAAAAAAGTAACGACTCAGCCATTGATGCCGACTTGGGAGGCGGCAAAACTAAAAACCCCAAGAAGGGAAAAAACGAAAACAATTTGGCCCGAATGACAAGGTCCCAGAAGGGCAAAAGAGCCCGGAGAAGTGGAGGACGGAAAAGAAAAAGTGGCGGCGGTGGGGAAAAAACAGGGGGGGCAATGAGAGAAGCGGCTCCAAAAAAAAAGGAGAGAATAAGGGGACAGAAAAAGGGCTCACCAAAGGAGACACCCAAAAAGACACGTACTCTAATTTTCCGAGGAAGAGGAGCCCACTTCGGAAGTCCTCACACATACAAGGGAGAGTGCGAAATGGAAGAAGGAATGAAAAAAGAAGTGGAGAAAGAAAAATTAAACCAACAGACATCAAAATAAGAAATGTGAGGAAGACCGAGAAAACATTCAAAAAATACAGGAAAAACCATCTCTCCGAAATCTTAGGCCAAGCTCAGGAGGACGAGAAAACCGCAAAGCCGGAAAAAGAGAGTGGGAAAGAAGAAAAGAGAAAGCTGGAAAAAAAACAGGGTCCTTTGAATGAGCCCGCCAAGGAAAAGGGGCCGAAACTAAAAAAATCGGGGGGGGAAAGGAGTGGAGGGACCGTAAAATGACGTTCAGAGGAAGTCGTTCAGATTTGAAGGAAACTCAAGTGGCCGGAGGAGGCAAGCCCGGTCAAAGGGGAAAAAAACCGGGGGCAATTTAAAAGAGCTCAAAAGACAAAAGGAACCCATCAAGGGATTGGGGAAAGGACATGGTAGTTTGGAAAAACGACTAAAGGAAACAAAAAAGCGAAGAACGGAAAAAAAAAAAAAAGAAGGGGAAAGGAATTTGGGGGCAAAGGTCGCTTGGGCTATAAAAAAAGTCAGGAAAAACAAAAAAAATATGGAAAAAAACCGAAGACCATGCAAGGGCAGGCCAACCCGGAACTGCGTTGATATTCAAACTTATTTGGGGGGGCTTTGACGCTCGAAGAAAAGATCCCAGGGGAAGGGGGGGGAGGAATTGATCAGACTATTAGCAGGTGAGCTTAAATTTGGGGTAGCCCGGAAAGGGGGAAAGGGGGGGGTTTTTATACCAATAGATTTGTAAGATTGCAAGGGAGGTCTGGAAGGCCTTGGGATTGGCTGGGACCCAGACAGGAAAAGGGGGGAGGAGGACGCAAAAAAAAAACGAGTGAAAGGGTCCCAAGGGAAAAAAGATCTTCAGGGGTTGTGCTAAATCGGAATCGTTCTCACGGCTCAAAGGACATAGCGTGGAAACAAAAAACTCAAGGGAGAGGAGGCAGGGACGGGAACGTTTGGGAAGCAGCCGGGTACAACAAAACCCCGAGAAAAAAAGG
>Ga0179593_1312027_pt1 | contig 19517 bp, 14 predicted proteins | sample CZODoug2_1_08_16_FD_185931 | JGI IMG/M metagenome (GOLD analysis project Ga0179593, IMG submission 185931) | Vadose zone soil fungal communities from Angelo Coast Range Reserve, California, USA - CZODoug2_1_08_16fungal (PacBio error correction) | ecosystem: Environmental > Terrestrial > Soil >...
CAGCTCTCAGGACAAGTACTCACCACAGTGACGGAATCTGGGAAACAAAACAAAAAAAACAATTGCCCAAAAACCGCCAAAAGGCGTACCTGCAGAAAAGGGATGGGGCCCCAGATCTTTATCAAAAGCCACCGGGCCAGGGCAGTCGACCGCGCAATAAAAAAAGAAAAACGGTAACAAAAGTGTCCAAATGGGACAAAGAAAAAGAAACGACAAAAAAAACAGAAAGCAAGGACAGCTGAGGACACAGGGGGGATTATAGCCAACAGTTGTATGAACCGCATAAAATCGACTCCGACAAAAACGGACAAATTCTCGAACGGCTTACTGTTCCATCAACTTCCTACCCGTTTTACACTCACTTCTGTTCCATTCGGACTGGAAACTGATGACGGTAGGTTACGGGCCTGGCTGGAAAAAGACTCTCCGGGCCGTTAAAGTCAAAAAATGAAGTTTGGCCAGGTGAGGAAAAAACGATCGAATAGACCCAAGAGTCAAACATAAGAGTTACCTCAGACGAAATGCCGAGACAAAAACGTGGTGAAATGCGTTCGAATGAAAAAGATGATCTAAAAAAAAACCTAATGACGAAACTTGCGGCCAGGGTGATTACCTATCCAGGGACAAGACCACAAAAGAGTCCATCCCAAATCTCAGAAAAGGGGGTAGGATTAAACACACTCGGGGAATGAGTAGGGGGCAAATGGGAAAAAGCTCGAATGGTCTTCAATCTCCGGGCCACGGAAAAGACTCAGCCAATCAAGAAAGAAAGATTGGATATGTTCGGGGTAATTGAAAATGTAGTGGGCCAGATCAGTCGGATAAGAAAGCATTGCGGGGCTTATCTGCGCATGGAAAAGAGCCAGCTAATCAGATATACGACAAACGTAGAACAGCGACGGAATCGGTACTATCCATAGTCTGGCGAAAAAACGGTATCGGTCGACACGTCGTAAAAGAAAACTGTCAAAAAAAGCTGAGTCCTTCGGAACGGCCGCTTAGACCACTAAGGCCTCGCTCACGAAGGGACGAAAATATGGCGGGGATCCTAGGTACAATAAAAGAATAGGAGAGAGAGAGAAAAAAAAAGAAAAAACAGAATCATAGACTTGAAGACAGCATCCTAAGTAGGATAGATCGGTTACAGAAAACCAGAAAAAAAAGAACATTTTCCTACAACCAGTGGAAGGGAAAGAATTCCTTCAGAATCATCATAATTCAACCAAGGGGAATAAATTAACTGAGGAACACAGACGACGCTGGAAAAAAATCAAAAAGACCTCCCATATAAAAAAAACGAAGACAGTGCCCCAAGACGACATTTCTGCAAAAACCAATTGCGTGATCAAACGCCCATCACTGGTAACAAAAGAACCCCGGAACAGTAGTTGGAAACACTTAGCAGACCATTAGCAACCTACAAAACCTGCGTTTGTAGCCCAGAAAAGACAAGACCCGAAAATTGACAGTTTCCCTAGTGGTAGGTGGAACATAGACTTGGGGGGGGGAAAAAGGCAAAGCCCCCCTACTCCGGGGGTAAGGCTTCGGATGACGACTCACGGAAAAGGAACTTACCTTCATAGGGCAAAGCCCCGATTAGGGAACCACAGGGAAGTTCCTCAGGAATAGATGAAAAAATAATGGACAACCAAAACATTATGAAGACCACCTCCAAAAAAGGGGCTCATATTAGTTAGGCCAATGATTAAGCTTCTGTCACTCGTAACTATTGGAAGAACCCTTCACAATCTTCGATCTGCGGACCACCCCCAACGAAGGAAACGATCTCCGGTCGTACAGCATAATTACCGGTAATGTGTTTAACACAAGACGGATCTTCGAAGAGATAACAGCCACTCAAAAGCCAAATAAAACGTACAACTTCGGGAAGACGCAGTAGGAAATTTCCAGACCAAATAAACCCAACAACACCTCGACAGCTCGCATTCACTCCGCAGCCATAACCGTACTTAAACTCGCCATTTCAAAAAACACTATGCCCCGCGTGCCGCCTGGGAACACGGAAACCTACTCCGCACGAATGCCCTGGGTCACAGGCCTTCAACCGGGCATCTAACTCTTCAAAAAAAAAAAATCCGCGCAAACGGCCTTACTGAGAGGGAGTGTAATCGGTTTGGATGGTAAAGTCCCTGACGGAAAAAGCCAAAACCTAGGAGGATAACGGACTGATACTGGAGAAAGGTCATCGTGGGCACTAACTTGAAATCCCTAGTACCCCCAATTATCAAACCAATCGCACAAAACCAGATCGGGGCCAACTATCGGAGCGGTGTTGTGGTGCTTCACCCAGCGGACGTCAAGAGGTTCACCACGCGAACCCGTACCTGGCTAGTAAAGAACTACGACACGCTCACGAAAAAGTCGTAAACTCCATTGCAAACCCGAACAGTTCCCCTCTCATCAAAAATCCCAATAAAAATACTCCTCTTTCGGGGGAGAGGAGCGTATGCGGAGACATTGTTCAGAACACGTTGACAAAGAATCACAGGAGGAAAAAAGTCTGGCCCAGTGGCAACACTAAGAAAGAAAGGTGCCAGAACAGGAAACCAAATAAAAACAAAAATGGGGAAGGTAGGGTGAGAAAAAATCAAGATAAACGTCAACGGTTCCTAAACAAAAAAGAAAGGTGGCAAGACGGTGAGAATATACCCAGTACAATCTCAAAAAAAACTACATGGTTAAGCATCCACTCTCATATGCAATTAACGAATTACTAACTTATAACAGCACAGTTAAACATCACATCAGCCGGGCCTCCGGAGAGAAGAGGAGAAAGGGGCGAAAGGGGAGGGGCTCCCAAAATGGGTCAAAAGAATAAACATGATCGAGAGATAAACCTTCAATATACACCGAAAACATGGAGACAAAAAAAGCTTTCCGTGTTAGGGGCAAATCTACGGAAATATTTGGGGAGGAGTCAGTACGAGGAACCCACCCTGAGCCATTACCGGGACTGAAAAACGCCGTCAAAACAAAAGCGCCTTCCTCATCAAGCTAAAACATCATGGCCCCAACTGCACTGGAATAAGAAAAAAGACGTGGTCATTAGTAGGAAGCAAAAGAAACAACTAAAAACACAAACAACGAGGGTCCGACAGAGGAGATGGGGGGTTTTGGCCAGGGAACGGGCACTAGAAATGGGGGCTAATAAAAAACAAATAAGGGATCGAAATCACAAAGGGTTTTACTACGGGGGTGCAAAGAAAGGAGTTGGACATGTGGGGAGGTGCTCAACAAAAAGCCCGGTGAAAGACAGCGGGGGGCGAAATAAATGTCACACCTACGGCCCTAAGGGGGGTGGGGACGCGGTGAGTAAAAATGACCAGCATCATCTAAAGACATCGAGTCCACCGTTCAACGGGATTGTTTTTCGCAAAGACGGATCACCACACTATACGGGGAACTCGGCGCCGGAATGCAGTGAAGGTAAAGCGGGAAGGTGGTAAAGCTGAAGGACGAAATCAGGGTTTAATCAGTCACCGTCTGTGGTCACATCTATCTAGAAAAAAAATGGTTAGCAAATAGGGGGGTCCCACCCAGAGGGGGGGTGGCCTTGGAGAGAGCGTCGGCGAAAACCCGGAGGGGGGGCCCTTTAGAGAATACACCTTGGAATGGCATTGGCTACTCTCATAGAACCATGCAACGCACCCCCCATCTTCAGGAGCGGAACTGGACAAAAGATATAACTCCAGGCCGAGTACCAATCCAGCGATGGATGAAGACAGACAAAGGATTGACCAGCAGGGAAATTGGCACAAAAACGAATTTGGCACGAGGAAAGGACGATAAGGGAGCATACACAAGGCACAAACCGGAAACTACGATGGAAAAGGAATAGAATGGGCATAAGGAACAAAATGGGAGGTGAAAAAAGGGAACACCCGTGCTGTAACAATCCGGGGAGACATAAGTCCTACGGACTTTACCGAAAATGGGAAACCCTTATAAAGTCCGGGAAGGTAAACAACCAACAATGCTGCAATAAGCAACGCAAGACTCTCTAGCAAATGTTACCACTCTTGAGCCCAGAGAACAACAACGGAAAAAACTAAGAGGCGGGGAAACCATACGTATCACCGTCTAATTCTGTAGGGTGGGACGAGATCTAGGGTAATGAGTGGCCAGACAACTCGGGGGGGGCAGTATAAAAAGCTGGAGACGTGGAAGAGGAGGGATGGTCTCAGGGGGCAGGCTTTGCATTTCACTATTTGGGCGCCACGACAGAATAGAAGAAGTTTTAGGCATTGGTTATGGTTGGTCTAACTTCTAGAAAACTCAGTGCGTGCGACGAAACGCACTACAAAGAAGTCCAATTTCGAGGCGGCCGGTGGAGCGGACGCCCATGGCGGGCCCGAAAGGTCTCTTCGGTCATTAGCAAAGAATCTCGACGAGCCACTTCCTGAAGCAGAACGCCTCAAGGTGGTATCCGGTGGGGAGAACAAAGCAGGTGTCGGGGGGAAATTGGTACATTTTGAAAAAACTGAATACCGTTCTAAAAAACATAACATACAGCAGTAAACCAATCGAGGACTGAATTCGATATGAACGGTACTCAGCGAGGGGATCAAACACAGGAAATGGTCTTAGGTTGGGGAGTGACCGGCACACAAAAACAAAAAAGCAAAGGAAGAAAAAAGGAAAGGGGCAGAGAACGGGTTCTAAATGGAGTGAGGAATGTCCAATCAAATGCAAGCTAGTCAACTTTAGAACCGGGTATGGGGGCAATACAGGGAATATGTGTCTTTAGGGTTAAAACACCGGGGACAATGTATCAGAATCTAATTGGGGGCAGATGTTTGGACGTGAGAATGTTTTTTCAAACAGGGTCCAGTTACTCTTAATTACGGGCCCGGCCACCCTGCTGCTCGAGAACAAACCTGAACCTGGTTGGGGAGCTTTCTACTATTCAAGAATTCTCACGGTGGTTTCCATCGGATTTTTTTAAAAGGTAAGGGCGTCAACCTCGACACGCGGCGTGTGGGCCGTCTTCAATAATTAATTCTCCGTGGGCCCGGAAACTCCGATCGGGATCCAAGGGCACTAGCCGAAGGGTCTCGTCAGGCAGAGACCGTGATCCCTTAAATGACTATCCCGCCACTCAAAGTTCGCGGCCCAAAAATTAGCAACAACAAGCGCCCCAAAGGAAAGCCCGCACAACACCTATCTATTACGAGCTTTACCCAGAATAGGGAGAGCCGACTCAGAAAACACAAACAAAAGCCCGGAAAAGAAATGGTCTATGTGAATAGACTGTCAAACAACACTGCACCACGACCCGAATAAAATTACAAAAAAAAATCACCATAAAAGAGTAAATTGATTTAAATAAAATGAACTTGTAACCAGGGAAGACATTCAAAGAGCAAATAAATACAACATCTCAGAGAAGGGTTTAAAATCGACTGGCAAGTAAGGACTGAAACAAACTCCTCTGAACAGGCCCAAAACTTTAGCAGCCTGCAAGTAAAAGAAAAAAAAGACAAGACCCTTCGAAAATGGTTGCCCGCATTAAAGGGAATAATGAGTCTCCAGCAAGCGACGAAGGAAGAAGACACCAATTTGACAAACATCCCTCTTTACCAATGGGTCAAACGCCAGAGAAGAATCCAAAATTCTTCGTACTCGTAGGGGCTAGTCCTAAAAGGGAAGCTCTAAAACACACAAAAAAAAAAACAAAAATTGGGAGGACCTACACAACGGGACCGGGGAAAGCGGGTGGACAGAAATAACAAACAGACGTAACTACAAGGAACAACATCGCAAAACGGGGCTGCACCCAAAAGGGGGGTTATCTGGGAACGTTGTATCAAAGAAAAAAATAAAGTTCTCAGACCACAACGAGGAGCAACGCAAGGATTCGGGGACGTGTCCAAAAGGGGCCGACACAAACCAAAAGTAGTGCGCGTGAGGGTCTCAAGGTTAAGTTCTGACCACGGGAACCTGGTAAGGGGCCTATGAAATGGGGCTAACACCCTGAAGAGGCAAGCAAAAATCCCCCTAAACACAACTCTTTTCTTCAGGAAAAACAGGGGCACAATTACACATCATGGGGAGGTCTGGGGGATGGCATGCAGAGCGGGGGGAAGTTCATAAAAACGTTTGGAAGGTAGTCATAGAACAAGGGACTTTCAAACACGGACCAAATAAACCAAGGACTATTACAAGCTGGGGCACGAGGGGGAGGACCGTAAAGACCTCATCTGTACACAAATTTAGAGAAAAAGTGCCAGCAAGTTAAGTACCAACAGAAATCGTACGTGAATCAGAGAAGAAGAGGTTACTAGATAAGGGTGGGAATCCGTCACACGGCAAGGAATTGATCTGGGGGGCTGGCTAGAGACCTGTAAATTTGGACATAAAAGGACTCGACGGGATTAAACCTGGAAAAGCCCTCATATCTACGAGAAAATGCCGGGGTCAAGCGACAAAGTCAGGTCAAAAAAGGGGAGAATTTGTGTCAAAGAAAAATCTCTTGGAATGAGAGGGGTCATGGGGAATAGTATCATCCTTCTAAAAGCAACACAATTGGGACTTCTTGACTCCCCGAACAAGAGGGGGTCAGTGCTTCAATAATACCAAGGCCCCTCAAGACGGACGCTGATCTTAACACGAAGACGCGACAAAACGCCAGGTGCCATCGTTGGGCCCACAACTTGAGCCAATTGGGACCCTCCCGGAAAAAAAGAACCTGTACTGTAAACTTCAATCCGAATGGGATTCTCGAATTACCAAGAACCACCGGAGAAAACCGCAACAAACTAAAAACACTTTCGCATGCAAAAAAACGCAACAGACTTCCCACAAGACCTTGGTAGTGGACGCCAGAAAGTGAACCCCCTGCAAAAGGGGACACTAGCACAAAATCGCAGGGGGTGGGACATTACGGAAAAGGATGCGAACGAGGGAAAAACCTGAAAAAAAAAATCATTCAGAAATTGTCACAGAGCTCGGGAGGCAATGAAAAGGTCAGAACGTCAGTAACTCAAAAACCAAAACCAAGACGAAGGGGGGGCCTGACAGGATGAAAAAGAGGTACTTCAACCTGAAGCCACAAACTTGACTTCACTCAATGGAAGAAAAATGCGAACAAGGTGCATTGGGGAAAACAAAAACGAAAAACAAAAAAAAACAACGACCTTCTGTGTAGACCCCCTTCCACAAACCAGGATTTAATAAAAAAAACACAATCCAAATAAAACTGCATCTCTCGAAGGTCATGCACACAGCGCAGTAGCCTTACACCCCCAAAATTTACGGATAACTCAAGTTCTCAATAAAAGAAGTAGTTTAAAAAAAGAAAAACACAAGGAGAATCTAAGACAAGGACACTAACTAAAACAATTCACGTAAAAAAACAAAGAAGCTACGGTAACAAAACTAATAAGCCCAGGAAAAATCGAAAAGAAATAAGCCAGACTAGGACTATCCCACGGGTCTCGATCAACAAAATGGAAACAACCAGGCGAAAAGACTAAAAAAGCAAAAGGAAAAATACTAAAAAAAGGGAATGTCCTCTCAGAATCCTTGCTACATACTAGGGGAAGACCTAGCCAAGGGACAAGGAGCGGGGAAGGTATTTTTCCTTCAGGAAAGAGAAAGAATCCGCAAAAAAGTTCGAGAATTCATTTAAAAGGCAGGGTGCAACAAAGACTAGAAAACCGATGCAAGACAACATCAACACTACAGGCGTGTGCCCCACAGGATCGTAACTAGTCGTCAATATGACCAGTCCATGGATAAAGATATCCCACACATGAAAAAAAAAGACATGGACTAAAGAAAAAAGCAAAAAAGCACGCACGAAAAAAAAAAGGGAACCGCCACAACAGAAGCGGGAATGAATTGGTGGAGGAAAAAGCGTATTAGGGAGACAGGGTCAGAAGTCCTACTTCAACTGGGGGGACTTAGCAAATAAAAGAATCAGATGCCTCTGAAGAGAAATGATTAACAAGACGCAAAGCCAGAAAAGGGGAATACGGTTACACTAGCTGATAACTAACCTTCATCAAACCAACAAGGTGGGGGTCCAACGGTGTCTAATAACTTCGAGACGATCATCCGATAAAAAACAACACTCAAAAAAAGACAGTCTCCAAACGGAAAAACCTACGAACCCTATCACGCAGGGCAACGCACGAGAATCGATAAAAGCTGCCGGGGGCAAAAGAGCAATGAAGATAAAGGGCACCAAAAAAAAAAGGCACAGGTCTCAGCAGGAGGAAAAGAGGGAGGTAAGACACCTAAAAACAGCAAACACCGCGGGCGTATATGGAAGGGAAATCGAGCAACGCAGTACCGGAAGTATCGGGGAAAACTCAACAACGCATAGCATCTCAAAAAAGGGAATGGGAACCTCAAGTACAAACACAGGGGACTTCTCCAGGAAAAATGACCATCCTAGGGGGGGGGAGGGACATGGCATGATCAATTAAAGCAAGGAACAAGAAAAAACACAAACAAACAAAAGAGAGAATAAAAAAAAAGGAAGAGTTTTATCAAATCTCGCGAAGGAATAGTCAACAGAATAACCAAAAAGGGACGCAGTGTGTCCGGGGGGGTAGCGGAGAAGGACGCTTTGTACAGCAGAACAGTTGGTCTTATGAGACCACCCGCAAACGAGAAGGAGGGTGGAAGTCACCGCGTCAGCCGCACTTTGTGGGGGAGGCGTTGAGATACAATCAGGCAGATAGTTTAGCCAGGGGCGGTGGGTTGTACTTCAGTCATCTACCGCAAAGGGAGGCGTCGCTGCAAGAAAGTTTGCATAAGAGGGAAGATTGCAGGGTTTCAATGAGGAGAGGGTTCAAGAGAAGGAGCGAAGCTTCTGAGCTGGACGGAAAACAACGTGAAAGCAGGGGGCACCGGTGGAGGTTCATCAAGTGAGGAGGGGACAAGGCAAAAGTAGGAGGCAAAAATACCAAGCAGGCCGACTCGGGAAATCTGCACCGAACCGGGGGCAATAACGAAAAAAAAAGAAAAAACCCGATAAAAGAAAAATTCTCAGAGAGCTAAGGGGACTACATTCAATGGCGTATCTTTCACTGTAAACGGGAAGAGTCTGGTTGGAAAAAACCCAAACGGGACACGGGGGAGAGAAAAAAGATACGGCGAACACGAAGTCCGATCGAAAAGCCACGAACACAATGGGTTTCAGGGAGGCAGGGGGGGAGTGGAAATAGCGACGGGGAATAACTAGAAAGGGTTCAGTCCAGACAACACACTAGAAGCGAGACCGGGCTCTTTAACAAGTCATGATGGCTAACACACCAGGGAGATCATCAAAAACGAAGGAGAAGGAAAAAGGCCACAAAAATCCTTAGACAACTAGGAGTACAATCCCCGGCATTATTAGGACCTGCGCTTTTCGAAAGGATGGTGTGGACAAGTCGTAATAAGTCACTGGTTAAAAGGGGAAATCGGCAGGGGGGGGGGCACACACAAGCATTTGGGGAAGGCCTATTGATACCGCCGGAAAAAGTGGTGAAAGCAAATTCGTGCCTGGGCTAATCGTAAAAAGGTTGGAAGGTAACTTGGAAGGGACATAGGGGGAAAACATTCACTTCAAAGAACATATCTCAATGTAACCCAACGCGAATTGAGGCTAGAGGAAAGTCACAACGTGAAATCGACAGGGGGGTGGCGGCAAATTAGCGACCGAGTTTTGACGCAACATCCTCGCAGTTACAAAATCATAATGGGTCGCAAGGAGAACATCGGGGGCGTGTGGCGGTTGGCGCCAAAACCAAAAAGGTGCAAACGGTTTCCAGAGTAAGAAATACTGCGGGAAAACTAGCACTGAGCACGAAAAAAAATGAGGTGCCGTACGGAAGGAAGGACCGCGCCGGACAATGGGCCAAGGACTGGGGCCTCACGGAATCCAAACATGGGAATTTGGCGGGGGGGTCCCCCGAGCATTTAACAAAAAAAAACAGGGTAAAGACAAACCGAAGGTCGAGGGAAGGGGCGAAAACAACAATTCGCAAGTGCGAAACCACGGGATATCTTGGAGGAAGGTAGACATGTTTGGTAGCACAAGAATAGCGGAAACCTGGGGGTATGGCCATACCCGTTCAAGAATGTGTAACAAACTAAGGCAGAGAAAGAGAACTGGGAAGGAAGACGGGAGGGCACACTGGGGGGCAACACTAACTAAACTTAAATTGAGAAAACCGGGGAGGCAGGGGGGCAATAGAGGGAAAATCACAAAACCTATTTAAAGCTCGTCAACGGGGGAAGGGGGGGAACAATTAAATTGCAACCTGGGGGTGCGACAATCGGACTCAAGGCTGTTCTAGCTGGCAAACATCGCAAAGCTACTCATAGGGAAGAAGAACGGAAAGCCTGGATGAAACCAAACAACAAAGGGGAGAAGCATGCTCTAAAGAGTACGAAGAGGACTACGGTACATACGATTGAAAAGAAAGCGAAACAGGTCCAAGGGAAGCTGCGAAAAATAAAAAAAAAACCGGAGAAGAAGCAGAAAAAAACAAGGCTATGCACTTTCGACTAGAGAGGAAGAATACAAAGCAGGGAAAAAAAACAGCCTGGAAAAAAAAAAATCAACTCCAAAGGAAAAAAACAGAACATGATGACCAGGGGTAACGAGAAAAAATCGCATCCCAAAGATAGGAGTATCTGGGGGAGGGGAGGAAAACTGGGGCTGAAAAGGTGGTCTACAACAAAACCATTCTGGGAAAAGAAAATAAAAAAACATGGCTATTTAAATCACAAGCAATGGAATGGGAATCAGTGTAAAACAGGGGAAATTGGCGCTAGGTCGCACAGAAGGAAAAGACCCCCCCTACAAAAGAAGCCAGGCTCTCTTCAACTCTCAGAAAGCCAACACAGAAACCAAAAGGCATACGTGAACAAAAGGACACCAAAACAAGGCTGCTAGAAGCGCAGGGGAGGGTCTCCTATCACATGTGTGTAGCACAGGGAAACACCAGGGGGCAATCGTAAGAGCCAAGCAATCAGGCAAGGGTCTCCAGCCGTCAAAAAAGCTCACATCGAAAACAAAGGGAGTAAGAAAAACTTTGGCGGGTGCCATGGGGGGAAGAAAAGCTAGACTATATCAAAAAAAAAGAACTTAAGAAGAGATTTTAAAGTGAGACACGGAAGGCCTGGGGGTCGACATTCCGTAGCGGCGTTGGAAGAGCGTCGATGGGTGCTGTAAAGATATAACTATTTCGGAAAAAAAAACAAAAAAAAAGACATAAACCGGGCAGATAAACCACGTTCAATGAAACCCTAAGCCGCCCAAGGACACGGAACCAAAAGCGCGGGGCCAACTAATCAAAGGTAAAAACATCCTGGGTGAAAGTGGAATGCAAGGTGGGCCGAAAAAACAGAATTACAGAATGCGCAGAAAAAGGTTCGGCCCAAATCAGGAAGGCAAGCCACCACGCCCCGATCCCCAGACGGGGTGCATATCATGACAAAACTAGAAAAAGGGGGGAAAATGGTAGCCACAAGGAAGACTAATCCTTAGATTAGAAAGGAGAAGCCTAACATCCAAAATCAAATAAAATCCGAAAAGAAGATCCCACAGTCATTTAGAATCTCTTGAATGGGAGAGTGGAGGGCGAAGGGCTTGCCAAAAAGTGATGTTTAGGAAAAAGTCGGGGGAGAGCCGTGTAAAAGAACCAAAATCAACAGATTATGAAGGGGAAAAAATACCGCTATACCTCAATTTGAGAGATTCCAGAGAGGGGGCTACAAATGGTTTGGGCTGAAATCATGAAAGGGGGCCGGAAATCCGGTCCGACTGGAGAGGCTCGAGTCAAGTCTAAAGTTGCGAGAAAAAAGGCGCTGAGGAGCCGGAGTAAAAAAGCGCAAAGTCACAAAAAAACAACGCAGAGCCACTGACGCACCAAACCTAAAAGCAAAGGAAAAAGGGGTCAAAAAAACGGAAGGACACTCGTCAAAACAGCGTGTATGTCATATGAACCCAAGCAAGAAGATTAATAGTCAAAAGTACCTTAAAAAGGCACTGCAAGCAACTGAAAAGGAAATGACCGAAAGGAACCAAAAGGAAAAAAAATGTCAACATTCAAAAAAAATAAAACTCAATCTAAAAAAAAGGAAAAACAAATCACAGGTAAAAAATATAGAAGGTTGCATTTGAACAGAAGGTAAGAACGACGGAAGATTCATAAGACAACAGTACCAACTGGGATGCCGGTTTCTTACGCGGGCTTTTAAAAGGGGCTCTGCATGGCCAGCCCAAAAAAAAACCAACAAAGACCCAGGCGGGTATACTAAGAAAGTAACGGAACAAGGGCAAGGAAAGAGGGCTAACACCATCTCGGGGGAAAAACGGATGAAATCAAGAGATCCAAATTATAAGAAAAAAAACAAAAGGAAGGTCAGACCCAAAAACCCAAAAGTGGATAAATCGTCCAACCGTAAAGAAGAGTTGTCAGGCCAGAGCTCGGAAGCCCTACACTGTAAATTCGCTAGAAAAACAAAAAAATCGGAACGACGGAACGGAGAAAGGGGGGGATACTAATGTTATGGCGGAAAGAATTCAAAATCTCAAAAAAATGACAAAAGAAAACCCCAGAATCATAAAGAAAAAAAACTCATTGGGTCTCCATCAAATAAAAAAGGAAAAGCACTCCAAAAACAAACCAAAAAAAAAAAATTCCAGGGGGAGACCTCCACCCAAGGTCCATCAAAAACAGCCAGGTGGGCCCAAAAAGTCCCGAAAGAAAACGGACATAGAAAAAGAGAAAGAAAAAATTACAGGGGAGAATAACGAAATTCAAAATGGACAGGAAAACGAGCGAAAGAGGGGATAAAAAAAAAACTGTACCTTCACAAGACGGCCGGCAAAAAAGAAAGTTCGCGAGCCTTCTGGTAGGCTGGGAAGAAACCTTTACCCGAAAAGCTCCATTCAAAACCAGCAGACCCGTGTTGAAAACCACCAGAAGTGGGGGGTAAAGGAAGGGATCGGACGGGGCCGAAAGAGGGACACCTAGCAGGTCACCAGGGAAATCTGAAAGGAAGGGCGCAAGAAGCCTGCGGACGCAAATCCAAAATAAACGGAAAGGGGGGGGGGGGGGTGGGGATAATTGACCGGGGTCATTATCTGATAGGAAAATTGGCGGCAGATGACAGGAAGTCTGGAGAGGCGTCCTCATGAAGAACGGGTCAAACTAAGGAATCCATAACAACAAAAAGAAACTTAGACGAGCAAGAAAGACCAAATGGGGTACGAGGCCACCAAATTGTGACAATCTGGGGAGAGACTGCAAAGCGAGAATCCGTAAAAATCCAGAACACAGGTGCCTTAATGGAAGGCAGGAAAAAGCCGCAGCACCTCAGCTCGTCGTGGGAAAAAAAAAACCACCGCCAACACGGGGGTAACTACCAAAAACACGGTCCCAACGGAAAGCGGAATCTCACAACAGAACCTCTCAAAAAAACACGCGGGAGTGGCCAAAGTAAAACACTCATAAAACAAAAGATAAAAAGAAAGAAAGGTATAAGAACTGTGGAGGACCAAGCAAACAAACAATCGCACCTAACCAAGAAAGCTCCCCCAACCCGGGGGGCGAGGGGAATCTATCATAAGGAAACATAAGGGAGTAGCTAGGAGCCAGTAAGATAAGCGGGAAGGGACGGAGTCCCACCAGGGACTCTCAAAAACAAGAGAAGAAGAAGAGAGGGGGAGGTTCGACGAAGACGCCTCTTAACCCTAGGGCACTGATAAAAAAAGGAACCAAGGTTGTCCGCGAGGAAAACAAAAAAAAAAAAAAGTGGGGGGGGGGAAAGACGCACCCACCTCTAAGAACTCGAAAGGAAAAATTGCAAGACTGGCATCGGACCAGGGGGGACGCGGTTCGGTTCTCCTAAGCATCGACCAATACTTCAAATTCTCCGTACAAAAGGGATATGTGGGGAGATACGATAAAGATCAGCACAACCGATAAAACCACGAAGGGGAGGACAACGAAAAGAGGAGGTATGTAATGGAGGACCGATAGTCTTACATCACTGGAAAGGTTGTAAAAAGGTTAACCGATGCGAGGGCTTAGGAACGAACGTCGTGAGTAATACGTCAGGGTCAAAACCTGGATTGGTGTGACGGGAAGGAACATAGAGAAAAATCCATGGCAGACAAACAGGCCCCTGAGATGAGTAGACTACCAGGGGGAGAACTTTGAAATGTCCGGGTTAAAAACCAGAACCCAAAGGGAGAAATCGAAAAAAAGGACTACTAATACTAACATAGAAACTCTATCCCGGGGGGAGAGAGTCAAAGTTGCAGGGGTCTTGTCGAGAAGCTATGTAGGGGGGGAGGTTTCAAAACCACGGAAAAATCTAGGGGCGGGAATAGTCCTCCAAACGCAAAGAAACAAACAAAAATCCGAATCAAATGATCCAGTAGCAAGAGGGGGGGGGAGGGATTAACATATAAGCGCCAAACAAAAAAAAAGTTACCGGGAAACAGTGCGACCCAAAGAAAAAAAGACTAAAAAAAGGCCAAAAACTTAGTTGTTACAGGTAGAAGTCAAGAGTACCACAAACAAAAAAAAAGACACAAGGAAGTAAGAAAAACAGAAATGGACAAAATCTCAGCCCGGCGGCCAGGCGGGGAAAGGCATGGACGAAGGTGAGGGGGTGATCGAAGGGGAACTGTAAAGAGTTAGAACGTTAAAGTAGAAAGCTCCCGCAGGTACAAAAAACTCGGGACGACGGGCGGGGGCGCTCATGAAAAAACAACGAAACTAGAGCATGGGAAGGGGGATGAGATGAGCCCAGAGAAAGCGTAACGAAGGGAAATAACTGGGGTGCTATGGGAGGGCCTCTCGGACAATAACGAAAGCTACCCAAAACTGCAACGACGGAAGCGAGGCCACAAAATAGTAATGCTATTCAGTTCTTGGATGAGCAATTTTGGGGAGGGACATACGAAGGCGTGGGGAGGCAATAGAAAAAGTAATTAATTGGGACCTGAAAGAAAGCGGTGTGCGGTTTAGGGGCCAACTCCTTTGTCAAAGGGGGGATTGGAAAAGGCTTGGGGGGGGACATAAGAGGCTTCGTTTCAGTCTACAAGAGGGAGTGCTCAGGGCATCGGGAGAAATGGGGTTCAGAACTGACGTCTAGGCTAAGAAAAGATTGTCTCGTGGGTGGTGGGGGGGCAGGTCCAAAGGAAGATCATTTGGGTACCAAAAATTGCACACTTAAGTTGTCGTGGAGAACAAAACTTTAGGAGGGGAAAGGGACCAAAGACGTCATTTGAACACTTTAGGGGGGGTGGATGGGTCATGGGGGTTCAACAGGGGGGACAATGGCTATCAGACGAAGGTAAAAGAGGAACTGTTTCGATGAAAAGTGGGGGGGGAAATGGCTGGGGGGGAAGGGAAGGGGCAACCGGGGGGGGAAAGAGGATCGTCACCAGTGACCACCAAAAAAAAAAAATGGGGCGTAATTCGGAAAAAAGAAAAGCCCGTTTACACGCAGAGAGAAAGAACAAGAACTGGTAACTGTGGAAAAAATCAACCAAAATTGGCCGGAAGGCTGTGAGAAGATCCGAAACAGGGTGGAAGGGAATACGCGGGGGAAGGGACATCCTAATTCACATCCGAAGAATGACTGATCCAGAATAAAAGAGAAAAGCACTCACTTAGGAAACCGATAATAAGACAATAAAAGAACAGACTAATGGAAAACTTCCACAACAAATTATCAAAAAAAGTCAAAGTTCATCACTAAATCAAGCCGGACATCTGGGGAGTAGAGCAGAAGAATCAATTAATTCTAGGGAGAATTATCTCAAAAAAGAATACAATCCAAAAATCCACTACACAGAAAAGAAAAGAAAGACCGAACATCAACTATAACTGCACGGATACAAGTCAGAAGAAAAAATCAAAAAAGGAGGTCACAACATATAACAGGTGGGGGAACACATTGTACAGAAAAAAGTGAGGGAAAGCATTTAGCAGAGAAAAGAAAAAGTGACTAAGACCGTGTACACCACAAAATAAGGGCCAATTTATTCACCCAACTTGTACAAAATAGGGGGAGTGCAAAAACAACAGAAGATGCTTCCGAAAACGAGGGAATCCAAAAAACAGGTTCAACTCTTCTGGGGAAAACGTGGGTTGGGGCCCCAGGACGGAAAGATTCCAACTGGACGTACAAGGTACGCGAGCGAACGCGAGAAGCGAGCGAGTGGGGCAGAACCCAGTCTTCGAAACAAAAAGACCGAGCAATAAATTCGAACGGGGGAAAAAAAATCTTAAAAACGGGGGGGCCACAAGCCAAAAAATCAGGGAGCCCAAATCGAAAAGCCCTTAACAAAAAAAAAACGGACGGAACCCAAAATTCTAGCACATGGGGTCTCAGCAAGCCCGATAGGCAATACAACCAAAAAGTAAGATATGAAAAGCAAAGAGAAATTTTATGCGATAAAATGCAATCAAAGGGGACAAAAAGGGTCCCTGAGTAAATCTAAAAAGAACGGCATCATCCGGGAGAAGGGAAAAGCTGGAACAAAAAAGTGAGGCTGGAGGCAAAAAAAAAAAAAAAACAAAAAAAAAAAAAAAGAAGCAAACACAAACAAAAAAAAAAGAAAAAAAACAAAAAAAAAAAAAAAAAAAAAAAAAAAAAAAAAAAAAAAAACCAAAAAGCATTCAGACAGGGAAGCTAAACGGGGGGAAGAGTGTAAGAGGAGCCTGGGAGGGGGGGGGACCGGGGGGGGGGGGGGGGGGGGGGGGGGGGGGGGAGGGGGTGGAGGGGGGGGATGGACTAAATCTTTGCAAAGGACCGGTCAACTGAAGGAGACCCCACGCACCGCCGAAAAGAAAAAACAGAAAGGGGGTAAAGAAGGTCACTTCCGTCCTTGGGTGATCTGAGAATGGCGAGAAGAGATGAAAGGACGGGAGAAAGGACGGTGGGAACCGGCAAAGAAATCCCAAAAGAGAACGGAAGAAAAAAAAAAGTATAACCGAGATCGCGAACGACCGAATACACAAGAAAGGTCGCGTAGGGTAGAAATAAGAGATCGGAAACTAGGACGGTAGAGAAAAAAGTCTGACCAGGCAACGTCCGCCACGCATAAGGAGAGAGTGCGAGTGTAATTGTCCAATGTCATCAAGGAGGGTGCGCCGAAAAAACGGTGGTGCCAAGTGAAGGGGGCTGGTTTAAAGAGGGGACCCAGAAAAACGTAGCACCAAAAAACAAACTAATCAAAGAAAAAAAAAACAAGAAATACCATGGAGCATACTCGCAAAGGACGTACATGGGGAAAATGCAACAGCCCTCGTGCGAGCAACAGCGAAAAAAAAGGATTGGGGGTATCAAAATCGGGGAAAGAACAAAGGGGTAAAACACAAACAACCCAACTCTAAACCAAACAAAAAAACTTGGAGTTGGAACACACACAACCAAAACGAAATCCGTCGCGAGCGTACGCAGCTACAGGGGGGCCTACGAAAAATAAAGAGGCGCCAAAAACTGTCGGGGGAAGCCACTCCCCCTACAAAACTCGAAACGATTCTGAAGGAAAAGCAGACGGGCAAGCACAAGTTACAAACTGGGAAAAGGGAGAATACGTTAGCGGACCAAACTTAAGTCATTATGGGAAAATTAACCTCCCAGCAACAATAAAAAAGTTAAGAAAGTGACACCACGGACAAAAGGGAAAAATAAAACGACTCAGATTAAACTTAGAGAAATAACTCCATGGAACCAAGAAACGGCTCTTTAACAACGGCCCTTCAGAAACGAAAAAACTCAGTCCGAACCGGCCTAATGAGGAAAAGTCATAAGTCTGCGACAGGGCGTGCATCGAAAAAAAAAAATGAAAACAAAACCGTGGAGGTCTGCTATATGAAAACGGGGCGGGTGGTCAAAGGTTATACGGTTCCAGCCCTCACCACAAGGACAAGCTACAAACCCGGGGCTAAAGAGCGAAATACTGACTCAGAAACGCAAAAAAAACCCTAAAATTAAAGCAATACCGAAGGAGGGGTAAAAAAAGAAACAAAAAAAAAAACAAAAAAAAGGGCGAAATCAGCAGAGACTAAGAAAGAAAAAAAAACAATTGAAAAAAAACTCACAATTCTGCACAGGTAAAAGTAAACGGACCCACACAAAAGGATCGACCGGCAAACAAAGTACATATTAAAGAAAAACCAAAAAGACAAAAAAACAAGACACACTATAAACCAAAACAGGAAAGGGAGACCCCGACCCCCGTGGAACCACGCGCCCACACCACGCAGCGGCAGTTAAGACCAAGGCACCGACGAGCGGTCGTCGGCAGTGAGGGGAAACATATAAGCGGGAAAACACACCTCGAGGGGGGGGCCTAGAGCCAAAGAACGCAAAAAATTGATTCGATAAACCCACTGAGCAGGCTGGACCGTGCAAAAGAATAAAAATGCAGACTATACCACAAAAAAAGTCCTCAAAGAAAACACACGAGCTCACCCAGAATCAGGACAACTTCGTGAAATAAAAATTAAATTACCGACATTCCGCACTTGAGGTAGGTAGACAGAACCCAATATAAATACCCAGGAATAACTCAACCCAGGTGTCTACCCGTGCATGAAATAGGGATGACCGAATAACACCAGAAAACCATGAAAGTAAAGGAGCAGGCAATACCATAACTAAATTACACATGCCCCTAGCGAAATTTGTACCCGAAAAGCACCAAGACAGCAAAACGCGGCAAAACAGAACACAAACAGTCCAGAGGAAGCAGCAGAGGATCATGAACGAAGTCGCCGGGCTCTAAATGCATTATTGGGAAAAAGGACAGAATAAAGCTCAAACCCAAAGGAAATGGGTCGTCAAATTACTTAATGGGATTACTTTGAAAAACTTCGGAACACGAAACGCAGCAGAAAAAAAGTCTAAACATGCAATCGCAACATCGTGTGCCACGAAACTTCAAGTGGATAAGTTGAACAGTAAAAAGAATAGACACTATGCCAAGAGTGACTTGACTAAGCAATATAATAAGATAAACGTAAGGGAAGAAAAACTACAGTTCAGACAAGGCCGACCGCAATGAATAGACACAAAAATATAAGGGAAACGCAGGACGAAGTATCGTAGATTTAGCGGTCTGGCGCCCAGCCTAAATAACATATTTGGGCAAGGCAACAGGGATTAAGAATCATAACGGGAAACATCTCCTTAGATGGAAATCCATTAACTGAACAAAGAAAAAAAAATTAAAACACTGGTGAGCAAAGATCAGAACCAAAAAACAATAGACCGGGGGACGCAGCAACGAGGGGGGACAGAATGCCTCAAACTCACCCTAATTAACAGAGAACAGTAAGTGGTACGAACCCATAAACAGTCAACAACGACATAATTAAAAATTCTTCGGGGCCCTGTAAATCCAGGCAACGAAAGATCACAGGGCGCTAGAGAGCCCTCACAAGAGTATCTTAAAGGAGATTCAAAAAAAGGTGACCAAAAATTAGCAGCCAACAGAAACACCAAGGTACACAAGGGGGGTACCG
>Ga0179593_1404913_pt1 | contig 19517 bp, 37 predicted proteins | sample CZODoug2_1_08_16_FD_185931 | JGI IMG/M metagenome (GOLD analysis project Ga0179593, IMG submission 185931) | Vadose zone soil fungal communities from Angelo Coast Range Reserve, California, USA - CZODoug2_1_08_16fungal (PacBio error correction) | ecosystem: Environmental > Terrestrial > Soil >...
TGGGGGGGGATTAAAAAGTCAAACGTCCACGAAGCAAAAAAAAAAAAAACTTACGTAAAGGGGGCGTGGAGGGGGAAAGTCAGGGATTTGGCCGAATCGGGGTGGAGGACATCGTCGTGAAAGGACCAAAGAACTCTCCTTGGGGGGAGGGAAACCGAGGAGAGCAAAGAAAGGAAAAAAAGTAATAGGAAATGTGAGGGAGGAGGACAAAGGATCGATACGACGAACTAAAGCCATTCCAACAAGCATGCTGTCGGAGGAGAGTGACAACACGTTTTGCAGGGCAAAATGCGCGGGAAAGGTTCTTCGAGAGAACCAATGGCATAGAAAAAGAAGATCCCGCGAACGAAAACGAACCGAGGAATTTTGGAAAGGATTTGAGGCAATAAAGCGTGGAGGGTGTTCGGGAGGGCTGCAGAGGAAAGAGAACCACCTAAACTCCCCTCACTAAACACCAACCATGAAACACATACCTGTAAAAGACCGGGTTTGACTAGGACGGAAAGGTCCGATTGGAAACGGCTCAGGAATAAAGGTGAACGGGCCTCGAAGGAGGGGAAGGAAAGGTGCACTGTTCATGCCGGTGGATGGATCCAGGCTTCTGTCATGGAAAGGGGGTGAAATACCCTGGAGAATGGGGATGACGCTGGAGGCAGGACGGAAAGGGGGGGGGGATCTCTGTTCGCGGGGAAGAAAGCAGATTCCGGCAGCGAGAAATCGGGGTCCAAGAAACTCAAGGAGACGTTTTTGCGGTGATGCAAGGAAAGAAAAAAGAACAAAAAGAGAGAATCAGCATGAATTAAAAAACGACAAAAAGGACTCAGAAAAACAAACGGGGTGATCTGGGAACGCCACGTGTGCCATCCCGGATACGGGGGGTGGAACGCGATCAAAAAGAAAAATAACTCAAAAAAGGACAAATACAAATCGAGCTGGGAAGGGTCCGAAAGCACTCGGGGTGTAGATCTTGGGTAAACGGTGAAAGGAAAAGAGCACCCGAGGTCAAAAAATGGGGAACTCTCCACGATCGCGCGACCCACAAAAAAAAGGGAAAAAAAGCCCAAACCTTAGAAGGGAAGGGGGGAAAGAAGGGGACTGGAGTGCCGCAAAAGGAAGAAAGGGGAGGGATAAGAGGCATCTTCTTACAAAACTCACTAAAAAAAAAAGCGGAAAGAGAGGATGGGGGCTCCCGAAAAGCTTCCGAACAAAGAGGGGCTCGTTGGGGGGGGGGGGGAAAAGGAAAAGGAAAAAATAGGGAACCCCGTCTATTAAGAGACCTTTTAACGGAAACTGCAAACGATGCAGAAAAGAAAGAAAATGACAAAAAAACACGTCAGGGAGAGGAAAAAATGCTCCGGGGGGGAGGGAGGGTGCCCAATATTAAACGTTCAAGAGGGCGGGGGGCAGAGAAAAAAGCTCATCCAAGAAGAAAAAAAGAGCGGACACCTTGCGAGAAGGATGAACAGATTCCATTGCAAGATGGTGTAAAAAAGGGGCAAAACAGCCAATTTTGGAAACCATAAATCGGAGATCTTCCTGCACGCAAAGAGAAAAAGAAATGACGTGGGAAAAGACCCAGAGGCTGTGTAAGGGAAACCAACCAAGCAGGAGAAAAAGAACCAGACGAAAGGGGTCAGGGAAAAAACAACCAAAAAAAAAACGGGAAGAAGATCCCGGAAAAAAAAAAAAACAATACGGGGAAAAAATCAGGTCGTTAACCACTCCGTCATAGAGGGGTAACCTCCGAAGGGAAGTCTCGTGACGACAGGGGTGGGGCGGCCGCCCCAAGGGGGCCTGCATCCAAAGGGGTTCAGGGGAAAAAAAAAAGAGAAAGGGGCCATAAAAAAAGGGGGGGTCTTGAAAGGTCCGGGAAGGAACAAGGGCCTCAAACAGTCCCCACAATCGCAAAAAAAAAGGAGAGGGTCCTCGCCACCTAAAACAACCGGGACGTCCATGAATAAATCGAAAGTGGAGAGGGGGTGGGGGGAAAAGAGGGGGAGAAACCGGTCTATTTTCCATGAGGTAGGAAAAGAAAACCTTCGCAAAAAAGAATCACAACGGGCTTTGGGTCCGGCGAAGCGCCGAAAGGGGTTGGGGGGTCAAAAAATAACGAAAAAAGGAGGTTGATGGGAAATACTATTGGCTTGGAAACGAAGAGGATCGAGCAACTTTGTTTTTTTAAGAACGCAGCACAACGGGTGATGGTCAGGGGGGCAAAGGGGGGGGCGGGGCCCGAACTTTGGGCGTACCAAGAAGGGATGGAGGTCCCTCAATGGAAAAAAACGGTTTCGGGGGGGGAGAAAAGAAAGTTAACTCTCTGTCAAAAAGCAAAGGACGACCTTAAAAAATCCAGAAATGTACTTTGACTCGGGGGGCATGGACAGACACGATACCGCGAGGGTGGAATGAAAACCAAAGGAAAGCCAGGGGGGCCCCCGGGCGGGCAATTCTTACCATTGAAGGGGGACATCCTTATCAGAAGCTTAATGGGAAACAGGGGAATGAAAGTCTATAAACAGGGGGAAAGACCGTTTTTAATAAAGGGTGACGGGGGAAAGTGGGGTGGCTTGAAGAGAGTCGGGGTACACTCCGACAGAAGTCCCAAAAGAGATAATATCCCCCACCGTTGAGAAAAGGGCCAAAAGAAAAAATCCCGACAGATGTGAAGAAGAAAAGGAAGGTGGAAAGACACCACCGGACGGCCCAAAAAAGGATGGTTGATGAATTGAGGGGGGGGGGTCAGGGTGGGAAATCAAAAACTCGGAGAGCCTGACCAACCCTTGGGGTGGCCACAAGAAAGAAGACATTGACGACTCCGGTCAGAAAGGATCCAAAACCGCCAGGGGAGAGCCGACAGCCCCAAGCAAAAGAGAAACTGACCTCAGGAAGGGGGGAAAGGAAAAAAAGAAAGGATTTGCCATCAAGGAGTCGTTACTCAAAAAACTCAAGCATGAGGAGCAGCAAGGAGTGGGGGGAAAAGGGGAAAAAGCATAAAAAGGAGGAAGGGGGGGGAAAATCCTGGGAGACCGGAAGGACAGGGAGATTCACCGAACCATCGTACATTTTATCTTTGGGGGGCAAAATTACAACAAGAAGGTTCTACAGGGGGGGGGATAGGAACAAAGGGCTCAGATTCTGACCAGGGGTTTGAGCGGAAAAGGAAAAGAAGGTCCCGCGACCCAGGGAAAAAACAAGACCTTCGACACCGAAAGGACAACCACGCAAGAATTAGGGGTGGCGCAAACGGGAACCGTCCTGGTCAAGAAAAAACTCATCCAGTAAGCCACGAAGGAGGAAAACCCAGGGAAAGGGCCTCTGTTTCCAGGGGGGGGCAAAAAAAACTTTGCAATGGAGGACAAAAAGTACTATGTCAACCGGGGGAGAAAAACGCAAAACCCTGGTGCAAAAGGCAGGACCAGGGCGACGAAAGGAACGTCCGAGTCGCCAAGAGGAAAGCCCGAAGCCCGAGACCAGTCGAGAAAAATCGCCTATGTGCTCGGAATGGGGGTTCATGCCCTTTCCCCAAATCCGGGGGGGGAGGCTAGACAGAAAAAGGAGGAAAATGGGAATGCAGCGGAATCACACCAGCGTCACGATTGTGGGAACAACCACCTAGCAAAAGAATAAATACAATAAAAATTTTCAAACAACAGGAGGAGTTTAAACGCGTTACGGAAAAAAAGAAGAGTCGTCCCGGAAGAAAGGGGGAAAGGGCGCGGGAAAGAACGGAAAGCAAGGGAAGGGGGATCCGGTAAATACTAGAGAGAGCCTGGGGGGGGAGGGGGCAATACCCCTGCCGCTCAAAAGAAGACGAATGGGGTGATTAAGGGGGAAAAAACAAAAAACTGATGAAAACCTGCGAAAGAGAGAAAAAGGGGGAATAGTAAACTACCCCTCCTATGTCAGGAAGTGCTAAATCCTCCTAGCTCCTTTACGCAAAAAAAAAAGGGACAGTTCAAGCTCGAAAAAAGAACGAAGGGAAATCCACCAAGAGGAACAGCTAAAGCGTCGCTAAAGGGGTCCCTCCAGAGGTATAAAATCTACGCGGGGGGGGGGGAATTAAGGTGGGGACCTGAAGCGATAGCAAGGTGTCCCGCCGGAGGGGAGAGGGAAAGCAAAAGGGTTTCAAAGTCCAATACGGGCCAAACCAAATCATTGGGCTAAGGAACGAGACCAGGGCTTGGGCAACATCTCCTTAGATGACGAAAAGAGGGTCTCGTCTCAAAAAAAAAAAAGGTGGAGGATGATTGAAAAAAAAAAGGAGACGGGGATCCTTGGATGGCCAGCCAAAGATAAGGAGGCCACAAGGATAAAGGGGGGTTTTCCAATGAGGCCGGGGAAAAAAAAAGGGGGGGGAGCCATACCGGTTTGAAAAGGGAAAAGACCTCTCTGATCCGCTTAGGTACACGAGGGACTTACAAAAAAAAGGAGGAAGGAGAAAGCGGCGTCACCAAACTCGGGAAGGGCCGGAGAATTCTTGTTTCTGGCTAAGGAGGTTTCAGCTGAAAACATTGCCACCGAAGACAAAAGCAGAGGATGGGAGGAAAAAACGGGGATCGAAAATCCCTTGGAAATTCACGGGGGAGCGAACCTGTCTTTCCAAAGAAAAGAGAATTAAAAGAGAGCGCTTATCGCAGGCTATGAGAAAACCCTGGCGAAGTTGGGAAAGAAAAAAAGAGATTGGGAAGGTCGTTCAGGCGGGGTATCCAAAAAAACAGGCACCTCCGGCATGGTGGAAGAACGGGAAGGGGGACTTCCGGGAAAAAGGGAAACTCTGGGTGCAAAAGGATGGGAGGGATCGTGACAAGGGGAAAGGAAGTGACAAATCGTATTGATGCAGCGGTCCAAAGAAACTTGGGTAGTACTTAGAGACAAAAAAAAGGTCACAAGCCCACTGAAAACAACCTCCGGAACCGATCAAATAAAAAGAAATGTGAAGGGGGTAGAGAACGGGGAGAAAACCTGGGGTCAGGAGCTGCGACTACGCAAGGGGGGGAGCGAAAAAAGGGAAAAAAGCGGACAACCAAAAAGAACGGGAAAAAAGGAAAAGAGTTACAATATTCGTGGCCAGGGGGCCAGTTTTCAAAAAGAAAAGGGAATGGCCGTCGGAAAAAGCCGCGCAGGGATGGGGGTCAGGGAAAAGTTCGGAAAAAAGTCAGAAAACGGCTCGACCAAAGTCAAAAAAAAAGGGGTGGGGGGGTAGGCGGGGGGAGCAGGGGTTTTGCTCCGGACGCGGGCAAAAGGGGAAAGGTGAAAAAGACAAAAAAAAAAAGGACCTCATATGCACGGGGTTGAGCAAAAGCGCCATCTCAAAAAAAAGAGGGGTTCCATGAAGACGAAAAAACCAACCGATCAAGTCTAGGGCCCGGAAAGAAGCGGGCCATTCCAGGGAGAAAAAACTCAAAGGGATGGAAATTCCTCAAAAACACACCTCCGGCAACGCCTGCAGATCATTGGAAGAAATGTCAAGTCAAGGCCTTTCGGCAGGGGAAAAAGAAAAAGGGAAAAAAGGACCAGGCTCCTATGAAGTAGGGAAGGAAGCAATCCAGTTCACCTGGCAAAAAGGGCGGGGGTGATCTATCAAAAAGTTACAATGGGCCAAGGTCCCCAGTGTCAAAACAAAAGGAAGTACCGAGGTGAAAAGAAAAGGGCGGGAGACCAAACAATCCATTGCACGTCGGGTCCGTGGTTGGGGGAGGGGAAATCGACAACAGCAATGTCCCTTTCAACCCGTTCAACAAAGGAAAGGGGGGGGGAGGTTACAAAGAAAATCAAAATAGTGAGAGGGCAAGGTTCCGGCGGTAACAGAGGCGATCGGAAGACTTCACCCAGAAAGAACAATCGACACAAGGAGAAACTGTCGTCCCGGCAATATGTTGGGAAACAAAAACAAATCTATCTGAGAGGGGTAGGGAAAGTCCCAGCATATCGTAAACGCGTAAGGAGCCTGGAGGAACACGCGGAACAACGGGGGTTCTGAAAAATGGAAACCCCTCCATGAAGGGTCCAACCTGGAAAAAAGAAGGAAAAACCAATATCATCCAGCAAGCCATGTTCTAAAAGGTTCCATAATGAGGGGAGAAACAAGTAGTTCCAAAACCGAAGAAGTCCCGGAGGCAAAACTGTCTTAGAAATGGCTCGACTTGGGGAAAAAGGATCAATACATAACAAATGGTCATCCACTCAAAGAAAAACGGGGGACTGCATCGGGAGATAAAAAAACGGGAAAAAAAAGAGGGTTGTGTTGGGTAGGAACCACGGAGGGAAGTTGGGAGCAAGAAAGACCAGGTGTTTTACCAAAAAAAAAACGGGAACCGAAAGAGAAACAAAAACGCAAGTCCTCAACTTGGGGAAAAGGAGAGGAAGGGAAGAGAATCAGGGGCAGGGTCTGTTCGATGTTGGGCGAGCGAAGACGAAAGGGAAAAAGTAGGCAACAGGCAAGCCCACACCTTGAAAAGAAAGACCCAACAATCTACCCCAAATGTCGAAGACGAGGACAAGGCGGTTGATAAAAGGAAGGATTAAAAGAGTGGAAAGATCAAGGGGGGGGGACCTGCAAGGGGTTGACGGAGGGAAAAGGGGGTTCTCGCCTGGTTGGGGGAGAACTTCAAGGCAAAATCTGGTGTTTCAGTCGAGGGGTTTGGCACAAAAAACCAAGGAAAAGGGGCGTTCAAAAATTTCCACAGTCTACGGTTCATTAGATCGAAAGGGAGAAAAGGGACATCTTGGTGGAAAGGGAGCAAAAAAATAATTTTGGGAGAGAGTCTACAGAACAGAGGAAAAAAATTGATGGGTTGAGAAAGCAGATCAAGGGAAAAAAATGAAAAATTTCTCGGCAAGATTCGGGAAAAAAGGATTGAAGAAAAAAACCTTCCAAATCCCCCCAAAGTTGGCGCAACGACAAAAAAAAAAAGGGTATGAAAGTCACGGCAAAGAGGGGGAGCCCCGTCCCAATAAGGGGGACCCGGAAAAAGGGGGGTCTCCGATGGGGAGTTCTTACGCGCAAGAGGGGAAAAAAGGGGGGAACAGAGGTGAAAAAAAGAAGTCCGAGAAAGAGAGGACCTTTGATGGGGGGGCGAAAGACCGCAGGCATAAATTAACAAGGTGTTTGCAAGGCATGGTCCGGGGGGGAAAAGGACGACCTTGGAGTCAGAAAAAAATTAAGTTGGCCGTTCCAGGAAAAGGAAGCTCTCTCGGAGTTTCAATGTCGGAAGGGGGGGGCTCGTACAGAAAAATAAAGCTCAACAAACAAAAAAAAATTCACGAAAAAAAACAGAGTCAAACACAAGGTGTTGAGGGGAAGAGGGGGGGGCTCCGTGGAGAAGGGTTGGCAAAAAACGTACTAGGCAGGGGAGCCAAAAAAAAAAAAAAAGACGTCGGGGCAACCCAAAAGAAAAAAGAAAGAGGCAGTGAGAATGCATTAAAAGGTATGGGGGGAGGCCGACTACGCAGGGGGGAGCTTGACGGGGGTTGGTGAGAAGCAGGGAGAGAGGGGGGTCCAAAACCACTCCCCGCAAAGAATCAAAGAGGAGGCACCCTCCTTCGTCCTCCCCTCTATGAGGGAGAAGAACCCAGGAGGGGGAAACAGACAAGAGAAAACCAAAACCGGAGGAAAGATATCTAAATTCCAAATAGACAGGAGGGGGGAGGTCACGAAAGGTAGGAGAAAACCAGGAGGAGAAGACCGGGGAGGGGGGGAAAGTAACACCACGCGTCGACACCAATTTGGAGGGAGATTGGGTAGAAGGATTTCTGGGGGAAAAGGGGGAACACCAAAAAAAAACATGTAACACTCTTTTGTTATCCAGAACCGGAAAGAGAAAGAAGGCGAAGGGCTTTTCCTCTGGGAGACGGCAAAATAAAAAAATGGGGTGAATCTCTTAAGGAAAAAAAAACGCCGGCCAAACGGGGAAGGGACCCTCTCCGATACGAGCAGGCCCAGGGCAGGGGAGGAAGGCATTTGGGGAAAGGAAAGGACATGGCTACAAGGAATAAGCTCAAGAATGAACTATTAACATCCTGAAAGCTAAAACACGCAAGATACCATTTCAAAAGTAGGAAACAGGGACGGGCCTTGCGGCCACCGGAAAAAAAAAATCAGCCAACTCAGAAAGGAAACACCCCCAAGAGGCCAGGAAAAAGAATAGGCATCTCGGCTTCCGGCCGAAAGGGGGATGAATCAACAACCTGCCAGAAAAAACGTCAGAAACCAACCAACAACGAGGGGGGGAAAAGGAAGGGAAGAAGAAAAGGAAGCGGAGGGTGGGGGTGTGATGTAGTCAAAGGAAGGCGAAGAACGAAGAGAATACCGGCCAAAACAAGTCCGGGGAAACGGAAGGGTATCTTTTTCTTTCATCGCGAGGGGGGGACGCCGAAAAAGGGGGGCGAAAATCCCAGAACCAAAAAATTGGAAAGGGTGGTGGACCCCTTCTGCCGTGAAAAAAAGAAGCAGTTTAATAGAAGGGGGTGACCGAGCCAAGGCGTAGAACGGGCCGAACGGCAAACTTAACGCTCGATCGTCACTACGATCGTCGATTCAAAAAACGGGGGTTTGCTCTCGGCGGGAAGAGGGAGTGAGGAGAAGGAAAAAATTGTTCCACACTAACCAAAAGAGAGACCGCAGAATAAAAGGAAAAGAAACTGTCTGAAAGGAAAAAAGTAGAGTTGGGGGGAGGGTGGCGAAAAAAAAAAAGAAAAAAAAAAGAAATGGCACAAATCGACAGCCAAACATAGAACCAAGTCCTGAGGGGGAAGACCCTGCAGGTCGGGGAAACACCTCCGGGGAGGAGGGAGGGGCAAACGAAAAAAAGCGGATTTAAATATCGGCCATGTGGAGGGGGGAGGGGACGCTTCTTGACCCAAAGGGGGGAAATGAAAGAAAGAGCCGAAGACACAGGGAAGTTGGACAGACGGCGTTGCGATCGTTGGGGAGGGGAAAGCCGGAAACAAAAAAACAGAGCTATTATATAAAGGAGCGATCAAAAAAAAAAACCGTCAAAGACTCCAAGGAGGGGTTCAGTCGTGCCCCTCATCAACCCAAGGATAAGGAACGACTGCATCAGCAACTTCCGAGGGCAAGGGTGGGGCCGAAACCAAAACCAAGGGGGGCTTTCCAAGGGAAGGGGAGGGGGCAAGGAACAAAGAAAATCCAACCAGGGAGATCCCAAGTGGACAAAAAAAGCCCGAGAAACCTGTGTAAAAAAATCCCAAGGTAGGTGAGGGCGCAAAGGTTGATCTGGGGTAAAAGATTGAAAATCCTATCACCCAAAAAAAACGGGAGAAAGGCCAAAACGCCCCAAAAAAAATTTCCCCAAAAGGAAGGCGAAGAAACGACAAAAAAGACTCAAAAACGGGGAAAAAATGACACCTCAATTTCTGTGGAGGGAAAAACTGGGCCTATGGGAAAGCCTGCCGGCAGAAAAATTTCAACGTTTAAAGAAAAAAAGGGGGAAACGGGGCTTTTCGACAAAACCCAGGTCAACGACGGCAGAAATTAGAGGTAAAGGCGGGAAATCTACGGAAAAAACGTGAGATTTTTCCCGAAAGGAGAACTAAAGAAAAAAAAGCCATGCCAGAGAAATTGGGGCAACGGGGGGAACCGATAAGAACACAGATGATGAAAACGGGCGCTGGAAGAAGCGCAGTGGGGGAACAGTTGGGAAGAAAAAACGGGTAAGGGGCATCAAAAAAAAGGGTGGAGAGAAAGAGCAAGACCAGCAGAGGGACTCCGAAACATGACCCATAAAGAAGGGCTTTGCCAAAAAACCAAGGGTGGTGTAGCCATGAGAAAGAGGCGGGCCAAGGTGGTACACCGAAGAAGGGACAGTAAATATGGAAAGGGGGAAACCAAACAGAAAACGGGAGACCACTCAAAGAGAAGGGCACCTTTAAACACAATAAAAAAAAAAAAGGGGGAAAGTGAAAAAGCGATCCGGTACGTTACTTCAACAAGGCGAGATATGACGGATCGGGGAAAGCAGGGAAAACAGGGGTCAAGAACCACTTGAGCGGGGGGAAAAAAAGAACGAAAAGGTTTTGGGGTCCGAGGAAGAAAGGAAAGGTGAAATGTCGTGTAGGAGGGGGCTTCGGAACAGGGGGGAACAGAAGGCGTAAAAAGAACGGGAGGGGGGAACATGAAAGGAACTTGGTGGACATTTGACAGGGAGAAAAGGGTGCTTTGACTGGAGGGACTGACTGAGACCCAACAGCGCCCGAAATAGGAACTGCCCGGAAAACCTAGGAGAAGGGTTACACGGCTTAAAACTGAAAGGGGGGGAATTCACGTTTGAGAAAAAAAAACACTGGCCGCGGGGAAGGGGAGGGGGGGGGATCCAATTTCCTGGGGAAGAAAATCCACCCAAAAGGAACGTGTCTGGAGAGCCAAAAAGAAACCAATGGATTTGCCTCAAGAAGGACGGCTTTTGTAAATTAAGTTTAAAAGGTGAGATAACTCACGTGGGAACACGACGAGGAAGGAACCGGGTTTTCGAAGCAGACAAAACCGGGGCCTTTGTGGGACGGAACGAGTCGCTCCACCAATGGTCCAGGTCAAAGAAAGGAGAATTCCCTTCTTCTAGAAAAAAGCGGCTGGGGGGAAGGGGATCGGCTTGCAATGCCACAACAGATATGGGGGTAGCATGTCCAATAAACAAGCCAGAGAAAATAAAGGAAAGGGGGGAATCAAGGGGCACGCAAATCAGAACCGAGACGCCCCCCACCTCTCGGACACTCAGACTGGGGGAAAACCGAAAACTGGGCACTCCCTCTTCTTGGTGAAAAATCGGAAACTGGAAAAAAGGAGGAAAAGGCGTCCGCCAGTTTTGGAGATGGGGAAAGGGTTCTGGCGATGGAAACTATCGTCCAAAAAACAATTCAAATAAGAGATAAAATTCACGGATGACTGGAGTGATTGAAACCAGAAAGGGTTCATCAAGCGAGGGGAATTGTACCAAGGCAAACACAACTGCAAAAAAGGAAGGTTCGGGGGGAAAAAGAGTGGATACATGTCAACCAGGGTGAAAATACGCGAGGAACCCCAGGAACTTGAAGGACAACCTTTGGGGCGAAAAGCCTTGGTGAAAAAACCGCCGGGCTTGGTAGATCGGAGAAAAAACCTCAAGAAGGGTCCTGGACTCGCGCCAGCCAAAGGAGACGTGCCTCCGGAAAACGCAAGTTGGGACCCACTCCGGAATTGGAAAAGGGCAAAGAGGGAGCTTGGGGGGCCAAGGGGAACAAAAAAAAAAACGATGAACTGCCAATGGAAGTGTCGAGTCTTCAATCACCTGGAAAAATGAAGAGGGGGCCGCTTGAAGGAAAAAAAAAACCTCTACTGATCGGGGAGAAGGGAAATGAACAACAAAAGAGATTTTCGCAAAGGGGATTAAACAAGTGGGCCTAATGGGTGAGGGGGTGGGAAGAGGACATAAAAGGGAGAGAAAAGGGAAAACGGCAAAGATCAGTTCAGGGAAGAAATCTAACCCAAACCAGAACCCTGAAAGAAAAAGGGAGTGGGGACCGAACAACAGGAGGATGGGTAGGTGTGTCTGATCGCATACCGTTCCCGCCAAAAAAAAAAAAAAGGCGAAGAGGCTTTACAATCACGTCCCTGGGGGGACTGGGGAAGCAACGAGCAAACCATAGGGTCAAAATACTGGTAGAGGGGGGGACAAAACGGAGTGCCAGGAAACACAAAAAAAGATTTGTTTTCGAAAAAACCAAGGGAGGACACAGGGAGAGAGTGGGAACGCAGGTACAAAGCTGCGAGTAAAAAACAGAAAAAAAAATATCCTCAACTGATGCAAAAGGGATGTCCGCGAAACGTCTGGGTGTCGCCGGGGGGAAAACGACGTACGTTCACACGGGAGTCATACTAAAAAAAAGAAGCGGGGGAACGAGGAAGAACTAGTCACGGGGGGGGCGTGCAACAAGGGTTGTTTTCAGCAAATGCACGACAAAGAAACTCTGAAAGAAGTGGGAACAGCGCTTTCACGAGGGGCAAGAAAAAAAAACAGGTCCATGTTAATGGAAGGAGGGGGACCACGGCCAACTAGGACCTTCAGAAAGGGGGGGGACAGGACGGAAGAAGGAGATTATCAGGAGGAGAGAAAATAGGTCTCCTTTTCGCGGAATAAAAAAGGAGAAAGAAAAAATCGAACGGAATTAGAAAAAGAACAGGTGCCAAGGGAAAAGACAGAAAAAAAAAAACGCTCAATAGAAGGGGGCCCAAACATCAATTTGATCCAGGGTTCAAAACGAATCAAACAAAGAAAAATGACGCCCCTGGAATGGATCGCTATCAAGTCTCGAAACGAGGGGTGTCAATCATCAAAAAAGTCTCAAATCTTCAAAGCCAGAAAAAGGTCGAGTTCTGCGGCCCCGCAGTGACTCGGGGTTGCCGGAGGGAAGTGGAATGGCAAAAGACGAATTAATTATGTCCACCAGCAATTAAAGGCGGGCAGAAAAAAAAAATTCAAAAAGAGGGCACACAGGAAACAACGTAGGGCGACGTAAAAGGAACTCAAGGGGGAAGTGCCCTCACGTCACGGGCACAGAAATGCATAGGAAAAAGAAACAAACAAAGTGAAAAAAAGGAGGGGGGGGAAAGGGGGGGGGGAAAGAGAATGTAACGCAGGACGGGGTAAAGCCGGGCTAACGTCAGTCTGAAATTATCGGGCCTGGAGGGGACGGTAATGGCTGATCCAGACTTCATGAAAAAAAAGGAAACTCGCTATTCCAGGACGCAGTGTAACCAGGAATAGAAAAACCAAGGTAAGCGTGAGCCGTCCCCCGAAGACGCTTGGGAAAAAGTCTTGGTTATGAAGACGGGTCACTATCTTGTATTAAGTGGCGGGGAAAACAGAGAGATCGAAGATGGACACGGCAAAAGTCGATTCTGGCCCCGCATTAGAAAAAACTGCCCAAGAAGTGACGACATGACGGTCAGGAAGATAGGAAAACTCCTGTCTCTGGGAGAAAAAAAAAACGGGATAGAAAAACGACCGTCGATAGCTGGACTGCGGAGGGACTTTTCTTGGAAACCGGTGGTGAAAGACCCTACCGCCTTTCCCCGCAGGGAAAAAACCAATGACTGTAAAAAAAAGGAAGGGAGTTTCCCAAGAAAAAAAAAGAAAAAAAAAGGGGGTGCACAAAAAGTCAAGGGAGGGGGATCACTTGCCATGAAAAACGAGTGACAGCAAAAAAAGCTTGTAGAGGGGGGGATTCCCCAAAACCAGCAAGATATCCCAGCGACGTGGGTACTGATGGGACCAAGAACCAGAAACGGGAGGGTGCCTTGGCACAAAACAATCAAGGGGGAAAACAAGAAGACTACTGGGGGGCGATAGGGAAAAAACGAGAGAGTTTTGGAGGGGCAAAAAAGACCCCCACCGGGAAAGGGTCGGCTCGCACCCAGAGGGGGCATCGAACGAGGACAGGAAAAAGAAGGGGTAGTGACCAGGGGGGGTAAAAACGAAAAAAGGTGCGCCGGAGGCCCAGAGTAAAGCGAAGTCTGGCTGTACTTGGGAGGGGGGGAAAGGAACCGAAAAAAAGAGGGATAGGAAACTGAGCGTCTGAGTGGGTGAGGGCAGGGTGCACAGAGGGTTGGGGAAGGAACGAGGAAAAGGGGGGGGAACTATAACCAAAAACCCCAATAAAAAAAAGGGGGGGGTTTACCAAGGGGGCGCAAGCGACTCGGGGGGGGAGTTCCTTCACAGTGCTCCCACGATAAAGTCAAGGCCCTTAAGCAGCACGTCAGCTTCAAATGGACACGGATTTGGGATGGGCGCCCTTGCGAGAAAAAAAAAGGAAAAAATTGGAAGACGCCCTGGGAAATTTCAATTACAGCTGAGTTGGTCCCCGAAAATTAGGGGTGCCATTCTCAGAGAAAATAGAAAAAGGACTCAATAGCCTTCAAAAACCGAACTTAACAGAGGTGGGTGAAGCTGACAGATCAAAAAAAAATCCTGGGGGTAGTGCCATTGAGTTGACTCACAGGGGGAAGACTCCGTTAAAAGACGAGCTCTAGACAAGACAGGAATCACGACTGCAGGGGAATGTTCCCACCATGAGGGGACGTACACGGGGGGGACAAAAGTCTGAGAGGCTCAGAAAAAGGGGGACTTTTGTCCAGAAGGAGCCCGGGGTCGAAGGTGCCCAAGGGACGTCAAAGGGACTGCGTGAAAAAGAGAAAAAAAGCCAAAGAAAAAAAAAAAAAAAAAACCAAAACAATCTCCTACAACCCTTGCAGGGACAAAAGGAAAAATCCGAAAGAACGTGTGGCAACTCGAGCTTGGCAGGGTACTGGGGGAAGCAGGCGCGAGACGCGAAGAAAAAGTAACACTCTTCGGGGTACGGGCGGGGGAGAGAGGACCAGCTACCAAACCAAAAAGGGTTACCGGCGAAAGCACGCGCCCAATAAAAATCCATCAGCACTCTGTCCAGAAGAGCCGGAAGTGACATAATTATGGGGGGAGAAACGGGACACAATCGACGCCCAGACAAGAAAAGAGGCACTGGGCAAAAAAAAAGTTTGCTCGAGCGGTGCCAAGAGGAAGGAAAGAAGTTCTGAAGACGAACACGTCTGGGCATGCCCATCGCCAAGCAAACAGAGGTGGGTGATGTCGGAGCGAAAAAGGGAAAACCCAGGTCCGAAAGAAAAACGAAGGAGGAAAGAAAGGTGAGAAAGGATTCAATGCAGAAAAAAAGTGGTTTCGCGAGGCAGGGAAAACCGATTGGGCAAAAAAAGGAGTGAAAGGACCGTGCAACAATGGCAGCTTAGGAAAGAAAAAGAACGCCAGGGCATAAAACGTCGAAGGGGACCAATTGTCGAAGGAAAAGGGGGGAAACAATGGCGGATTCCTAGTAACGGGCGGGGAAAAGCAGTCTGAAAAAAGGGGCACACACAAAACAGGGGACTCGAGGGAAGCCAGGGGGTAAAAAAAAAATACCGTGTGGGGAAGAGGGAACAGATACTTGGGGGGGGAACTTGGGGGGGGGGGCACACAACCGTGCGGGTCGCAAAAGGAAATTATCTTGGGTGCAGGGAAGCATCGCTAGTCGGGGGAAGACACATGGAAAAAAGGCATTTCAAAAAAAAAGAAAACTCATACTGGGGGGCCAAAGCTGGGGGGGGGGGCATGGAAACCGAGAGGCCGCGAAAAAAAAAGAACATTGAGAAAGGAAAAGGAAAAAAGGATCTGGGACCAAAACCGGGAATGGAATGGTCAAGAAACGGAGCAACTCGCAAGAAAAAAAAAGATTCAAGGAGCACTGGTTCCTACAAAAAAGGTGGCGAAGGGCCCGTCAAAAAAATGCGGGAGCCCCGGCCATGCATGTTATCGGTGCATCTTTGATAAGTACGCGACCAAAACCGGGGGGGGGGGGCCAGAAGGCGGGGGGGGAAAAATCAAAAAAAATTAAGGAACACGAAGTTCGAAAAAAAAAAAAATTCCCCCTGTGGTGGGGGCGAAAAGAACCGACAGTGGGCTTTAAAAATGCAAGTGGGGCTGAGGTCTGAAAAGAATAACTTTTTTGGTGGGGGGGGGGAGCAAAAAAACATGATTTAAGGGGCCCACAGTGGCCGAGGTTCCAAAAGATGTGTGGGGGGTGGGAGAAAAGTCGGGCGGCTTGGGAGAGGTATGCAAAGAGGAAAAAACGCCTAAAAACACAAAGGATGGAAGTTCAGACAATAAAAATGGGATGGTAACGGTGAAAAAGTACTTAGTGGAAACGTTTGTGAAGACGTCAAAACACAGATCAAAGGGATGAATCAAAAGGGTTGAACGGTTGGCGGCACGACGGCACCGCCTGCATCAATGTAAAAAGAAGGAGAGAGAATTTGGAGACTCCATCTACCCCCGCAAGGGTAGAAAAGGGAGGAATGGGGTTTTATAGAGGGTATCTCCGCAGGGGAACGCAAAGCTTTCAAACTCTTCAGGGACAAAACATAGCCGGTTCTGCCGAAAAAAAAAGGGGAGAAGAATTTCGGCCGACGGCAAGGGAAGGACATCACTCAAGGCCGAGGAACCGGACATGGGACGAGCTACATTCGGGACGGCCACAAAAAAGGAGCAGGAAAGGCGGGCAACAGGACCCTGAAAAAAAGGGGGACGGAGGCCCGGCGAAGGAAACGAGGTGCCCAGAAAGGGAACTAAGGGGAGGCTTACAGGAAAAAAGAAGCACCACACTATAAAAAAGATTAACTTCAGAACCTGGAACTCAAGGAGGAGTCCAAGCGGGGATCTCGGTGAAGCAGAAGGAAAAAGTTTGAAAGGGAGAACAAACCGCCCCGAGCCCTCAAACGTGGGGGGGAAAAGAAAAAGCACCAGTAAGAGAAGCCTTAAGGGGGGAAGGAAGCAGTCTCAAGCCGGGCTCACAACCTACACTGTTCCACCAGAGAAAGTCCAAACGGCCGGGACAAAGAAAAGGGACAGGTCCCCTACTAAAAGGGTGGGGGGTTCGTAACCGAATACAGGAACTGGGAGACGCCAGCTAATAATAACAAATAAAAAAAGCAAAACAAAAAAGGTGCCTCCCCCGACCCTCCGACTATACGTGGGGGAAGGAAAGGAGCGCAGAAAAAAGACATGACAACAACCCGGATCATCAAAAACAAAAACTTAATGTATTATTGGGGATAGAATGGCAGCAATTGGTGGATTGAAAGAACAAAGGACAGAGCAACCGCAGGAAAAGGAAAGCTCCTGGGGGGAAGGGGGTAAATCAAGATGCTTTGGGGTTTTGGGGAGATGGGGGGGGATTAAAGCAGGCGACAAAAGGCCTAAGACCGGGTCCCATCACCGAACCCGGCGGGGTCTCCCGCGAGAATGCGAAATTAATGGGGTAAGGCCCATGTTTTGGATTTGAGGAGGAAGCCCAAGTGGGGAAGGACCAAAAAGTCAAGAAAGGTAATCAGAAACCGCGACTGCGTAAATCAGAGTCTTAAAAAAAAGTGCTGATCGACGGGGGGGGATTCCCTTCGAATCACAAGGGTTGGTGCCAAGCGTCTAGGGAGACAAAAATCAAAAGAGGAAGAGGACCATGAGGAAAAGTGAAAATTTTGTGAGGATGCGAAAAGAGAAAAAAAAAAGAGAAATGAAAAGAAAAGCCAGCCTGCAAAAAACGAGCCCGAAAAGGGGTGACGACGACTGAAAAAGGGGGGGACCAAACTTCCCAAATGGAAATTGAGCAAGCGGTCATGAAGGCCATGTAACTTCATGAAGGGGGAACCACCCTGCGTGGATTCGGGAAAAATTGGGACCAAGACCAGTGGAGAGCCAGCACGGAGACAGTGGGAGGCAGGGGCGGGCCGGATGGGGGAAAAGCGTGAAACTTCGGCGGGAAACAGGGGGGGCCGGGTGTCGGGGAGGAAAAACAAAGAACTACTAGAAGTTGGAGGTCACGTGGCCTTACCCAAAGTCGGAAAAAGACACTGGAAAGAAAAACAACAACACTGGGGAAGCCTACGGGGGGGGGAAGTGGGAAAAAAAGAACTGAAAGGAACAGCTTTCCAGCAAGGGGGGCGGGGGGAAAGAACATCTATCACACAAGCAAAATCAGACAAAAAAAGAGGAAACCGAGGAAGGGTGAGTGCGCCGGGGGGTGAGAAAAAGTGGGTCGGGTCCTAGAACCGAGTCCGCCATGAAAAAAAACTCGACAAACTATCAAACAACCCAGCAAACTTCCAAAAAGGACAAGGGAAAATTAGCTTTTGAGGAAAAAATTTCGATTCCGCAAGGGACAGCACCACGGTTAATACGGCCTTTCGGGAAAAGGTGGGACCCGCGACCATCCACGGCCGGAGCAGTGACGAGGGTAAGGCTGGCCCTCTGGGAAAAAAGGCGCAACACACACCCTAAGCGGGTTGCGCAGTAGAAGAAAAAAAAAATAAAAAAAAGGCACTGCTATGCAACAAATTCTGGGAGAAGAAAAAGAAGAACTCGGCTGCTGAAAAAAAGAGGCGAGAAGGCAGGAAAAACCTCGGAGTGGGAAAGTTTGAGTGCAAGAAGTGTGGGTCAAAGATCTTTTGACCAAGAGAAGAGCTGACCAAAGCACGACGCACGGTTCGCAAAAGGTCCAAATGAAAAAAAAAGGCAAAGATGGGGGGAAAACATAGAAGCAACTACGCTTGGTGAGGAACCAAGAGGCGGCTCTAAAAGAAAAGAGGCAAGCCAACGATCCCAAGAAGGGAAGAGACCCGCAGGACGGGTCCAGGGAAGAAAAAAAAAAAGCCCCCTCCTCTTACCCAGCGAAAATGAAGGCTCACTCCAAACAAAAAAGAAACATGTCCTCTCGGCCGCTCAACACCTCGGGGCTCAAGATGGGATCCTTGAGCCTTTTTCCGTCGGGAAACGTAAGGGAACGGGCCGGGAGACGACATGAGACAATGATGGCTGGCACCAAGGATAGGAAAGGGAAAAAAAATGTCATGTTTTGTTCCCCGGGGGGGGGGGGGGGATTCAAAAAAGGGAAAAATCCACCAGGGGGAAAGAAATTCCTTTTTTCCTTGCTAAACTTCCTGAGGGACTCGGAGGCTCCTAACAAAGGTCAAAAACCGTAGGCAGGGAACGACGAAAAAAACCGGGGTCTTGAGGCATTAATCCGAACAGGGTTTGCCGCGGCAGTCTCAAAACCAGGGGGAGGGGCGAAGGAGAATTCGACCACAGGAAAGCTCCCTTACAAAAATGAACACGCCGGGGGAGAAAAGCTAATCTCGAGGGGGGTGGGAAAAAGTAATTGGGCCAAAAAGGGGGGGGGACTATGGTGGTAAAAAACAAGCCACAGCGGAAAAGGAAAGGGAAACTCGCAAATGTTTCGAAAGCGCAGAAAGGGGGGCTGGGGCCGGGGACACCGAAACGTCGTCAACGACAAGTCAATGACAGGGTGCTGTGAACCAAAGGTGCAAAAGTCTAAGGTGGCTGCTCTGTCCGAAAAGTCCTAAGAAAACGATTCCGGGGGTGGGGGGTAGAATGCCTCGAAAGCTAATACGAGAGAGGTTAAAATCGACAGAGTAAGCTCTAAAAAGACCTCGAAGAGGGGAGAAAAAACATCCAAAAGATTTTTAAACTAGAAACTTCTGGGCGAAGAGTTCAAAAACGGGGTAAAAGTTTTGACGGCAGGGGGGGGTTCAGAAGACTAAAGGCGCCCACCAGGTTTCAGGGAAAAGACAGTCAGCCGCAACCACTCGATAGAGGCACTCAACTCTCAGGAGGGGCAAGGGGGGAAAAAACGACGAAGTTTTCATGAACAGGTTCGACTTTGTGGGAAGTTTTAAAGGGGAAAAAACCGACGGCCCAAGACGAAGTGAGGAATGAAACAGATTGTCTGCAAGTCGGTACCGAGGAACAGGCCTGCAAGAGCACGGGCCAATTGGGAGAAAGAAGGGCCAGGACGCGGGAGGAAAAGGCCCGCGTTCAAGGGAAAGGCGCGCTTCGAGGCGGCGAGGGAACCCGCAGGAAGGAAAAAAACAAAGGGGAACCTTGGAAAAAAAAAAGGGAATGCCCGTGGGGGTGTTGAGGGCT
>Ga0179593_1337027_pt1 | contig 19512 bp, 32 predicted proteins | sample CZODoug2_1_08_16_FD_185931 | JGI IMG/M metagenome (GOLD analysis project Ga0179593, IMG submission 185931) | Vadose zone soil fungal communities from Angelo Coast Range Reserve, California, USA - CZODoug2_1_08_16fungal (PacBio error correction) | ecosystem: Environmental > Terrestrial > Soil >...
AGGGATTCTAGGGAAGAAAGGGTGGGATGAGTATTTTGAAGAAATTTAAGAAATAGAACTTCCCACCGACAAGAAAATGCACCGTCATTCTCAGAGAAGAGGAATCTACACAGCAGAGTATCCTTCAGGGAGACGATAGGAACAGCCCTCGAGAAATCCTGCCAGGAGCGCAGCCGACGAGGAGCGCGGAATGCCCCCGCACGAGTAAATCAAGGACTGACTTCCTGTCGGGCGAATTGCCTCATGCAGACCGTTCCCATCACGGGACAACTGCTATTTCTCTCCCGGTAAGCCCCTGCGGAAGGAGCACGGGGGTGGGGGAGGGAAAGAAGGTCGAGAGACAAAAATGCCGCCGACGTCCAGAGGGAACCAGACAGAACTCCACTATGGAAACAGCGCTATTCGGGAAGAGAAAAAGAAACAAATGCAGCGGAACCGTATTCAACATACGAAGAACCTTCACAGGTCAAGAGAAGAAACACATCCGGGAAAAGGAAAAGGACGTACCATCAACACCGCAGGAGCGGAAAAGCGAACGGAGAACTAAGAGGGAATTTTTCTCCCGAATAGGAAGTCAGGTCTCAAGCAAGTCCCATCTTCAAAAAGGGTTCTTAGGAGAGACGATGAACACACAAGTGAAGAAGAACCAAAGACATAAAAAGTAACGGTAGCTCAGAGTAAGGAGGAGAGGGTTTTAGGGAGAAACAGTGTCTTCGGGGGGGAACAAGAATCCTTTTCAAAGGGAGGACTAAAGTCAGTTTGAGAAAAGGGTGAGAGGAAGGTCGGATTTGAGGGGGGGGGCGGAGAAAAGGTACGAATACACGGGCAGCAGTCAAAAGACAAAGATTATAACACAAAGATGGGGAGAACAAGGAGGGGAGGTTTCTGTTTTTTGGGAAAACTTTAGCGGCGACGAAAAGCACTAGTTGGGAACGGGGTTCGCCAACGAGCCAGGACACACAGGATGAGCTTATCCAAACTAAGAGTCGATTAAGGACTGCAGGAGGGAGGACACGGAAAAAAGAGAGATTCTGAGAGAGAAAGAATGGGCAGGACTGTCTGGGGACAATCTCTAAAAAAACAAGAAGGGTTATCCGCAAGATAGAGGAAATAGAAAGGAAAAGGGAAAAAAGAACTGATAATGCAGACACGAAATGCAAGATAGGAAGGGAAAGGGTATTTTTGTGTAGGAAGAAAGGCACGTAAAAAAATCCACGATCAAAGGACATAGAGGACGGAAAGTTTCTTAAAGAAGAGGCTCAGTCAAAGAAGAGTAGAAAAAACGGTACGATATAAAAAGGAGCTGCAGAAAGAGTCTGGAGAGCCGGTCTCCGGATTGCACCAAGGGACAGATTACAAAAATAAGGCGAGAAGGAAATGAAAAAGAGAGTGTCATTCTAGGGAGGAGAGAAGGGAAATTGAAGAATGGGGAACATGAGGTTTGAAAGGAAAATAAATATGAAACATCGACCGTAAGATCGACGGACACGACAGTAGATAAGAATCAAAAAAACTTTTGCGAGGAGCGCACGATGACAAAAGATCAGGAGAAGGACACGGGTGGGACAAACACGTCTCTAGGGTCCTTCCCATGGGAGGGATGAGGCTCGAGAGATTGGGAAGGGAGCGGAGAAAGGAAGCGGATTACCGTTTCTTACCGACCGGAGCGTCCCCGTTGGGAAAGGGCAGTCCTCCCTTGGAGAACGAAAGAAATCCATTTCATCTCTAGCCCGGGGCAGAAAGAGATAGGAAGAAGTGCCAGGGGGCTTGACCGAGTCTTAAGATCCTCGAATCCAATGGGAGCCATACGGAGGGGAAAGGATAACTCACTGAGAGCGGAGTAGTTGGGAGGAACAAACGAGTGTAAAAATATACTGCTTCGGTCACGGCACAGACTTTCTAAAGGAAAAGGAAAGATTAAGAGCTGGCAGCTCGATAGAAGGGAAAGCTTCCTCCGGGTAAAGTTGGGGGAAGATATTCTAGAAAAAAAAGATGCTGAAAGAAAAGAAGGACTTTTTCTAAAAGATGCTGAGAAGGGATTAGAAGAAAGAAGAATGACGAAAGTGTGGATACATTTAATCCTCTGCCAGCTGGAAATTCGCGAGGTATGGATTAAAGCAAAAAAGGGAATGGCTGGTGGCAAAACGGGCAATACGAGGGTAGGAGACTCAGAGGGGGAAGAAATGAAAATCCAAGGATGGAAAACCCAATCGGGGTGGTGAAAAAGGATAGAGAGGAGGGAGGATTGCGTGGGAAACGACATTTAACGACACTGAATGAATGTGAAACCTGATCATTCTGAGAGGAAAGAGGGTCGATCAATCCCAAGAAAAGAAGAAGGAAAATAAGCATCACGAGAGAGGCCTCTTGGGATAGGAGCCTCGTCAAGAGAGGTCGAGGAAAAAAGGAGAGAGCGCTCTTTTAAGAAAAAAAAACACATTCTTCTTAAAAGGAGAGAGAGACATGATACGGAGAGAGGCACCTAAGCGAAACGAAAGAGCGGACACGATGAGCGAGAAAGAGAAGACGCTTATCAGTAGCAAAGGGAAGCAGGGGCCTTTTCGGTCTATTTTGCGGAGAGAACCTCCGGCCGATAGAAGACGGTTTAAAGAATCTAACGAGCGGGAACAACAAAGCGCATGAAGACCTATAACGAATCTCAACAAAAGAGGGGGATTCCCCTTGGAAGTTGGTCCAAAAGAGAAGTATCCAAAGAAGGGGCTTAGGAGAGGGAAAAGAGAATGCGTGGGGGGGAAGAGGAGACAGCGCCTCGAGTGATCACGAGTGGAAAGGGTGCTACAGGGAATAAAAAAAAGTCCGCAATCTCTCTGGCGGGAACTGGAAAAGCACATGGTAAGAGAACATCGATGCAGGGATTCAAGAGGGTGTGAGAGGATCTAGAGGCAAAACGGCGGCGTCAGGGGGAGAGATACCGGCTCCGCTTAGGGCCGGTTCATTAACAGGAGAGGCAGGGGGAGAAGAAGGAGAAGTTTGGAACGGGGGAGAAAAGAATTCTACGAGCTCGGAGGAGAGGAGTAAAAGAGTTCCGGTGGCGTCTGGAAAGAGAAAGAAGATGAAGCCCGCAAGAAAAAAAGACGAGGAGGGAGAAGGGGGGCGCAAGCAAAGAGGAAAGTCGAGGGGAAATTTCTGCAGAAAGTAGGAGGAGCAGGAAGGAGGGGAAAAAAAAAAGACCGGATCTTTGAAATAAGGTAATCTGGAGGAGAAGAGTTTCAGGAGAAAGGAAAAAACGCGACGCGCGAGGCGAAGAAAGAAATTGGTTCAGTTGGGAGGTCAGGGGAGGGTGCCCAGCGAAAAGCGGATGAGGGGAGGGCGAAGAAAGCACCAAAAGGGGGGAGGTTAGTGGGGACGAGGTGATATAGTCTTGGAAAGGGAAGGATTACTTGGGGGGAGAAGTGAGGGTCCATGGGAAAAGGGAAGCCCGTGAGAGAAAGCCTATAAGGCAAATGGAGGAAGGAGAGAAAAGAATTTCGGGGAGGGGGGAGGGGAAAGAAAGAGGGGAAAAGTAGCTCGCCAGCAATGGAAGGAGGAGTTGAGAGAAGAGGAGGAGATCTTAAAAAGAAGGGCTAGAGGAAGAAGGGAAATAGCTTAAGAGTCCAGGGAGGGAGGATGTGGATTTTAGTGTCAGTCTTGAAAAGGAGACTCAACTCGAAGGGGGCAGCGCTGAGGAATCTAAAGAATTCTTTGCAGTAATTGGGAGTAGCGAGGTCTTACCAACTTGGGGGGTGCTGATGACAAACCCAAGAAACAAATGATTGGAAGTCTTCAGAGGGGTGGAAAAAGGGAATCAGAAGGGGAAAGGAAGAAAATTGCGGAAGCGAAGAAAGTGAGGTGGAGACGAGTCCTAATGTCATAGGAGTGATTGCGACGAAGGAACGTGGGAGGAGAGGAAGAGGGAACTATTTCATTGACCCCCATAAAAACGAAGATCTTTCAAGAGTGGGTTCGGGAAGGTGGTGGAGAAGCGAGGGAAAGGCGAAGGAAGAGAAAAATGTAAACCCGGAGATTAAAAGGAAGAAAAAAGGATCTTTAGAGAAGGAAGAAAGAGGAGTTAAAGACCTCATCAACAATCGGGGTGTATGACCTCAAAAAGAGAAGAAGAGATGATCAGAAGGTATTCCGATGGGTCTAACTTGTAGTGGGGAAAATATTAAAGAAGAAACAGCGAAGCTGTTTGAAGGACGGGGATGATGCCCTTATCTTCAGGAGATGAGGGAGAAAAACTTGGAGGAAGCGAGTAGGGATTTTTGGTAGGAGGACATGGTTTCTTGTAAAAGAATGTGAAATTATTGTTTAGGAAGGCCAGAAAGGGGGAGATGTATCTGGGATTCGATCGAAGAGGGTCTTCAGGGGGGGGTCTATCGTGGATCGCTCTGGGAAGAGGGCGGAGGAGGGGAAAGATTTAGGCGGGGAGGTTGGGGGTAGAGAGAAAGTATGAAAGAAAAAAAGAAAACTCCATTACACAGGGTGAAGCTCGGGGATACCGGATCGTCATAGTAAGAAATTAAGTGATGACGTGCCGAAGAAAAAAGTAAAGGGAGGAGGATGAGGCCGGGGGGGGGGGGGAGGGTGGAGGAGAACGAAGCGGTTCGGGAGATCGGGCAAAAATTTAAAAAGAGCGCCGCTTTCTATCGTGAAAAGCAGGCTCTCTGGTTGTAGTAGACAGGAAGCAGAGGGAAGGACGCTTAGAAGTAGGGGGGGGGGAAAGGGACCATCTTAAATCCTAAAAAATAAAGGAAAAAAAAAAAAGGGTCAGAAAGGCGACGAGGGATATCGAGAAAAGAGCTCAACAAAAGGGGAGAAAAAAAGGGAGATCTTTTCTATAGACAATGAGAGGAAGAAACCGGGTTTCAAGGGGTTAGGATTGAAAATAGGTCGAGAAAGGAACAAAGAGGAGGACATTCAAGGAAATGATATGAGGAATCAGAAAAAGAGCAGGACGTTATCAAAGAGAGAAAGAGGGAATAACCCTATCTGAAGAAGAGAAGACTTAGCCCACGAAAAAAAAAAAATAATAGAAGCAGTGAAAAATAATTCTGAAAGAGAGATGGGAAAAAAGTTGAGAAGAAAAAGAGTTCGTTGCGATCTGAAGTAAAATGAGGCTCAAGAAAGGGGTTTCATGGAGGGGGGATGTAATCCTTTGAAGAAAAAAAAAAAAAGAAAAGAAGGGAAGGGCAAGAAGGAAAGTCAAGAACAGCCAGCGAACAGGATTACGCCACAAGCGAGAAAAAAATTTAGCTGAAGAACTATGTCCTATCCGAAGTAAAAGAAAAGAATATACCAAGAGGATAAAAAAAAATTGAAAAGGAGGTAACGTTCCTGAGAGAGAAGAGAAGCAGGAATACCAATAGAGGGGAAAAAGTGGAGACCTATAGATATGAACGAAGAAAGGCTCATACATTCCATCATTCAACAAAAAACGGATATCGGAGGAGCGCTCGGGGGAAAATGACTCCATTGAAAAGTATTATCCAGTGGGTCTAGAGGTAATAGAATATGTAGTGAGTCCTGGTGGAGTGAAGGACTGACCTCCCAGATTTTTGGGTCTGAGGGAATTGAACCCATAAGTTTCAATAGAAGGAGAAAACATTAGAGGTTAGCGGAAAGAGAAGGAGCGTTTCCGGGGGCTGAGGGCATCGCTAGAAAGAAAAAGGTCACAGAAAAAAAAAGGACGCATTATCACCCCCAGCGTGAGAAGCTCATGGATGGGTTCGGGGGTCATGATGTCAAGAGAGGGGGGGGGAGGAAACCGAAAAGACAAGGGTGTGTCGTCTCCACAAGCGATACACTGAGCTCGAGCCAAAAGAAAAGAGGAGCTAAGTGATCGGATGCACGGTTCAGTACCGTTTCAAAACCAAAGGGCCGTCTAATAAAAGAAGGGGCCTGGGAGTGGGGGGTGTAATATGGGACAAAAAAGTGGGGGAGAGAAGGGCATATTACTAAAACTCAGAAAAGAACTATCAAATGCCAAGAAGAAAGGGAAGGGGAACTAGGGGTGTCCCTGGAATAAGGGCACGAAAGAAAAAGAAGTCCGGCGCGGAGAGTGGAAAAAAAAGACATGCCGCTCACACGAGGGGCATCCCGGCTGGTTCAAGATCGAGAAAAAAGAAGAATTCTCAAAAAAGCCGGCACGTTCTGGAGAGGGGGAAAGAGCCATGGAAGCAAAAGGGGGAATGAAGAGGGAGCGGAAGGAAAGGAAAAAATCGTTCAGGAATGCTTCTCGCAAGGCAAATGAGAGGGCACACGGTTTGAGCCAGAAAATCCTCACATCACCTAAGTAAGCGGACGGGAAAACGAAGAGAAAAATAAAAGAGAAGAAAGGAAAAACACTTTTAGTCTTAGCAGGGGCTACCGTATTACGAAGCCCGCGGGAAGGGGGAAAGAGTTCAAAAACCGGAGGCTCTTAAGGAAGTTCCAAGGGATGGGAGGAAAAGATGGAAAAAGGTTGGGGCATGCACTAAAAAAGAGGAAGTCGGAAAAGTACCTGGTATTGGAAAAGAAGGGGTCTTTAGTTTGAATTCGCATAATCGTGAACGAAAAGCAATCTCTGATCGGGAAGCATGAACAGTCCGAAGGACGGGAGATGCACTGGTCTTTTCACAGGCAGGAAGAAAATCCTACCTGCGGAAGAAGGATAGCCACCGGCGAATTATTACTCCTCTACTCGAAGGAGCGAGGAGAATACCAAAAAGCAGTGGAAAAGATGGGGGTCACGGAAAGGAGACGATGAAAAAAGGGGAAGACGATGTTCCTATCTGCAAGCTTCGGAAGGAAAGATTCTGGAAAAGTTGGAAGAGCGGATCTATCAAAAGAAACAGATCTGTTCGACAAGGAGGGACGGGAAAGGATAGAAAAGAAAGGGCGACATGTTGATACAGGGAGACGAAGAACAACACCAACAAACAAAGGTGACTTTTCAAGGCGCTGAAGAAGGCCAATAGGACGGGAGTGAAGGCCTGAAAGAAAGCCGCGGGGTTCGGTCAGGCTCATACGCGGGAAAGAGGGAAAAACATTCAAGGGCTGAAGCAAAACGCTTTTTTTAAAGAGGCTCTTGAGCCTGGGGGCGGGAAAACGACCGGGGTCAGACAGTCCCCACGTCTCTCTTCGCGGAAGGGGAAAGGGAGGGGGGGACTCTAAAAAGACGCAAGAAGACAGGAAAACATCATCCGAGCCATCTCTCTCAGTTTAGACTTAGGGGTGGAGGTCGTGAGACTACATGGCGATCGGGGCGATCAGGGTATCTCCTAAAAAAAAAAAAGTGTATAGAGAGGATACATAGAACTATCGGGGGGGGAGAAAAAGAGACGGACCGCATTAGAGGGGGGATGACTATAAATCGACAGCGAAAGGGAGGCCTCATTCTTGGCCGCCCCCCCAGGGAACAAGTGTATTGAGGATGTTGCTAGCGAAGGCACGCAAGGAGGAAAGGGGGGGGGAACGAAGAGGAAAAAAAAAAAGGGGAAAGTTCGGGCACACTCAGTAAAGAAAGACTCTCACCGAAGGAGGAACCCATCTTGGTCCAAGACCTGTTAATAAAGAACAGAAGACGAGAGAAGAACGCGCGGGAGGGCAAGGGGAGATCGCAAAAAGGGGGGGGGAGGGGCGTCGGGGGAAAGAAAAAAAGAATGGAGGTCTATGTGCGCCCGGCGGCGCTTACCTGGATCAACAAGTTTCTAGAAAGGACCTAGAGGAGGATGCTCCATCCAGCTGGGGGGGGAGAAAGGGAAAGAAGAGGGGAAAAGAGGGGTGTGATCAGATCAAGGGTGGGGGGGGAAGATTCCAAAGAGGGATACTCTGTTGCGGCAGAAAGATCGGAAAGGGGAGGAAGGTCCACAGACGATTGACCGAGAATGGAAAGAAAAAAGGGGCCAAGAGGTCACCCGACTTAAGAGCTCAAGGAGGGAGAGAAAGGGTAAAAGGGGGCCGCGAGGGGATGCGAAAGTAGAGACTGAATAGAAGGTCCACTCCCATCAGTAATGAAAGGGGGGAAGGCATCCTAGGAACGCGAGTGGTGATTTACAGGTCATCCATTGACGACACTTCAAAGGTCAGGAAGAGGAAGAAAGAGGGGAAAAGAACGTAATCTGGGAGAGGAATATTTCAGAAATGGAAAACCACGGAGAGAAGTCCGAGAAGAAATGTTCAAGAGAAGGCAAGAGGGGTTTGGGGTTAAACTCGGGAAAAGGAAGTAGTCCGTAAAGCCGCAGCCAAAAGATTTTTGGTTAGAGAGAGGGGTGAGACTGGGTGTGGAACCCCCAGGGGGCCGCTTACAGTCGGGAGGGAGATTGTTGTCGGATAAAAAAAAACATTTCTGGGGGGAACCATATGGGAAAGTAAGACGCGAGGACTGCACGAGAGGGGGATGCCCTAGAAGAAGAGAAATTTGTGCGCGGGGGTATCCGGGTCGGCTGTTGCAAAAGCGAAGTCCAGCGCGGGGGGGGGGAAAGCTACGGAGGTAGAGCTAAACACGCTGGTGCAAATACGTGACAGACTGCCGGCAGCTTAGAAAAGAGACTCGGGGAGTGGGAGTATTTGGAATTAAGGAAGAAAACTAACAAATAGGGAAGGCTTGGAAGAAGGGGACCGGGGAAGTCCCGGGTAGTAGCTAGCAGGACAATTGGGTTGGCTTCGGAGAGCTGAAAAACACAACATTCTAGTTACAGATTGGATACTACTGTAGAGTTTGGTTGGCAAAGGTCATCACAAGCAGGAAGATCAAGGAGTCAGAGGGAAGGGGGGAGAAAACGAATCGGAGTGGGAGAAACCAGTGAATCTCTTTTCTTAGCTATAGGACATGGGAGGGAAAGAAAACACACAGTATACCTGGAACATTACGGAAAATTGGTTTCTCCTGATTACTTGTGGGTACTCGAGGGGAGGCAGAAAAAGGAGAAAGGGCGGGGAAGGACCGGTAATACCGCGTAGGTTAGAAGCGTATGAAGATTATTTTGGAAAACCCTCAGCCAAAAAATAGTGGAATCATTAAGCCAACATTCTAAAACACTTGAGAGTGATACTCGGAAGACCACAGGAGTCTCTTCCAGGAGGGAGAATGGGACGTTTTCAGGGGAAAAGAAGATAAAAAACAGAGAGAACGTGGTAATTTGGAGAGCACTAAGGGCCCGATCCTATTCTTGAGGAAAAAAAAAGGACTTTAAGATACGAGGTAAGAACGACATTTGATTTTGAAGAAAAAAGGTGCAGTGCAAGGGGTTAGGGGGGTAGAAAGAGAGAGGCGTCGGGGGGGAGGGAAAAGGGAATTTTTGCGATCGCTAAGAGAGGTGAAAGGGACTTGAGAGTGAGGGGAAAGATGACTTCCGGCGGGGGGGGGGTTTTAGGGCGCAAGGACACTAAAAGACAGAACAAACGGGTCTAAAGGGGAATAAAAGGAGAGAGGAAAAGCCATTAGGGAGGAGTAAAAGGAGCAGAGGCTTAAAAGTCAAAAAAAAAAGGGGGCACGTCTCTATTATCGATGGGGGGAGGGGGGAGTAAGACGCTCTTCTTCAGGAAATATCGGCAAAAAAATTTGTCTATGATCTATTGAAGTACGCCATTCCTTCGCGAGGGAAGTAAGACGGGAAGGGCGCGAAAAGGAAAAAAGGGAAGGGGACTCGGTCAGGTTTGGACAGGGTACTGGAGGAAAAGAGAAAGTCAGAAAACACTCATTCACCAAAACTTAAGAAGGGGAGGAGAGATTTGGATAGGAAAAGTGCTCTAGCACCAACTATTAGAGTAAATACTAATAGAAAGAGCGAGATAGGGGGTGAGGGGGAGATTTTGGAAGGGAGGTAAAAAAGAAGAATCAGAAGGTCCCCCCAACGTCGAAATGAAGGAATGACGCATTATAGAAGATAAAAAAGAATCTCTACTGAAAAAAAATAGAGAAGACGATTAGCAAGTAATCGAGGAGAGATGAGAGCAAAAAAAAAAAGGGAAAAGAAGAATTACAAGGTCTTGAATGGCTCAGGAAAAGGGGAGTTAACCATGAAAAATGAGGAATCTCTAAAGTATAAGAGTAGAAAAAAGGTGGGTAAAGGGATTCGGGCTGTCCATCAGTGCAGATAAAAACAAAAACTCCCGCAAGAAGTCAAAGAGGGGAAAGAAACCGTCTACACCCCTAGCTCTCAGAGGGAAAGAAAAGGAAAGAGGACAATGGAAATCCTAAAAAACTTCAGGAAGAAAAAAAAAAAAAATAAGTGAAAAAAAACATGAGTAAAAAGAAACAGAAGCTTAGGGAATAGGGGACCAGAGGTAAACTCTATTCAAGCAAGGGGAGAATCAGAGGTACGAGATAGCGCAGCATGAAGCACCACCTTGAGGGGACTTGCCTGAAGAGAATGAAAAAGAAAAGGGAAGCTTGAAAACTAATGTATAAGGGCAGTAAAGAGCCTTCTTCTAGGTGGAGAAGGGAGACACATATGTGGGAAAAGGGTCCTTTGCCAAAGTCTGGGAATAGGCTGAAAATTCTAGTGAGAAAAAAGGGTGTCAAGAGAGGCGACTTTTGAAGGGCGTCGTCATCAGAGATAAACGCTAAGAAGTCACAGAAAAAACAGTAAAGAAAGGAGAAAAGTGCACGAAGATAAAGGATTTTCTTGGGGATAACTACAAAGAGAGAGAAAGAAAAGTTACGAGGGAAAAGAACGGGTATCACAGTACGTGCACACTCAACTATAGATGAGTCCTTGGACCTGCGCGCTTGGGGAGTTCAAAAAAGGACGAGAGTATCAAGCTGGATCGGAGGGGTCGTTGTTGTTTTCGAGAGAAAAAAAAAAAGTGGGGTCTGCAGAGTAAAAGCCCTCCCACATACCTAGACAGACATCGTACGATGCCGGTGACGAAGAAAAGGTTTTGGAAGGGGGGAAAAACGGGAGAAAAATCCGTCAAGAAGAGAAATGGATAAGGATCTTCACCTGGCTGCAAAGGGAGAAAGTCTTGTTAAGTAGAGAAAATCAGAGGGTAGAAAAGGAGGCTAAGAGGTCTTATTAGGGCGAAGCCGGATTTAAAGAAATCGACACAAGGGAAAGAAAAAGCTCGTCAACCCATGAAAAGGAGAGGTGCGTCCTCTAGTAGATAAAGGGAAAAATGCATATTGGGGGAAAAGAGGTTTGGAAAGGAGAAAGAGAGAGGCAAAATAGCTAAGGCAGGAACAATACTATATAAACGAGATCAAGAACCTAACAGATTTTCGGGTTTGATCTCGGACTATTACGATATAAGGAGGAAGTGAAGAGGGAAAAGAGGCGAGAAGGCATCAAATTTAAAAAGGGGATGGGAAAAGGGAAAGAAGATTCTCGAAAGTTGTGTATGTCTAGGAAAAGGAGCGCAAATACTTTATTTCCCAAGAATAAGGTCTCGAAGGTGGAAAAGGGAAAGAGAAGAAATGGCTGAAAAAATCGCAGGGTACAGAGAGATGGGAACGAAAGGAGGGAATATGACCAGAGAGGATGGAGGGGAACGAGGAATGAAGAGAGGAATTCATCACGCGAAAAAACAGATCGAGAATAGTAAGAAAGTCAGGGTAGAACAAAAATTGTACAATCTCCTGATGGGGAGTCAAATGGACAAACTATTTTTCTAAAACGCACACGCTGTCCTAGACTTGGAAGAGAAGCAAAAGAGTCCGAATTTTGCAGAGATGGAGAGAGAAAAAAAAAATCGGGAAGAAAGAAGAGAAAAACCCAACAAAGAGAGGGACGTCTGGGGAAGGCTGAGGGAGAATGAGCCGAGCCGGGCCAAGCGAGGGAAGCTGGTGGAAAAAGGAATAGGAAAGAGATAAGCGAGAGGCTGAGTAAAAATCACAATGACCTGTCGTAGGTAACGAGAAGGAAGAAAAAGACATGATTAGGGAAGAGGAGAGTCCTTGGAAGAAGGAAAAAGTAAAGGGCTACGAAAAAGTGGTGGGGAAGATTTCGGGAGGAGGAGTAGATGAAGGAGTGTGACCACGAAGAGTTAGGCGATGAGGGACAAACCTTCTCTATAACCTTCGGAAGGGAAAAGGTTTTAGATCTAAAAAAGAAGAAGAACTTAAACATAATCCTCGGCAGTCTCCGGCTTTCTGGTGAAGAGAGAAGAGGAGGTCTGGGGTGAGGCGGCGTCTTTCGAAGAGAGATATGTTTAGTCTCTCTCACAACACAACGGAGTCACCTAGCTCTCATGGAGAGCCGATCTCCTGAAGCGCGACCAAAGTATGCCGAGGGACGTCGACCAGCCTCCCGTCCTCTTAGAGAGGCCGTTCATTTTCCGATTTCTTGCGTCGATACCTCGGAGGAGCAGAGAGAGGACAAGGGGTGAAATAGGAGGACGGATCGGGTTCACAAAATCCTCTCCTCAGATACCCAAGAGGAACAACAGGGGGGAGAAAGCCCTTTACTGTTTCCAAAATGAATAAGAAGAACTATCTTCCTAACAGGAGGCTTGAAGGGAGAAAATCCAAGGAAGGGGGAGGGGTCAAAAGCAGAAAATAGTCTCTTCTTAGAAAATGTCTAAGGATAGAGGAATGGAGACAACCCAATTCTCGGAAAGATGCCTTCGCGCATAATAGAAAGAAGCTTGGAGAAAAAGAGGAAAGACTGGGAGGGGGAGGAAAGTGGTTGAAAAATCAGGAGAATAACAGTAGCGAAGAGGGTGCGGAGAGAGGCCCATCGGCCATTCTTTCGGGGAAAGAGAAAATAGCTGGAAGTTACATTAAAGTGGGGACCGCGGTGTGGGTAACTAATTAAGAAAAAGAGATCGAGGAGGTGAAAAATATGGAAGGTGGGAAGAGCGGAAGGGAGAGTTATCGAGCATAAGGGAAGGGAAAAAAGCGCAGCGTTATCGAGTGCGCAGGGCCCTCAGCTAGAGGAAAGAGAAGTTGGCTCATCATTGATGAGATCAATTAAAAATAGAAAAAAAGAAGGATCGGGAAAAAGGTCGTTCGCATGAAGACTTTCTCCCATAAAAAACGGAAGGAAGGAGCGCCAAGAAAGCAGGGTGAAAGTGAGTCTATCGATGGGTCCCTCTTTCAATGCGAGAGATCTAGAAGGGAGGACGCAGAGAAAGAAAGGAAAAGATGGGAGTGGAGGGAATCGAGGTTATATAGGGTTGGAAAACGGAAGGCAAACTTGCGGGGAGGAGATGAAATTCTTCGAAAAAAAGGATTGGAAACATCTGATTTAAGGCGAAAGAAGAAAGGAAAAATGCAGACTGGGAGGGAAGTCGCAGAAAGAGGTCAACTGTTACTGGCTCTGGTTAAATAAGGAGCGGGAACCAGAAGAAGGGGGGAAGCGAGTTTATAGAGGGGAACAAAAATGAGGGGATCTGGGGAAACTCCGTCGAGAGGGAGAAAGAGGGCAGGGGAGTCAGGCGGAATGCCAGTCTGGAAATTGGAAGGTTATTGAAGGTCATTCACGGCCCAAAACTCCCTCTTCCCTGAGGGAGGGCATTTCGGAGCGGGATAGTTCGGTCAGTTCCTTGTAGGAATCTCTTGAAAAAGGGGGGGGAGAGCGAGAGGAAAAAAAAAACAACGACAGTAGGGAAAAGGGTATAGCTAGAAGAGGGGAGCTGGGTGAACGGAAGGGGAGGCCGAGCAGGGGGAAGAGGGAGGAAAAAGGGAGGGGGGAGAAAGCTCGGGGAGAGGAGTAGGAGACTCCCAGGAAAACAAGCTGGGAGGGGGAGGAGACACGATCTGGACAGGGTTTAACCGCCAAGCACACCATAAGAATTGGATTATCAAATGGGGGGGATATCTGAAAGGTTGGGATGGGAATAGAGAAGAAGATCTAATGAAGGACAAAAAAAATTAAGAGAAGGAGAGGTGACAACGTTGAGAAAACCGAGGGTTTAATCAAATCAGAGAAAAAATTATGGGGGAACTCATCAAGAAAAGAGGGGTGACAGTCACTCCAGAGGAAGGGAAAAGAGATGGGAAGACAGCCTTAGTATAGGGAGTCAGGAAAAAATTCAGGGGAATCAGAGAGGAACGTTCAAAAGAGCACGGGGGGGACACATTCTAGCCCGGATAGAAAGAAAGTAGATGCGGGCCCACCTTGAAAAAGAAGGGAGTCGAGGTTACAATAAGTCCGCTCATTGCTGGTGGGGAAATGGTAATGGCAAGGAGTGTTTTAGGTAGAAAGGAAAAGGGAGAATAAAGATCATTACTGTATTAGATCGAAAATAGTGTATTCCCTCACATGATGAGGGGAAGTGAGAATACTCTGGGACGAGGCGGGCTGAAGGGATTTAACTAAGGACGGGGTTTATTCTAGCACACGAAGGCAGCAACGCATTGTTAGCGAAGAAGGGATAAGGGGAGAGAAATTAACCAGGCGTGCCCAGGCGGAACGGAGAAGAGTAGACAATTCAAGGAAGTAAGGGAAGTCAGATGTGAGAGGGGGGGAGTGTCTCGACAAGGGAGAGGATTCGATCGGGGAAGATTTATCGATTTGAGGAAGATAGGTAAGAAAGGAGTCTCTTTGGAAAAGGAGAGAAGGGGAAAAGATGAAACAGTCGAAGGAGGGGTGGGAAGGTGAGAAGAGGTAATCCTAAAACAAAATCAACAAAAAGGTATAAAGAAAGGGGGGGGGCGTCTTGGAATTATAGAAAACCTTTTGAAAAGAAGAGAGAGATGTCAGATAACCGCTTGTCCATCGGGAGGAGAAGTGTTGGCATGCTTGTGGTGAGGAGTTTACTGGCGTCAGAAGAAAAAAGGAAAACGTCTAAGTCCTGCTCAGCTCTTCAGGGTAAAAAAAGCCACCCCAACGGAGGACAAGGACTGAGAAAATATATCTGACCGATCGCATAAGACCCCCGGCGTGACTCCCACAACAACCAGAAGATAAAGATAATACGTGAAAAGACTTTTGGAGTGGGGGGAGCCGATGCGGCTTCAGAGACAAACACTCCCTGTATGAGCCCCCTCCTCCAACACGGTGGTATGAGGGTAGTGGGTAATAAGTTCTAGCCTCAAAACTAAAGAAAAGGGGAAGTGAAGTGAATAGGAAAACAACTCTTACCCTCTATTAGGCCTCTTAATAAAGATGAGAGGGAAGAAAAACGTTTTAGAGAGAAGAAAGAAGAGCAGGAATTATAAAAAATGAACTGGAGACTAAAACCACACTAGAAACGTTAGGGAAAGAAAAGGCCGGTAAAAGAAAGCGAACTCTATAGAGAGGGGGAAAGGTGGACCTCGGAGGGGCAGAGAAGGCTGCATTCCATGCCTTAAAAAAGCGAGCGGTGGCTGAGGTCGAGATAGGTATGAACACTCAAACAAGTGAAGAAAGTAGAAAGTGAGGACGGGACGTCACAAGCCATACGAGTTGTATCAGCCAATTACCCGATTTGTTGATGCGGGAGGGTCCAAAAGAATCATTTCAATGAGGCAGAGAATGCAGAGGGTTGAAAGGTGAATCGCCGGCGCGGGGTAGGAGGGGGGATAGATATAAGACCACCTTCACATAACAAAGGCACGCAGATTCCCCTCAATCCTTGAGAAACAAAGGATTATCGTGGTTGTGAGGGGGGGGGGGAATAAAATACATTGCCAGAGAGAGGGACACCAAAAAAAGTGTAAGCGTCGAAAAAAACGCCTGCGAAAATGAGCTAGCAAAAATAACGGAGTGCGCAGTTGCTCTCCCAGGCGGTGGCCCCATGACAAGCAGAGCCGTCGCCTCAAGAAAGGGAAGTAGGCAGTGTTTTTTTTCAGGATCGGCGAAGGGGAAAAAAGAGCCGCAAGATTTCAAAGACCTGCCCAAGAAATGACTTAAGGCACAGTAAAGGACATGCCCCTTGTACAGGGGAATTTGGTCCAAGGGTGAAAAGCCATAAAAGACACGCCAGCCCCCTAGAGGGAAGAGGCCGGAAAACTTCTGCATCGAGGAGCGGTTCAAGATCTGTAGAAAAAGGCAGCGTCGATCTCCGGAGGCACTCAAGCGCAGGGGGGAGAGATGTGACCGAAAGTATTTAAAGAGACTCAATAAAGACGATCTGACAGATGAAAAAAGAGGGGGCGCCGTCTTAGCAAAGCAAATCAATCTTGGGAGAAAAAATCAATCTCATCAGCGGAAAGGCGGGAGGGGAACAACCATAAGTCCCAGGAGAAAGAAATGAAACCTCACACTGGAGGGAGGCGCGGGCTGGGCTGAGGGAAAAGAGACGGCATGGCACGTTTTGGAAACAAAAAACTGGAGAGATACGGAAGACAAGCACCATTGGCTGGATGACGCGATACACGTTTGTCGAGTCTAGAACGAGGTAGCGCAGGAGTATGAATCCCTCACGGATCTTTAGGGTGGAAGTGAGCGAAGAATTGCAAGAAATCAAAAGTCAGGGGGAAATTCAGGCCTCAAAAGGAGGGAGAGGATGTTAAGAAAAAGGGTCCTGTCTTTGCAAGGAGGGAAGGCAAATCGGAATATCAGAAAAGGGGCGCCAAGAGTTCTGTGAATCCGAATTAGTCGAAAAAGGGTCGGGTGCGAACCAAACTAGGTGGCAATCTCCAGTGAGGAAAGACGGCAACGATTGTTCGAAATGAAACCTTCCGCAACGCTGCCTGAGTCGGGAATTCTCTCCTCAAAGTCCGTCGCCGAGTTGAAGAGATGGAAGACTACAATCTGCGGGAAGAAAAAGGACGCTCTTTTAGAAAAGATGCCAAGGGGAGGCCCTATCATCTTTAGGCAAAAAGGGGGTGATCCATAGGGAACGAAGCCGACCCTCGATGAGGGCGCTTGGGAAGAGGGAATCCAATCCAAACCGAGGAGAGGGAATGTACCCTCCGGAAAGCAAGAAGGGGAGTTAGATCTTCGGATGGAGAAGGAAAATCCACAATTTCTTGAATCACAGCTGGTGGTGCAAGAGGAGTTTAGAGGAAGAGGGGGAACGCAAAGAGAATAAACGTTCCTGACGTGCCAAAACGCGGACGCTCTGCGGGATACGGGGGGGGAGTATCAAAGAAGAAAAAAACCCGTAAACACTCATCCGCCGAACGCTCTCCCGTGTACGTCTGAATCCGAATCGGAGACTCGTCCGGTCGCGAGGGGGAAGGCGATCGGCGGAGAATGGGAGAAGAACAACAAACTGATTGGATGATTAAAAAAGAGATTACAGTCTCTATGGACAGGCAGCGCGACGACGATGCCGGGAGGAAGGAAAAAGAGAAGCACCACGCGAAAAAGGCCAGAAGGTAGTTTCCGTGAATTTCTGGGCGGTGGGCGAGAGAAAAAAGAGGTCCGGAAGGAAAGAGCAGGCGTGTATCATAGAGGAACGGGAGCGGTTTCAACATCGAGACTCTCCCGCAAGACACCAAAAGCTTGGGTTAATCCTGGGTATGGGGGATAGCAAGCACGGACAGGAAAAAGAAGGGATCCAGCTGACTTGCGGACGGAGAGGGGGGGGGATCCTCCCATAAGGTGGGGAATGGGATCAGAGCTCAGAGAGGAGAGGAGGGAGGCCGGCTTCGCTTACATGGAAGAAACAAGAAGAAAAAGGGGGGAAGAGCTCTGGAGAGTGCATCCAGGAGACAGCAGATGTCTACAAGAAAACGGAGGGCGGCCACTTGTTTTGTTGTCATGCGAGTGAAACGGAGAAGCGTTTCTGCGAGAAGGCCAGAGCCACACAGCTGCTTAACCGGGGGCAATTCGACAATCGTGGTCGTGCTCAAAGAGAAAAAGGACACGCGTTTGGAGAAAAAAAGAAAGCGCAAGGAGAGGCAGAGGATTCAAATATGAGCGTGGGAGCGATCAGGGGAGGAAAGGTCTGATCAGCGGGGGGAAAAGCCCCGATATCAATATCGAGGGAGAGGGCAGGGATCCGCTTACCTTCTAGGAGGTGACCGGCATCCATTCTTCCTGGTCACTTCAAAAAAAGGAGGAAGATCGGAGACGGAAGAAAGGGGGAATAGGGGCCAGTCCTCGGCTAGCTCAGACAAAATAAAGAGGCCGGCTCAATCCAGCAAGGGGGGGGGGAACTTGCTGCGGAGGGGTTGTTCAAAATCGTGAAAAGGGCAGAAGGAGAAGGGAATCCTTCGCGAGCTCTAAGCACCGAAAGAGGGGGAGTCTGGATGGGATCGGGATGGGGACACAGAGACGCTACTTGAAACAGAAAAAAGGGCGGGTCATTCAAAAGGAAATGGGCAACATAGGGCGGGGAAGTTAAGGAGAAGGGGGGATGGAAAGAGGCGTTGGCAGTGCTGAGGAAGAAAAAAAGAGAAGTGTCTGGCGATGGAAATCAAGGATAGGAAGATCTAAAAGCCTTAACGGTTTAGTCTAGAGATCTTGTAACCCGACCGGGACGCCTAGGGAAAAAGGGGACCGAAGATTATAAAAGAAACCGCTCTTCGTGTTGAGGGGAGTGGGGAGAGGAAGGACAACAGAAAACTAGTAACTTTTGCATGTGAGGAAGGGATTATGGGAAGGGTCCGGTAGTATTCAGAGTGGAGGAACTGGGGGTGTTCGCTATAAAAACCCCAATCAAGGGAACGACAGTGATGAGAGAAATACTGGAGAGAGGTCAACTGGCAGAAAAAGAACAGGCAACGACTTTCTCATCTAAGTGAAGGTTGTCTCGCGCCGGGAAGTGCATCGAGTAGGTGACGCCAGAAAAGAGGTCTGGGGCGGTAAGAGACGGAGGGAATTTCATGCCCAAAGAAACGGAATACTTAGGAGGAATTGTTTCGCTTCTTCGTGGTCTTGGGACGTTTCTTTATTAAGGGAAGGAAGAAGAACAAAAAGGGGAGCGGGAGATGAACCGGGACAATAAAAAAAAGAGTGAAACGATTAATAGGATGGAAGAATCATCAAAAAAAGAGGGGGATTACCTTCACGAAAAAAAGAAACGGAACACCCCAAACACACCGCTGCCCGAGACCGGAAAACTGGGGAAGTCTCTTGTCGGAACTGGGGCGTGCCTAGAGAAGCAGCCACCGGGGCGGAGTGTTACTCTGGAAGGCCTGCGCCTTCAAATCGCGGGGAGCCAAACGTCGATTCTAATCGCTCGAGTCGGAAGAAGAGGATGTTGAGAGGAAACTGGACAGGGGAACAAGGGGGGTGTCGTTATCCCCAAGGGATCAAGGAGCTTATCACTGAGAAAGGTGGCGGCCACGCGGCTTTCCGAGAGTGCGAAAAGACTCGGGGGGCAAGAGGGGGAGGGGGCACTACTATGACTTCAGGCGAATGTGGTTTGATAGGGAAAGGGGATGACAGAAAAGAAAAGAACAGGGAACGCAGTGGAGGGGGCGACATCGGTTCAGTTCTTCGTCACCGAACGGAGCATCGGAAATTCAAGACCACGTATTCGAAGTTATCGCGGGGTGGGTGTGGAGGAAAAGAGACTCCCGCGGGGAAGGGACTATATGTCAATTTATCGAGCAGCGATGGAAGAGAGAGCCCGAAATAGGGAGGGGAAAGAGTAGGTCACCTGCCTCTGCTATTCAGAAAACGGAAAGTTCCGCTTTTTGCATTTGAGAGGAAAAAAGATCCTAAACACTCAGCACACGCAAAAACTGTCATCCGAGCGCAGAGAGAAGAC
>Ga0179593_1607523_pt1 | contig 19512 bp, 18 predicted proteins | sample CZODoug2_1_08_16_FD_185931 | JGI IMG/M metagenome (GOLD analysis project Ga0179593, IMG submission 185931) | Vadose zone soil fungal communities from Angelo Coast Range Reserve, California, USA - CZODoug2_1_08_16fungal (PacBio error correction) | ecosystem: Environmental > Terrestrial > Soil >...
GGATGGAGGGAGGGAAAAGCGGGGGGGGGGCGGGGGGGGGGGGAGGAGTGAAAGTACTTACACCTTCTCAAAGCCCGTCAAACAAGCCTTCAGCTAACGTAACCAGGGCCTGAAATTTGTCAGTGTGGGGGTTTACGGGAGGACCAGCCAAGCACCGGGAAAGGGGGACTTTTTACGAACGGAGGACACTTGACTTTTAAAAAAGCCCCATGCTACTACTAAATATCCGAAAGGGGGACACCATACTTCACATGGGAAAAGAAATCGAAGAGAGCCCCCTTAAGGGTGTTAGGATTATAGAAAGAGTCGGAGGCCACTTTCGCAGTGGGTTTGCTTATAGGTGTGGAAAGACAAACCTGAAGGGTAGGCGGCGGGCCTACTCGAGAAAGGGGAATCTTGGAAGGAACCTAAAAAGGTGAGTTTCAAAGGGGAGGGGGGGAGGAAAGATCTACCACGAAAACAGAAGAAGGATTTGGGTCATCGTGGAAGTCCTATCAACGAAAAGGATCTTTTGAGGTCCGCAACGGGAGGCCCGTTCGTTGGTTTTTGGGGAAAAGAAGAAAAATCTCAACAACAACAGTAAGGGGGGGTGAAGGTATGAAAAATTATGGGAAGAAGCGAAAAAAGAATGAGTCGACCTTCAACGCGTGGCTCTCTCGTTGAAAAACAACTAATCAAGAAGGGGGGCAGTTTTGTGGGGGAGGGGAATGCCCCAAAGAATTTAACAGAAAAAAACCCCTCCTTAAAGGTAAATTAAGAAACATGTTTCGCGCCGCGGCTGAGAGATCGTCGGCTGCGGAAGGGGGGGAAAAAAAAACGGGAAAAAGCTGAGGAAAGGGCGAATCGATTGAATAGGGGGAAAAAAAAAAAGAATTTCTGTCCGTTTTACCGAGTGGTGTGCCGTTCGTCGGAGAGGGGAAGAGGGAAGTAAAAGGGTGGGGGGGGGAATCGTACCGTAGGGAATCGGGCGAAGTTCATGCCGTAGTCAGAGACGGGTTCTTGCCCGGGGGGAGAAACACTTCAACCTGAAAAACTTGAAGGGGACTAAAAGGTTTGGGAAAAATCCAATTGGAAGGCGACTCGGTTGGTTTGGCGGTGTGAAAAGAATTTCAGACGGAACTTTCCTGACGGGGTATCTTCAGGGCAAAAAAAGCGAAAAGAAAACTTACCGGAAAAAGATGTCGAAAAAAAAAGGGACGAGGAAAGGGACTGAACTTACCCGAAATGAGGTTCAATTGACGCCGACCGAAGAAGGGAAAACAAGAGGGAAAAGAGGAGAAAGCGGGAAAGATTAGAACGCGGGTTCTGTCGGCGCAGACCGCAAGGAAATTGGAGGGGGGGAGTTTCCCCCCTAAGAAAAAAAAGGAGACTCCAGGGGGGCAGGGTAGCAGGGAGAAATCAGTTCGTGAGACTTTCTTTCAAGGGGTGGGAAAGACCGGCCTGACTGCTCCTTAAATGAAAACACAAGGAAAAAGAAAAAAAAAAGGAAAAATGTCACTTGATGGGAGGAGCGAGGGGAAAGTTAGCTGGAAGGGGGGAGGACTAGCGTTTCGAAGGTTAAGGCGATCGGCAGGGCACGTTTGACGCTCCTTTGAGGTGTTTGGTACCAGAAAGGGGGGATTGGGAGGGGAAGGGGCTTATTAGGAAGTTTTATTCGTGAAATCGGAGTGGAGGGAATACATCAGGTTGAAGGGAACTCTATCACCTCGAACAAGGAGTTGAGGGGGGGGGTGTTGGGAGGAAGTCGAAAAAAAAAGGAAGCACAACGATGGTCCCTTCCGGGCCTTGCACTTTTAGTCATGACTTCACTGCAACATTATGGAAAGCAAAAAACGAAGGAGGGGGTCGAAGCAAGGAATCACCCGGGAAGAATTCTACATCTACATACGAAAGAAGGGGGTTTTCTCGTTTGAAAAATACTGAGAGGAAAAGTCTTAGAGGCTAACGGTCATAGTGGGAGAAAACCGAAACCCGACCCTGCATTCTCTTCCGGCAATTTTTCGTGGGAAAAACGATGCTGAGGAAACTCGGGAAAGGGTATCAGAAGGACAAAGCGTGGGCTGACTACGTCCGCCCGCACCGGGAAAGTCCCTCCTCAGAGAACCTCGCCAAAAACCCAAGGGTAAGGGAAAGACGTACCTCGAAGAAACTACCTAGAAGGGGGAGGTTTTCAAACCGTCGACGGTCGATGCGGTTATTTCCTTAAGGTGATGGAGAACAATCTAAGAAGCCAACTGCAGCCAACGGAAATAAACAACAAAAAGAGAAGAGTAGAAATTGGGGGGTGCAGTTTTGTGCGCTTGGCAGTGTGCTCCCATCCACCTTGGGGGGGGAAAAGCCCGCCAATCTAGAAAAAGGGGGGGGAATCAAAATTAGAGAAAGGAATGATCAAAAACTAAGGGTAGGGGGGCCGCAGACGGAGGCATAAAAAAAAAGATGGGCCGTTAAGGCTATTCCAAGGGTCTTCACTAGAAAAGACTGGGAACCCAAGATGAAGAACATCTGCCTTTCCAGGAAGGTTCCTGATGCGAAGACAAAATTCTAGGGGGGGAAAACGAACTTTCCAAAAAAGCGAGGACAAGTTTAAGAAAGCCCGAAGAAGTGTCGCCAAAGAGTCAGGGAAATCGTCGCGAGTTGCGGCTGCAAAGTACGTTAAATCGGCAAAAAGGGGTCGATTTGGTCGCGACGCCGGGGGGGGAAAGGGGGGAAAACAACTGGCGGAAAAAAAAGTGAATCCTTCATCGAAAAAAAACATTCATGTTGACAACAAAAAGGACGGGGGCGTGAATTCAAAAGGAGCAGAAAAAAGGTCTCCGCCGTGGAATACACACCGGGGGAAAAGCCGAGGAGCAAAGGAAAAAAAGAGAGGGTCCTTTGGGAGATAATGAGCAGTTCACGGATAGAAAAAAAAAAAACCTCCCAACGAAAGATCACGATCAATAAACAAGAGGAAATATGAGGGGGGAAAAAAAAACAGGGACAATGTGTAAAAAGCCCGTAAACTTCTCTCAAGACCCAATCCGAATTAGAACAGGGGTCATCACGAAAAAAAGAAAACAAAGCCATCCAACAAAACAGTAATCCTCTCCCAGGGGATGATTCCTTAAAGAAAAGGGAGGTTTTAAAAAAGGTGGGGGGATTAACGCGGAGGGGGCCGGAACCGGCCACCGGCCGTCCCCATGCGGGACAGATTCTGGGGGGGAAACTAAAAAAACGCTGGAAAGCGGGACTAGCCCAGTCGTTTAGATAGGGGGGGGGGGGGGGGGGGAATTCGGAACCAAGGTCAATCCGGCTGAAAGACCGCGCCCCTCCTTCTGACCTGTAAAGAGAATATATGGAGAAGGTCTGCCGCAATGGGGGAAATCGCCTGGGCGTCTGCAAATTTAATGGAATGGTAAAAGAAGTTCCACTTTGCCTAAAGCCCGTGTTGAAAGATCGAATGGGAAAGAATTGCCCGGTTCGAATTTGCGGCGGAAGAGGGCCCAACTTAGGAAGCCCCGACCATTCTTAAATTGGTAAACACCGGCACAGAAAATAATAGGGGAAAACGGATGTGCTGCGGTTAAAGGGTGGGTCGTTGGGGGGGGAAAGGGTTTTGTAACGAGGCGCCAAGCCCCGGAGGGGGCTTTGGGGGAAACGAAGTGACTGAATCGTACCGCCCGCAAAAACAGTGGATCCTCATTGGGTCCACCAAATAGAACGGGGTCCATCATCCTGAAAAAATTCATCAAAAAGGGCAGAGCCCGTGGAGGGCGAAATTATAAGACATAAGACGATGGAGCCCAGGAGACCCCCTCTCATTTTGGCTTTATATAAAGGGGTGAACAGGAGAATCAAGAAGAAAGAAGTCGACTTGGACCAAACCCAAAGGGTCTCTTAAGGGGAAAGGAGTAGGTTGTGGTTGGCAATAGGAAAAAACCGAAAACCACAGATCCAGTCGCAGGGAAAAGGTGCTTCAGACTATCCTTAATCTGGGTGGAGGGTTCTCCGGGAAGGGTCAGGTAAATATGGAGTCTTAGGGTTTGGAAAATCTCTCAAAAAAAAAGAGTAGGGAAAAAAAAGGGGAGAGGGTGCAAACTCACGAGCCTAATGAAGGCGGGTCGAAGCGTTCAGAGTGATCCCGACGACTAACGAATTATGGGGGGAGTTTGGAAAAGGCTCCTACCTATGTAATTAAAAAAAGTGGTTCCCCAGAGCAGGCTATCCCGAGAAAGAACAGGGAGGACCGCAAGGAAATCTAAAACGAGGGACGCAAGCGATCTGATCGTGTAAAGGAGATGAAAAACGTTACCGGATTGGGTCCCACTGGCAAAAAAAGGAGAGGATCCTGCACCGGGGGAACAAATGCGAAAGCGTATCAGGAATGGAAAAGGGGAAAAGTGCTGCCCCAAATTCAAGAACACGCGTGGGATTTCAAAAAGGGGCACCCGGGGAAAAAAGACAGGGGGGAGGGGGGGTTTTTCACAACCAAATCGATCATCCTGAGGAGGAGCTCTTTGGGGGGGGGGGGAAAGAATTTGGTGTCTGCAAAGAAATTCTTCACCGAGAAAAAAAAAATAGACGAAGAGACCTGCAAAAGGGCCGGCCGTGGGGGAGGATGATCGCCAAAAGACTGCGCCAAGAAGGATGCCCCAAAAAGGGGTTAAGGGGCCGAAACAAAAAAGGTTAAAGGGAAAAAGTGGCTCCATACATCGGAAAGGGTCTTCCATCAAAGAGGAAATGGAAATAAAAAAGTGGGAAGCGAGCAGAAAACGGAAGGAGGAAAACCGCCCGCCACCGCCCTGGGAAAAAGGTGTCCATCTGGGAGTCGATCCCTATACTATGGTGAGTGGGTCAGGGAGTGGCAAAGGAAAAAAAACGTTCCAATCCGCACGTCCGGTTAAAAAAAAAAAAAGCATGAAACACACTCGGGTCATTGGCTTCTACTGAAAAAACTGGGAGGAAGGAGACTTCCGGACGGTAAGGTCAATGGGGGAGGATCAAAATGAGCTCCGTTTACGGGGTGAGGGGGGGGGGAAATGGTCCAGGACATTTTCGTGGCCGAATTGATCAAAACTAAGGGAAAGAAGTTTGAAAAGACGGTCTTGGAGAACATCGTGAACTGATAAGGAAAGCTCCTCCCGGGCGTTTGTGCTCAAAAAGGGAAGTGGGCAAGTCGGGGGGGGGGTGGTGAATGCGGCAGGGGCTGCACCTTGGACAAGCATGAAGGAAAGCCCCGTTCACCCAAGAAAGGTCTGTCGAAAAGAATAACGCAGGGAAAGGGAAAGAAAACCTGTAAAAAGAAAAGAAAGCGGCAAAGAGAAGACATCGAAAGAAGAGTTAAGTCAAAGGGTGGGGGGGGGAAAAAAAAAGCACGCTGCGAAAGGGTCATCGAGAAACTGGGTCAAAAGAATTTGGAAACCCTAACGGCTGCAATGATCTCTGAAGAAGCACGTTCTTTTTCAAGTGACTATGCTGCTCAAAAAAAATGAGGGGAGAAATGTAAGGAGGAAAAAAGATACACGATGTCCGAAGAAGGAGAAAAAATCCACTTCAATTGCGGGGACCATGAAAAAAAAAAACCCATAACTTCTCTATAAATGGTAAGAGAGAACAAAAAATCCTCTGAATCAAAAAAGGAAAAAACGAAACCGCATGAGAGGGCCTTACCAAGTGGGGAGGAAAAAGAGCCAAGCGCAAACTTCAACGACGATCTTCTCAAAAAAAATGGATAGAGGGGGAGGGGGACTCATGGTGCAGGACCTTTTCAAAAGGGGGGAAGGTTGACCAAGAAGGGTGGGTCATTCCCTCCTCCAGACTAATCGTTCGAAGAGATGAGAAGTGGTAGGGGGCCGGAAAGGAAGGGGATTCCAAATTAAGCCGAAAAGATGGCCTCGGGGGGACTGTCCAATTGGAGAGTCCCCACAGGCTGGGACTCGTGACAAAAGAGAAAAAACTAAATGGTCATGGCAGGGACTAAGCGAATCGCGGGAACGGGGCCGGAGAGGGGGGAAAAGGAAGGGGCGGGAGATTGCCAAAAAAGAGTTGGTTCGCTCAGGAGAGGACCAGGGTTGACGGGGGAAGTACTTAACAATAAAAGAAAAAGAGGAAAAAAGTAAAAAACTGATTGTTCGGGGGATGGAAAAAAATGGAACGGGGGTGATGACGGCGGATTTCGAACCAAGGTGGAAATCTGGAACATCACAGTTGGAACCAGTGAAAGTCATTAATGGGTAAAGAGGAATTAAAAAAGGATCACCACCGTGTGTCTCAGGGAAAGGGGGGGACAAAAAACGACACTGGTTTCAACGTTATGGGGGATAGAGCCATTTGGGGGTGGGGGAGAACCGCAAAGAAAAAAAAAGAAAAAAACGCAGAAAAAAGAAAATAGAGAAGGGAGGGGAAAAACAGACAAATTGCGGGGAAATGTACCAACCTCAAAAGGAACCGGCTGCTAAAAAAGCCGGGAAGGTTTCAGGAGGGAAGACAGCGCAACTGCCGCCAAACACGGAAGCCCGCTTGAAGAGATGCTGAAAAAAAAAAAAAAAGGCTCAAAGAAAAAACAAAAAAAAAAAAAAAAAAAAAAAAAAAAAAAATAGGTGTTCGGGGTAAATGAGGGGGAACGAAAAAGACCTTCTAGAAAAAGCCTCCAGGAAAACCTCACCTGCCAGAGCGGGGGGGGACCTACAAACTCCTTGGAGGGGCGTCCTGGGCCCCAGGGGGAATGCGGGGGGGAAAGGAAATCCTCGACAGGGGGTTTAGAGACGCGTTGCTGAAATCCTATCGAAAAGAAGGGGGTCAGGGGGGGCCGAGAAAGGAAAGGGAGAGCGCAATGTTGGGTGAAAAAATCCTTGGGGAAGATTCCTGCCATGTCGGTTTTTTTCCATCAGAATGCTGGGGGGGGCCGCTCAAAGAAGATCAGCATCAAGCGAGATGTTCCTGTCGGAACGGAGATTGGAAGAAGGATATAAAAGCCCCGGAAGAAAATTCTTCTTCCAAAAAACAGCAAAAGTCAAAACCGAGTCTAAATGTAAAAAAAATCCCTTAGGGGGGGGAAAAAAATAAAAAAAAAGAATGGGGGAATGTGTGGGCCGTTGGGATACCGCATCATCCGCTTTTGAGGGGGGGGAAATAAGTGTCTCGAAAAATCCAGGGGTAGGGGAAGAGCGCAAGGGGGGTCATCCACCATAGGTCCAGGGGGTCCTAAAATAAGAGCTTGAGAGGCCCGATAAAAAAGAAACTTAACGTAAAAAAGGGGTCACTATCAAAGAAAAAAGGGGATTCCGCAAAAAACAGGATTCCCTCAAAGTCTTTGTCGGGGGAAAAAAGAAAAACATGTGAAAAACCTCCCTAAAAGGAAGAAAAGGCCTCTCCCCTCGGACCTCGAAAAACAGTTCTCCGTGGAGGAAGAAAGGGAGGGGAGGGGGAGGGGGAATAGGGGGAGAATCAAAGACCGCCAAAAGGGGGTGAAAAGAGTGGAAAAGGACAACCGTCGACCCGGCGTTGGTCCAAACAAGAAATACGAGTCGGCAACGGTGGGTTTAAATCGAAAAATCAACAACAACGAGGGGGGGTAAAAAATGGGGGTTGCGGAAAATCCTAAAAAAAAGGAGGCTGCGGGGGAAAAAATCCACCTGTTCCAAAAAAGGGGGGTTGGGAAGGAATATCAAGCCTGGGGGGAGGGGGGGGGGTATGTGATAATCCTATGACGCTCCCGAACAGAAAAGTTCGGGAGGGACCTCTACAAGAAAGAATCAGATCTAGGCTTGCGGGGGGCGCCCAACAGGGGGGGAAAAAAAAAAAAAAAAAAAAAAAACGATCCGCCCAAAAAGGGGGGGGGGGGAACGAAGGAGAGGGAATGATCAGGAGAGAGGTTCCGTTGTGAAGAAGTTCCTTTGAACGCGGCAAAAACGGACTCTCGACCTTATTCCTTGGGTGTAAGAAGGCACAGATCGGGGGGTTTCTGGAAAATTTCATGGGGGAAAAAGTCGTCACAGACCACAGCAAAGTGCGGAGGGGGGGGCGTCAAACGGGCAACCGAAAAAAAAAAAAGACATTTGGGAAAAAGGAAAACTTGAGGCCAGAAAAAAGGGTTTTTGCACCGTGTGACCAAAAAGGGGGACGACGTTCGGGAATCGACGGGATAGGAAAAAAAACAAGGAGGGGCATGGTACGAAGAGGGGGTATGTGGTATAGGATCTGCACAATTCCTCCACGCTGACCACGCCCTGTTTCAAAGAAGAAAAAACCCATCCAAAAAACATCAGGTGAGGACTGGAAAAATCGAGGACTTACGAAAGGGGGTCGCCTGAGCGCAAGTACTGAAACTGGGGGGGGTTTCACATCCGGAAAGCCCCTGGGAGGCACCGGACAGGCAGTTGATGCGTCAAAAGGAGATTGGGAGGGGGAGGGAATGTAAAAGGGGGGGAAGTAGCGGAAGGAAAAGGGGGAAGGTTCATCATGACACCCGACCAAAGGCCCCGTCTACGGAGCATCAAAAGGGCGCTGCTTCAAGTGGAATGGCGAGGGGGGGAAGGGGGGAAGTTGAAGTTCGTTTAGCGAAGGGGGAAGGAGGTTTGGTACCATGGTCAGCACAGGTTTGGCGAAAGGGCCCCTAGGGAAAGGAGAAGTCGGGAGGGTCTCCAGCAGAGCTAACTATCAAGCGAAAAAGAAAAAAAAGTGTTCTTGGGGTTGCGAAAACGAGTCGGGTGGAAATGAAAACAGGAGGGGGTATCCTGGTCGACGTGGAAGAGTCATGACTGCAAACGGTCCCGGTCTAAAAGGTCACGCGGGAGCAGTAGCCGTCAGAGCAGAGACATGCCCGCCATCGAGGAGAAAAAAAAGGGTTTAGGGTGAAAAAAAAAGCGCGAAGCCAGGAATGACTACCTCCTCAGCGACGATACTGTTCGGCTGAAAAGGAACCCGAAACAGAAAAAAAGGAACGAGGTTTTTGGAAGGGGGGAAAAACTCTAAGTAAAGATGTAAGGTCGCACCTCTGAAAATTACCAGGATGAGAGGGAAAGGAGGAAATCTTGTCGTACTTAGCCCGCCGTAGAAAAAAAAAACTCCACCCCACGGGGAAACTCTAGAGGGTCCTTCGCGATCCTAAAAACCAAATCGAGACCTGACCATCTAATTGGAAAGGTGAACCCGCCTTTCGGAAGGGGGGGGGAATGTACAAGGTACAGAAGCAAAACTTCGACAACTACAAGAAAAGAGTATCAACAAACAAAAAGGGAAGGTATTAAACGATATATATTAGGGGTCGCATTGGGAAAAAAAATCCAAATCTATGTGGGAAAAGGAATGGGGTGTGAAAAAAAATTCCCCCCAAACAAAGGCGGGGTAAACTGGTTGAAAAAGAATTAGGGGGGGGTCAATGTTTTGAATCAAAAACCCCTGGAATTCCAGCTCTTATGAGAATGCTGGGGGGGGGGACGAGGTCCTCTTCTCGGCCCCTGAAGGATGGGGGGTCGCCCAAAAGGAAAAAGAAGTCAATCTGCTTCAAATTGGTTAAACATAGAGGAAGCCTAAAAGGGGAAAAAATCGAGGGAAAATTGAAAAAACATGCAACGGGGGGGTTGCACTGTCGTAACCTAGTAAGTTGGGGTGAAAACTGCGAAGAGAGATACTCTTCTCTATTGAGGGAGTGCACCCGCTAAAAATCTTCTGTGACCAGGGGGGGCATGAAGTATGTTATGACGGCGTGCCGTCGACCGGGGAATCGCAGACACACGAAAAATTCATGGAACCGGCGGTGAAATGAAAAAGAGGAAAGCCAGCAAAAGCCGCCAAGGGGGATCAAAAAAGGGGACCATGAGTGGGGGGGAATAAATGGAAGACACAAACGAAAATGAACCTAAAAAGAAAATAATCTGTAGAGCCAGTTGGGGGGGAGGACAAAAAAGGAGCAAATACAATCGGGCAATGCGCCAACAGCAATGGCCTGACAATGGGGCACGTAACAGAAAGAAAATCACAACGCCCGAGACAACCCACCCCCCTTTCGAACGACTTCCGTCAGCGAAAATCAAACAGAGAAGGATGCTCAAGGAGAAAAGCCAGGGACAAATTAGGGTAAAAGGGGTGTTTTTCAAGACGGCTTGGGAGGGCCGGGAGCGAAAGGGAAAGACCAGGGACAAAACAAGCCCCAAAAAAAAAAAATCTTTTAATTGACAAAGACGCCCGTTGAAAGGGACTCCAAAAGGCAGGGGGGGGAGGGGGAAGACAATCAATAAATTTTCATCCAGAGCCATGCTCACGATCTCACCTGGCCGGTCGGTACCCAGGAAAATGAGACACTGGGTCATGCTAAGCTGTGTCATCCGCCTTTGGGGGAGGAAAAAGGGGTAAAAGGGGCCCTTGTAAGAAAGGGGGGTCACATTGGGCTCACCTCCCCCTGCCGTATTCAAAAACAAAAGGGGGACCCTAGTGGGTTGGAGGACCTCTAAAAAAGAATTTTTCTCGGAAGCCCCCCGTCTAATGAAAAAAATGGTTTGGAAAAACTTAGGGGGAAAGTACTTTTCACCAAGGGGAAAACGAAGTCCTTCCAGACCTTAAGAAGGGAAAAATTTTCTGAGGGGGAGGGTCCTTTTCTGCCAACGGACAATCCACCTGTCGGGGGGAGTACTACAGAAATCAACGGAAGAAAAGGAAGGGAAATCAAAAGAAAGAATTTTTCAAGACTACTTAGGGCCGAGCGAGAGCCGCCTTGGGGCACAAAAAACGAAACCCCTCAAGCCCGACGTAGGAGGGCGGGAAGAGAGGAATCATCGGATGGTCTCACGGGAACGGGCGCCCCGTCAGGCGAGTTAAGGAAAAAAAAAGAATAATCACTATCGGGGAGATGCCGTCCGGAAAAAAAAGAAAGAAGTCAGGGGGCGGACCGGGGGGAATTCAGGCCTTCCTCCCTAAAAAATCTGCACGTCTCTAAGTAAGCCAATTTCTGCCCCTCAAAAGGGGAAAGGGTCGTTTTTTACCAAAATAATGGTGGTTGGTCATCGGAAACCCTCAAAAAACCCGACAAGAGAGAAATAAGGGTCTGGGCCTATAAGGATCGTTGAACTGGGTGACTTGTCGCCAATCGAATCTTTTTGAATTTTGTTCACCTCGCAAAAGGGATCAAACAAAAAAGGATTGAAAAAGAAGAGTCAAATGAACTAAGGACAGGAAAAAGTAGGATGCGGCAAAAGAAACGCTTGAATCGGGGGAGACAGGAAAAAGAAAAGGAAAAGAACTTCTGTGGGGGTGAAGGGGTCTATGCCCCTAGTGGACACCTACTAAAAAATTCCGCGACATGGACTTTCTCGTTGGGAGCCTTGAAAAAGTCGAATACCTCCAAATGCGATGAGCGGAGAGACTGATCGTTGATAGGAAAAATTCGGACAACAAAGGGGTCAAAAGTCTCGAGGAAGCATTAACTGATGCAAGGGATGGGTGTGATGCCAATGGATCGTCTGGGGAAGCGGATTTCACAAGGTGCAAGACACGCCTGTTTGCTTTGCAGTCTCCCCGAACCTACCATTTCAAAAAAAATGACGGACGGGACTTGAGGTCCTATGAGTTTTGCACGGGTCAAAAGAAAAAGGAAAAGAACACGGTCGGGCTGAAGGGATCTTAAAAAAAGCTTAGAAAAAACCGGAAATACTCGCCTGGGTGCGAGTAAATTATGACAAAAGGGGTCAAAAAAATGTACAGAACACGAAAGAAAAGTGGGGACGTACCGAAGGCAATTCCTTGATGGAAACGGTCTGCATAACATCGGACGTCTGAAGACTGAACTACCGGGACGTCGAAATCAGGAAAGAAAAGCTTAAAATGGGTCCCAGAAGGAAACCTTTTCCCTGGCCGGGGAAAACTTTTAGGCTTCCAAAAAAAGGGAGGGTTTCTGGTGGAAAGCGGCCCTTGTAAAAGAAAAGAAACCGGACATTAAACAAGGAAAAAAAAAGGTCCACGTATTCTTAAAGGGGGCATCCTCGATTTAGCTCCATTCAGGGGGGGGGATCTTACCTTAAGGAGAAAAGGGGGGGATTTGAGAAGGGCCGGGTGTACTGGATGGTTGGGGGAAAATGGGTCAGGCAGGGTCGTTTAGGGACTCCTATGTTCAAACCCGTCCTGAGGAAAAAAAAAAGGTTTTCGGGTAATGGGGGGCTCTATCAACCGCTCCAAAAGTAAAGTTTTTGTGCGCACGGGCCCCTTCCAGAAAAAAAGGGTAAAAAGCACCGCGGGGCTTGCCCGTGCAAGAATTACTTCACGCCCACTGGGAGAAGGGGCCTTTCGAAGGTCACGTGACGAAGAAGTCCCCAAATCGCATGGCCCAGGATCAAAGCGGAAGCCGATTTCGGGAAAAGACGACCGCCAAAGCCGTTATAGGAAACTCTGGAAGACGGGAGGGGAACAGATAGAAACATAAACTGCCCGGTTAAAGTGATCTCCTGCAATTTTCGGGGAAAAGCACGAAAAATGCGCTCAAAAAAAAAAATAGGAAAAAAATTCAAGAGAGGGGCACGGGGGAAAAATTTCGAATCCGTTAGAAAAAAGCGTCAAGTCCCAGCCAAAACGGGGCAGAACCAATACGCCCCATAACTTCCCCCAAAACAGCTGGAAAGGGGAAAGGGAGGAAGAACCGCCAACTAACCTGAGGGGGGAATTCAGTCCAACCAGTGGAACAGCTTTCGATGCGGATGTCCGGGGAAGGAGACTCGTATTTCCATCGCGCCAACTACAATCTCCAAAAGGGAAAACACCTTGAAAGATATAATGGAAATGTCAGTTGGGCGTGAAAGTGTGGGGCCTCGGATGGTCCAGGAACCTGTTTCATGGGGAAAAGACGGATTTACGAGAGGTAAGTAATTGGTCAGGTCAGGAACTTATAGAGGGGAGGGGGGATCGCGAAGTAAAGGAGCCTTTCTTTAAAGGGGCCCACTACGGCGAAATCAACAGAAGCGACGGGCTCCAACGCTTCTCAAAAAGCATTGGATACACCAAAAAAATTTCCGAAGAAGGATGCGCATCAAAAAACGAAACTTGACTTGAAAGGGGGAAAAAAAGACATGCCAAAGCCCAGGGGGAAACGTTTCGAGCAGGATCCCGCCGACGGGGAAATCGAATCTTGGACGTCGGCTTGGCACAAGAACGGGAAGTGCCGGGGCAGGGACCGGTGAATAAGTGCGTCCCTACGAAGGGTGATCCGAAGGAAAAAAGGAACAGAAAGCCTTTGGAAAAGGAATGAGGAAATTCCCATCCAATGAAGGGAAGTACCTTTTATGAAAAAACACCGAGGGGGGGGGGGGTGGGGTGTTGGGGGTTGAAAAGGACCACTTTCTCACAAAAACTACCTTCCAACTTGGAGTGAACAGAACCTTTGGAGGGCCCTGAAAACTATCGGATAACTGAAGAGAAATAGAAAGATCAATTCTAAACACCAAAAAAACGCAGAAAAAGAAAGGTAAACAACCGTAACAACAACGCCCCCGACGAGTCCTGCCTTGGAAAGTTCGGAAACGACGGTCATTCTCAGACACCTTCAAAAAAACTCGAAGGCTACAGAAAAAAACTTGACCTTTGGCGGGTGTTTTTCTGAATGAAGGAGCGGAACAACTGCTCGTTCACCCTGCAAAAAGAACAATCTAGGTTACGAATAAACCCGAGGGGGCCTTACGAAACCAGGCTTCGTGCGTGCGTTGGAGAGGAAGACCAGTGGACTTTCCTGACCCTGGACGCAAAAAAAGTCCGTTCGAAGTAGAAAAAATATGGAAAAAGGACGAATCAAGTCCCTGTTGATCTTTGTCGGGGTCGGACATTTGAACACGGGGAGGAATGTCCGGGGCAAAAACCTTGGAGAAGAGTGAAGACCAGAAGCGTATTGACACGGTCTCGGAAAAAAAGGTTCGGACCAGGAGAGCCCCGACCGCCGGAAATTCTGCACCCATGGAAAAGAAAGCGATGTCCAAAGACACCCAAAAAGGGGAAACGGAAAAAAAAAAAAGAGTTGTTCACTTTAAGGGGGGGGTCTTTGGCGTTTTTACAAGAAAGCAAGAAAAAAAAATCAACCTTCGGGGGAGGTACTACTTTCAGAAAGTTTTGGAAGACCTCCCCATTTTTTCGAGGAGGTAAGACTATCGCAAATACCATAAGTCAAATCAAATTAAAGTAGTATCTAGCGGCGGGGGGGGCCATCCTTTAAACGGCAAGGGTTTAATATGAAATATCATAAGAGATGTCCCCTAAACGGTGGAGCGAATCCCTCCATGGAGGAGAGACGGGGGGGGACACTTCTCGGTCTCTCGACCATTTGACTAACGTAAATCATTACTTAATTGGGGGGACCAGTTCAAAAAAGTTTCACCTCCCCAACTGCTTCAGCGTTACCAGAAAGATGCAAAGTCCCGAACGAAGAAAACAGCGTTTTTAAAAAGGGACAACGCCATTGAAAAGATTTCCGCAGAGATTTTTTGCAAACTCATCTAGAGACACCAACCCCCAAAACAACAGATGAAAAAAGATTTTTAACATAACGCACTAATCCGGATACCGAACGGAAGAAAGAATCCAGGGGGGACGCGAATCACTGCGCCCGAAGGGGGGTTGTTGAGTTTATAGAACAAACTATTTGAAGAAGACAAGGTTAGCTCCTCGCTCGAGGGGAGAGCCCGATCTAACCGGGCTTGGGGAGGATTCCCTGGTCAAAGGTCCTCTCCCAAAGAAAAAAAAGTAGCGGGGGTATAATTCGCCCTGGGGGAATGGCCGGGCGCAATAGCGCGAGGACTGTATGCAAACGTATGGTTGAAGGGGCCAATTCGAGAAAAAGGGGGACCGGGGAGTCCGGTAAGACTCCGTGCATTGGGCCGGGCGGGGTCAGAAAACACACGCGACTAAGTCCAGAAAGCTGTACGGGGCGAGTTTTTTTGCCGGGTGCAGAAGTGGTTCCCGACTGGTGCGGGGGGAGCTGACGGGAGTACAAGAAAAAAAAAAAAAAAAAGAACGAAACGTGCAAAAAGCTACGCAATGGAAGTTCGAAGGGATCTTCTCGCAAGGACATGGCGGAGACCATGATTAGCTCCTCAGCCAGGGAGAATGTGGCCACACGGTAGGGGACATCTTCTGTGGAAATCAAAGAGCCAGAAAGTCTTCCAAAAACGATAAAGAGACCTTGAAACTGGGTAGATTGTAAAGGGAACCCCTCATCGGTGGCAACGTGTAGCCGTCAAGGATTTCTGGTGCTGGAGCCATGGCGGGAGGGGAAGAGGGGACAGCCGAAACTCTGACAAATCAAGGGGGGACAGAAGACAAAGAACGGAGAATGGGTATCTGGCTTCCGGTGGAAGCGCCTGAACGGATAAAGGTCTAAAGGGGGGGAAAGGGGGGGGGCGGCTTTTGAACAGCGAAGGGGTAAAAACGGGGAAAAAGGTTGAAGTCCCAAAAAATTTATAACTAGAAAGTCTCTTGGGGGGGGGGAATAGGGAAAAATCCGTCCCACGGGGGAACGGGTCCCCCTGAGTGAACTGAACCCTCAAAAAGGGTCTTTTGTGAGGGAAACGGGCCTTTCACGGAAACAGGGGGGGGTATCAATGCCGAAAAAACCTGAGGGAAAATTTCGGGAAAAGAAAATTCCCGCCAGGTCAAAAATGAATGTGCGTAAATAAGGCAACGCTGGCGAAGGGCAAGGCAAATCGCATGGAACGACATCCGGAAGCCCGATTTTGGTCAGGGGACCGACTCAAAAAAAAACGGGGGACTCGATCGTTGAAACGGAAAGCTGGCGAAAAGGTAACCCTCAACGCCTCCCATCGCTACCCTAGGGGTTACTCCTAAAAAAGGATAGGGGGGGGGGTGGGGGGGGGGGGGGGGGGGGGGGGGGGGGGGGGGGGGGGGGGGTTGGGGGGGGGGGGGGGGGGGGGGGGGGGGGGGGGGGGGGGGGGGGGGGGGGGGGGGGGGGGGCAGGACTAGATAGGAAAAATGTATCAATATTCAGGATGGTCGAATAAGGACCGAACCTTTCAAAAGGAAGAGGCCTCCTCCTATTCCCCAAACCATAACTTCCGAGCGTTGGGGAGGAGAATACCACCTAAAAAAGAGACAATACCTACCGATCAAAAAGTCTATTCAGGAAAGGAACATCATTTGTATGGAGAACATCGGAAAGCTCACACTGCTGAAGAAATCTAGAAAGGGAAACACATGTTGATTAGGGAAAATAGGAAGAAGAGATTTGATGGGACATTGTAGTTCCTCCAGTTATGAGCCATCAAAACTGGTCAGCCCCCCAGCAGAAACCTAGGGGGGTTACGAAAGGTTTTGAAGAAAGCAGGAGGAAAAGGTGAATCGAAAACGAAAAAACTAGGAAGTTTCAATGTCTAGGGGGCGACCTTGCAAAGGTGACAAAAGTAGGCAAAGATCGTGAAGTCTGCGAAAAAAAAAAGGTCATTTCAAGGAGGTCGAAGCACCGTCATCTCGGAAGGGGAAGGAAGATCAGAAATCCGGGGTTCGAGCGGTTACGCCGAGATAGGACCGCGGCGAAACAGAGGTCGGCCGCTGGGCTGGGAAAGAACTTAACACATAAGGAGGTGGGGGTCTGATGGAGATCCCTTTTAGGGGGGAAGGACGAAAGAGTTCAAGGGAAAAAAAAGAAAGTTGGGGATCGGCATAGACAGCACACGTGGGGACCGGGAAGTCCAGGGCATCAGACGTTTAGAAAACCTGGTCAGCCGAATACGCCCGAAAACCCAAACGAACTTCCGGGAGGGAGCGGTTGGAGTCAGGTAATACCCAGCCAAGTCAACACGGATCAAAACCCGAAAAAAAAGCCCATAGGAGAAAGCAAAAAACAGCTAAGGACCAAAAGACCGTAACCGGACCGGCGGCTACGACCGCCTATCGCTTTAACACCAAAAAGCTTGCTCAAGCAGAAGAGATCGCTCCCAGGAAGCCTCTCATCGGTAAGAAGGCCAGTGACAGGGCCCAAGGAGTGGGTTTCAAGGAAAGAAAAGTCTTCGGACGGCTCGGCACCGGCCCGCCAACAAAAAACCGTACCTTTAAGGGTCCGAAGGGGAAAAAGGAAGAACGAAAAACCCCAGGCCGGGGGAGGGGAAAAAGACCGGGGGTGCATAAAAACGTCCATTTCACAGAAGTCACCTGCACGCAGAAATCACGCGCCGCGGAGGGTCAGTCCGATATGGGCACGACGAGAACACTGGAAACAACCTGTGAAAAAATTGGGCGTGACGGGGCAAAACATTAACACGGGGAGGAAGGGACAGCCATTTCAAGTCGAAAGGGGAATCAAGTCGAGGAACTCCGAAGGAGAGGAGGAACAATGAGGATCTTTAGGGGGGGGACAGCGGGAGAACTTCGGGGAAAGGAACCAAAAATTTCTGCACACCCCAGGAAACCAACTTCAAGAAATCGAGGAAAACGTCCATGGGTAAAGGGGGAGGGTCCGGGGGAAAATTACCACCACAAATCACCCAGAGTGGGTAGTGGAATGAAAGTTTGGTACTTGTGGGTTGGTGCCCATCCGGAGGGGGTAAAGCCTCTCAAATGGTTTTCCCAGTCTAACCAGAAGGGGAAGGTCCACCAAAATCCAGAAGACAAGCCGAACGGCATCAAAAACGGCCCGAATAATAGAAGAACTATCAGTACGGGGGAGGGGGTGAGAACTTCCTCGTTTGGCGGATACGGGGGGAAAAAGGAACTCCGCGGAGAATAGGGACAAAGCCGCGCAAAAAAAAAAGACCATTTCTCGGGTGGTCCCCCTCAAGTGTTCGTCCCGGGGAAAACTCGGGAAAAGATCCACATCACCCAACCTAAAAGCGCGTGCGCGTTCCAGAATCACGAGGCCAGAACGCGGGACGGGGGTCTAAATATCGGAAGGGGAGGTGATTGGAAAAGCTCAAAGGGAAAAAAAGCAAAAAAGAAGAGGTGTACACTTACCCTGAATAAAAACCACATTGGAAAACAATGAATTCGGAAAAGGGTCGGCCAAAAAGACACTCGTTGAAAAATCTGTTTAATCGACCACGTACAAGCGGGGGGCGAGGGTGCCTTTTATAGGAACCAAAGAGGAAAAAAACCTCAAATTCCGCCGGCCGGTCTCTGCACGCGGGAAATCTTCGGGAGGCCCAGCAAAGGTCCGCAAAAAAGAAGGCGTGCAACGAGTCTTGATCTAGAAATGTAGGGCCGGTACCGGATGCCAGGGGCTCGAAAAGCGAAAAAAAGAAAAGAAACGGGCTTACAGTGGATGTGCAAAAAAAAATACCGGGAAAATGCGGCGAGGGCCTGCCGTGAGAAAGTGCAACAGGGCGGTCAAAAGAAAGTACCACCGCAGCCAAAATGTTAAGTGGAACCTCGATCAGGAAATGGAAGGGTTTTTGGGGGGGTGGGAGAAAAATTTTGGACTCGAAAAAAAGGGTTATCAGGAAAACGCAAATCTCGAATAGACCGGTGTCACTACGCGCCCGGGGAAGAGATGGAAAACAAGGCAGGGAGACGCCAAAAAAATAACGAAAAAAGGAAAACCCCTGAAAGGTGTTGGGAAGGGTGCGCCGAATTCTATGGACCAACTCTGAGGGAAACATCGGGGTAGTCAAAGAGAAAGGGAAACCAAGCGGAGAAAACATCTCTTAAAACCTGGTGATTGTCCCTCCCCACCAAGGACGAAAATTTTCTTCTTGCCAAGTAGCGTCAAATCGGGGTTGAGGGGGCCCTCATGGTGCGGCCAGGTTGGTCCGAAAACGACGCCCGCTTTCATAACAGGGGGACAACACAAATGTCACTTGCTTCAAGGGGGGAAAAGCAAAGACCCGGAAGATTCCGGTGAAGGGGACGGATCCAGGTGGGTCTATCGGCGGGAAGTTGAAGCGCCTGTTGGGGACGGAGTGTGGGGAAAGACCAATGTCATGTCCATGGGGGTGGAGGAAAAATTGAGAGGGGAGAATCGGAAAGGATCAGGGGGTCGTAAAGTGGCTGGATAGTCGTTGACCTGTCTCCATCAAGGAACAAAGGAATTTTCCCAGGTTCAGCATCCAAAGAGAAAAACAGGTTGGGGAAAAAAAGTCGCCGCCTGGGGGAGGGGAACTTTCATACATGAAAGGGGAAACCCTGTCCCCACATGAAGGGAGGGAGATGCCGGGAAAAGTCAGACGGCACCCGTGTATCAGATGCGCTAGGCATCGAAGCCATGTGGTGGGAAGGGGTGGGCAAGCCTACGCAGAGGCGGGGGGGGAACTAGAAAACCTCAGGCTCACTCTGTTCCAGAAAAGACCGAATGCAAAAAAGAATCTCCCGAATTTTCCGCGATAAAAGCACTCCGTCGCCTGGAATAACCCAAGAAGGAAAGAGAAGGGGGTGGGGAGAGGGACCCACAAGCACGCCCAAAAAGGTCCTCGTCACCAAGTCCTCGGAAGCCCCAGGAAAATCCTTCGCCCTACAAGGAAGAACCTGACCTCCTAATTCGAAAAAGGCGAACAGCCAAGGGGGGAGGGGAGGTCCCTGAAATTTAGACATCGAGGAAAAGGGGAAAAAACTGCGCAACAA
>Ga0179593_1559983_pt1 | contig 19511 bp, 18 predicted proteins | sample CZODoug2_1_08_16_FD_185931 | JGI IMG/M metagenome (GOLD analysis project Ga0179593, IMG submission 185931) | Vadose zone soil fungal communities from Angelo Coast Range Reserve, California, USA - CZODoug2_1_08_16fungal (PacBio error correction) | ecosystem: Environmental > Terrestrial > Soil >...
AAAAAAAGGAAACGGGAATCTCCTCAGAGGTAAACTATATATTCATCATCTTGGAAGAAGGAAAAGGGGAGGGGTTTAGGGGGGAAGAAAAAAAAAAATTTCCTGCCAAAAGAGGAGGAAAGGCTTCGCTGAATCTGCATCACCTTTTGGAAGAAAAGTGGTCCCCCAAAAGAATGTTATGGAAAGAGCAGGGGGAAATCTCTCTTTTCAGTAAGAAAAATTCGGCTCTAGGATTTTATTGGCCAGGGTGGGGAATTCAGGGGAGGGGGGGAGGATAAGGCTTCACGTCAGGAGAACCTTAGCTGAAGAAAAAAATCTCGTCTTTCGAAAAGGGGGGAAAAGGCTTGGCGAGACGGTTTTGGGAAGGGGAAAAAGCCCCTTCCCAGAGCGTTCAAAGGTTTCTTTGGAAGGATTGTCTCTGTGAAGTGGGGGGGGGGGGAAAAAAGGCTTTCACTCACTCTGCCCGGAATTCGGATAAGAAGCTAGGCGGAAGGCGATCAGAAAGGCTCAGAGAGCCGGAGACGCTTTTTCGAAAGATTTTTCTTCGCTGGAGAAGCCAGCATAGGGGAGCCTGAAACCGCTATCAGCCTAAAGGGGAGACGGATCCGCCATGGGGAAAATTTTCTGGCCCCGCCCTCGGCACAGCCAAGAAGTGTCTGTTTTCTTTCGTCAGGGGATAAAGAGTCAACCAAAAGCAAAAAAGGTGCTGCCAAGAACTGGAAGCTAATGGGAAATAGGAAAGAGGGACTCATCAACTTCTCAAGAAGGCGAAACCCCTTCTGGGGAGAGAGAAAGACCGTTTTTTCCAGGAGGGGAGGCATCGCGCTATTGTTTTAGGCATTCATTAGAGCGTCCTGGGGGACTTCTTCACCATTAGGAAAAAACTTTCCGGGGGAGGGGGAAGGCGCTATCTCGGCAGGGAGCTTCTTTGTCGGGCTCGGTAGTGGCCTCAAGGGAAAAAGAAACTTGTGCGAAAAAAAGATTTGAAGGGAAGTGCGCGCGGGGGGGGAGAGTTCGCCATTCCCAGAAGAGGGCATTGGTTGGGTTTGGGTGGGAACACGTCCTCTAGGAGGAGCCGCTGCAATCTCTCGTCGGAAAAAAAAAAAAAAAAAAAAGGAAGTGTGTCGTCAGGCGCCCCAATATAGTAATCTTTGAGAGGGAATGACCTCTCATTACTGAAAGAGAGAACATCCCGGACAAAAAGGGGGGAGAAAGAGGACTGTCCTCTCTATGAGGGGGATGGGGATGAACTTCAAAACGCCATCTCAAAACTTAAAAACGGGATGGAAGCGTTCCCTTTATTTGAGGGGGGAGGCGAGGCCATCGGGAAAAAAAAAAAAGGGAAAATGCCTCTATCTCTGGCGGGGAAAAATGGTCAATGTTTGGCAGTCTGAGAGCGGGAGGGGAAACACTCCCTTCCTGGGGAAGTTAGAGGATCACGCAAAAAGCTATACTCATGTTGCAGTCCGTATGACCAGAAAACAAATCGCTCGCCAGAAAAATCCTCACATAAAACCAAAAAGAAGAAAAAAGAATCAATGATTTGAACAATGACTTGGCTAAGGAACCTGTCTTACTACGTACGCGGAACGAGAAAGGGAAACCTCCTTTACCTTATTTAAAGGGGGGGATTTAACTATCTGGCGTGAAGAAGAACATCCTCCTCAAAGGGAGCCTCCCGCGCAGCAATCAAGGTGGATTACGCCGAAAATCGCGGTGTGATCAGTGGCTGGGGGCATGATGAACAGCCTACGCACACCATCGCACGGGGGAAGACTCACATTCTCCACCGGGGCGCCTCAAAAAGGGGCCTCAAAAAAAAAAAGCAGCGAAAAAGCGCGAGACGCGGCCTTCTTTGGAAAGGAATCGTCGCTGCTAAAAAGTGGCAAGATGGAGGACAAGCCATTAATGCCGGGGGGCATCCTCGCCGTCTTGACAGCTTATCTCTCGAAAACAGAGGAAAAGAGACGATGATAAGATCGGCACAGAAGGTGGAATTGGCAAGCCAATCTTGCCAAGGAAGGCCGGAGAAGAATCGGTCAAAAAAAAGGGGGGTTCCTTTCTGAGGCATCGGTGTGAGAGGCCGCTCAAAAACGCCGAAGGGGGGAGAACGCCGACAAGGGAGGCGTAGGCCTCTTTTTGCGGAAAAAAAGCCAGTGCCGACGAACAAAGAAGACGCCTGTGCTAATCAAGTCGTGCGGCGGGAGGAAAGCAAAGTTCACTGGGCGAGGAGGGGAAAGCGCTATCGGTTTAAGATTGGAAAAGGGGGTACATACGGTAAACTGGAGGAGTGAAACGTCTTTTCAGCCAGTAAGAATCACTTGTTACAATCAGGTTACGGCGGGTATGGGTGGGGTTGGGGAAAAAAGGGGATGGCGGAGCGATGGAAGGCGACAAAGGACTTCAATTCTCGGAAGGAGGGGGTTCTTCTTGTCCTATGTCCAGAAAAAGAAAAGAGTGTTGCCAGAATCAGGAATGGGTCACCAAACCATGAATCCATGGGTCCGCAATATAGGGCTTATAGAAAAGGGGGAAAGAGAAGAGACCAAAGCGGTAGATTGACGAAAAAGAAAAGTTTTAATTCGATTGGCGTTTTTGGAAGTCCTCCCCAAGAAAAGGAAAAGAGAGCGTACAATATCGCTTTGCAGGAAGCTGTTACTAAGTGGTTGCCGTACGGAGGAGTGTCAAGAGAAAAAGATAGTTGGGGCGACCGGTGGCCTGACGACAACCGTTCACCGAGGGAAAAGGGGGGGGCTTCATTGGAAAAACGCAGCTCTTGCATCGGCTTGCTGAGGGAGCCGCATAGAGACGGGAGAAAACCAATTGCAGACCAAGATGCACACTGGAATGGCGAAAGGGAGCCGCCACTTAAAGAGAAAAAGGTGTTGCGAGGAGAAGGGGGCAAAATGCGCCGAGAAGAAAAAGGATTGAGAGGAGGCCCAGAGGGGGGGATCATTAAATAAGAAAAGGGGGAGGGTCATTTCCATCCATGGGAGGCGGCATTCAAAGAGAAGACGAATATGAAGGGAGCCGATGAGTCCACTGCCTGACGTCCAAGGTCTCTGGATGCGAGCCAAGAAGAGGGGGGAAACGGGAGTAATTTAGGAAAGTCTGATTCTGCGCGGGGGAAGATGTTACACGCGGAGGATAAGAACTTTCTTTTGGTCCCGCTTTTGTGGGGGGAAATGGAAGCAATAGAGCGAAAGCCAACAAAGGAATGGACTTTCGTTGGGGAGCGGGCGGGGGCAGAAAAAAGGGGAAGACCACCCGCCTTGCAGAGGCCCGTTCTGGGATGGAAATCGCGCTTGGGAGGAGCCCCTCAACTAGGCGTCCATCGTGTGTTACAAAAAATATGCATGATAAACATCGGGAGGGAAGAAAATCGCGGTCTGATTCGTATATGAATAAGGCGAAGAAGAAGAAGATCTTGAAAGGGAAGAGGAACTAACTCCTCTCCGTGACACTCCACCCCAAATCAGAAAGAAGAGAGGAAAAAAAAAAAATCCACAACAGCGGAAAAAAAGAAAAAAAAATTTGGCCCGAAAAAACGTGAAAAGAAGCCAGGAAGCAAACGAGATGCCTTCTCTTTTCTGAAGCAGGCCGACGTGAAAAAATGCCCGCCGAGAAGGAAGAAAAAAAGGAGCGCCAAATACCATCAAAACCCCTCCGTTCTGAAAAGATAGAGGGAAGGCAAGGAGAAGAAGCATCAAAAAGAGGAGCCAAAATTTCGATTAGAGCTCGACTCTAACTCGAGAGATATTGACAGGAAAAGTAAAACTTTAAACTTTAAAGAGGGAAATGAAGGGAAACGTAAAAAAAAAAGGGAAAAGAAAGGAGGGAAAGAAAAGAGAGATTCAAAGTGTTTTTATTTGGCCACGTTTTAAGGGGGGGAAAAGGGTTTTAACGGCCGAGAGAGAGGCGCGATCTTAAAAAAGACGAGGAGAACGCAGAAAGGGAAAAAGGGCCTCTTGCATTCTGATCGGGGGGGCTTGCCTAGCTCTTTGTCAGAAGAGGCGAGGAGAGATGGCCCGGGAGGGATGGTAGGGGGTTTCTTCCTTTGCGCTGGAGAGGAGGGCAGTTTAGAGAGAGAGAACTTAGCGAGAAAAACGCGAAGAAAATCTCTTCCTTATTCCTGAATGACGCTTCAGGGGAGAGGACGGGGAGGAGGGGCCAAATTGCTGGAAAAAGTTTTCCTCTGTTGCTTGGAAAAGGAGGGGAAGGGCGTTTCGGAAAGTCCTTATTAGGTTTCATCGCCCTCACTGAACGCTCCCGATGAAGAGCTCGCTACGGGCTTAGTCAATGTTCGCATATAGCCTTGAAGGGTATAATGACAGGGGGGGAACAATCGCTGACTCATCTCACTTACTGTGCGGGCCGCGAAGCAAAAGGATATTCAGCCTCGCAAGACTTCTTCCTCGGAGGGGGGGCGTAAGGGGCCCTCAAGCGAAAACCACTCATACATAGGCTGTGGCTTTCGCCTGAGAAGGGGGAAACGAACGGGAAAACGGTGAAAACCCGTGGCGGCCAAAACTGGAGCTACGCGTGGAAAAACGCCGCGCGCCGCATAAAAAGGGATTACTCCCTCTTACCAAAAGGGGGGACGAGAAGAAAAGAAGGACAAAAAGACAATCGTCACGTGCTCAGAGACCTATGTTTTAATGCAGATGCGTAGGGAACAGTTGATTTTGCCGGGGGGAAAATGCCCTCCCTTTAGGTTAGAGAAAAAAAGAGGACAGAGGCGAAAAAGCTCAATCCTGTCGTCGTAGGTTGGCGAGGCGCGGAGCAGGGAAAGCATTGAACTCTAAGGTGTGCTCAAAAGAAAAGAGGGGAATGGAGAAGAAAGGGGTTGTCACGGTACACCGCCAGTCCCGTGTGCATCGAAGGGGAGAAAAGGTGGTTGGTTCATGATGGGGAAATGCTACAAATGTGCCGAGAAAGAGGGCTGACCAGGGGGAGAAAGTGAAGACAACACCGACAGCCGAAGGTTTCGTCAGCACGAAATAACGCCCCAAATGATCTTTATCCTGGAAAAAAAGAAAGAATGGGGCAACAGGCACCGTCAGGAAAAACAATTGGTCTACCGGCGAGAAGGGTCGCCTAGGCTTGGTGCGGCAGGGGGAGAGGACTTCCAAAACCCAAAAAAGAGGTCTTTTCTTCCAAATCGTGTGGGAATCATCAGGGGGGAAAAGAGATGGCCATCGTTCGTCTGGCCCTATAGCTGTCTTAAAGGCGGCCTCCTCTGAGGGGGATGCATGGTTGGTCCGCAGGAAAGTGATGTCAACACTCTTCAGGGAAAAAGAGGGATTATTATCGTAATGAAGGAATCTACTATCCTTAAGAGAATTTGCAGTCCCCCCCACGAGTGGAAACGCCATCGCTCGAAAAAAAAACCCAGGAAAAAAAGAACAACTCCGTACCTGATGGGGGGACAGGGACTCTGCACAGGTTCTTACTACGCTGACGACGGTACGAGGAGGGTAACCGTATTTAACTTTTAACGAGGGAAAAAAAATACGAGAGAGGGAGAGAAGGCCCATCCTCGCCCTGGGAACGGACGCGTCGCCTCCCGCCGCCGAAGAGTGCCGCACCGGCGCTGAAAAAAAAAAGCGCACCTGTCTGGGAAGGGAAAAAGACCCTACAGAAAAAAGTTCCTGGGTTGGATTCATCTCACAAGTTGCGCCACACTTTCGGCGGGTCAGGCAGGACAGGCGACAAGGCCAAAGAGGGCAGCATCGAAAAGTCGCGGAGAAGGAGTTTCTGCCCAGAGATTGAAAATGTCGTCATTGGCAATATTGCGCCAATCCATTAATGCCTTCTAGGGGCCTCCTCTCGTCTTGCCGATCGGAACAAACAAAAGGAGGTATGAGGAAAGGCGGCAATACGTCGATGATGCAAAGAGGGGCAAATCTTGCAAAAAAAAAGGAGAAGAGAAGATCGGTGTCGAAAAAAAAGAAGCAGAGCGTGCCCTCAAGACTGTTGCTGCTGAATGAAAGAGGAAGGCCTCTCAAAACTCCTAAATGTTTTCGAAGAAGAAGTCTCGGGGACGAGGGTTTTGCATCAGAAAAGGTGCCGATGATCATCACCGCGAGGAGCGGTGCTAATACAGAAGGGCTTCTGCTTTATGAAGAAGGTCACGGGCGAGGGGGGAAGGAGGGGGTCCACCGCTCTATAGGTTAAGTTAAAAGTTAATCTGTTTGTAAATAAGGTAAAGGGGGCAGTGAAGGTCCGGAAAAGGGAAGTATAATACAATTTGCAAAAAGAAGAAAGTTACGGCGCGGGAGGGGGGGGTGTTGGATTGGGGGAAGGGTATGGCGAAGGGGATGTGTGCTGACACGAAGCAACTTTCGAGGGGGATTCTTGAGGGTCCAGCCAGAGGGAAGGAGAAGAGTGTGTTTCACTCAAGACCCGAAGGAATGGTACAAACATGAAAATCAGTAGAAGAGGAGGGGGAAAGACAGAGATAGGGGAGGGAAGGATGGCCATCGAGTAGCCAAAGCTGAACATAACGGGAAAGAGGGGGACAAAGGGGGTGGTAGGTCGCTGGTTGTGCTTTTGGAGGCAATCCCCATCCACATGCCGAAAGAGACAAGAAGGAGATTGCCGGGGGGGAGGTTACGAATTTTGTTTCCCAAGTCATGAGCAAGAAAGGCACTATAGGTGGTGCCGGTGGTTCGTGCTGACGACAGGCCGCCGCTGAAAGGGGGGGAGGGCATCATTCTAAGCCTCAAGGGAACTGTGCTGAGGGAAGGGAAAGGATAGAGACGTTGACAGACCTAAAACCATTGCAGAGCCAAAGAAGAAATCAAAAGGGGAAGGGCAAAAAAAGAAAAGCTCGCCACTGAAGGGGGTCTAAAAAGGGGGGCGAGTGATAATTGCATGGTCACTGCTCCTATCCTCGACAAAGAATTGAGAAAAGTAGAAAGGAGATCATAAATAACCCTACCGGGGAAAACTTTCCAGAAAGCCAATTCCAAGGAAAGCAGGACGACTATCCTAAAAAGGATGATACAAGGAGCCAACTTTTCCTCTGGATGAAGTGGGAAGTCGGATGGGAGATGATGCGGCGCGCGGGGAGGTAATTGCAACCAGTAAAAAAAAAGGGGGGAGCCCCTTCTTTTTGGGGGGGAAGGGGGAAAAAGAAAGATGCAGGCTAAAAAAAACAAGCAGCCAGCAATGCTTCTTTGTGACGAAAGGGCAGAGAAAAGGTCGACCTAAAAAAAAAAAAAAATGCGAAGACTTACCGGGGCTTCTTGGGGGAAGAAAAAAGAAAAGGAATCGATATGGGGGGTGAAGATTGGTCCCCATGCTAATATAAACAAAGAAAAAGGGGGAAGTCAAGTCTAGAGAAAAGGGAGGGGAGTCTTATTGCTTATATTAAGAAGAGGAGAATCATAGAGCGTTCAAAAGTGAAGTTTTTCACGAAGACCTCGCCCGGTCAAACGCCACCCATTCATCACTCACAAAATAGGGAAAAAGAAAAAAAAAGCAACAGAGGAAAAAGAAAGCAATTTTCCCTCTACAAAAAGCAATTAAGTCATAAAAGAAAGAGGGGAAGGAGTTGTTCGTTCGCTATATCGAATTGAGAAAAGCCGCCGCTAGCGCAGCCAAATGAAGATCCACTAGAAAAAAAAGAAGAAAGCCCGGGAAGGGGAAAGGAAGGCTTAAAATATAGATTCCATCCGTGCAAAGGAAAAGAACCACGGGAGGAGAAGAAGAAAATGAGGCTTTGCTCGAAAAGGCGACTCGCTTCTCTCGGACTATGGTAGTAAAGTCATTTCTTTAAAAGGGGGGAAAAGAAAATTAATAAGGGAAGGAAAGAAACGTAAAACTTTAATCTCTCTCAAAAAGGAGATCTAGATTCACGTTTTAACGTAAGGGTGACAAGTTTTACGGTTACCGTTTCAATTTTAACGCCATGACTTTCTGCCAAAAGGGAAGCCTTCGGCTTCGACGAGAAAGAAAAAGCAATTTTTGCTCTTTCTCAAGCTCTTAGAATTGGCAGGAAAAAAAAAAGGAATGGGTCAGAATAGGCGGGCGGAGACATCGGGCCCGGATGTATTTGGCTGGAGAGAAGAAGGGGGGAGGGGGAGGGCGCTAGAGGGGAGAAGGGAAAATTCTTACTCGGTGCACTCATCGGGGGATATTCAAAGATGAAGGTCTTGGATACGGGGGGTTTCAATTGCACCACTTCCCTGCGCGCTTTTTGGGAAAGGGGGGGATGTTTTTTCCGATTGGGAAAGAGTATTTTTTTCGGGGAAACTTCCCATGAAAAGAAGGGGGAAAGGCATTATACTGATCGCTTGCTTTTCGATCCTCCAGAAAGGGATTAGAAGAGAAAAAAGAAAAACGCTTTTTCTCATTCGAAGATGGACCAAGCAAAGCATCGCTAACTGGCGGGCCGCGCCAAGCCGCTATTCAGAGAAAGCCCGGACTAAGGAGGAAAAAGGGGGGGAGGGGTTGTCTTACATTTTTTGCACCCCCCCCGCCGGACCCCGCACCGTCACCAATCAGGCTTGCTTGGATGCGTTTGAGGGGAGACGCCTATTGAAGTACAAACAAGGAAGCCTTTAAACCTAAGGGAAGGGGGGATTACGCCTTGGGGGAGGGGAAGAGAGACGCTCATACTGATCAGTTAACTTCCCTGTAACCCCTTCTTATTTCGAGGGGGAAGGAAGACGTGTTAGAAATCATATTCACTTTTCGAGAGGTTAGGCATATTCGGGAAAAGGAAAGTGTAATGGGGGTGGATATCCACATGGAGGCACTGACCTACCCTGTCGGGGGGAAGGAGGAAATCCCGGAGAAAAAGAAAAGGGGACTTCTTCTTTTTCTGAGAATCATTGACTTCTCAAGAAAAAAAAGAAAAAAGAAGAGTTTGAGACGGTCAGTGGCGGGGGATTTGTTGCTACTTCGAAGAAGAGAAGGGAGATGCAATTGGTTGGGGGAGAGAAGAACAAGGTCCTCTATTCGGCTCCCAAAGGGAAAAAGAAAGCTTCTTCGAATGAAAGACAACCCAGCAGCGCGGAAGTGTCGTCACCCACGACCACGTTCGCCCTAAAGAAAAGGGATCTGGCGCAGGAAAGAGACAACCACTCATCTTCACCGAAGGGGAAAACTTCACAGCGATATGGAAAGGGGGGGGGTCGGCAGGGGGAATGGGGGGGACTTCACAAGAAACTCCAATCTCTCGACTTAAAAACTGGGGGGGGGGGTCAAAAGAGGTTCCGGAGGGGGGGGGGGGGAAATGTTGTCCTCGATTTGCAGAAGAGGAAGTTCCCTTATCTCTGGAGGAAAGAAAGGACTACTCTTCTACAGGGGTGAGGGGGTACCATCCTTAGCTTTCTGTCTGAGAAAAGAGGAAGGGCCATTACATCGGGGGAAGGGGAAGGTATCATTATCCCTAAAATAGTACTAAGAAGGAAGAAAAGTCAAGGAGGAAACATGGTCCCTGCTCAGCAATAACGAAGCCCATCCCCAACAAGACAGAAGCCCGCCAACATAGTTGGTACAAAAAATTTCCTTCTCACAGGGAACTTACAATGGAAAAGAAGAAAGGGAAGGGAAGCAGAGGAAATTTAACGATACCTACTAGATCTTGACCTTCCGGAAAGAAAGAGAAAGTCCGCGGTCGGAAAAAAACACTTATTTGATTCGCAAAAGAAAAAGAATGAGGAAAAAATGCAGGGGTGAATGGAGATGACAAGGACCTACGCAACACCATCTCCCAGGTCCCGGGGGGGGTTAGAAAAAAAAGGAAGCCACCCTTTAGGAGGGGGGGGGGGGGGAGGTCCGGGCTTCGACACTCCTAGACGCGTGATTGCAAGATCCGGAAGGAGGGGGTAGTCGCGCTTAGTCGGGGAAAATTTGGCAAGATGGGACCATTCCATTAATGCCTCTAGGTCAGAAGAAAGGGGAAGGGGGGAAGGATCTCTCGAAAACAACAACTTCTTCGTCGTAACAGAAGAGATGATTCATAGAAAAGGAAGGGGGGGGGACAGAAAAAAGACTCCAAGTGGAAAGCGGGAAGAAGAGAAAAAAAGAAGGGAAAAAATCGCGCTTTTCTCTTCTAAAAAAGTCGCGCAGGTCCGATAAAACCGCCGGGGGGGGAAAATTTTTATAACTCCTAAAATACAAAGAAAAAGGGGTCTTTATGAGTAGGGGTGCCTAATACAATAAAAATCCGATTATCAAGAAAAAGAGAGGAGACTGTTCGAATCCAATAGTGGAAAAGAGCGACGCGGCAGGGAAAAAAGAGGGGAAGGGGCAGTAAGGTCAAAGACTAGTAGGGGAGGAGTTCAAAGTTAAAGGGGGAAGGGGGGATTAGTGTGCCAGGAAAGGGAAAGAGAAGTCCAGTAGTAAGACAGGTGAAAAAGGGACGGCTGGAGGGGGGTGGGGGTGGGTCGTGGATGTCGATCTGATGGCGGAAATAAAAGGACTTCATTCCAAAAGAGGGAAAGAAAAAAGGAGATTCTTTCGGGACCCGCCGAGGTCCTTGGCAAGGGGGGGAAATCATCAGACCGGGAAAAGCCGAATTGACCAAACCATGAGAAAATGAGAAGAGGATGCGCCTTTCCTCAGAGGAGAGGAAAAAACTACCGATGGGAAGAGGAGGAAAGAGGGGATCACGACCATTTAAAGGGGAAATGTCGAAGATTGGGGTGAAAAGGAAGCCCCGCACACTAGAACCAGCATAGATCTACAAGGGGAGGAAAGGAAAAAATGTTGGTAGGGGGAGGGGGGGATATGGTTTCCCATAGCTGTCCATGCGGAAAGAAGGGAAAAAAAAAGTTTGGGAGACCGGGGTCCGTGCTAAGCAAAAAAAGGGAGGGGGGTTTTTAGTGGGAAGGGAAGAAAGCCGCACTCGGGCTTCTGAGGCAAGGGGAAGAGGAGGAAAGTTGGATCCTGAAAAAAATGCAATATCCAGACGAAGGCAAAAAGGAAAAACGGTGCAAAAAAAGGAGAAAAAAAAAGAGCACAATCTTGGGGTTTGAAAGGAAAAAGGGAGAAAGTTTCAATCCAGAGCCAGAAGCGACAAATACTCGACATTAGGGGGGGAAAAAGGAGAGAATATACGGAGAAAGGGAAAAGGGGGAAAGGTCAGTTCCCTCCATTTTCCAGAATTCCATGACGACGAAAGGAAAAGTCCAAAACCGACGGGAGGGAGGAAAAACCTTGAAGAGCTGCCAACCTGTTGGGAAGGAAACGGGGGGGAAGAAGGAAGGGGCATTTATTGCTCAGGTGCTTCGCGCGGCGGGGGACGTATTTCCTAGGTATAGAAAGGGAATTGGCCGCAACGCGGTTGGGAAGGGGGGGGGAAAGGTTCGTGGAATCATAGAAGGGAAAAGCGAAAGCAAACATCAACCAGGATTGTTGGGGGGCGGAAGAAAAAAATGTCCTACCCCACCCTCAGGGAAAAGACGTACCCAGGGGGAGGGGAAAGGATACGGCTTTTCTAGAAAAAGCACTTCGGAAAGAGTGAGAGGGGGGGGTCCAGCAAGATAAAAAAGATTGAGAAAAACGTAGCCGTCAAGGCTCTGACGGAAGAGCGGCTGAGGGATTATATTAATCAAAAGGAGTAAGATAGCGTGGGGCGGAGTAAAAAGTAAACTAAAGCGGAGACGGTCACGCCCAAAAAAACTCAAGATACAAAGAAGGAAAAAAAAAGAAAGGAAAAAAAAGCCGCTCATGACAAAGCGACAAAAGAACGGGTATAAGGAATAGAAGATGCAGGAGAGGGTTCTCTTCGCAAGGAAGGGAAAGGAAGGGCCGCCGGAGGAAGCAAAGGAATAGCCACATCATCGAGAATCTTATCCGAATAAGAAGATGAGAAGAGGAAAAGAGTGCCATAGAAAAGCAATCAAGAGGAAGGCAGCATCCACCAGGTGCTGCGCACGGGAAAGGGAAGGGGAGAAGACGACATCTCGCGGAGAGAAGGGGGAAGAGTCCATTTCCGTTACAACTACGTTTACACGGTGAAGGATAAAAAGAAAAAGAGACTCAAAAACAAAAAACGGAGGAGGATAAAATAAGAAGAAAAGGGGAAGGAATCAAACTTGCCACGTTTGAGGAACCGTTTAACGGCAAAGAGAAAAAGGGGGAAAAAGCGCGAAAGACGTAAGTCGCAGAGCGCAAGCGCAGCACCTTTTGGAAAAAAGTGGGGCAGGCTTGATTGACGATGGGAAAGGGGAGGGGCTTGCCTCTCTCTTTTCAAAAAAATCTGGCCCAGGGAGGGAGGGGGGGGGAGAGGAAGGGGGGGGATCTCTTGCGAGGCTGATAGGAGGAACTTTTCTTCACTTTCGAAGAAAAGAGAAAAAGGCCTCTCGGAGGGAAGTAAGGAAAAGGAGGCGGTGTCTATTACTTTTTTCGAAAGGGTCCACTTCCCTGCGCTGCGGGGGGGGGGGGATTTTTTCTTGCGTACGGGGAGTGTGTGGCTTGACCGGGGGGTGGAAGGAAACTTCAAGAGAAAGGAAGAGAGACTCTTAGGTCTTACATATCGCCGAAATAAAGAAGGAGGGAAAAGAAGCCGGGAAGGGCGAGCTTTGGGATCATTCTCTTTTTTATCGGAAGAGAGGACGCCAGCATCGGAGGAAAGTACAGTCCGTCTATGCCAGGCCTCTCAAGAACAGGGGAGGAAGATGCAGGCGGGTTTCGGAATGGGTCTTGCCCGCCGAGAAAAAAGCAATCCATTGATGGGGAGAGGGGACTGTCGCCTCCTCTTTATGGAAACAAAAATCCGGGAAAACTGAAGGGAGGGGCAGAAAAATACTTTATAGGGCTAATACGGAAAAGCCGCTCTCCGCAGGAAAAGAGTTTAACTCACCGAGGAAAAAAAAGAGGATGGATCGCCTCCATATCACTTTGTGCCGGAGGGAAGAGCCTATTTGTTTTTAGGAAGAGTAAAAGATCAGGGAATTTCCGCGCGGAGGGGGCACTGAAAGAAAGGTTTCTTTATTCTCCTTCTCTAGAAAAAATCAGGAAAAGGAGCTAGGTGGAAGAAGAAAAAAAGTGAACTTCCCTCGCACACGGGGGGTGTTGCGAGGCAAGGGGTTGCGCACGTCTAAAGCCGTGGGGAGAGGGATCTGCACTTTGTGGTTCAAAGAAAGAGCGAACAGGGGGGGAAGGAGGAAAAAACGCTGCGGCTTCGAAAGCCAGCCTCGGCGGAACTGTGGAGGCAGAAAAGAGGGCAGAAAAAAAATAGGCGCGTTATCTAGCATGAATCTCAGGAAATGGTGGGGGGGGGGGGGGGGGGGGGGGGGGAAAAAACGGGTCACTCCCTTCCACCAGGTGGGGGGGGGGGGGGAGGTGAGCTAATGTGTTGAGGAATTTGATTGTTATAGAAAAAGCCAATCGAACAACTTACACCTTTTCTTTTCGGAAGGGGGGGTAAAATTTGTCTCCTCGATGCAAGGGAATCCCTAATCTCTGGCGGAAAGTCGAAAGAGGAGAGGGATTCTGGGGTTGGGAAAAAACCCCATTCCCTGGAAAAGGGACACCTTCGGGGGGGAAAAAAGGAAAACTTTGGATCATCTGATCACAGAAGCCTAACGATTGGGACAGTCCAGGGGAGGGAGCCCGCCCATCTCTCGCCAGAAAAACCGCCAGAACAAAACACCATACTCCCTGCAAAAAGGCAATTGACTTTTCGGCAACGGGAGGAACGGCTGAGACGGACCGACATCCTCCAGTACCTTATTAACCGATTTAACTTTGGAGGGAGCGTGAAAGCTTCAGGAAAAGGACGCCGTTAACTGCCGCGTGAAAGGGATTCCTCAACCGGCGACTGGGAAAGAAGGATACAGCGGCACATGGAGTTTTCTTATGTGCAGAGTAGAAAAAAACATCTCCCAGGGAAGGGGGGGGGGCGTTCTCACCAGTTGCGCCAAAGAGGGAAGCTTTCCTGACGAAACGGGGAGGTGGACTCAGCAGTAAAAGGCGAGGGCAAGAGAGGTCATTTTTCTTACGATCTCGAAGGGGGGGAAGAAATGCTTGCAATGCCAGGAGGAAGAGAGGGGGAAAGCTTCTTGCCGATCTAGATAAAAAAAACTCGAGCAGATAGATACGAGGAGGAGGGAAGGGACAGCAGGGGGGGAAAAAAAGCTTTGAACCAAACCCCCCAACCCCCAGGAACAGAGTAAAGGATATATAAGAAAAAAGAAAGGAAGAGGCCCTCGAGAAAAGAAGGAAAGAGGATATCGCATTCCTCAGATTCAACTTGTTAGAAACGACGCCGGGGCGGGGGGGTCGGAAATCTTTTGCAGCATCAAAAACTCCATTTTCTAGAGAGCATCACCGCGGAAGGGAAGAGGGGCTAATCCACTAATTTGAAAGAAGACTCTCATTTCAAGGAGAGGGTGAAGGGCACGCTCGGTGTGTAAAGGAGGGAAAAAAAGAAGTTAAATCTTAGGGGGGGGAGGAGTGTCAAGGTAGGAAGAAGGAAAAAAGGTTAGAACATTTTGCAGAAGTCCCCTTGGGGGCGTCTGTCGTGATTATTTGGGGGGTGGATGGGGCGGGGTGTTGGGTGGGAGCGTTTCTTCTACAAGAAAAAAGGTGAAGGAGAGGGAAAGTATATATTCTTTCGTTATCAGAAAGGCCAGGAAGAAGTGTGGGAAAGAGAAAAGGAAAGACCGCTCAAAGGAAAAAAGGGGACAAAACCCATGAATAAGGCGCCTTTCAAGAAAGCTAGGGCATTATAGAATACCAGGGGAAGCACAATAAAAGTGGGACAGGAAGGAAAAAGGGGTAGCGGGAGAGAGAGGGGTTTTTTTCCTTCCAGAAAAAGAAAAAAACCCTCAGAAGAGAGGGAAAGGTGCGCTGTTCCGGTAGCCCATGGGGCTGTAAGAATGGTGAAGACTGCTGTCCATGCAGGAAAAAAGGGATGTAACTATCTTTGGTGGGGCGATGCGGAACGGCAACATTTTTGTGTAAGCACCGCGCTTCTGGGGGGGGGAGACCGCATCGCTGGCAGCAGGGGGGCAGGGGTCGCCGTAGGACGTGCATCAGGGAAAAAGGGAGAGCCCATGACGATGCCCACGAAGGGGGGGGCGAACGTGAGAAAAAAAAAGACCAATTAAAGGGGAACAATCTTTTTTGCCACGAAAAGGGGGGAGATGAGAAGGTCAGGGCCCAAGGAGAACCGCGTACAAATACTCTCCATTATTGGGAGAGCTCCGAATAGGAGGGGAGAGAAGGAAAAAACGACAGGTTTCTGTCAGGGCTCGGCAAGGAAAGGGGAGAAAAAGGGAACTAACCCCAATAGCGCGGGGGGAAACGTGCCGATGAGCTGAAAGAAGCTGATGCGAGAAAAGAAAAAGGGTTAAGCGGGTTCCAATTTGATCAGGATCGGCGAGAGTTTTTTTGCCGTAGGAAGAGCGCAATTCTTGGGAAGGAAAAAAAGGCGGTTTGTCAAAACGGTTTTGTACCGTGCTTAATCCATAGAGTGTGCTCCAGACAGGTGGGGCTGTTCTTGGTTCCTTGCTGGAGTCTTTCCATCCCACGGACGGGGGAAAAAGATGAAAAAACTGTCCCTTCGGAGACGTACGGAATGGAGAGAGGAAGGGAGTGAAGTGTGCTCCTCTAAGAAATTAAATCCGAAATGAGGGGACATCTATTTGGGGGAGAAACATATCATGGAAAAAAAGGGAGCCGTCAATATAATCTTTAAAATCGCGTCTGTATTGCGTATATGAATAAGCCGGAAATAAGGGGGGGAGGGGGGTTCCCGAACTCCTCTCCGGGGATCCACCCATAAGAAACGAAGAAAGAAAAAAAGCCAACAGCGCCAACCCTGTTAATGGCCAAAAGGAAACTCATAGCCACGAAGGGGAGGGAAAGAGAGTGATAGGTTTTTCCCAAGGATAAGGGAGTCCGCTTTCATAAACGGAAAAAAGAAGGGAAAAACAAAGGAAGAGCCAAAGAAGAGAGAAAAAAGTAGACCTCCTCGAAAGATCCGCCGAGATGAAAAGGAGGAAGGAGGCCAATATATGAAATAGCGAAAGGGGAAAAAAATTTGCTGCTCTTGGCGCGCGGGGGGAAAAAAGGAAGATCTCTCTCGAAGAAATGGGAAGGAAAAAAAAGGCCGTTAAAACGTTTCCCCTTTAAATAAGGAACTAAAACGTGGAAGACTCCTCTCAAGGAGGAAAAGAGAGAGAGCAATCGTGTTTTATCAGGGCCACGTTTAACGTATTTACCGTTTCAAGGGAAAGTTCCTGCCCATAGGAGGAGGAAGGAGGGAAGGAAAGGCGTCGCCTCGCGCAATCGCATCCCAGGAAGGGTCCGCTTTGATCAATAGGAGCAGGAGGGAAGACTCTCTTTTCTCAGAGGGCTGAGGAGGAGAGAATGGCCCGTGCTTTATTTTATTTGGTGCGAAGGGGGGGGGATTTGCGCGGGCAGAGCAGGAGGGAGGAATTCACTTCTTACTCCTCTTAGAACTATTCTTTCTATTAATTACTGAGAAAGGGGCTGAAAGTGTGTCTCGTGCAAAAATGGATGGAGGCCTGCGCGGCTTTTTTCCTCTGTGGGGGGAAAGGGGGGTTAAAGGGACTATGAGAGGGGGTTGGCGTGAAAGGGAGGTACGGGAAACTTCACTCTCCCTCTCCTCGCTCGAGAAAGGGGGAGGGAAAGGAAAAGCCTCGCAGCGACAGAAGGGAAAGTCTACCTCTTTGGGAAAAAGGGACTCTTGGGAGTGTGGAACCTCAATCCGCTGGGAAGGAGCTTACTTGCAGGGAAGAGAACGCGGGGCTTCCAGAAGGAGAAACAGTCTTCCGAAGTGGAAGGATGGGGGGGAAGAGCATTTTTTTCTTTCCAAAAATCCCTTTGCTTGGCGCTGTGGGGAGGGAAGGCTATGGAGTCAAACCTTGGAAAGAAAAAAAAAAAAAAAAAAAAAAAGAAAAAAAAAAAAAAAAAAAAAAAAAAAAAAAAAAAAAAAAAAAAACAAAAAAGAAAAAAAAAAAAAAAAAAAAAAAAAAAAAAAAAAAAAAAGAAAAAAAAAAAAAAAAAAAAAAAAAAAAAAAAAGAAAAAAAAAAAAAAAAAAAAAAAGAAAAAAAAAAAAAAAAAAAAAAAAGGAAGAAAAAAAAAAAGCAAAAGAAAAAAAAGAGAACACAAAATAAACAAACATCCTTGAAAACCTCCGTGCTTTTACCTCCTTCAACTCCGCAATCAAAGACTGCGCACTCCTTACCTCCGACTTCACCCCGATATGGCTCGCAAGAGACCTTTGTGCAGCTCATCGAAAGAAGAGCTATTTTTTTCTTCATAAAAGAGAGGCTGAAGTTCTCCGCTCGGAAAAAGAAAGGCCTTCCCTATCCTGTGAGATGGAAGGCTCCTTGCTCTATATAAAGTCCTCTCATCTTGTAGAGCTCTTCTCATTTTCCTCATTGAAGAGGACGAGGCCACACGGGGTGCGAAAAAAGATTGTTTCTCTTTCATTGGAGAAAGAGAAAGTTCGTCCATTACCGGGTGAAGAGTCCCGAGGGGTGGTTGGTTCAGGGATTCGTGCCTAACAATGGGAAAAGAAAGAGCTGAATTCGTCTTTTCAATTAATACCAACACCCTCTCTGCGGGGGGAAGAAAAAAGAAACTTTCCTCCCCAAATAGGGGACCGAGGGAAATGGCCTGCATGACATCGGAATGGACAACATTTGCGACAGGAAAAGAGGGGGTACGAGAATTATCGTGTTGGGCATTTTTATTTTGATGAATTCAGAAAAAAAGCAAAAGCGCGACCTTAAAAACGTATCGTTCCTTTATTGTGAAAAGGGGGCTAACTGGATAGGAGGGAATTCCCTATCTCTGGCGGAAAAGGGAAGAGAAAAATGTATTCTTTTTTGGGCATTCCTGAGAGAACTCTTCCGGGCCAAGAACGAAGGGGGTATTGATAGAAAGAGAACGGAGACCGAAAAAGTAGTGGGTCATCCTCCTCGATAAACCAAAGGAAAACCAAAACAAATCAAGGACATCCTTTAACTTATTGGGGAAGGCTGCACCGGGGAGGAAAAAAGAGGGGCTTATACGTTAGAAGGAGGACACCGTTTTAACTTTAACAACGAACAAAAGAGGGCGAAGGATTAAACGACTCGGACCGTTAACTGCGAGGAAAAGAAAGCACCGCAGCAAGGAGGGGGGGAAGGTCCGCACCTTCTCTGCCAAGCCGCACCTGCGTTTTTCCTGAGGAAAGGAAAGAACGCCACCATCAAAGGGGCCTTTTCGGCGTTGAGAAGGGAAACCTTTCGGCGGGTGTGGAAAGAAAGCAACACGGCCCGATGGAAGAGATGGCACGCTTCGGAAGGAAAAAGGGAATCCGAAAGATTGTAGTAAGGGGAAAGATGGCTGCCAATTCCATTAAGGAAGAAGCGGACGGGCAGGGTCCTCTCAAACAACAACAAAAGAGTGAGATAAGATCGGCAAGACGAAAGGGAAGGCATGAATGGAAGGCAAATCTTGCAAAAAGGGGAAAAATCGTAGCCTCTATATCGGTCCAAAAAGGAAGAAGAAGGAAAAACTCGGACTCTGTGAGGGCGCGAAAGACCCAACCGCTCAAAACCTCCGAAGGGTGGAAGGAAAAGAAGGGAGAAGAAAAAGATGGTGTGCGTATCATGGGCATCATCATACAAGCCAGGTGTATCAAACATCACCATCTATTGCCAGCGCGGTGGAAACAATAATTGATTCGGCTGAGGGGATTTCACGGGGAAAGGATGGGGCAAGAATTGAGTCTATTAAGGGGGAGTAGTTAAAAAAATTTACAGAGGGAAGAGTGGTCAGGAGGAAGGGGTCAGGCCCAGTCCGTAGGAGAACACTTTTTACCAGAAGGGGAAGAAGGGGGGTGTTGTGAGGAAGGGGATTCTTATCGATGGAGAAAGAAGGGACTGCAAAAATGAGATAGTCGAGGGTATAGATATAAAGACGAGGGGGCCGGGTGGCCATCAGACAGGAGAGGGTACACAACCATGAAAAAAGAATAAGCTCCTTTCCCAGACAAAGAGAAAACATTAGAAGACCGATGTTGCCAAAGGACCCAATAAAGGGAACGATTTGGGGGAGGGGGGTTAGGTAGATATGGGAGGGGGGAATTCATCCCCCTCCACATGAAAAGAGGAAAAGGAACACTATTCGCTGGCCGGGAGAAGAAGTGTCAGGATGGGCTTTTTTGCCCATTCCTAAAGACTGCCAGGCTGACCATATAAATATTTAGGAACTTTGTCCCGTGACGGGGGGACGACACCATTCCGTCCTCTGAGGGTTTCTCATGGAAACTAAGGCCGCAGAGAGGGGTGTCGCAGAAGAGAAAAAAAAGGGAAGACAACCACCAATTGGAAGATCCATGACGAGGAAACGGAAGGAGTTCTCCACAAAAGAAGGAAGACCTATCAAAATCGGGGGGTGAAACAAAATTGTGGTGGCGATTATAAGAAACTTCCCGAGCCGCGACAAGAAGCGAAGGGAAAGGGGGCGTAGACTGATATGAGAGGGAAAAAGAAATCCTCCTGGGGGGGGTTCCGAAGGAAAAAAGAAT
>Ga0179593_1379878_pt1 | contig 19509 bp, 28 predicted proteins | sample CZODoug2_1_08_16_FD_185931 | JGI IMG/M metagenome (GOLD analysis project Ga0179593, IMG submission 185931) | Vadose zone soil fungal communities from Angelo Coast Range Reserve, California, USA - CZODoug2_1_08_16fungal (PacBio error correction) | ecosystem: Environmental > Terrestrial > Soil >...
GAGTCAAGGAAAAAAAAAAAAAGTGGGGACGGGAGTCCAATGGAAAGAGAAAACCGAGAAGTTCGAAGGCGAGCATGGAGAGGGACCGCGGTGGTAAAAAAAAGCTGGTCTGGGTGACAGAAACACCGGGTAATGAAAAGAGGGGGGGACCAGCGATGGAGGGTGAGTGGAAGGGGGGTGACCAATTGGTGTAAAGGGAAGTCTAAACCGGAGTGTGAAGGTTTGGACGTCTCCGTTACCGCTGGGTTGCAAAAGGACACTGAGAGTGGCAGGAAAAACAAGAACTCGAGTGTGTCTGGGGAAACTGCGCAGAAACTAAAGACCTCAAAAAATCGAAGGCAGACCCTGGGCCGGTTTTTGGAAAAAAAAGCGAGGGCCACACTGCGGGCTTCCAACAACGGAAGTAAAAAATGACACAGGGTACGGGGACTCCGAAAAAACCGGAACGGTCGAAGGGGGGGACGAAAAAAGGGTTAAAATGGGGGGGGAGAATCAAAAAAATTCTCCAGTTCACGTCAGGACTCTCATAGTTGGCGGCCGGCAAGGGCCGAAAAAAAAGGTTCAAAAATAAAGAGGAAACGGGGCAGGCGGGATGGGGGTGAAAAAGAAATTGAAGACCAAGAGAGCGAACAAAAAACGTCAAGTCCCAGGAAAATCCAGGGGAATGGAGGATCAGGTCGGGAACAGGAAAGTCGGGACCAAACACGAATTGGAGGAGAGGAACCCGTTCTTCAGAAAAATGCCACTTGGGGGGGGGTGCTTTGGATCACGCCGATGAAAGGCGTACACTCTCCCGGGAGCCTTACAAGTTGGGGTGTTGTTGACCGGGGAGTTTCGGGAAAAGAAAGTCCTTGACCAATCCCTGAGGAAGGGTTTCAAGTGGAGGGACAACGTGGGTGATCAAAAAAGTGACAAATACAACGCAAACGGGTTGGACGGTGCGGAAAAAAACGGGACACGGGGGGAGCCGATAGGAAGGAGGTCACGCGGAAAGGGCTGTCTTCTGCGATCACGGCCGGACAATTTAAAAAAAAGAGAATTGAAAAATGGGGTTAACTTCACGGCCAATACAGAACGCTTAGGGGGGGGGTAGAATTTAACAAACCGAATCGCAGGAAGCTTGGGGTCGGTGTGTCGAAGGGGGAAAAAGCTTTCAACAGGTTGTTGCAAGGCAAGGGCGGACGCGCCCCCGAGAAAAAAGGACGCAAAGTTGGGCGGCAAGATCAGCAAACCTCGAGCGTTTCCAAAAAGCACAACGGGACCCCCAGGGCTTAAGAAGAGGGTTGGGGCCAAGAATAGGGGGACGGCCTGTGGGTTGTTAAAGGAGAATATGTAAAAAACAAAACGGCCATATTCAAACAAGCGCTAACCCTTTCAGTGGACTGGCGACCAGTTTTAAAGTCCAAGCTATACCAAAATCCGGCTGCACGAAGAGGGGGGGTGAAAGGATTGAGGGGAAGGAAACGTCTGTTTTTTTACCACGGAACAAAAACGGTTGACTACTCGCGAGTGCAAAGACACCCTTAAGTACAGTGCTTTCAAAAACCCATCCGCAAAAGGCCAACGGGGCTGGGGGGGCGTCAAACTAGCAACCGATACAAGGAACCTTTTACCACGGAACGTTTCCGCGGAAAAGCCGAAAAAGGCCTTTTGGAGCAAAAAAAAAAAAAAAAAAAAAAAAAAAAAAAAAGCAACTGGTCTCCGGCGGGTTGGGGTTTATGCCCCGAGGCAGGCCTTTAAAGGGCACCTAAAACGGCGGGGCGGCAGCACGTGCCCTGCAAGTCCAGGGAAAGGGTCCAAGGGCAGAAAGGGGACTCAGGAGGTGGAGGGGAAGAAAATTCCTTGTCTCGACGACCACCACTGGCATGACCACGCCCAAAAATACGGGGAGGGACTGACCGAAAGAAAAAAAGCTGGGTGAACTTTGAAAACAAAGAAAAAAAAAAAGGGGGGGTGAGAATTCTACCCCTTCAAAAAAAAACCCGATTTCAGCAGTAGAAAAGGACGAATCTAAAAAACAAAGTAACCGGTCCCCGCGGCCAATACCAAAACCAGGAAATCGAAACTCAATGAAAGGCCAGGGAGGGCACGGTCAAACATCCGCGAAGGGTTGGAAGGTGGCCGCAACGAGGTTGACCTAGAACGAGGATAAAAACAACACGGAAGGAGGAGAAAGAGAAGAGAAGGTTCCAGGGGGGAACATCCCTACCTTAAACCAAAGCGCAGCTGCCGCCCCGCGGGCGGATTATCTAACCCGAGGTCTTTAGGCAGTGGGAATTGGACGTACTGGGGACGAGTCAGGCACAGAAGACTGGCAATCGGAGTGAAAAGGGGAATCTCCCGTCTGGCCAAGTTCTGATTAAGGGGCGGCCAACAAGCCTGGCTTGCCAGACAAAGCGTAAATTGGGCGCATGCTGTCGAGAAAAGCAGAAAGAGTAGAAAAAAAAAAAGGGGGAAGGAAATTCCCGTCCTAATCGACTGCCTCCCGGCGCAAACTGGTAATGTCCCCAGAGGAAAAGTAGGAAAAAATCAGATGGGGGGGAAAACATAAAGAGGGCAGCCACATTCCGCGAACGCTAAAGGGAGGTGTTACGGGAGTCAAGTCAAAAACTGATTCTCCAAACGCAATTTTTTTGAACATCAATGGAGAAAAAGTCTGCAATCGGAGGGGGCCTTGGAAGGTGGGAAAAAGAACTTGGGCCGAAATACTAGACCGATGTCTCGCAAAGCCACCGCCCAGGTTCGTAAAACTGGAAGAAAACAAAAACCGAGGGGGGGAAACTCAGACAAAAAAGGGGGGACGCGGTGGGTGTAAAGTCTGCACTCTAATTAAGCCATAAGTTGTTCCGGGGTCGATATGCCCCCGATGTGATAGTAAAAAAAAAACAGGACCTTGGGGGGCGGATCACAACTGGTGACGCGAAGACCGTAAAAAAAAAAAGCTGGGTGGGAGCCGTCTGGAGGAGGAAATCGCTGGGAGGGAGGGGGGAAAAAAGTTTGCCAAATTGAAGCTCCCAAGGCACACCGGAATAGGACCACCAGATCCCGCATGCACTCAGAGAAAGTTGGCTTTTCAAAAACATTGGCATCGAATAAAAAACCAAGGAGGAAGTGGAAAGGGATGTTGAAAAAAGGCAAACGGACCAGGAAAAAACGATCGCAGCAAAATCTGGGTCGACGCGAATAGACCCCGACTACGGCTAAATCAAAGCTGCCAGGGCAAAAAAAAAGCGGTAAAAATGGGGGAGGTACTTGGGTTGTCAAGAAAAGCACTGGGGGGACCAGAAAATGCCCGGGACGGAAGGAGTCCGACGCATTGACCACACTGGACGAATCAAAAAAAGTCAAATCTCAAGCGGGGGAGCCGCAGGAAAAAGCAACATGAATGGCGGGAACAAAACGCAGGAAATCGTGAATGGACCACCAAGAAAGGGTCCGTGGTGCCCTAGGCGAGACGTCGAGAAAAATCCAAATGGGAATGGGGGACCCGAAACTGTTGCATCTGGGGGGGGGTGCTAAAACTCTGGCGGGGAGCCAAGGCTTGTTTGAAACAAGGAGAACTTTAGATGTATTGGGGATGGCCGAACGTCACAAAGGGAAGACGTCAAAAGTGGACGTGAAGGCACAAAGGATCTTTTATCTCTACGAGAAGGGGGGGGGGGAAAAAATCCGGAAGGCCCCCAGGAAATGGACAAAGAAACTACCCTGAGAGCACCTGGCTGAAAACGGGGAATCTGGAGAAATCGCTCGGGTTTGGAAAAAAAAAAAGGACGCATCGATAGGGAGGACTTAACTAGAGGGCTCCAGGGTGGGAAAAGACAACGCAAAAAAGATTGGGTGCGCAGAATTGAAAGGTGCAACAGCCGAACGCAGGTCACTGGGGGAAATGCAAAAGGGGCACACTACGGGTGATCGCCAGTAAACTTACCCAACAGGAAAAAAACATGTCGACCAACCAGACGATAGAGGACAAAACGCCATTGTTAAACAACCAAGTCCTCCACCGCTAATTCCCAGGGAGACCGGAAAAAAGGAAGCTCGTCGGCAACCATCGGGCAAGATTACGACAGCGCCAAAAAAACCAAACCAATGGGAAAAATTTGATGACCAAGAGACACGGCATGACTTCCTCTAAAAAAAAAGCAGGGAAAGAAAAAGAGGATGCAGGAAAATATCTCTTGGCCGGGAGGCAACATGAAATTGGCGGAAGGTCAGAAATCGTCGGAAACACGAGGAATTTGGGCGCAATTGATAGCAGGGGAAAAGAGAGGTCGTGAACCGTGGTTTGGTTCAAAAAAAGGATGGGACCAACCACAGGGGTATGAGCTTTTTTGGGGGTGCAAGGGGGAAAATGGTTCGTCAAAAAGGGGGGGTTTAACATTGGGGAAATGGTTAACTGGCGCAAAAACCGGAGTGGGGACTTTGTAACCGTCGGACGCGTTGCTTGGGGTGTGGGGGGAAAAAAGGGGGGAGTGGGGGGACTCGGCTGCGCAAGAAAAGAGAAAAGGGTCGGGTTGGGTTCACGTTTGCCAATTACTGACCTCGGATAGAGCGCCCAGGCTTTTGGTCAAGCCAAAAATAGAGGACGAACCGATGCCCAGGTCCGACGGGCCAGCCAGGTTGCTCTAGTCGGTAGGGAACCCTCAAACCCCGGAAAAACGTAAATAAGAGAAAAAAACGCCAACGGAGGGCGGGATTCTGGAGGGGAGACCACCCTAAGTGTCAGGAAGGAAACTGGAAATCCGTGGCCGGCGGGGCTAATCCTACGGAACGCAAGCGGTAAAAAACACCAGATTAACAACGGCGCCGCGGGTCAACCGCCTGTGACTAAAAAAAGCCAAGAGCCGCACCCCCGCCCAGAAAGACACATGTGAAGCTAAAGAGCGCTTCGGCAAGGGGGGAAAAATAAACTGCAAGAAATTGAGGGAGGAACCAGTTTTGGACGGGCACCCGCAATTTACCTTGTGCTTGGGGATCACGCAGGGAATGCGCAACAAGCTAGACAAAAAAGAGTCCCGGCTTCTTTTTTTACCAAAAACACGGGGGGAGGTGAGGGGGACCAGTGGGGAGCGTGAGGAGGGGAAACATGCCTTTTAGGGCGGGAAAACAAAATTCGTCCGGTAAAAAAAAACAGAAAAAGGTTCGGGGAAAAAGGGGTCAATTGGGCTCCCAGTACAAGAACGTCCGTAAAAGGGAAAGAGGTTTTAAACCTTCCACGAAACGGAGCCGGGGGGGGAGAGGACATGGAGTGTACGAAGTGTGGGGGGCGGGGATCAACTGCAAGGGGCTAACCTGAAAAATTAGAAGGGGGGGGGGGACCTTCACCCCAGGGGGGTTTCATTCCAATCCAAGTTGGGGCAGAAGAACAAAAAAGAGCCGTATTGAAGAGGGATACCAGCTTGCGGTGGGTGCCGAGAGTTTTCCTTGGGAAAAAAAAAGGTTACCCGGTCCGCGGGGAGGAGCAACCCGTACAAGGAGGGAGAAAAGGGGGTTGGGGAGGGGCAAAAAAACGGCTTCCGAGACACAAAGCATTGAAAACGAAAGGAACAAAACAAAAACACTCCGTGTCCCCCAGTAACTGTTGTCAACACTGGGAATCCTGGGGAACTTCCGGCCCTTTGGGGGAAGTGCTGGGATAGAAAGGAAACAAGGCCAGGCACTAAAAAGCCGGAGCGAAACGTTCAAAGTGGCTGCAAGGAAATTGGAAAAGTTCCCACCGGAGGGCAAGCAAACCTGCGGTGGAAATCCAGGCAAAGCGGTGTAAGACTTTTCCTTTCAGGTGGACGGCAAAAGTGCCTTGGGGGGGGGGGGTGGGTTCCCAACGGGTCCGGCAACTGTGGATGCAGAATTCTCCAAAGGTGATGTGGCATCAAAAAAAAGAAGGGAAAAAAGTGGCGGCGAAAACAGCAGAAAAAACTAAGTCAGCCTCCAAAGCGGCTACCGGAACGGTTTGAGACGAGCGGGGCAGGCCGATGTAATGCTAACCACTAGAGGAAGGTTCGAGACTTGGACCGACAGGCGGAAGGGTAATTTCCATCAGAGCGGGCGGCAGAGGGGAAGAGTAACAATACAAGGTTCCGTTCAAAAAGGTTCTCTCATTGGGGCGAGAACTGGGTGGCACGGGAACGTCTCCCGCCCAAATGAAGTGAAAAGGAACGCAAAAGGGGGAGGGTTCACGAAAGTTGACATAATGAGAAACAAGGGAACATGTGAGTCATTCCAATCGATTCTTAGAAAGGCGAGAAATGGGGAGAAATTCAAAAAGTCTCGCCGCTCCCAGCAAAGCCAGCTTCATCAACTCCGCGGCGTCAGGCCCAGGTTAAGCGACCGCGGTTGACAGTCAATCAAACAGAAAAAAAAACGTGGAACAATCTCCTCAAAAACACCACTTATAGAAAGAAAAAGAAGAGGTAAAAAATCGTTTGATGAAAATGCCCTTACCTACAAAGCTGACCGGCTGCCGCGGAAAGGGAGGGGGGTCAGAGCGGGAGGGGAGGGGGTTTCGTTGGAATTACCTGCGGAAGCGCGAAGAACTGAAAAATCGAGGGTGCAAGGTGGATCTCAAGGCGTGGGGGGGGGACGAATTCTGGATTGCCCCCAGGAACGTAAAACCAACCGCAACTGTCCACAAAGAATTGGGCGAAACAGGGAAAAGTCGGAAAAACCAGACGAAGACGGGTCAAAACGCAAACAAGCGTTGCCATTAAGGGAAAAAGGGTTGTGGAAGGGGGGAAGGAAGTAAAAGACGGCGGCCCAACGAAAGGACAGGGAATGTCCAGGAGGAGAGTGTCGAAAAAATATCCAGAGTGTGGTCAAAAAAAGCGAAGGGCGAATGGAGGTCCAGAAAAACGGCAAGGGGGGGGGGGGAGAATACCTTTAGAAAGTGGTTCCATGGAAAATCAGTTCGAGGTATACATCAGGGGAAAAGTGGGAGGAAAGGCTATGCCCAAGGAACACGGTGGAAAAAAAAAGTCCGTTGTCCTAACGAAAAATCAAAAACCTGGTCGCAAGAAGAAGTTCCAAAGACTGGACTTTAGCAAACACTTGGGGAAAAAAAGTTTCAGCCGGGTTGTTGAAAAGTGCCTTGCCGAATTCTAATTAAACATACACTGGGAAAAACACTGGATGGGAGGGATGAATTTGAAAGGAGGGACCGGAAGGGGTGGGGGGAAGAGCGGGAGAAGTGGCGCCTATAAAGGGGACGAACAGTGGAATCACAGGTTTCGAGGTTCTCAGCCCCATCGGGGGGTGGGGGACGGCCGAAACTTGTTTGCCCAGTGAACGCGAACGCGGCACACCGCAGGCCAAGTACGAAAAAAAAAAACTCTTAAAAGCCAAAGACGGTCCTTTTCAATGGGGGAAGGGGCCGTGAAAAGAAAAACATTACGGAGGGAAAATGAGAAATGGGAACGCAAACAGGCCCGGCATCTGAAAAAAAAGAGCTTCAAACGAGCTAGGAACCGCACATCCAGGAGCCCAAGCAGTTTATTCCTATCACTAAAGGTAGGACTTGGTCAATCAAAAAAATTGAACAGCTCACGACATCAGAGAAAGTATGTCAGGCGCAGGCGGCTACAAAGGACAAAAAAAAAGGAAATCCGAGGAGGGGAGCATCACCAGTGGGATCACAACAAGTAGGGAGGCACGAAAAAAGTGGAGCGGAGATGGGGGGGGAAGGTCCACGACTTTACGGGTGGACCCGCAATCAGCGAGGAAAATCACATCAAAGGGATGTGCGACCTTTGAGAGAGGGGGGGCTCACATCAAAAAAAGTCGTCGGAGTCCTTTTGAACCAGACTGCCGATTTAAAAGAAGTGCGGCCGACCAAACAATGTAAAAAAAAAAAAAAAAATTATGGGAAAAACGTGGAAAAGGGGGAACGAATTTCGGGTTGGGGGAAAAAAAAATCAAGCGAAATTTTGATAAAAGCGACGTGAAGGGACGAGGGTCAAATCCACAAAAAAAGTCCGAAGCACCCCTTAACAGGGTGGTACGAAAATCTCGGAAAGGGGAATGTCAGGGATGTGTTGACAAGCAAGGTTGCACAGAAGATAATTAGCTAAGGGCTTCTCATGGTCAATCCAGATGGGGGCAAAATTGCCAAGAGACAAGAGTTGCAACCAAGCGCCCGACCAGTACGGACGGAGGAAAAATTGGTCAACAAAAACAATAAATTGGAGCGGACCAGGAACATTTACCAAACAAAAGGGGGAAAAAAGTTGAAACCACCATACTTAGCGAACAACGATTCAGAAAACATGGTGGTGGAACATAACAAACCAGAAGGGGGGCGGAAGAGACTACACATTCAAAAAAAAAAAAAACGCAGAGGGGGGAAGCAAATCATCTTCATTTACAAATTGACGAAAAGCCAATTCTTTAAACGCTAAAACAGAGAGAGAGGGGAAACCAAAAAGATCTAGAGCAACAAAAAAAAAACGAGGAGAGAAAATCAGTAAGGAAAGCTTGCAGGGAACACTTTTGGGAAAAAGGGGAAATTTGGCGAAGGGTGGGTCGTCAATCGTCAGGTGAAAAGAAGACTGTCTCGGGAAAGGGGGGGAGAAGAAAAGAGATGTCGTGGGGGCTTGGGAACAAGGCTTGTAACTTTTTTGTGGAAAAAAAATGGGGGGGTAGGAAAAAATCTTGTTAAAAGATCAATGTTGACGCAAAAAATTTGGTTCCTGGGTGGGGGAAAGGGGGGTCTGGGTTACTAGGGACAAAACCGGGGGTCAAAAGTGAATCACTGAGTGAAGAGTTCGAGGGTCAACCGTAAAAAAAGGGGGGAATCTTGGGGGGAGTTGGCGGCCAGGGAAAAAGAAAGCAGTGTCTTTTTGGTCAAATAAGGCTGCGAAGCAGGGATAACTTCCACCATCGGCCACTGGACTTGGGAAAAAAGAGCCCAAAGGATAAACGCACGGAGGACGGTAAAATTGTGGGGTTCCATGAAAAAAGGGGTGGCATAAGAGTGGACTGAGTTGACCACTCGACCGGGCCGGAACGGATGGAAAACAGGTCCCGCGGGGGCTATCAACGAGAAAGGTGGTCCCGGAACTAAAAAAACTTCCCCAAATCACCTGGAGTCTAAAAGTGCGGCCACGAAAAAAAAAAAAAAAAACGGTTGACAATCAAAGATTCAACTGTCTAGGGGGCAAAACGACGGTACCATTATCGAAAACCACGAGCCGAAAAGGGCTCACAGCCATTTGGGGTGCAGAGTACGAGCGCGTCGGGAGGGTCAAACAGGGAAAGTTTTAACTAGGGACCATTCTCGAACCTGGGGAGCCCTTTTGAAGTGGCACAAGAGGGAATTTGTGCGTGTTGGGTGGGGGGGGGGAGAACGGGGCTGGAGTCTTCAAAGCAGCACCCCCCTCGTCAGACGTACGGAAATTTTGGTTTGGGTCAATGAGTAATGTATAACCCGCGTTCGCACTGGGACACCGGCAGGAATCGGCGGGGGGGACAGTGGAAAAGGGGCAATTTTGGCAGGAGTCCAATTACCCGCACGGAAAAAAAAAAAAGGGGGAAGAATCTTTTGGGGGCACCCGGGGGGGCCCTGGTGGGAATTCCCGGATTATTCCTAAGGGGGGTGGGGTCAACCGGCGATTCGAAAGCCGACACTGCACGGAAAAAAAAGGGAAAGTTAGGAAGGGGCTCCTTCAAAATGGTTGACGGTCAGCCCCAAATGTGGAAAAAGGAAAAATCAGTAACGGAAAAGGAATGTTTTGGAGCCGCCGCCGCCTGGTCTGGGGGTACCGAAAGGAGAGTCCGTTGGGGCCTTCTCCCTTCAAAAAAGCCTTATTGGCGACGACCACTCGACAGCGAAGGGGTTTTTGCCAGGACTCTTCTGAAACTCCGGGGAGACACAAACAGCTGCAGTTGGTCTACAAAGGAAGGGTCCGTAACGTCCCATCAAATTGGGGGGAATAAAAATTTCCGAACTCCCACCCTTGGGTCGTTGGCGGGGGAATTGGGTTGACCAGGAGGGGAAAAACGAAGGGTCACAACCAAAAACCCGCCAAGGAAACTTGAAGGGAAGAAAACTAAAGTAAGACTAATCCCTGACTAAGTCGATAAAATAAAAAAAGGTGAAGGGCGGGGTGTTACACGGGGGGACAAAAAAAAACAAACGCTTGTTCAACCAGTTGACCGGGAAGGAGTATGCACACTGGTGCTGTGGTTCGACCATTTGGGGAAACCCAATCGCTCTACTTGTGGAAAAAATCCAAGTTTGCGGTATAACATGCGCCTGACACAATGGGCAACGGTTAATAAAAAAAAATTATAAACTTGTTCGCCCCAGCGCACCAGAAGTTCAAGAAAAGCACACTCTCCCATTTTAGGAACGTTAAAGTGGACAAAAAAAACAATGCATCCGGGAGGGGGAAAAGGTCACAATTCCAGCTTCAGGCGGGAGGGTGCAAAAAAACTTTACTTTCGGCCCAAAAAGGGGGAACTGCTTCACGGCAATTCGGTTTAGTTGCGGGAAAAAAACGTCTTCCTGGCATGCGCACCCTCGGGAAACAGGACAAGCCAACTTGGGTGCCGCAATGTAAATCAGAAAAACCAGCAAAAAGGGTGTGAAGAAAAGGGGAAAATACAAAACAAAACCTACCAACCGTAGGGGAAGGTAAGACAAAGTAGCGAACCAGGTGCAAGATTCCGGGGGCGGTTCAAATTCGCAATCCTCGCAAGGAGAGTCTCAAGCAGGGAAGAGGAAAGTCCAGGCAGCGGGGCTCGGGGGTAAGGTCCGGTCGGACAAAAGAAAAAGGAATAACCAAAAGAGCTCAATCAACAAAAACCAGAAAAAACTTTAGTAGTAAGAGAGTGTTCACAACTACGTTTTGCGCAGGGGCCGACCTCAACAAGACCATACCCAGGAAAATTGGAAAAAAGGGTACTCAGAGGACCGTGAGCCGAGCCCTCGTGGGGGGGGCTGGGGGGGGGAAGGGAGACGTTTTATTGTACTGGGGGAAGAGTCGCCTTCCCTTAAGAAAGGAAAATGGCAGGGGGCAGCTCACGGACTGGCCGACGGGGATTTCAAGGGGGAGAAAACATCAAATGGAAGGTTGCCATTGAAGCTCCCGGGAGGGGGGGGTCCAACAGGCCGGTGAGAAAAAAGAAGAATAGGCACCTCCGGGCCTAGAATAAACCTTGATGGACGAAGCAGCAGGACGCACGAGCCCCAGGGGAAAGGGGAAATCAACCGAGGCAATAAAAGATCGAGAAGTGGGGGTTGCGAGGAATGGCGCGCCATTAGCCCGAAACCAGTTTTTTAAGGGGGGGATTCAAACAAGTGGGGAGCCGGGGGGGTTGTGGTCGTCAAGGGGATAAACCGCAACATTACGGGAACAGCGTGCAGAGTGCTGACAAAAAAAAAATAGGTGGACCCCGAAACAGGGGTTTGAAAAAAAGACCGGGGGGGGGGGGGACCCCCAAAAGCTCCAACCGATGAGTAGAAACGGGGGGGGGGGGAAAGGGGTGGATTCTGGTGTGAAAGGTCAAAAAAGGGCCAAAACTTTACAGGTTGCATCATCTGTTTTGAGGAACAGAAGGGCGAAGGGTAAGCAACTAAGGAACGGTGTTCCCGGGAATTACCACTAATGACGTTTAAAAGAAAAAAGGTGGGGTGAAACAGATAGTGGGAGCAGAAAAAAGCTTCAAGTAAAAAAGGTGGGACGCCGGGTCGAGGTTATCGGGTACCCACAGTTAGTCGATTTGGGGGGCCAAAAGTTAAGCCTCTCAAAACAAACCGAGGCGATGTCAACGGGAACACTGAAAGCCGGAAGAACCGAAAGTAGGTGGAAAAAATTGGGCTTAATAAACAATGGAGGGTTACAAGGCTATTGGTGAATTGCCACGGAATCGGGCGATTAGCCGGGGGGGAAGGGGCGGGGAAAGGAGAAGAAGAAAGACACTCCCAGGATCCAAGATGGGAAGGGGCAAAACGTAGAAAGTCACTTGGTCTTGTGGGTATCAAAAAGTGGACACAAAACTAAACGAGGAGTTGGGCAAAAAACGAGGGCGAAGACGAAAAAAAGGGGGAGGGGGGGAGACCCGACCCAGGGGGAAAAAAAGTCCAGAATGGGGTTCGGAAAGAATGAAAAAGTCACACAACAAGGATGACACTGAAACAAGGGGAATAAAAACCCTGGGGGAGGAAGGCCACTTTATGGGGAAAAAGATCCTGACCTTCGGGGGGGAAAAATCAAGGGTGGCAAAAACGAAGCGCGTGGGGGGGTTGCGCAAAGCCAGGGCATGCGCAAAGGCCTTTGAAAAAGCAAGCCAAGAAATGGGGTCACTGAGGAATCCAACTGCCAATTTCACAGAGCCACCCAAAGGATGACTTGAAGGAAAATGATAGTGTTGATCGAATAAAAAAAGTACTGATGGACGGAAGAGGAGGGAAAAATCAAAAAGAGGGGGAGAAAAGGACGGACAGGTGACGAATTTAAGCGAGGAATCTGCGTTTTTACAAAAAAGGCAAGGCAGGATGAAAGGGGTAACTTAAGAGTGAGCAGGGACAAATCGATTTATGGGAGGGGGCCAGAAGGGAAAAATACATCCGGTTGGTAAAAAGAGAAAACAAGGGGGCGAAAACGGGAATGACACACTCAGGGGGGGAAAAAGAGCCCTCATTTAAACCCAGAAAAGGTCGACGAAAAAATCGGGCAAAGCCCAATACCCTGGGTGGTTTGGAAAACAGACCCCCCGGGGCCAGAAACGAGAGAAAAAGGAAAAATGTAAAGGGGGGAAAAAATGAAACATCATCTTTCAGCGGGTAAACCACACCAGAGTGGCTACCGCCGCCCAAGAGGGGTCCAAGGGGGGGCTCCCAAAGAGAAAAAGTAAGCAGAGCTAATCTAACCAAAAAACTAAAGAGAGAGCAAAAGGGGGAAGGAAAGAAAGCTTATCTTTTCAAAGGGGAACGTGGCAAGCGGCCGTCCAATTAAGAGGGAGGGAAGAACCTTTCCGTTAATATAAAAAGGGAAGGTGAAAATGAGGTCGTGCTAACAACCGAAGTCTGTGAAAAAATGGGTATGAGAACTTGGGCACCGCGATAAAAAAGGGTCTGGGTTTTCGGACATTTTTCTGGGGGGTAGGGGGGGCTGGACACTCCATGGGGTCATTTGATCCGGGAGGAAGGCGGGGACAATGTGCATTCCGGGAAAGAAAAGCTTTTCCTGGCGCTCAACAAGTGTCGTGGGCACTAAAGAGAAGCAAGTGAATCCAGGAGAAGACGCAACCAGAAAACCGTGTGGCAAACCGGCGGACCCGAGAAAAGCCGGTCCTCAAGGGACCGATGCTGTGACACCATTGCACAGCCCAGGGCAAGCCGAAGTTCAGGGGAAAAAAAAGTGGAAAAAGAAGAGGGAAAAAGGACGTCAGATGGGGCTCAACGGAGGCGGGAGGATAGACCTAGTGTCCGGACGGAAACGGTAGCAAACTTTTCGGGGGGGTGGTCACATTGGGGGGCAGGAACGCGCAAAAACAAAGACACGATGCACGGACGGCGAGTTTGAAGCAAGGAAAAAAAACCCCAGGAAAGAGGGAGGAAAAAAAACACTCGACTCAAATCAGGCACAGCAAATTGTGGAAAAGGGCTCTAAAGGAAAGGAAGGGGGCACAAGGAATCGTGGACCCTTCACGATTGAGGGGGACTCGAAACCTTGGGAGGGTGGCACAAGAAAACTGTGCTTGGGGTTTGAAAACAAAAAATGATGCAACCAAAATCCCGGCTAGATGGGACTTGGGGGAACGGTTACGTGAAAAAAAAAAGGGGATCCGAGGTCTCTTTAAAATCCCTTCGGTCGAATAAGTGCAGGTGTGAGGGGCACCGGGGGAGAGGGGATAACCAAATCATCACAGGTGCATACTTTTTGGGCCAAAAGAGTGGTGAAAAGGGATCACTGACCAACGGGAAGGAGACAGGCTAGTGAACATCCGCCGGCACTGGTCCCTTGGGAAAAAAATGGACATGTGGAACAGCCAGGGAAACAGGGTTTTCTTCATGACGCAAAAAGGTTGGCAGAAACGGAGAAAAAGGCGGCTTTTGAGCAGGGGGAAGATCGCCAAGACTGGTGCAAGGGGTGCCGAGTAGACTGAAAACTGGGGGGCAAAGGGGGCGGGAAAAACGTTGAAAACCGTATGGGGAGTTCAACTCTGGCGCAGGTGTTTGGCGGGCAACGTCACTTAGACCGGTAAGTACGAGCAAACATTTGGTCGGAAACACCAACGTACCCGTGTACCCAACGGAGAAAAAAAACATGCGGCAGAGACGGAACTCGATGTCCCAAATTTTGGGGGGGTGCTGTTTAAAAAGGAAAAGGGGGTCCAAGGCAAAAAGATGGTACAAACACAAACAACCCACCGGGGGACCAAAGAAAAAAAAAATGGCAGTGGTGACCCTGTCCCCTCAGGTTTGGGAAGTCCCTCTTGACCCCTTGACGGCAAAAAAAAAAATAGGGGTGATAATGAGGTGTAAAGCACGGGCGGGGCACTGGAAACGGAAAGGAAAAGAAAGGAAAAAAATTTCCCTGGGATGTGGAACAAATTCCGGAACGTTGAGGGCACAAAGAATCAGCGGAGCTTCGGGTCCCAGAGAAATAATGTTCAGAGGAAAAACGGCGGGAGATTCAAGTTAGTCAACACTCTCGATCCCACAGGGGGTGTTGAAAAGAGAGAAGTCAAAATCAAGCGTAGAACAAGAAGCCGGGGGGAGGGAGGAGCTTGGGAAGAAGGCAAAAAAACATACAAGGGTCGGTAAGGGGGGGGGGACACTATCCAATCAGGGGGTTGGGTGGGAATGAGTTGGGGTTATAAAACTTTTTCGCTGTGGCAAACTCAAATGGGAAAAGGAAAAGAAACCAATAGAGCTGACGGACAGACCATGGGGGGGTGTTTGGGACCACGGCAAGAAGACCACAGGGTTTAAAAACCTTTGCAGAGGGGAAAAGTGTTGCGAAAGGAAGGGCCGAAAAAGGTGGCAGTACGCCATTAAAAGACGCAACTGGGAAAAAGACAACAGATCCAGGGATCAATCAGCCCGGCAAAGTGGAGGAGGAGACGAAGGGCGGCATGCAAACTATGGGAAAAAAAAGGAATGCTCCTCAAAAAAAAAAAACAACAAAAGGAAGGGAAAAGAGAGATCGGGGGGTCTCGGTCACATGAGCAGGAAAAAAAAGGGAGCTTGCCAGGCCAAGGAACGGCTGGGATGGGGGGCTAGCTGGCGGGCTGTTGGATGCGCACGGGGGGGGAAAAGGGGGACAACTTCTGCAGGAACTTGAATCTGGTGAGGGTGAAAAAAAACAGAAAAAAAAAAAAACTGTGGGCTTGGCTCCTTGCATTAGGGTGAAAAAGTTGGTCACAAAAAGGGGGGGAGGGCTTTGTAAAAATCCAGCTCCTAATTGGGGTGGCGCATGCCTACCAGCTAAATATTTGACGACCACTCAAACCGATTCCCGTTGGACAAAGTACAGCAAATTTTGTAAAAAGAAACAAAAAGGAAGGGAAGGACTCGCCGGGAAAAGGGGGGGGGGGGGAGGTCCAACGAAGTATCGAAATGCGATGAGGGGGAAAAGGAAGCAGGATGGAGGCCGAACAAGTTCCCTGCCCCAGTGGGAAGAAAAAAGGAACTCAAAAAAAAGGCGCCGCAAGGGGGAGGTATTATCACGGGAGGAAAGAGGCATACTTATTGGGTGACAAACCGGGTGAAAAGCTGCTGAAAAAGAGAAAAAAAAACTCTGCAGGGGGTCCCACAATACAAAGAAAGAAAACAATGAGGGTGCCAAGCGTGGGGGTGGGAAGTGAATGAAAAAGGAAATTCGAAGGAAGCATAACAAGGGGACTTATGTCACGAGATGCAACAAAGAAGGGGACGTGTACAGGGAAAAAGGAATTTTTGAAAAAAGAGGAAACAAAAAAAAGCTTGCACGGACCAAAAACTTTTGGCGGGGCAAGGTCGAGGTCGAGAATGCCGGATGCAAAACCTTGTTGGACCCAATTCAAGAGAAGTGAGGAACAAAAAAGCAGAAAAGGAGGCGATGAAGGAGGAACCCACATCTTTTATGGGCCACACTAAAAAAGGAACAAATGATGAGTTCAAGGGATAGGGGTTGAAAGTCCAATGGCCGAGAGACAGAAAAGGAAAGCGTAACGTCAGGGGACCTATAATCAGTTCCTTATCACAGAGGATGCGCAAAACAGGCCGTGGAGGTACAGGGACGACGAAAAAAACGTGCCACCGAACTGGAAATGACTCGTTGCGGAGAAGGAAAATTAAAAAAAAAAAAAAAAATTACTATGTGGCCTAAAAGGGGGCCTTGACTGACATTCCCACCATGTGAAGACAATCTCTCATAAAGGTTAAATAAAAACAAGCAAAAGTATTTACGGGTCACGAAAAGTGGTCTAGCACCGAAAGAGGTGAAGGGACACGAGGGAAGGGGACAACACAGTAAATCAAAAAAATGGAATGGGACGGACTGGGGGCTTTTTTCGCCACAGAGCGAATTGGAGCGCATGTGTGTTGGACCACCTCCGGGAAACATCGGGGGGGGGAAAAGGGGGGGGGGTTACTCTGGCGCACCGCCAATTAGCATCCAAAAAGGGGGATACGGGGGGGTGAACCAAAAATATCTGGGTGGACGCAATCTGGAGACCAAAACTCAGTGACTACTGAGCATGGAAAAAACTATATCAAATGGGGGGAGGGGGGGAAAATGGAGGAAGAGGGGAGAAAAAGACCGAATTTACGACAAAAAAAAAAAAAATGTGAACAAAAAAAGAAAAGGTCTCGGGAATGAGTAATTAAGGATAAGCTGCACGGAAAAGCACGAATGATTGCGCAACAAGATCAAGTTTAAAACAGCGAAAAACGACAGCGGAAAGTATGGCAAGGGGGGGGGGGGAAAAAAAAAAAAAAACGTCCGGTGTGAAGCGCCAGGACATGGACCAAAAGGGGGGAAGGTCGAAACCAGACTATCCGAGGAACAAGACACAAAAGTGGGGAAGAAACAGCAAACCGGCCGCCAGAGGAAAAGAGAGAAAGGGGCGGAAGGAACAAAGAGGGGGGTCATACACGATTTGACGACCACGTTCGGGCCAAAAAGGGGGGAAGCACAATGCTCAGTTCCTGAAGAGCTCTCAAAAAAACAACAAAAAACGGGAGTACAGGGGATGAAAAAAAGGGAAAGGGAGAGGAGAGTGGCATAGGGGGGGGGAGGGGAGGGTCCCCACATGGCTGGCACCCAAGGATCTGGGGGGGAGTTCAGGACAGGGAAAATAGATGAGGGAGGCTCGGTTGAGTTCCGCCCCAAAAAAAAAAAGGGGAAAATAAAAAAAAAAAAAGGTGAAACCACCACCCAGTGGGGGGGGAGGGAGCACTTGGTTTCAGGAGGGGAGGTTGGGGGGTTGTCACGAAAGGGTGAAACATGGGGGGTTAAACTAACGGGGCGGTAGTAGGTGTGGGGGTCCACTGGTGAGTCCTTCACAAAAGCCCGCGTTTTCGCTGGTTGCAAAGGGAAAAAAGTGATAAAACTTGGCATTAAGTCGCAAAGAAAAAAGAAGGGTTGTGTGGGAAACAAAAGCTGCCAGCTTATCAAGGCAGTCTATCGAGCGCCCCAACTTGAACTTTGGTCAACAAAACGCGAATCTCTCCCGACGAAAGGAGGGGGAAAAACCAAAAAAGGGGGGGGAGGAAAACCGAGTTCGTGATGGGGTGAACGCCTCTTCCGTCAAAGAGAGGTTCTCCAACCACCGTCGGGATCAGAATCATTTTGGAGGGAAGGAACAGTCAGCATGGGGGGGGGGGGGGGGGCAAGAAGACGGTGAAGGGGAAGATCAGGTGGACAACCGACATAATTAAAATGGCGGTTGGCCGCGGTTCACGCCTTGCGGAAAAAAGAGAGCGGGAAAAAAACCACGACGATTACAATGGGCTACCAGCACTTTGACCATATTGACATTGAGGGGAGAAGAAATCCGCTTCATGTCGGGGGAAGAAACCGTTTCAGTCCTCTTCAAGAAAAAGAAACTTTTGGGGGTTAGTGGAAGAAAAGGGAGGGGGGAAAAAGACAGAAACAAAGGGAAAACCCAACTCTACTGTAATTTTTTTGGAATGAGTTCAACACAAAGGTGAGCACTGACACCGTCGCGAAGAGGTCGTTTCAGGGGCTGGCACTTTGGGGGGGGTCGGGAAGGGAAAAAGTAACAAAGCCAGGGAAAGTGAAATAAGGTGGTGGTGACTGAAAGCTTGGGGGACCAGGAAAGAATCTAAACGGGAATTAGTGACAGGGAAAGAAGGGGATCTTGTCAGGGAAAAAGAGTCCGAAATTGGGGGGGGGGGGGGAAGACCATTTTGACAAATTAGAACGAACTAAAGAAAAAGGGGGGGGGTGCCTTACAGCGGGAAAGGGGCAAGAAAAACGAAGGAGAGCTTGGGGGGGGGGAAGCTCTCGAAAAAGACCTTTGTGGGGACGGGATCTTTTTTTGAAAAAAGGGCTGCAAAAAAAGGGAGGGGACACGGAAAAGGGGAGAGACCCCCTTCGACAGGCGCAAAAAGGGTTTCAGCAAAGCCTCGCGCAAAACTACCTTGCAAAAAAAAAAACGGAGGTTGGTCAAACAAACTGGACAATGCAAAGAGAACAACCACATGAAGGGGGGGGGACCTTACTTCCAGACTGGGGGGGGCATCGAAAAAAAACAGGAACAATCCAAATGGGAGGGTGGGAAAAAAATGGGTGTTGAAAATTGACAAAGGGGGAAGGAAACAGGTTCAAACAAACCACCCTCGAAACTTAGTGGGGGCAGGAAAAAACTTGAAGAAAACAGCTGGGATCCCCCGCCAGGGGGAGACAGAAACGGTTGGAAAAGAGGGGTCCTTGGGGCTGTTGTTTTTCACAACCCGGGTTTAGGGGGGGGACTAGCAGGGGGGGAAAAAGGGACACTCCTCGCCTTGGGGGTGGAAAAAATTGGGTCCATCAGCCGAAACCGTGCAGCGAATCAAAAAAGAAAGGCGCCAACTGCCGCAATCGTGAAAAAAAAGTCTCCCGCGTTTCAAAACACGCGCGAAAGTTTTCCCGGTCCGCAAACAACAGGAGAAGAGGGGGTTCGATCCAGAACGAGGGAAATTTCCAATTCCAAGAGGAAGGCCCAAAAATGGCCTTAGCAGAAAAGGCCCTTGGACCTGGCACGGCAGACTGGTTGAGGGGGGCTCAAAACTGGGGCCGCGGGGGAGTAAGGGGGCCACCCATAACAAAAAAAATAAAAACTGAACAGGAAAAAAAAGCCAGCTTGTTTTTGGCCCGGGGGAAATAAATCCAGACCAGACATGTTGATAAGGGGCAAACAAAGGGAAACGTGGATTTCAAAGGATAGGGACTGCCTTTGAAAAAGGGAAAACCGTCAAAAGTCCACGCTCATAGGCCAAGAACCCGACAGATAAACGACAAAAAACACGAAACGCGGCAAGACCAGGGAAAGCGGAGGGGAAAAAGGGGGAAAAAGAGGCAG